>Ga0210406_10008210_pt1 | contig 10473 bp, 8 predicted proteins | sample IncBWC30MmetaG_FD_155454 | JGI IMG/M metagenome (GOLD analysis project Ga0210406, IMG submission 155454) | Forest soil microbial communities from Barre Woods Harvard Forest LTER site, Petersham, Massachusetts, United States - Inc-BW-C-30-M | ecosystem: Environmental > Terrestrial > Soil >... | reverse complement strand
GCAATGGCGATGGCTCCGACAATCGTTTCATGCTAAATATTAGCAGGACTCGAGCATTTCTCAGCATTGTGATCGGTTGTAGAAGTTTCGGACTGTCGCGGCGCATTCTTGGTATGCATTTCGTTGCTTGCTCATGATCTATCTGGAGGTCACAACTTCGTGCAAGTCCGTGCGGAACACTGGGATCCAGCGGATCACGCGCAATCTGTTTCGCGAACTCGCTGGACGCGTTCCCATTACCCCGATTTCATGGAACAAAATTGGGAGATGCTTTCAGCGTCTGAGCCCTGGTGAGCTTGCAACTCTTCAGGCGCCGTTTCACTTACGGTCGCGGGCGACTGCCTCGCCGGAGATGCGAGGAGAGAATTTTGTGGCCGAGACCTACCGACTAATCTTTCGTAAGAGGTTGCGCCTGGAGGATGAGCTGGGACCGGGCGATGTATTTTTGATTCCGGATATTTACCGCGACGCGCGCACACGAATCCTCCCGAGTCTTATTGCGCGAACAGCCGGGAAAAGCGTCGCGATTTTTAACGATGCCGCGGAGCTCGAGTTGCCTTCGCTCTATCCCCACGCCGCTCCCGGATTTCGCAACTATATCCAGTCCCTCTCCAGGTTTGATCTTGTCATCTGCATTTCGCGCAGCTCGCAGGACCATTTGCGGAAACTTTGGGCCCAATACGGGACGACTCCGACAAGAACGGCAGCGGAAATGTTGCCAACTGAGTTTCCGGAGAAGGAGCGGAATCGCGCGACAAACACGCCTCAAGATCTGATTGTCTGCGTCGGCTCGCTCGAACCGCGGAAAAATCATCTCGCGTTATTACGCGCCGCGCAAGCGCTCTGGCAGCGTCGCCTCTCTTTTGAGCTGCGACTAGTCGGCCGCAGCGATGTTGGCTTTGGGGTTAAAGTTAACCGAGAAATTCGGCGATTGCAGAAAAATGGTTACCGAATTCAGTGGCTGCGGCACGTGGAAGAGCAGGTGCTTCATCGTGCTTACCGTGACTGCAAGTTTAGTGTTTATCCTTCATTAGCAGAAGGCTTTGGACTTCCGATTATGGAAAGTCTTTGGCATGGAAAACCATGTATTTGTGGCGGAAACGGTGCTCTCGGTGAAGTGGCCCAGGGAGGCGGTTGCCTGATTGTCGATCAAACCAGCGACAGCGCGATCGCCGCCGGAATTGAGAAATTGCTCAATGACCAGGAAACATATCAAAGGCTATGTCGGGAAGCTCGCGCGCGAACTTTCCGTTCCTGGTCGGATTACACCGATCAACTACTCAGTCACCTGCAGATGTTGCCCGGGAAGCACACGATGATGCTTGCGGAAAGCTAGTGCCAGACCAAAGATCGCCGATGATTCGCGGCAACTTGCACAAATTGTTTTCCCCGTGAATGGGTGTCGATCTTACATGGCTGTTGACGTTCTCCATGGGCCTCCGGTCGAAGGATCCGTTGCCAATGTTCAGCGACGGCGCGCGTTTTCGGTCGCGTCGTTGATCATATTTTTGTTTGCCTTTTGGCTCGGCGTGCAGGCGCCAATCGGAATCATGTCCGCCACGGACGAGCTGCTGACCGCTGAACGCACCCGTGAAATGCTCATGACCGAGCCGTTGGTCGTTCATTTTAACTTTGAACCTTCGTTTGAAAAACCGCCGCTTCAGTACTGGCTCACCAGCCTAACTCTTCCGCGATTTCAAAATCGCGCGGTAGCAGTCCGCGTCTGGCCGCTCTTTTACGCCGCGCTGACACTGCTGGCTGTTGGTTGGCTCGTCCGTTTGCTTAAGCCTAACGAACCTTGGTTGGTTCCGCTTTCTCTCGCGATTCTGATCTCGGCGCCGTTTTTCAACAGTGAGTCCGCGCGCGGTCTTCTCGATATCGGCCTCACATTTTTCACGGTGTTGACGTTCGTTTTCGCGGAGCTTGCGCGGAAAAAACCCGCATGGTGGATCGCAACGGCGGTTGCAAGCTGGCTCGGCAGTCTGCAGAAATTCCCAATACCATTCCTGTTTTGGATGCTCATCATCGCAGTGCGCTTAATCAATCGCCCAGATCGCCGCGAACTTCGAAGCGGCCGCGGTTGGCTGATTGCAAGCGTGATTGCAGCGCTCGCGCTGATGTCGATTTGGCCACTGCTTCAGTTGATCAAATATCAGATGCCCGTCGGCAGCGTATTTCACGACGAAGTTGTCGTTTGGCTCGGCCCGGAATGGCTTGGTCGGCGGCCTTACTTTGAAATTCCGATTGGAATGAGTCTGGCCGGCGGCCTGTGCGGGTTTCTTTCTCTCGTCGCGCCGTTCGTGATTCTGTTTTCGAAAAAAGAGCGGGCGTCGCCGGCGATTCGAGAGCTAGCAATTGTTAGCCTATCGTTCACCGCTATACTGATTCTCTCCAACTTCCGGAATGCGCGTTATTCCATTCCAGTTTTGCCGTTGCTCTGTTTCCTTCTTGCTCTGGTGTTTTATCGCTTTCTGAGACAAGCGTCGCCGGTCCGAACCTGGGCAATCACGGCGCTAATCATTCTCCTGGTTGCCGGATTTGTTCATGGCCAAATAAAGATCAACCTTAGGCGGCTCGATGTCGCGAATGAGAAGGTGATCGCGGAAAAATTGGGCGAACTGCAACAACCCGGCGTTCCGACAGTGTTGGTCACGACGCCCTTTCCCCGGAACGAACTGATGTGGGACTCGTTTTATCTTTTTCACGGCAACTTCCGGTTCCCGGTGACCAAGTTCACTACTCAAGAAATCCGCGCTAATCCTCCGAAGCCACCGCTAATCGGCGCGAGCGTCGCGCGTGATTTTCCGGTCGTGCAAGAACTTTACCCGAATGTTCAAGTCGAACTGACTCGCGCCCAATTCGTCTGCTGGCAGGTTCCTGCCGAATGAAGCTTTTATCGACGTCTCGAGTTCCGGCCGCTCTGGTCAAAATACCGGCTTGCGGAAGCACGCGCGAGAAAATTTCGTTCGTGGTTCCACTACTCCGACAGATTGCTGGTGCTCCTGCAAACCTAGACCGGGCTGACCAAGTCTGCGTGACTAGGCGATAGGCTCCAAATCGATCGGAACGAGCTTCTTTTCTTGCAAAACGGCGGCGATGGGAAAGTTCCTGCCTATTCCTGTGTGAAAGAGAACACGGAAGATAGCAAGCGGCTTTCGGGCGAACATCGACAGAACACGTCCGACACCTTGCAGCCAGTAACCAACACGCCGTATCAGAGAGGGCGCCAGAAGAATCTTGTACGGTAGCAGGAGTAACTTGCAGTCGCTGTCCGTAAGCAAACCTGGATAGCGCTGGCAAATCGCTGGCAGAATGCTTTGGCACATTTTTTCCATTGCACTCAGGCGCGTATTATCGGGTTGCAAACTCAGTTGATGTCCGTGGAAACGCCACGTTGCCAGCCGTTTTGGCAAATGGACAGAACCGCTAAAACTCGTTAGGCGAACGAGCCAACCAAAATCAGCGGCTGAGCCAACGTCAGCTTCGAACGAACCTGCTTCTTTGACCAACGATCTTCGAACAAGAAGCTGGGTCAGAGAAAAGTAAACGCTGCGACCTGTGAAATGCAGGAGGCAATCATGCGGAGGAGGCCGGTGGTTCGTTTCGCGCCGACTTACCGATGACAGAGATGCGCGGACGTTTTCGGATCTTAACAGATTTCGAATCCGTCGTTTTGATAATCGATGACTCATATCTTCCGCGCGCAATTCGTGGCCGTCCTGGTTGATGAATAAACAGTCGCAGACCGCGATGCCTGCATCTGGACACCGCCCAAGAGCCGCGATCATTTCAGTAAAGAACTCTGGGGCCATCGTGTCGTCACACGGAGCGATATACAGAAAGGTACCCGTGGCGAGATCGAGACCGCGATTGAGCGCGGCATATAATCCCTCGCGCGGAACCTGATACAGGCGAAAACGCGAATCGGTTTCGGCGATGGATTTAAAGAATTCCCAGCTGCCGTCCGTCGAACGGCTGTCGAGAACGATCGCTTCCCAATCGGTGAAGGTTTGCCTGAGCAGCGAATCCACTCGCGGTTCGAGGAACTTCCGTAGGTTGAGCGACGGCACCAAAATGGAAACCTTCGGTGTGTTTTCCGCCATGATCAGCCGGGCCGGAGACGGGTCACACTGAAATCCGCTGGCCGTGCGGATGACTGGCAACAATTCGACCGTCTTTCATTTCGTGCACCCAGTCGCAGGCATCGGCGATGAAATGGTTGTGCGTCACCAGCAGAAGCGCCTTGGCGCGTTCGCGCACGATATTTGCCAGTAATTCGAACGCCCGTTGCGAATTGTCGGTGTCGAGATTTCCGGTCGGCTCATCGGCGAGAATAACCTGGGGGTCATTGGCCAGCGCGCGGGCAATCGCTACCCGTTGTTGCTCGCCACCGGACAGATGGCGGCTCTGCCGGTGCAATTTGTTACCGAGATCGACTGCCTTCAGCAATGCCGCGGCGCGATCGCGCATTTCATCTTCGTTCATTTGACCGAGCCGGCGCATCGGAATCATGACGTTTTCCTGCGCGGTGAAGTCCTCCATCAAGAAGTGAAACTGAAAAATGAAACCGATCAGTTCGTTGCGGCGGCGTGCGAGTTCTTCATCGAGAAGATGTGAGATCGCCGTTGAACCGATTTGAAGGGAACCGGCGTCCGGCTCATCGAGCAGGCCGAGAATGTAAAGCAGCGTGCTTTTGCCGCAACCGGACGGTCCGACGACCGCGTGCAAACTCCCGGCTTCGACATTGAGTGAAACGCCGCGCAACGCGTGAACGCGTTCTTCCTCCCGCCCCAGGTAACGTTCAATATCCCGGCAGCTGAGAGATATATCGCCCATCATAAACTGGATCCCCGTAATGTGTCGACCGGTTGAAGTTGAGCAGCGCGCTTCGCGGGAACGTAGCTGGCGATGAATACCGCGATCCCGGCGAGAACGGTCGCCCAAAAATAATGTCGCCAGTCCCACACCACCAAAAAATGATTGGTGTAGAGCAAACCGCGGATGTGAATCGGAACTTTGGAAATCCCCCAGGTCAGAACGGCACCCAGAACGCAGCCAAGCAGGGAACCAACGCCGGCGATCAGCGCCCCTTGCCAGAGAAAAATAGCCGAAATGTCAACCTGGCGATAGCCGATCGAGCGCAGGATCGCGATTTCGCGAATCTTCGAGAGTACGGACATCGTCAATACGTTGAAAATTCCGAAACCGGCCAGAAGAATCATCAATGAAACCGTGATCGCGGCCGATAAGCGGAGCATGATGAACAATTGCAAAGTCGATTCCTCGCGCTCCTGCCAGCTTTGCGAAGCATGCTGAAACAAAGTCTCGAAATGCGTCGCCAGGGCCGGAGCGCGCTCCGGATCACGCAGCTTATAGATAATCATGGACGCTTGGTACGGTTTCTTGAGCAGTCGCTGGGCGAGGCGGGTGTGCGCGTAAACGCGCGTGGAGTCGATCGCGCCGACGCCGCTGCGGGCAATGGCCGCGACCACGAAACGCCAATATTCACCGCCCGGCGAAAGCAATTGAATTGAGTCGCCGCAGCCGACCTCGAGCTGATCGGCCAGTTTATAGCCGAGAATCACTGCGCTGGTGTTGTTGGTAAAATCATCAAACTTGCCGTCGAGGATTTGTTTGGCCAGATCGGTCGTGCGTAGATGTGAGGCCGGGTCGATTCCGAAAAGCTCCACCGTGGTCATTTCGAATCCCGACCGCGCGCTGACATTGCCGCGAAGCACCGGCGAGCACGCGACCACGTTCGAAAATTGCCGGCTTACTCGCATAATATCGCTGACGTTGTGGATGCCTTCGAAGTAATTGCGCCGCGCGGGAAGGGCGTTCACGTTTTTCGTTGGAACAACGAGTCCCTCATGGCGCGGTTGAAACCTTGAACGCAAAGTCAACGCACCGTTACTGCCAATTGTGGAATTGATAAAGAACTGGGCGAAACCCTGCGTTTGCGCCTGGGTACCAATGAAAATCCCGACACCGAAAACGACGCCAACCAGGCTGAGTAGCAAGGCGCGCTTGCGGTGGGTGGCAAAACGCACCGCAATGTAAAACGTCGCGGTCACGGGTTTGGCGAAAAATTTACCCGGCGTTGTCGCACCGGTTCTCCGTTGCGCAGCCGGTCCTGATCTGAAACTACGATTCGGTCCCCCGCCGAAACGCCACTCAACGCTTCACTGACGTCGAGGGTTCGAAAACCAACTTTGATTGTTCGTTTTTGTACGATCCCGCGTTTTATCACCAGCGCTTGATCGACCAACACCGCACGCGTCGGCACGAGTACCGCGTTCTCGTGCGTTCCGGTGATGATGTTCATCTCACCGGTCATTCCAGCCATTAAATTGTCCGGCGGTTTTTCCATCTCCAGGATCACGGTATAGCGCTGCGTGTCCGGATCGGCCGCTGGTTGAACTGACGCGACTTTGGCCGGGAAGATATTGTTGCGATAAGCGTAAAGTTGCACTTTTGCTTTCATTTCCGGTTTCACTTCGCCGACGTCCTCTTCATTCACTTCACCGCGGACATAGGTTTTTTGCGAAGAAACCGTGAACAGCTGGTTGCCTTCGCTTACCAGCTCTCCGTCAATCGTCGTTACCGCGCTGAGCAGGCCGTCCATCGGCGCGCGGATTTCCGAATTGCGCATCTGGGCTTCAAGTTTCTTGTAGGCCTCACCCAGCGCCTGCAGATTGCGTTCGCTCTCGATCCGTTCATTGTCGCGTGCGCCGCGCAATCGGTTCACTTCGCTTTTGGCCTTTTCGTAATCAACTGCCGGGACGTTGCCGGTCGCGACGACTTGTTCGAGCCGGCGCAAATTGTCTTCCGCCGCTTTGAGCGGTTCCTCTGATGGCAAAGGCAGTTTCGCCCGGTCGGTTGCAGCCTGGAGGTCGGTCCGCGCCTGTTTCAATTGCCGGGCGGTCGTTTCGTCTGCAATCGTGGCCAGGACTTGTCCTTTAGTCACGCTCTTGCCGATGGCGCCGCGGCCCGCGGAAAATTCCTCAGCCAGTTGAATGAAACCGGAATTCTGTGCGCGAACGTGAACCACAAACGCCGGCTCGATTCGCACCGCTCCGTAAACCGCCGAGGTCGCAGTGCCGCGCCGGACCACGGCCACTTCGGCGACCGGCATGAAAAAGTAATAAGCCACGCCGCAAATCAGAATTAGCAGCGCGCCCGCGACCCACAAAAGCCGCCTGGACTCCGGAATTTTCAAGGACTGGAACTAACGCATATCTTCCGAAAATTGAAAATAGCGTCCGGTGGCTCGGTCCCGTTCGGCGAGGGCCACGTTTTGCAAATAGCTCGCCTCCAGTAGCCCGCTCTGCGTTTTCAGAAAGCTGCTCTCGGCCAGACGATATTCGAGTTGAGAAGCGAGACCGCTCCCGAGATTCTGTTGAACCGCCGTCGCAGCCTGTTCGGCGTTGCTGGCGCCGGAAATCAGTGCGTTGTGCCGCTCCGCAATCCCGTTGAGCTGGTTGCGGATCCGCGAAAGCTGTTGTCCGACGTTCGCCTCCAGCTTTTTCAATTCAATCTCGTTGATCTCTTTGGCGGTGCGCGCTCGCAGAACTGCGCCGCCGACCTTGCCGTTGTCGATCACCTTCCAGGTGTAAGCCGCGCCCTCGCGAATCTCCGAACCGACAAAGTCCTGATTCCGGCTAGTTGATCCCTCGCGATGAATTCCAGTCACGGGAATGTAATCGCCGGTCAAGCTGCCGGCCGCCGACGGATAATAACCGGCCGCAATGATGCGCTCGTCTTCATTGGCGGCGCGAACGAGCAGGCGCGCGAGTTTGATGTCGGTCCGCTGCTCGAGCGCGGTGTTCATCTCCTTGTTCAAATCGACGTCGACGATCGCGAACGTCAGTTCGCCTTCCGGTTCCGGCAGAGGCGTTTCCGATTTCAAATCATTGGCCATCGCCTGGCCGAGCTGCAACTGCGCTCCCGCGTAGCTGCGCTGGGCTTGTTCAATCATCGGGTCGAGTCCGCGTGCTTCCACCGTCGCGGTGGTGAACGCGCTTCGATCCACCAGCCCTGCACGGTAACGATCACTCTGGCTGGCGACGTTCTCGTCCAAACGAAGCCGTTGTTTGTCACGGAGCGATCGCAGTTCTCGTTGATAAAGCGCGGAATAAAACGCCAGTCGCGCGGAGTGCAGTTGCTCTTCGACGGCCAGGTTGAGTTGCTGTTCCGCGATCAGAACCTCGATATCGCCGCGGCTAAGCGAATGTGGAATCGCCGAGTCGAGCAAAGGTTGAGTCAGCGCGCCGCGCACAAATCCAAATACCCGGGTCTTCGTGCTTCCTGCGCGGTCGCCGCCTTGAACGCCAGCCGGCACATTCATTTTAACGCTCGGCCAAATCACCGACCGAAAAACGAGCCGCCGGCCGGATGCCTGTTCGAGTCTTAATTTCGCCTGCTGGATTGCGGGATTGTTGTCCAGCGTCGTCTTGAGAGTTTCATCCAGTGTAATCGCCGGCGATACCGGCAAGATCGACAACCAGAGAACCGTTACGATGAATCGAAGTTTCATCGGCTGGTGATCTTGGCCGGCGGTTGCGCCACATTGACCGCTTGTTGCTCGTTCCGTTTTTTCAAACGGTTGGACGCGAAATCGAGGGCTTCGGGCGTGCTGCCGCAGGCGCGGGCGAGCCGGGCCAGCGCAACGTTGTGCAGATAAATCGCGCTCAATCGCGTGGTGCGTGTGCGCGTTACGTCGGCGGCCGCTTGCAAAATGTCGAGCTGCGTTCCAAGTCCAGCGGTGAGATTCGATTTTGTGATTTCGAGCGACTCGTCGGCCGTCTGGACATTCTGAGTTTCGGATTGAAGAACGGTCTCGGACTGTTGCAGGTCGAGAAACGCGCTTCGGACTTCGGAGGCGACCGATCGGCGCGCGGCTTCAAGTGCATGCATCGCCGCTTCGTGTCGTGCGCGCGTCGCCTGCATTCGTCCCTTGGTCGCGAAGCCGTCGAAGAGATGCCACGTCGCGTTCACCCCGACGAGATAACCGTGGTTGAATTCCGGACCGACGTTCGGGTCGCGCTCGCTGTAAACTTCGTATCCGGAAAAAAGCTGAACGTGAGGCCGCAGTTCGCTGCGGTCGACCGCATATTGTCGATCTTCGATTTGGACGTCGATCTGGCGGGCCCTGATCTCGGCGCGTTTCGCGTCCGCGCGGCCGAGACATTCGTTCAAATCCGGATGAAGCGCGGCGTATTGCAATTGCCCCGCCACTTCGAAACCGAATTGGCTCGCTTGCGTGCGATAATCGATCCCGAAAAGTTCGCCTAACCGCAGGTAGGAATTGCCGAGCTCGGTCTTGGCGTTGGCCAGTTCGGGCTGCTCGTTAGCCAAAGCGACTTGAGCTCGCCGAACGTTCAAATTTCCAACAATGCCCGCCTTCAACCGTTCGTCCTGCGTCTTGACCTCTTCGTTCAGCACCCGCACCGAATTCTCGCGGACCCGCACTTTCGCGCGATTCAACAGCACATCGTAAAACCCGATCCGCACATCCATCGCCACCTTGTTCCGGACTTCTTCCAGGTCACAGCGTTGTTTCTCAATCATTAATTCCGCGATCGCCACCTGATTTGAGACCGCGCCGCCGGTGTAAACATTTTCCAGCGCGCGGATCGACGCGTTGTAATCCTCCTCGCGCAGGTCGCTGCTGGTTTGGGTTTGGCGTTTGTCGACGAAGCCCGAAGAAATGACGGAGGGCAGGTAACCCGATCGCGCCTCAATCAATCCGCCTCGCGCGGCTTCCAGTTTCTTGCTGGCAATTAGGATGTCGGGGTTCTGGCTGTCCGCCAGGGCCACCCCTTGGTCGATCGTGTAAGTGGGCGGCTGGGCGTGCGTTATCGGGCAAAGTCCCGGGGCAAGGTTGGCCCCCAGAATTGTTATCACGCAGACGGCAGGTTTTATCCTAACGAACATCCTCAAAAATGCTTGCATGCTAGCGCTGTCTACGGCACTTTCCACGCCTTAATCGTGGCGGTGGTTTCTCCTCGGGCGAAACCTTACACTCCAACGACCACCTTAACCTTAATGCTGTAAACCTGCTACATTGCATCTTGCCCGTAGCCCACGGCTCCGGGTAGGATTTCCTTTTTCCCATGAGAAAGATCCGAATCGCCATCGTCGGAGTGGGCAATTGTGCCAGCTCACTCGTCCAGGGCATCAATTTTTACCGCAGCTCTTCCACCAACGGCACTGCCGTGGGGCTGATGCACAAGCAGATCGGCTCCTACCGCCCGGGGGATATCGAAGTGGTGGCTGCGTTCGATATCGATCGCCGAAAAGTCGGCCTCGACGTCTCCAAAGCCATCTTTTCGCCTCCCAATTGCACCCAGGTTTTCTGCGATAAAGTCAGCCTCACCGGAGCCATCGTGAAAATGGGCGTGGTCATGGACAGTTTCGCGCCCCATATGGCCGATCACGATCCTCTTCGGACATTTCTCCCCCTCGAAAAAG
>Ga0210406_10008209_pt1 | contig 10474 bp, 11 predicted proteins | sample IncBWC30MmetaG_FD_155454 | JGI IMG/M metagenome (GOLD analysis project Ga0210406, IMG submission 155454) | Forest soil microbial communities from Barre Woods Harvard Forest LTER site, Petersham, Massachusetts, United States - Inc-BW-C-30-M | ecosystem: Environmental > Terrestrial > Soil >... | reverse complement strand
GCAGACGGGGATAACTGAGGACTATTGTTATAAGAAAACCAAAATTCTTGTTTTGTTATCCCCGGTTTTTCAGGAGACCTATATCAGTGGCCGTTGGTATGGAAGGCGGAAAAGTGACCCCCGGGAAGAACCTCGGTCCCCTCCAGTTGGGCGGGGATAACAAAACAAAAAATTGTTGTTTCTTATAACAAGCTACTCAGTTACTCCCTCCCACCACTACCATGGGGACACTACAACGACGGAACCGAGCGAATCCCCGAGCGTCAGCAAGGTGTTGGAGGCTTGGGAGGGCATCGAAAAATGAAAAAACGACACGCTGGCCATCAAACCCAATGGGCGGCCCAATTCGCTGTAGCAAGCGAGTTATGCAGGCGCGGTTATCAAGTGGCACTGACACTCGGCAACCATCCGACGATAGACCTCATGGTGGTCAGCCCGAACGGCACACCGTTTTTTGTCGATGTCAAAGGACAATATCGGAATAATTTCTGGCCAGTAAAACCAAAGGAGAAAAAACAGAAAGACCTATTTTATATCCTTGCATTTGTTCCCGATCCGAAAGAAGGAGAAAATCGCTTCTACATTTTGACTCAAGCTGAAGCTGATACCGGCGCGGCGGAGGCTACAGCGAGCCGACAAGCCCGATCCGATGCCAGGGGTTTCCCCAGAATATGCCCGGAAGCATGAGAATCGTTGGAACAAGCTGCCAACTTAAATGCCTGCCTTAATCAAAGGAGCCACTACCCGCCTTTGGGACCCGGCGCAGGTTCGGAGCAGGCCGCAAGTGAGTAGGCCCCGACAAGAACAGCAACAATCGCGATTGTTGAACGCATGATTTCCCCCCTGGAAATGTTCAGGAACGGTCTCACCCCCGAGCCGGAGTGTCAATGTTCAATCGGGCGCTCGCCTTGACTCGGCTAGAGGTCCAAATGGGGGATAACAAAACAAGAATTTTGATTCTCGTATAAACAATCTCGTCAGTTATCCCCGGCTACGCGAGGGGGAACATGCTTAGGACAAGCGGTGGTTTTTTGACGGTTTCCCACAAGCGTTTTTTAGGTGAGTCTGAAGGGCGAGCGATGATTGTCCTCGACGCGAGATTGTGGTCATTTTGCTCGTTCGATGCTTAGGCAGCCGGGATTGACGTTCACGCGATTGTAAGACCAAGGGTCGCCCATCGCCTTCCCAATGCTTCGAGAGGACGAGACATGGCCACGAAGACCGTTCCAATCACCGCAATTCGGGTCGGGAAACGACATCGCAAGGACCTCGGCGACATTCGTTCCCTCGCTCGCAGCATTCAAGAAATCGGGCTTCTGCATCCGGTTGTCATTCGACCCGATGAGGTCCTTATCGCAGGCGAGCGGCGGCTGCGAGCCCTCAAGCTGCTCGGTTGGAAGAAGGTGCCCGTGACGGTTCTCGATCTGGACAAGGTCATTCGCGGCGAAGTCGCGGAAAATGTTTTTCGTCAGGACTTTCGCCCCTCTGAAATGGTCGCCATCGCCCGAGCCCTTGAGCCGATACTTCGGAGAGAAGCCAAAGCCCGGCAGGGTGCCCGGACCGACTTGCCGGTAAATTTCCGGAATGTTGAGTTCGGTGACACCAGGGACAGGCTTGGGGCGAGCGTGGGTGTGTCCGGCCGAACCCTCGAAAAAATGATGACTATCGTGGAGGCAGCCGAAAAGCACCCTCGCAAGTTCAGTCACCTGAAGGAACAAATGGACGAAACCGGCAAGGCGACTCGTCCTTACCGGGAATTGCTTCGCCTGAAGGACGAGAGACGTGTTCTCGCTTTGAAAACTATCGCGGGAAAATACCGGGCGCTGATTTTGGATTGTCCTTGGGCCTACGAGCAGGACCTGGCCGGATGGGGGCGACCGACATATGCAACAATGACTAAAGACGAACTTTTTCAATTACCAGTTCCGGAATGGGCGGCGGCGGATTGCCATCTATATGTTTGGGTAACCAATGCGATGATGCCTCTCGCTTGCGAATTAGTCAGGGCATGGAAATTTGAACATCGAACCATTTTAACGTGGGTCAAAGACAGAATTGCGCTAGGGGCTTATTTCCGAAATCAGACCGAACATGTCATTTTCGCAACCCGTGGCAACTCCAACTTTCGATGTAACTCATTGCCCAATGTGTTTCACGCTCCTCAGCGGCGGGATAGCGAGAAGCCCGATGAATTCTATTCCTTAGTTCGACGTGCTTCATTTCCGCCATACGGCGAGGCATTTCAACGAAAAGCAAGACCTGATTTCGTAAACCTGTACGCACCCCGCAGCAGCGTCGAGACCGGCACCGTCATCCCGCTGCGTGCTTGAACGACCGCCATCGCCAATACGGGGCCTTAGGTGCTTGTGGTGGACTCAACTGGTGACGCCGAAGATGTTGTCTGGTTTCAGTATCGCACAGGGGGCAATGGTACACGAATTCGTCAGTGGGGAATGATGTAGTGGCTATCTGCCTAGTGTTCATCCGAGTTTTGCAGGCGGGGCACAACACAGTCGGCCGCGTTTTTTCTTGTGGCATGATACGCAACTCCGCCAACCGTCCCCCCCCGGTGGTCCATAAGGCAAACGTTGAGCAAAGATTTGAGTTCCGGGACCGAAAGCAGACCTATTATTCGTTGCGTCGTAGCGAACAACGCGACTACGCCCCATCAGCGGGTGCCGCCTAATCGCTCTTCCATCTCTTCGGCCAGTTCTCGCAGGATTCGTTCAACGTGGTCGTCAACAAGTGCGACCATAGGGGGCAGACAGTGCAGGGTAGATTCCGCGAAACGAGGATACCTTAAGCGTCTCAGTCACATCCTCTCTTAGCCGCCGCACCTCCTCAATTGCTTCCGTGTCGCCGCCACCGGCTTCATCGACCCTCTGAACGATCAGGTTCCAAAGAGCGTATTTGACAAGGCGTTCAATGGCGATAATCCGCCCGAGCAAATCAGCCTCGGTCTCACTGTCCTGTGCCATTGGTTTTCGTCCGGAGGCATTCTTTACACTACCAGGCAAAACTTCCAAAAAGAAGGCCCTGACCGGGGCTGGTATCCGGCCAGGGCCGTCGTGTCGGATGTTTCACGACACCCGCCCCCGACAGGACCATCCTCGTCCAAACAGATTACGGAAGGGTTGAACTAACGAAACGGGACCGGCCCATGTCAGCTATCGGGGCGGGCACAAAAAGTGTGCCCCGCCGAAGGGGGGCCTTGGGCGGGGCTTGTTACCGGCGGCCAAGAAGGAGGAGGAAGGAAGGAACGGCCGGAAACACGGTGAATTCCACGCTTGATTCCTGGCGAGAACAAGAACTGGTTGGCCTCAAATCCACACGCAGCTAGGCCCTCAAAGAGTAGCCCCGCCGAGGCTTAGGGAGGGAGGCCAGGGCGGGGCCATTACCGGCCGAGCAGGAGCGATCTGGGGGGATGGGTCCGGCCGGTGTACAGTAAAGTCTATACCATGGCCCCCATCCGGGGCAAGGGGCGAAAACGGGTGTCCCAAGAGGCCTGGCCTAAGGGGTTGGGACATTGGGACACCCTTAATTCGGCAGCGGATGGCCATTGGTGGCGGCTTTGGGCTCGGATCATCCCCCCCATCGCCGCTCGGGCCCAAAGCCCCCTCAGCAAGCCCCCTAAGCCCGCCCGGCCTGTGTGTAGCAGGTGGCCCTGGGGTGGGCGGTGGGTCGGTCATGGTCGCCTTTCGCGACGGAAATTGCGTTGCCCGCAAGCGTTGCCGCAGAACCTCGCGTCGGCTCTTGTGGGGACGAACGCCTTGCCGAGGCCTTGCAGATAATCTCGTCGTGGTGGCCACGCCGAAGTCCGAGCCAGCTTTTGCCAACGCCGCGACTCACCAAAGCATCGAGAGACTTCGCTCCGGCAAATGTGACTGAGCAAGATCGCACGCGGTGGAATCTCAAGAGCAAGAACTCGTTCAGACCGATGGCTGGAACACGCCGTGCCGGACCAAAGGAGCAGAACGCGCAAGCAATCGAACCGGCGTAGTTTTTCAAAAAGTTCATGAGGTACGCCATTGCATCTGCACAGTACTTGCTCGTCAGCATGCCAGAGAAACATCTTCCCGGTTTAGTTGGAAGATTCTCCTGGTCTGGGTGGAGGACAGGTTTCTTCGACCCTTTCGCAAGCCTTGGCGACACGTTTCTCGGCTTCGCGTTCGCGATGTTCGGCGGCCTTACGTTCAGATTCGCCCTTTGCCTTCTGCTTGGCTTCTCGGGCGGCCTGCATCTCAGCTTCCGCCTTTTCTAATGCCCGAAGAGCCTCGGCATGTGCCGCTTTTAGTTGTTTACTGGCATCCTGACGCAAGCCCTCAACGGCTGCTCGGACATACTGAACTGTGATTGGCTGGCCTTCCGAGGTGTGTTCTAGAATCTTGTCAAGAATCTCCGGGCTTCGAGCCTCGTAGTGAACCGCCCAGGATAAGGAGGGGTGACGACGCCTCTCGGGGAAGCTGTGAGCCAACCGACGAAGACGTGTCAACTGGCGCACACTGTAGTCGCAACCATTTGCAAGCAATTCAGTGGCAATCGGCTCCAGCTTTTTATGGGGTTGGTCATTAATCCCACGCTGCGGCCTTCCAATTTCTTCAATAAGTGCATCACCAAGCTCCCACAATGTTTTATCACATTCACGCAGGATAGCGAGCACACTACCGTAAGCGCCGTCCACTTCGTCTCTCCTGACTGCCTCGACATTGTGATGCTGGTCCTTGTCACGAGCCAGCCGGGCTCCGATTGAGTGCCGATGGATTGCCTTCTGCTGGTTCTCGTTGGCTCTCTGCTTCTTACTCATGTCTTTTCCTCATAGTTTGGCCAATAGCCACCTGGCCGGGTGCTCAACTAAAACAATTCGCGCATAGCCTCCTGCCGAAACCTATCGAATTCATCGCCCCTGCCGATAATTTCCAGGGCATAGCGGATTTGTTCTTCGTCCGGGCCGTCGATTCGGGTTTCTTCTGGGGCATAGGGCCACCTGTCTCGTCGCCAAAGATCGCTGCTTATGCCACGCGGCCTCCCCTTTAGCTGCCGCCTCTTCATTTCCCTTACTATCTTCCGTGCTTCTCGAACCAAGTGGTCGTTGTATCTCCGAGACCGCCGGTTATGCTCGCGTTGTTCGGCGAGAATTCTGGTTCTCGGATAGACGATATCCACACCATGGGCCTCGCACAGAGTGAGCAATTCCCCCTCAAAACGCTCGACGGCGTCATCCGGCATATTTGGGGGCAAGCGTATCGCCGAGTGAATCCCTTTCGGCAGGGCGGCGGCATCCTTATCGCGGGTTGGTCGCCCTTCTCCTCGGCGATCCTTCACCCAGGCCGTTAGCGCCGCCCGCTTCATTTCGGGATTAACAACTTTGGCTGCCACCGCCGCCTTCAGTTCATCGTCGGTAAGACCGGCCAACTCGTACAGGATGGTGTGGTGGTCGGGCAGTAGAGGGCGGATTTGCCGGTCCTGAAGGCGTTGGTCTCGGCCAATTTTTGTCAGCTTGACAAATCTGGTGCGATCAAAGGGAAGTCTCGCGATCAGGTCCTTCTTGTCGTCGTCGTTCAATCTTTGGTCGGCTTCCGCGCAGAGCCTGCTCATCTCGAATACCGAGTCAACCGAGTTCTGCCATGCGCCGGTGATGCGTTCGGCGTATTCGCTGACCAACAAAGGTTGTGCCCCGGGGCACAAGCCGAGGTGGACGAACAGCGGTGTTGGGGCCTGACGAAGTTTTCGTTTTTGTGACATACGCCCGGATGTCCCAATGTAAGCGGATGTGCGGGCTGGCTATCCAAGGCCCGCTAACCGTCCTCACAAGTTTTTCATGAAAAAATGCGTTGGCATCCGTGCGGTCGCCGGGCACAAGTGTGATAAAGGTCACCGCCTGCGCGGTTGCAAGGGGGTATCTACAAACCGCAAGAATTTCTTGCGGATTTTTGGACTCCTGATTCTTTCTGAGTGCAGTCCCCCCGGAGTGCGGTGCCGGGAGTAGTAGCCGAGCACCGCGCCTTCGGAGGCCTGCATAGGTGCGTCGCCGCCGAACAATAAACGGCGACTCACCAAACAGTTTTCACGATGTCAAACAACTCGTAGCGGCGCGGAAGGACAACGGTTGGGGTCAGCCCGTGCCACTGATGCTTAGTTGAAGGGATGCTTAGTTGAAAGGCTTTTTCGCTTCGGCTATCGCTTCAGCCAGAAGTTTGGCCATTCGTTCTTGCGGTATTACTGCACTGTTAGATTTATCTGGGTCGCATCCCTTGGCTTCGCGTTCATCCACCAATTTACGGATACCCCTACGCAAGATATCCACGTCATGGGTAGTTCGGATCAAGGCGAGGGCGTCGTCGGCCACACTTTGGTCAAGGCCTCGCTCCACGGCAAAATCCCTAAATCGCTTCTTTTCCTGTTTCGTAAGAACTCTGTTCAAGGCGGCGGATCCGGGTTTCCGGCTCTTGTTGTGGAATCCATCTTTCATTGCTCTTCTCCTCGTTACGTCCATTGCCCACGCTTTCTTGAGCGGGTCGTGTTCATTTGACAACTCCTCTCAATTAAATCCGCAAGTCCTCTTAATTCAATCTGCAAGCCTGAATTTGAGGGTCGCGCCGAAGTCTCTCTCCAGCCGGTGCAACCTTGAACCAAGCTTCTTTTGTTGTTCGCACGATGTGTTCGGCGGAATCGAAATTGCGACGTACCAGCCATTAGGTGGCCCCGGCTCGTCTTCTTCAGTTTGGGTTAGTGTTTGGCCCCGCTCGTCCGTAATGCTGGCGGCCTCGCTCGCGTTCTCCCCCGTGATGTTGACGCTGCGGGCACGCCGCTCTTCCTCCCGGAGGAGGCGATGGTTCTCCTCCTCCAGGCGAGCAATCTCTTCCTTGTACTTGGCGACCAGTGACGGCTTCCGTTTAGCGTTCGGATCCGGAACGACCGTCTTGGTCTTCCACTTCCGCAACACGGCGTTGGGGTGGTTGAGGCGAAACTGCTCCCCGGTGGTCAGGGTTTTTCGCCAAGCCTCGATCTCGGCCAAGTGTTTTAGGCAGTCGAGGAGGCGACTCCGCGTACCCTTGTCAATTTCCTTGAAACCATTGGTGACAAGCCACTCGGCCATTGCCTTCTCAAAACGTGGACCACGGGGTTCGTTGGTGCCGACAATCCGCATGACCTCGGCGCGGCCGACCTCTAGGGCCTCGCCGATAACCACCCAGTCATCCCATCCACGTCGCTTACGTGCGACGGCCTCTTGCCCGAGCCGCACCTTTTCTTCGTGTTCTACGGGCCGAGACGGGTTGTCCTGGGTCAACCCAGCATCGGCGGCCGGTTCACTTGCGTGCATATTCATCTCCACGTGCCTGTCTGCATCGCGGAGATCGTGCAGCGCCATGTTGTTTCCTAGGATTCAAAATTGGGCCGCAAGTAGGTGCCTATTATGAGGCCTATTGCCCGAGGTTGAGATTGAGGTAAGACCGACCCGATTGAGTTTGGTTAGGCCAGTCAACTGGTTGCCACAGGTTTAAAAAGATGCCCAGAACGCAGTATTCGGATTTTAAACCGCAAACGCTTCTCTCAGGCGAGGATTTCGTCACGCTCGAAGAGGCGGGTCGCATTAAACTTGATCTTCAGCGACGTGCGTTTATTGAGCGTGCCCTCCAGGAGTATGAGTTCTTTCATCTGCTGAAGGAAGATGGTGAAGGAACGGCGCTCAAAAAGGCGCTTCTCGTGTTGGAGAAAAACACCGAAAAATTTATTTCAAGCCTAGAGGTCGTAAAAGATCAGCCCGGTAACATCTGGCATTTGCTGCTCGGCGAGAGCGGTGTAGACCCTTCGCCCCTTCCTATTCTCCTCGACAAGTGCAAGGCACTGAACCGCACGGTGGCGCGGCGGGGTCGGAAGAAAGATTTCTTCTTGGACTCTCTTCTTAAGAAACTAGCGGACGTTTTCGAGTCTCTTGGACGCCCTACCGGAGTTGCACACGGAGCCGGTAGGAAAGGTCGTTTTATCTCCTTTGCCTCGGTCGCCTTAGCACGATTGCCGGAAGGGTCTAGAGACCCGAAGAGCCATAGCGAGTCCGCTATTGCAGTCCGCTGGGACCGCATACGCAAGAGTCGTGCGAGCGGTAGGGGAATGGCCTACAAGTGGATTGGCGGTCCGTTCCCGGGGTTGACGAAGCCACGAGTAGAATAAGGACGCAAAACTCGTCCTGCGTAACTGACAGTTTTTGAATCCTAGAAAATCAAGAGCATGGCAACGACGTTCTTAAGTCCGGCTGATGCGTGCGTTGGGGTCATTCCACGTCGCCTTGAGCGATTCATCGCCCATGGCGGCGGCCGAGAACATAGAGAATCGTCGGCTCGAAGGCCTGGAGGCAAAGCCGTAGATGCAGAGTGCGAACCGATACCCTCGTGGATTGTCCCGGGTCGATGCCGCGCACTATCTCGGTATCTCGCCTTCCAAATTCGACGAGATGCGGAAGGACGGCCGCGTTGGTCCTGCCCGCATGATTGACGGCCGCAAGGTTTGGGACGTGCGTGATCTGGACTTGGCCTTCGAGGCCCTCCCGCTGGAATCGAGCGAGGAGACGGAAGACTGGAGCGTTGCTGTGTGATGACGCTACAATCCCCCGCCATGCCGCGCCGCCTTCCATCAGGGTGTGTTGAGGACCGTGATCGGCACGGCAACATCCGCATCTATTACCGCGCCAAGAACCGGCCGAAGGCCCGGCTAAGCGGCACGCCATGGACGCCGGAATTTATGGCAGCCTACGAGGCAGCCAAAGGCGCGGCGGCGGAACCGGCAAGAAAATTAGCCTTCGCGGCGGGCACCTGGCGCTGGCTCTGCGTCAAGTATTTTGGGGAGTGCGCGGAGTACAAACGCCTTGACCCGCAGACACAACACGTTCGCCGGTTGATCCTCGAAAGCACGTTCGACGAACCGATAGCGCCCGGGTCGGCGAAGCTCTTCCGTGACATGCCATTGAGCCGAATGGGAACCGACGCTGTAGAGGTTCTGCGTGACCGCAAGATTGATCTACCCGGCGCGGCAAACAATCGAGTGAAGGCGATCCGGCAAGTGTTCAAATTTGGAATGCGAAAGAAGCAGCCGGACGGCAAGCCTTACGTGTCGAACAATCCCGCCCGCGACGTTGAGAAGTTCAAATATGGCTCGACCGGATTCCACAGTTGGACTCAGGATGAAGTTAGACAATTCGAGGAACGCCATCCGGTAGGGACAAAGGCGCGGCTTGCGCTGGCGCTCCTACTGTTCACGGGGCAGAGGCGGGCGGACGTGATCCGGTTTGGGAAGCAACACGTCCGCAATGGCAAGCTGATATTCACACAGCGCAAGGGCCGACACCGTAAACCGAAACAGCTTTCGTTGCCGATCCTTCCAGCCCTGCAACGGATCATAGACGCCTCACCCTGCGGTGACCTGACGTTCCTTGTGAATGATTTGAACCGACCGTTCACGGATGCGGGTTTCGGAAATCGGTTCCGCGACTGGTGCGATCAAGCGGCCCTTCCGAACTGCACGGCCCATGGCTTGCGTAAGGCTGGCGCGACCATCGCAGCGAACAATGGGGCCACGTCGCGCCAGCTTATGGCGATCTTCGGTTGGGACAGCATCAAGATGGCAGAGCTATACACGCAAGCTGCCGATCAAGAACGGCTCGCCGAGAGCGCAATGTATTTGCTCGACACGAAAGATAGGAATCAATCGTGAACAAAAGTATGTCCCACTTTCGGCCCCAGTGGGACTTTTTCCGAGAAGCACAAGCCAAATCAAATAGATAAAAAAGGGGTGGTGGGCCCGGGAGGACTCGAACCTCCAACCAAGCGGTTATGAGCCGCTGGCTCTGACCATTGAGCTACGGGCCCGCGCCACCCGCGCACCCGCGCGGCCGGACGGCTTCATCGCAACTCAAACACACGACCGTCTGAACGATGAAGGTTACGCCACCATATGCCATCGCCTGTTGATGCGTCCACCGCAGCCCGGGACAAGTGAAAGCGGCCGGTCGTTCACGTTGGGCAATGATCGCGACCTGCACCAACAACCGGACGTGAGACGCGGGCGATCCCGCGAAGCCTGGCGAGCGGATGCGAGCCTTCGCGCCCGCCGCTTCGTGCCCGTCGAGAACGCATGTTAGCCGCTGCTGCGTCACCTCCGTGGCTGGCGCAGGCGCAACGGCGCCGAGGTGGCGCCTGGGCCTAGCCCCGCCGGCTCAGCAAAAACACCGCCTGCTCGCCGAACAAGTTCCAGAACCACCACGGCATTTTCAGCCGCATGCGCCGGCCCCAGGCATTGAGCGCCACCGCCTCCTCCATCTCGGCGCCGGCGACGCCGCAGAGCTGGCGGAAATCCTTGATGCTGCAGAAATGGATGTTGGGCGTTTCGTACCAGGCATAGGGCAGATTGTCGGTGTGCGGCATGTGGCCGCCGAGCGCGATCTGCAGCCGGATGCGCCAGTGGCCGAAGTTCGGGAACGAGA
>Ga0210406_10008207_pt1 | contig 10476 bp, 7 predicted proteins | sample IncBWC30MmetaG_FD_155454 | JGI IMG/M metagenome (GOLD analysis project Ga0210406, IMG submission 155454) | Forest soil microbial communities from Barre Woods Harvard Forest LTER site, Petersham, Massachusetts, United States - Inc-BW-C-30-M | ecosystem: Environmental > Terrestrial > Soil >... | reverse complement strand
CAAGACGCGTATTCGCAGCATCAAGATACAGGAATCGGAGATCCTGAAGGGCGACCGGCTGGCGCGGATTCTGGCCGCTGCGACCAGACTGGCGCGGGCGCTGCTGCTCGCGATCATGACCTATGTGGCGCTGGCGAAGGTATTCAGCTACTTTCCCTGGACGCGGGTACACGGCCAGCAACTTGTGGCGTACATGGTCGATCCCCTGCTCGCGATCGGGCAGGCCTTTCTGTCGTACGTCCCCAAGGGCTTCTACATTTTCGTGATTGTGGTGGTAACCCACCTCGTGTTGCGGTTTATCCGACTGGTGTCAAAGGAGCTGGAGCGCGGCCGCATTCATTTCGCCGGTTTTTATCCGGAGTGGGTTCAGCCGACCTACAAGATCGCGCGCGTGCTGTTGTTTGCGTTTGCGGCGGTCATGATCTATCCCTACCTGCCGGGGGAACAGTCGCCGGCTTTCAAGGGGATCAGTGTTTTCCTGGGCGTCCTGTTTTCGCTGGGTTCCACCTCTGCGGTCGCCAACTTCGTGGCCGGCATCATTCTGATTTACACACGTGGCTTCCGCATCGGAGATTGGGTGACGATTGGCGACAACACCGGCGAGGTGGTGCAGCAGTCGATGCTCGCCACGCACGTGCGCACGATACGCAACGAAGAAATCACCATCCCCAACTCGGTGGTGCTCGGCAGCTATGTGACCAACTTCAGCCTGCAGGCGAAGGAGATAGGGCTGGCACTGCACACCTCGGTGACCATCGGCTACGATGCGCCGTGGCGCACGATCCACAAGCTGCTGATCGACGCTGCCTTGAAGACGAGACTCATTCTTCACGATCCGCCACCTTTCGTATTGCAAGCGGAGTTGGAGGATTCCTACGTGAAGTACGAGATCAACGCCTACACCGACCAGCCGCTGCAGATGCCGTACATCTACTCGGAACTGCACGCCAACATTCAGGACAGTTTCTACGAGGCGGGGGTGGAGATCATGTCGCCGGTGTTTCACGCGCTGCGCGACGGCAACCGCGTGGCGATTCCACACCAGTACCTGCCGAAAGACTATCGTGCGCCGGGTTTCCGCGTGACGAGGGCCGACCCAGCGACAGATGGAGACAGCGGGTCGCGTCCTTGACACCCGCCCGGCAGTTCACTAGGGTACGAGACGAGAGGCCATCCTGGTCACCCACGACCCCCACCCGATAGCGATGACACGAAACGGTCTCATCCCCTTTGTTTTGTTGCTTGTTTCGCTGGTCCAGTGGGCGTCGGCGGAGAAGATTACCGAGATCCAGCCGCAGGGCTATGTCATTGATCTGGCACAAGTTATTAACCCAGCGGATCGGCAGAAGATCGAGCTGCTCGCCACCGAAGTGCAGCAGAAGACCGCAGCGCAAATCGCTGTCGTTACCGTGAATTCACTGGAAGGCCAGACGCGGGAGGACTATGCATCGGACCTCTACAAGCACCTGGGTATTGGTTCCAAGAAGGACGATCGAGGCGTACTCATCCTGATCGCTCCCAAAGACCGGCAATACAAAATTGAAGTTGGCTACGGACTGGAGCCGGTCATCAACGACGCTCGCGCCGGCGACGTGGGGCGCGACATGGTTCCCGACTTGCGCAAGGGCGACTACAGTGCCGCGGCGCTGGTCGGCGCAACTGGTATCGCGCAGTTCATCGCGGCTGACGCGGGCGTGAAGCTGATGGGCGTTCCTCAACGTGCGGCGCGGCCGCCGACCAAGGCATTCCCGTGGTGGCTGGCTTGGGTAATCTTCGGCGGAATCTTCCTGCTGATTCGCGCACTGGCGCGCTCGGGACGTGGCGGCGGGCGCGGTTCTGGCGGTGGCGGCGGAATGGGTAGCGCCCTGCCCTGGATATTGCTCGGCAGCAGCATGGGCCGCGGCGGCGGTGGCTGGGGCGGCGGATTCGGCGGCAGTTCCGGAGGCTGGGGCGGTGGCGGTGGTGGAGGCTTTGGCGGGTTTGGCGGCGGCGCGAGCGGCGGCGGCGGCGCCGGTGGCAGTTGGTAGTCCGGTTGCGTGGAGCGAGACATGGTGAAGAAGCCAGAAGACAAGTTGCAAGAGCTGGTGAGCCGTATCCATTACGCATGCGGTGATGACCTGGTTTCGGTCGTACTGTATGGCTCCGCGGCTCGCGACGACTATCACGAGCAATATTCCGATGTGAACGTGATGGTGGTGCTGCGCCACATGAAGCCCAGCCTTTATCCGGCGCTTTCGGGCGTGTTGAATTGGTGGAGTCGCGAGGAAAAGCTACGGCCGCCGACGGTCATGACCATTGAGGAACTGCGCGAGTCGGCTGATGTGTTTGCCATCGAGATGCTCGACATTCAGGCAGCGCACAAGACGCTCTACGGAGACGATGTGGTGAGCGCGATCGAAGTGCCAATGAACCTTCATCGGGTCGAGGTCGAGCATGACCTGCGCACTACGCTGCTGCGGTTACGCCACCACTTACTGCTGACTGCCGACGGCGATGACGAGTTAAAGGCGGTGCTAGGGAGGTCGGTGACCAGCGTGATAACGCTGTTCCGTCACGCGCTGATTGCGCTGGGAGAGAACCCGCCTCACGCCAAGCCCAAGGTGCTGGAACATGCGGCCGAGGTGTTCGGCTTCAACGTGCAACCACTACGTGCGGTGCTGGAGTTGCGCAGCGACGGCCAGCAAATAGACAATGTTCGCGAGATTTACCACGCGTACATGACTGCCATCCTGGCCGTCGCACATGGGCTGGACCTAAAGGCGCCGAAGCGGCAGTGGCATAAGCATTCGTGACCGGATGCCGACAGGCAATCCGGCAAGATCCAAGCCGAAAGCGAGACGCAAATGAAAACTGGAGTTATCGTCCTCATTATCGTTCTTCTGGTGCTGTTCTGGTGTGGCAGCACGTTTGTCGGCCACCGCAACGAGATGGTGCGCAAGCGGGAGGCAGTGAGTTCTGCGTGGTCGCAGGTCGACGTGGTGCTGCAACGCCGTGCCGACCTCATTCCCAACCTGGTGGAGACGGTCAAGGGATTCGCTACTCACGAGGAGAAGGTGTTTGGTGACATCGCCGCCGCTCGTGCAGCCATGATTGGCGCCAAGACGCCGTCAGAAAAGATCGCCGCCAACGGCCAACTCGACTCCGCGTTGGGTCGCTTGATGGTGGTGGTGGAGAACTATCCGCAACTGCGATCGAATGAGAACTTCCTACGCTTGCAGGACGAACTGGCCGGGACGGAGAACCGCATAGCCATCGAGCGTAAGCGGTACAACGATACCGTGCAGGACTACAACACCTACATCGGTCTGTTCCCCAACAACATCGTAGCCAGCTTGTCGGGCTTCACCCGCAACGACGCGTATTTCAAGGCGGACGAGGGCTCGCGGCAGGCTCCCAAGGTGAACTTCAACCCGCCGCCGCAACAGCAGGCCGCGCCAGCGCCGGCGCACTAACTCGGCCAGCTAGATTGGGGTATCGCTAACGGACTGAGCGAGCAGTGTCGAGCTCCTCGTGGACGGTGCCCGGAAATCCCTCTCAAGTGCCTCGGCGCCGATCGATGAAGGATTCGAGGGCGTCGGGGGTCTTGGGCCAGTCATCGCGCAGGAGCCGCGACAGGGAACGGTCAGCAAGCAGTTTGCCGCCCGTCTGGCAGTGCGGGCAGTAATTCGCCTCGTTCGCGGCGTAGCGAATGCGTTGAATCAAATTACCGCACCGGGGACACTTCAGTTTGTACTTGCCATGGACCGCCATTTGCTCGCGAAACGCTGTGACTTTCTCCGGGAACCGGTCTCCTGTTTCGGCGCGTAAACGATCGACCCATTGCTGCAAGGTGTTACGGGTCGCGACAAACAACTCCTCGATCTGCTGCGCGGTCATGTTCCGGGTCAGCTGTAGCGGCGAAAGTCGAGCCTCCCACAGGATCTCGTCAGAGTAGGCGTTGCCGATACCGCTAAACATCTGCGGATCGGTGAGAGCGCGCTTCAGCGTGTGATTCGCGGATTGCAACACCGCGGAAAAATGCTCGAGGTCGGCGTCGAGGACTTCCAGCCCTCCAGGGTCCAAAGCGCGTAGATCGTTATCTCCGGTCACCACGTAGAGAGACGCGCGCTTTTGCGAGCCCGCCTCGGTCCACAGCAGGGTAGCGTCGGAGAAGTCGAATGCCGCCAGGCCGCGCGGTCTCACCAGTTTGGCTCCCGGTTCACGCCAGTGCAGCCGCCCGGCGATCATCAGGTGCAGGACGAGCCACAGATCCTGCTGCAGGCCGACGCAGATGCGTTTGCCCATTCTTCGGACTTGAAGCACGCGTTTACCTTCGGCTGATTGCAGAGGCGGAGTCGCGGTGCGGAGCAACGACGGGGAGACAACGCGAATGCCTTCGATCCGCTTTCCCGTGATACGCTTCTGCAGCGCGTCGATGTAAACGACAATGTCAGGCAGTTCGGGCACGAAAGCTCGAGATTAAAGCAGTTCCAGGTTGAACGCAGTCCGATTATCGAAATGACTCTAGTACAAGTGGCGTAAGACCGCAAAGGGTAGCTCACCGGCGCCGATGTGCCGGGTCAGGCCTGAAAGCGCACCCATTTGTGGCATGCGGCTTGGGGCACTCGCCGCGGACGCCTTCTTCTTGACATCCGTCGCTGAATCCTTATACTCAAAGACCAATATGCTTTACACCACTCACACCCGGACGCGGATTAGCACAATGGCCATGTGCATGTGTGCCCGTGTCGGTCTGTGGGTTGAGCGTAGGAGCGGCCAATAGAAAACAGCAAGTAGCCGCAAAGGTTCCTAAACGACCCACGGTCCCGATAGACAGTGGGTCGTTTCGTTTTTACGTGCTAATTCAACCTGAACAGGAGCATCAGACATGAGCGACAAGCCGGAATATCACTTCGACACACTCGCCATCCACGGTGGGCAGGATAGCGATCCCACAACCAAGTCGCGCGCCGTCCCGATCTACCAGACGACATCGTACGTGTTCGACGATGCAGACCACGCCGCGCGACTCTTCGCCCTGCAGGAGTTCGGCAATATCTACACGCGAATCATGAACCCGACTACCGACGTCTTCGAGAAGCGGATCGCCGCCCTGGAGGGTGGCGTCGCCGGACTGGCGCTGGCGTCGGGACAAGCCGCGGAAACCCTGGTCATCAGCACGCTGGCTTCGGCCGGAGATGACATCGTCTCCACCACGTCGCTTTATGGCGGGACCTACAACCTGTTCCACTACACGCTGCCCAAGCTGGGCATTACCGTGAAGTTTGTAGACGCCGACGACTTCGACGGCCTGCGCAAAGCCGTCGGACCCAGGACCAAGGCGCTGTACACCGAGACGCTGGGCAACCCGAAGCTCGATATCGCCGACGTCGAAGAAATAGCCAAGATCGCGCACGACAACTCAATCCCGTTAGTGATCGACAACACCTGCGCGTCACCAGCGCTCTGTCGGCCCATCGAGTGGGGTGCTGACATCGTGGTCAACTCCGCCACCAAGTACATCGGCGGGCATGGAACGTCGATTGGCGGAGTCATCGTGGATGGCGGCAAGTTCGACTGGGCGGCCTCGGGACGCTTCAAGGACTTCGTCGAACCCGATCCTTCTTATCACGGCGTGTCGTACACCGGAGCATTCGGGCCGCTGGCGTTTATCGTGAAGGCGCGTGTCCAGGGACTGCGAGATACCGGTGCCAGCCTGTCGCCATTCAACGCATTCTTGCTATTGCAGGGTACGGAAACCCTGCATTTGCGTATGCAAAGGCATTCTGAAAATGCCCTCAAGGTCGCTGAGTATCTGTCGAGCCATTCAGATGTGGAGTGGGTGAACTATCCCGGCCTGCCCACCAGCAAGTACTACGAGCGCGCGAAGAAATACTTGCCGACGGGGTCCAGTTCGCTGGTTACGTTCGGCATCAAGGGGGGATATGAAGCCGGCAAGAAATTCATCAATGCGACCCGGCTCTTCAGCCTGCTGGCCAACATTGGTGACGCAAAGTCACTGGTGATCCATCCTGCCTCTACCACGCACCAGCAGCTCAGCGAATCCGAGCTGCGCGAAACAGGTGTGATACCTGAGCTAGTCCGCTTGTCCGTGGGCATTGAAGACGTTCGCGACATCATCGCGGACATCGATACCGGGCTACAGATCGCGACGGGCGAGAAAGTCGCGACCCAGGTGTCGGGAGGCTAACGATGAGCGAACCATTGCAACCGACGCGGGAGGGTGACCTGACGTTTGCGCAGGGGACTCCCTTCCGCCTGGAGGGCGGCGGCGCGCTGCAGCCGGTCTCCGTTCGCTACGCGGTGTATGGCGAGTTGAATGAGCGGCGCGACAACGCCGTGCTGGCGTGTCATGCGCTGTCAGGCTCGGCCCGCGTCGCCGACTGGTGGCCCGAGATGTTTCGAAGCGTATTCGATCTGTCCCGCGACTGCGTTATCTGCACCAATATTCTGGGCTCGTGTTATGGCTCCAGCGGCCCCTCCTCGATTAATCCCTCCTCCGGCAAGCCTTTCGGTCCCGATTTCCCCCTGGTTACGATTCGCGACATTGTCCGCGCCCAGGTGCATGTGCTCGATGAGTTGGGCGTGAAGCGGCTACGCATCGTGCTTGGCGCGTCGATCGGCGGCATGCAGGCCCTGCAGTGGGCGGTGGATTATCCCGAGCGTGTCGAGCACTGCATTGCGATCGGCGCGGCTCCGCTGTCAGCAATGGGTCTGGCGCTGAATCACCTACAGCGAAAGGCGATCGCCCTCGATCCGGATTTCAGGGAAGGGCGATACGAGGCCGAGGAGCCTCCAGCCAGGGGCTTGGGACTTGCGCGAGCCATAGGGATGTGCTCGTACAAGTCGGCGGAACTCTTTGAGGAGCGTTACGCTCGCAAGCCAAATCGCAATGGCGAAGATCCGCTACGCGCGATCGGGGAGCGCTACGACGTTGCCGGCTATCTCGATCACCAGGGTGAGAAGTTCGTGAACCGTTTCGAGGCCAACTCTTATATGGTGATCTCGAAGGCGATGGACACGTTTGAGTTGGGACGCGGCTATGCGTCGGAAGCAGAAGCGTTGAGCCGGATCAAGGCGCATGTTTCGCTGGTGGGGATTTCATCGGATTGGCTGTTCCCGGCGAAAGACGTTCGCGCGCTGGGAGAGCGGCTGAAAGCCGCCGGTGTGCAGTGCGATTACACCGAGTTTGAAACATCTCACGGGCACGACGGGTTTCTCGCCGAGATGGATGCGATTGCAGCGGTGGTGAACGGGAGATTTCACGCGCGGCGGTTACCTGTGGTCCACAAGAACGCCGGGCGTAGGGTCGGTGAATAACCCGTAAAACGGTAGTCAACAAGGAAGCAAGGCCATGGTCGTTTTGAAGTTTGGTGGAACCTCGGTGGAAGACGCCAGCGCAATCGGGCGATTGCGCTGCGTTGTGCAAGACCGGCTCAATCGACATCCTGTGATCGTTGTGAGTGCACTTGCCGGAGTTACCGATGCTTTATTGAGGGCGGCCTCCCTGGCGTTAGCTGGAGATCGGAAGGGCCCACTCGAGTCCTTGTCGCGCTTGCAGGCGCGGCATGAAGCAACGTCGCGCGAGTTGCTCGTCGATCCCGCCCGCACGCTGGCGATCATTTCGGAAACGTTCGCTGACCTGCGCTCAGTGGTTGAAGCGGTATCCGCTTTGCGTGAGTTGACGCCCCGCCTCAGCGACCGCATCGCGTCCGCTGGCGAATTGTTGTCGAGCGCAATCGTTGCAGACGCCTTGCAGCAGTGTGGGATCGGTGCGATATTGGTCGACTCGCGCGAATGCATTCTTACCGACGATCATTTCACGGCGGCGGTACCGCTCGTCGAGGAAACCAACCAACGACTGCGTTCGCGATTGTTGCCGCTGCTTGGTGCGCGCAAGGTTCCGGTGCTCGCTGGGTTCATCGCGTCCAACGCCCAAGGCCACACTACGACTCTTGGCCGTGGTGGATCAGATTTCACCGCCGCATTGGTGGGTGCCGCGCTCGACGCTGAGCGCATCGACATCTGGACCGATGTCGATGGAATTCGCACCGCCGATCCAAGGCTCTACCCGCACGCCCGGCACATCGAAACCCTTAGCTTCCATGAGGCGGCCGAACTCGCGCACTTCGGCGCCAAGGTCTTGCATCCAGCGACTTTGTTGCCCGCCGTCGAGAAGGACATTCCCGTGTACGTGCTGAACTCCCGTAACCCACGGCATCCGGGAACGCGCGTGCAGGCCGAAAGCGGTGGACCGGCGCGCATCAAGGCCATCGCGGTGAAGCGCGGTATCGTCTTGCTCGAAGTGACCGCTCCACGTTCTCTGCGTCCTGGTGGCCTTGCGCGCGAGGTCTTTTCGGTGCTCGAGCAACACGGCTGCACCCCCGACGTTGCTTCCTTCAGCCAAACCAGCGTGCTGGTTAGTCTCGACCGGCAGGACTTGGTGCCGCTGGTGCGCGAGGGCTTCGGACCGACGGTGCAGATGTACGCCGAAAACAGCAAGGCCCTGATCTCGCTCGTGGGTGATGGAATTCGCGACATTCCCGATCTCACCGGGCGCGTGCAACTCGCACTTGCCGGGCTGGATGTCAGGCTGGTTGCGCAAGCCCCATCGCGCTGGAGCTTCAGTTTCCTGGTGCAGGAGAGGGATGCGGCTGAGGCAGTGCGGCGGCTGCATGAGAGCCTGCTCGAAAACCACGAGCGGGCGTTGCTCACCGCCGTTTAGGAAACCTGAACATCGGACGCGACCTGCTCGACAACTTCGATCAAGCCCATCTCGAATGCCTGGTCGGCGTGGGTACGCAGCAGGCGCCGGACTTCCTCGATCCCGCGGGACTGAATAGCCTCGCGCAAGGCGGCCTCATTTGGACGGTAGCATTGCCACCGGTTGCGTCCGGCCCGCTTGGCGCGATACAACGCATGATCGGCCAACGCGAGGCAGTGGTCCCAGTTCAACAGATCGGGACACCCCGCTGAAAATGGATAGCGTAAAAGGCCCAGCGAAACTGAGAGCGGCTGGCCGGTCTCCAGGAAAACAGTCTGGTGATCGTCAACGATGGCACGCCGCAACCGCTCCGCCATCAACAGATCCTCTTGGGGGCCACTGACGTGGTCGAGGATCAGGAACTCCTCGCCTCCCCAGCGGGAGAGTATTGCGGTAGCGCGTACGTTTTGCCGCAGCGTCTCAGCAGCCGCTTGCAAAACCTTGTCGCCCACGGCGTGACCCAGTCCATCGTTGATCAGCTTGAAATGATCGAGGTCGGCGAGGCACAGGGCGATGTATCGCTTGGGAACGCGGGGCGAGTTTCGTATGCGATCACGCCGCAACTCCGCGATCCATGGCTGAATCGCGGAATCCACGTGACGGCGATTGCTCAGCCGGGTGAGAGGGTCTGTGATTGACGCCGTTTTCAGCTTTTCCACCGCACTGGTCAATTCCTCAGTGCGTTGCTCCACCTGCTCTTCGAGTTCGAGTGTGTAACGCAACTGTTTCTCTTCCTGCTCCCGCTTGAGCAGGTTTACCCGATCAGCCAGAGCAAACGCCAACAGGATGCTCTCTATGCCGGAGCCAATCTGCGCCGCGTTATAAGTTACGAAGTTGAACGGGATAAAGCGCACGAACGCCAAGATGTAGAGAAGGTTTCCGAACAGCTGTAGGGCCCACGCGACCAGAAAGAAACGTGCCGGTCGGTAGCCCCGGAGCCAGAAAAGCACACCGACTGCGGCAAAGAAGATGGTGGTGGCCAGGCCATCAAACGCCAGTAACAGCGTGGCGCCCTCCCGCGATCCTGAAATCTTCAGTGCGCATACGACCGCTGTAAACAGGATGATCGCCAGCAGGGAGCGGTCCGCCCACCTCGACCTGTCACGGGTTGCCAGGAATTGGCGGACAAACAGACTGCCGAAGATGATCGACAACGCCACCAGATAGAACGGCGACTCTGACTCGATTACCGGATGGCGCGGCCAGAGGAATTGGAAGAAGAAACCACTCCGCGCAATCCATACTGAACCGAATGTCAGGACGTACAGCGAGTAGTAGAGGTAGGCGCGCTCGCCAATCGCGCCATAAAGAATCAGGTTGTAAAGCACGAGCGCGAGGATGATTCCGCCGTAGATACCTTGACCGAACAAAACCTCGCGCCGAAGGGCCTCATTCGTGTCCATCCGCTGGATGGTTCCGCCGATCTCTCTCGCCTCGCCGTACGGGCTGGTGTCGCCCACCAGATGCAGATAGAGAGTGGCGGCACGGTCGGGCTCCAGAGGCAGAGGCAACAAAAGGTAACTCGAAGCCAGAGCCCGGACAGGCGGCGGAAGCGCCCAGCCAGTCTTCAACACCGAGGTTCCGCCATCTTTCTCGCAGAAGAGATCAGCGTAAGCCCATCCGCGAGCGAGCTGCAGTACCCATCCACCCGGCGGGAGACTCGCAGCTCGAAGGCTGACGCGCAGCCAGTAGCCGTGGCACCGATCCTCGGC
>Ga0210406_10008204_pt1 | contig 10480 bp, 12 predicted proteins | sample IncBWC30MmetaG_FD_155454 | JGI IMG/M metagenome (GOLD analysis project Ga0210406, IMG submission 155454) | Forest soil microbial communities from Barre Woods Harvard Forest LTER site, Petersham, Massachusetts, United States - Inc-BW-C-30-M | ecosystem: Environmental > Terrestrial > Soil >... | reverse complement strand
GGATGATAATTCGCCTCGGGTTTCGGACGGTCGAACAGGTGGGTTATGAATCCACCCAGAATTGAGCCGACGAGACCGAGCACGGTCGTCCAGAGAAGCGTCATGTGCAGGTGCATAACCGATTTGGCGACGAACCCGGCGATCAAACCAACGATGATATACCAGAGTAGATGAAGCATGATGACGTTTCCCCTCCGAAAACAGGAGCGTATCAGCGCAATACGCCCATAAGCGATAGCAAAATCAGGGAGACAGTCGCCAGGCACGAGTGAGACGAGGCAAGTATGTGGAGATTCTTCTTCGGCTCGTCCTCGTCGCTGCACCAGCAAGCAATTAGGGGTCAGAGCTTACTTTCCTCACAAATTGTCAATAGTAAGCTCTGATTCCTTTTCTCTTTCCCTCTCCCCCGGCAGTTTTGCGTTATCACAGTTTCGCGCGACGAGCACGGCTGCAACGAGATGGCCGGTTGTGTTCAGCACCGTAGCGAAAACGTCTGGGATCGCGTCGACTGCGATCAGGATCCCGATTCCTTTGGCTGGCAGACCGATGGCAAGAAAGAGTGGTGTTAGCATGATGAACGCGCCGCGCGGAATGCCCGGCACGGCGAACGCAAGAAACACTGCCGCGAAAGCGATCGTGGCAATGCTGTTGGCGTGGAGCGGCACGTCGTAGAACCATCCGACGAAAAGCGCACCGATTGTCCACGCGACCGGCCCCGCAATCTTAAATGTCGAAACGGCGAGAGGCAGGACAAATCCGGTGATCCGCTCGGGCAATTGCAAGTTCTTCTCGGCCGTCTCGACGAGTGCCGGCAACGACGCGATCGACGAACTCGAGCTGAAGGCAATGAGCTGTGGCGGCAGGGCGGCACGCGCGAAGCGGCGCAGCGGAATCCGGCCTCCGATTGCCGCGACGGGGTAGAGCAGCAGCGTTACCGCGATACTCGCGATCGAGTAGGCCGCGACATAAAAGCCAATCGCACCCGCCAACGTTCCGCCGGCATGAACGGCCAATGGAAGGACGAGCGCGAATACGCCGAGGGGCGCAGCGAGGATGACCCAGCGGACGAGGATGAGCATCGCGTCGCTCAGAGCACGAAAGAAATGCGTCAGCGTCTGCCGCGATGCCTCGGGGGAACGCGCAATTGCCAACGCGAGGAGCAACGTGAAAAGGATCAGTGGCATCATCGCTCCGTTCGCGGCGGCGGCGACAGGGTTCGCGGGAAGGAGTGAGACAAGCCACGCCGAGAACGTCTGCGCCTGTCCTGCGACAGACATTTCATTCGCCGCTTCGACCGCGCCGGGCGGGAGTTCCAGGGCACCGTGCGGCGGAAGAAGCTTGAACATCGCCAGCGCGACTGGAATTACGATGGCGGCGACTCCAATGAGAAGCACGACAAAAGTAAGGAGCGTCCGTCCGCCGAGCCGGCCTATCGACTTGATGTCCGATACCGATGCGACTCCAGTGATCAGCAGCGAAACGACGAGTGGGATTACGGTCATGCGAATGCCGTTGACCCAGAGCGTGCCGATCGGCGCGATCACGTCGGCCGCGCGGATGAGCGAGGCGTTGTGCGATGCCGCGATGAGGACGCCGAGGAGGATCGCGGCGAGGAGAGCGAGAAGGACGCGCGTGCTCTCTTTCATCACATCATCAAGTCGCCGCCGTTGATATCGAATGATGCGCCGGTGATGTAGCCGGCGGCCTCCGATGCAGTGCGTTCGCCGATCGACGCAGCGAGACTTTCGGCCCGCGCGCGGTCCCGCACATTCACTGCCACCGCAGCTCCGCGTTCGTGGAAACGCTCCGCCGCGGCGCGACCGACCCCGCGCCAGGCACCGGTGACGATGACAACGCGCTCGGCAAAGTCCTGCCCTGAGCGCTGCCCGCTCATCTCAGAATCCGAGCTTCCCATTTGCTCCCACGCAATTGGCTTTCACGATCGATGGAGATTAACCTAACGAAAAGAAGATCAGCTGTGATTCCAGTTGGCTACTCCGTAGGTCTTTCCGAAACGTTAAAGAAGTTCCATTCCCAGGTCTTACCGTTGTCGGCCGAAAACGCCTGACCCCAGACCGGACGTTCCTTGTTCCGCGCGTCCCAGCGGAAGACAACGATGATCGGCTTCCCTTTGAAAGTGTCCTTGCCAAAGAAACGTCCGACACCATTTTCAAATGAACCCACCACAGGCGGATCGATCGTCCCTGTGTTGCTCGCTATCCAGTACAAACTCCACAACCTTGTCTTGGGATCAAAAAGCCGCAGGGTAAGGCCTTCGAAAAGTTTGCCCTGCTGCCCGGTGAACTGGGTCGTGGAATAGGTATCCATATCGCCGGCGGCGCCGAGGATTTTTGAGTTTTCATCCGAGGAGTCGAATTCCGTCCACTCCTGGCAATTTTCGAGTCTCTTGTTGAGGTGCCGGTTGTGCATCTTCCATTTCCCAACCAGGAAATCGAAATCGCTCGCGGTCGAAGTGGCCGAAGCGGTGATCTGCAGATTGCCCTTGGCGTCGATCTCTACCTTTGGGATTGGGATGCTTTCATCCGCCGTCAGCTCGCTCTTTGCATGAATAAGATGGGGAATTGCGAGCAGGAGAATGATCGTTAGGTATTTGACGAGCTTCGTCGCCCCGCGAAGCTCGCCCTGTGGGTGACTTTTGATGTCATCTACCCGGCCGCTCCCGCTCGAAGCCGTATTCATGGAAATGCGCATCACACTTTCTGATAAACTTCGCCAGCTTTGGCAAACTCTGCCGCTTTTTCCTTCAGACCACGCTTAACGGCCTCTTCCTCTGCCATGCCCTGTTCCGCGGCATACCGACGGACACCCTCGGTAATCTTCATGAATTTGGGTTTTGGAGGTTAAGAGTCTCAGGTTGGATCGGATGTTCAACGCTTAAAGCTCGTGCTTCCCCTCAACCATCAACTTTTCGGGTCACGGTTCGCTCGTTGCCTCAACCTTGATTTCTTGCCGCGCTCGTACGAGCAAATCATCCTCGAGACTCAGCCAGAGATTCTCTGCTTTACCGCCTTTCTTAAGATCGGCAGCGGCGAAGCCAGTCGACTTGAGGCTCTCGCTGTAGATGATCATCAACTCCTTCCGTTTTTGTTCATCCAATAAATGAACAAGGCGCACCGACATCATCCCGGACGGTATTTCGTATCCTCGGCTTAGAATTAACGCCATGATGTGATCTTCATCCGAGCCGGCCGTGATGTTTTCGTTAGTCCGCTTGACCCATGTATCAACATAAAAGCGGAAGCCGCCAATCGTCATGCGTCGAGGCGATTCATAGTGATGATGCAAGTCTGGTTTACTCGGAAGATAATCTTCGAATTGGATCCAGTAGAGTCGCTGCACATTTTTCTGATCATCGATCTCGACGAAGGCGTACAGTTCACAATCGGCAATGTCCTGTAAGATAAACCGATCGACCCCGACGTACCACACCGATTTCGGCAACTCGATCCGTACTCTCGGATCGTGATCCGAGATAATGATGTTGTTCTTTACGACTTTGCGTTCCGGCGTCTGGGCGATGGCCGTCAGGCATCCCAGGAAAGCAGCAAAAATTATGATCCTCTCAAGCAAAGGATTTTTCTAATTCAAAGAAGTTCGACGCATGCGGGCAATTATCACGTTGGAAAAGTAAAGGGAAGATCTCATAAGATTAAAGCGACCGCGACCGAATCGGGCCACAATCGTTTGGAGTCCGGCGGCACCTCCCGATCGGTCCATCGAGAGATGCGGCGCGACGGGTCTCGACCGCATCATCACTTCACCTCAGGGCCACACGTTGGCTCGTCATCGCGGTGAGCATCGCAGGTATGCTCGCTGCCGCGGCGACTCTTGTGTTGATATGGAACGCCTGCGCGCCGGGATGGCCTTGCGAGATCTTTTCGGCTTGCCGGTGGGCGGCGTTTACGGGTACAACGATCCTCATGACTCCGTCGTTATGGGGTCGGCTCGAGGCAAGCAAGCGGACGACGGAATCATTCCGTAAAATATTAGGGAAATTCAACCCATATCTGTTAGGCGATGAATACGGCGAGCCATTTCAAACTTCGCCCATCATGGTGTGGGGCGGAAATCCCAAAAAATAGAAAGAACACACAGAATGAAGAAACATACTTTGATCGTCACACTGATAACTGCCGCCTTGGTCGGCGGAGCCTTGGCCGCCGAGACCCCCTTGCCTGGTGCAAGCCCGGGACCCTGGTGCAGAGCCTCCAGTTGGAATCCCGAGCTGTACACTTTCTACGGCGCTAAGAACATAATTGTTGAAAAGCTTGCCAAAATTCCTGCAAAGCTTTCGGAACGACGAGTATTCCTTCAAGTCACGCAAGGAGATTCAACCGCAGACGTCAAACTCTACGAACAACAAAAGGGTGGTACCTTCACCATAACCGAGTGGACTACCAGACAAACCTCCTGTCTCCTAGCCGACATCGATAGGGCGATTGTCACCAATAAGGGTGTGAATTGCGTTGGCGAGCAAGTCAAAGACGTTCTCGCCAAAGAACTAGGAGAAGGCAAAGTCGCCGAGGGAGTCGCCGCCCCCGTCTCCCCGGAGGCGGCTTTTGCCCATTCGGTAAAGGAAGCTTCGGGTGATTTCATCAAAAGCACAGTGATCATTCTTTGTTAGTGCGGATGCACTCGCTCCAACGGATCGAACTACAAGCCCGTGGCGCGTTTACTTCGGCGCGGGCAAAGCGACGAGTTTTTGGAAGCGCGGATCATCCCTGAGCAGATCGAACATTGGATCGAGGCGGAGCAGCGCCGGAGTAAGTGGGAGGCCCAAGGCCCCAGCGGAAGGTATCGAGAGTAGTTTTTGTAAGGCAGCGATGGCGCGGTCGGGCTCTCCCGAGTGCGCCGCCACTCGGGCGAGGATTTCGATCGAAGCGGGACCAGTTATCGCGTCTTTCTCGATCGGATTCGCAGCCATCGCGCGTTCGGCCAGAGTCAACGCGGCGGCTTTGTTATTAAGGGCCATGTTGATCAGCGCGAGATCTCCAATCAGCATGCCATTTCCCGGTTGGTCTTTGAGAAAAAATTCCACTTCATCGCGCGCTTCCCGCCAGCTTTCTTCGGCCGCGGCCTGGTCGCCTGCCACTTCCTGCGCCCAGCCTAACCGAAAGCGCAGTGCTCCAGTGAAGTTACCTGATGCCGGATCAGGCTTGGCCAGTATTTCCTTTAGACGAGGGATGATTCGTGTCGGGCGGCGCTCCAGGATCGCTTGGTAAACTTGGGTTCCTAGCACGCCCGTGTCGGCTGCAGCGGGACGGAGCGGAGTCAGCAGCGCCGAGGCCCGCGGCAGATCGCCCTGCGCCTGTGCTATACCGGCCTGTAGCGCGATGATATCGAGATCGTCCGGGGTGATATTGAGAACCTGATCAGACTTTCGAAGGGCTTCGGAGAAACGACGAAGTGCAATGTAGAAAAGCGTGTGCTCCGTGAGCACGGTAACATTGCGAGGGTCGAGACGCTCGGCTTCGTTGAAGTTCGACTCGCTCCGGTCCCACTCCCCCCGCCTGCGCGCGACATACGCCAGTGCTTCAGGAATTCGGCTGCTATTCGGCAGGAGTTGACGCGCCTGTTCAAAATAACGAACCGCTGTCTCGTACTCCTTTAGACAGGCATAGTGATATTGTCCTTGGGCCAATACAGCCTCGCCGAGATTGGGCTGAAGAGTGAGGGCTGTTTCGGCTGCCTGTCGTGCCTCTTCGCGCAGAGCATCGGTCGGTTGAAGACCCGTTGTAAGATATCCGACTGAATCCGTGTATGACAGGAGAGCCCAACCAAGGGCGAACTTCGGATCCAACCGCACTGATTCTCTGAGATATTTTTGTGCGCCAAGATTGTTGGCCGGCATGTCGCCAGGTCTCAGTGTATAGGCGAGACCGCGCAGGTAGGCATCGTAAGCCTCGGCATTGTCTGTCGGCTTAGCAGCGATAGCTTCCTCTTCCGGACCGGTTAGTTTCGCTCGCAACTGGTCCACGATAGCTTTTGCGATGTCGCTCTCGACCGAAAAGATGTCAGTCAGCTTGCGATCGAACGTTTCCGCCCAAAGATGAGAGTCGTTCGCTGCTTTGATCAGCTGCACATTGACGCGCACGGCGTCGTGGCTCTTCTGCACGCTTCCTTCTAAAATGTGCGCCACACCAAGTTGTTTCGCGATCTCAGGCAAGTTTTCGGGCGTGTTTTTGTAATGCTGAGTCGATGTCCGCGAAATCACTTTCAAATCCGCGGTCTTTGATAAGCGCGTCAGAATCTCGTCCTGAATACCGTCAACAAAGTAGGCGTTGGCTTTTTCTTCGCTCCGATTTTCGAACGGAAGCACAGCGATGCTCTTCGCAGGTATCGGGGCCGCGGCCTCAGCTAATTTATGACTCTGTTTGTATCGAAGGCTCCAGTAAGTAACCCCGACCAATCCAAGCAGCACCAGACCGGCGATCAGGCTAACCTTGCGCCGATACGCACTGTGCGTGCGTGCGATTTTCTCTGGAAGCTGCGCGTTCCCCAGTTCATCGTCGTGTAGACTAACGAGGGACAGCCTTACCCCGTGCTTCACTTCGACTTCACCTATATCATGCAAGTATGGTTGCCAGTGGGCATATTGCTCCAAGTCTTCCGCGAAATGTTTGGAAAGCAGAATATGTCCGGCATCCCCGCACGACACGACCCGTTGCGCGACATTAATTCCAGCGCCGGCGAGATTCGCCTGATCGTTTACATCAGCAACGGGATTGACCGGGCCACTGTGAATGCCCATACGCAACTTCAGGCTTGGATGCTCCCGCAATTCCCTGGCGATCTCCAACGCACATTCCACTGGCGCTTCCGGATTGTTGCTAAAGACGAGCACCATCCCGTCTCCCGTTGGTAAACGCGTGAGTTTACCTTCCGCTTCAGCAGCACGGAATTGGTTCGTATGTCGAACCACGTCCTTGAGTTCCTGAAGCAGCGCCCACTGCTCATCCGCCAGCAGCTTGGAATAGCCTACAATATCGAGAAACAAAATGTGTCCGATCTCCAGGTGGAGATGCGACTCGTGCGTACTCGCCATGTTCCTCCTCAAGCGCGAAGCTGCCCGATCGTGGCAACTTGGCAGTCAAACGTCGAGCGCGAACCGCCTTAAGTAAAATCGAGAAGCTTCTCCGTCGCCTCGACCCCCCTCCGGCTTTTTTGTCAACATCCAGTGCAACGTGCCCTCGCCGGCTCAAATCTTGAATGCTCTGCTCAGCTTGCCCGCCGTGGCGGGTGAAGTCCATCGTTGTGGCGTTCCGGCTGATACCCGTTTTCTCTCATCTCACTTAGTCGGTCATCCTCTCTTTCATTTATTGTCGCATCAACGCCCGGCCGAGTAGTCGGCAGCGCATCGACTGCGTCGGCGTCGCAGCAACCGGCGCACTCCCCACACAATCAGGATCAATACCGCAACCGCAATAATCGCCAGCAACAGAAGGTTATGAATGGTATTGGTAAGAATGTAATTCCGATGTCGCGCATAGAAGCCGTTGAAGCCATCAAACGCGGCTGACAATGCTGTTAAATCTTCTCTCGCCAGCTCAAGCCGGCGTTCATTTGGATGATAGTGAGATCCGAATCGGTAAGCATGGCCTGCCGTGTCCAATTCGATGTGCCCGCCGAGGATATGGGTGAGCGGACGTGTCTTCAGAAAGTCGACAACCCGCACGGCACTTTCACGGTACGCTGCGGCATCTTCAATCAGCAGTCGACCCGGGAGCAGAAAATCCCCCGAAAAAAGAATCCCTGTTCTGTTGTCGTAAAATGCCACGTGGGTCGGGTTGTGTCCGGGCGTCGGAATTACGTCCACAATTCGGCCACCCAGGTCCAAATGGGAAATTCCGTTGGGCCAGTCAGTGAAACCGAAGAACGCTCGAACTCCCTCCAAATCTATGGGCACGGTCTGGACCGATGGAAGCGACGCAAACTGAGGATCGCCAGCGCGATGATCCAAATGGCGGTGCGTATGCGCCACCAGGAGCGGCAGCTTTTTGTGATCCTTATCCGGCAATAGCTCCAGGATTGTTTTCGCCAGCGGCATCGCTTTAGGGTCCGCGACGGCGCCAGTGTCGATTAGAAGAGCTTTGTCGGAGCCGATGAGAAGATAGAGAAAATTTGCTTCGAAGCTTGCGCAGGGACTTTGGCGCAGGATAAACGTTTGCGGTTCGTAAGCATGGACCTGCAATGGAGGTTGTGGAGATGCCTTGCAATCCTCGGCCCCGATATTCCATTGGGTTGGCAAAGAGCCTTCCACCGGTGCGCCCAAAACCGGTACTGCGGAACATACGATCAGGATCAGTAATTGCAGGACCCTCACTGCGGCTGAGCAAAAGGCTTGGTAGATGGTGGTGGGCACGGTTAGCTGAATTACTGCAGCGGCTTCGACATGAAAATTGCCGTGCCACCTTCCTTCTGTAACGCGTAGCGCTCAAAACCGGCGTTCTCATACATCCTCAGCGCGCGATCATTGTTATCCATCACCTCCAGCGTCAATTTGCAGCATCCAAGCTCCAGGGCTCGATCTTCGATCGCCTCCAGCAACCGACGTCCGACTCCTTTTCCGCGCAGGTCAGATAGAACCACGAAATCATGGATGTTGATGAGCGGTTTGGCCGCGAAGGTCGAGAACCCGAGGAAGCACACTGCTGCGCCAACCGGACGCTCATCGGCAAACGCGAGTAAGACCAGCGTCGTCGGATGTTTTCGTAATCCCGGGATCAATCGCGCCCGGACCTCGGGATCAAGCGGTTTGCCGTTTCCCATTGCATCGCTTGAATACGCATCCACCATCGCGAGCACCGCTTCCTGGTGCTCCGACAAGTTCAGATCTGCCTCTATAATCCGGATCGGCATCGTGAAATTGCGTTGGGACATATTCGCGGTCTTCGAAACAGAGTCGCCAGAGATCGGTGGCGCCGCAAGTATCCCGCCTTCGTTTCTTCGGTTAGTGTTCGCTTCTTAAGAACTTCTCAAGTGCTTGTCTCATCGTAAGGCGCTCCCAACGCACCATAGCGATCGCTTGCACTTCTATTTCATGGTCGCGGAAAGCCTGAATAGTTCGCTTGCCTAGACTGTCAAGGGGTAAGAAGCTCCCGTTATGGACTTGTGGAAGCGTCTCACCGATCCCGTCTATTGCATCACGCGGATGATTGTCGCGCTCATGTTTGCTTGTCACGGTGGACAGAAAATTCTTCATTTCCCGCCTGGCGGATATCCCGCAACAGAAGCTTGGGGCTATTGGGGCGGCGGGATTGAATTGGTATGCGGCTTCCTCGTCGCGCTTGGTCTGCTCACCCGCCTGGCTGCCTTTGTCGCCAGTGGCGAAATGGCCGTCGCCTTTTTCATGTTTGGCTTTTCCGGCAGAGTACTCCGTCACGCGCCGACCGCGCTGGAGCGATTCTTACCAATTCTCAACGGGACGGAGTCAGCCGTGCTGTATTGCTGGTGCTTCTTTTTCTTTGTCTTCTATGGCCCGGGCCGATGGAGTATCGATGCGCTGATCAAGCGTAGACGTTCCTTTCGAATGGCTAACCCTACTGCCGAGTAAATACAGTCACGCCGGCTGGTCCCTCGTCGTGAAAAAACGACTTGGGATAACCTTTTTGATAGACAAACTTCATCTCCACCGACGAACCCTTCAGGTCGGTGAATTTCACCACGAATCCCGCCGGGGAAAAATAGGTTATTTTGCCGTTTAGAAACCGTTCCTCGTTTGTTGGAGAAGCTTTCAAGGTTACGGTTCCATCCGGCGCTATCGAAATTGCGTGGCCGAAGAAGGCAAAGCCCCAGGTCACCTTGTACAAACCGGCGAGCGTTTTCATCGAAGTCCCGATGAATACCACTTCCTTGGCCCGGATACTCCCGCCAAGCGTGAGTAGAACGACAAATAAACTCAGCCGAAAGATATGCTTTGGCATCGGCGCTATCCAACTAATTTTCCTAACGAAACGCAAGCAATATCCGGCACGAAATGGCTAACGCGATTAATACCGGCAACCGAATAAAGCGATGCCCCGTCGCAGGTTATCCTCAAAGCCTTCGCGCTCCAGCTCCCATGGTGTCGATCGCTGTCGGGCTTCGAATTATCGAGCATCACGGGAGATGCTTTTTCTCTACTTCCGACTATAACTCTTTGCACTTCGCAGCAATTTGCTTCAAGAGCTCGTTTGCGGCGCGACTTAATGGGCGTTGCCTCGGCCAGATTGCCACGATCTTTCGTTCGGGTTTAGGCCGAACAAGCGATCTGTACTCTGGCACACCTGCGTGTTTGTTCCGTGCAGCCATCGCCGGAACAAGCGAGATGCCGACGCCGGAATGGACGAGAGCTTGAATCGTTTCCAGTTGAGCACTGCGAAAAGAGATCGTCGGTTTCAAGTCGCGCCGTTCGCAAAAGGTCAGCACTTGATCGCCAAGGCAGTGGCCTTCCTTCATCACGATAAAGGGCTCCTTTTCG
>Ga0210406_10008203_pt1 | contig 10480 bp, 7 predicted proteins | sample IncBWC30MmetaG_FD_155454 | JGI IMG/M metagenome (GOLD analysis project Ga0210406, IMG submission 155454) | Forest soil microbial communities from Barre Woods Harvard Forest LTER site, Petersham, Massachusetts, United States - Inc-BW-C-30-M | ecosystem: Environmental > Terrestrial > Soil >... | reverse complement strand
GGGCATCGAGTTTTTCGACCTCGAGCCTCCCTACAACGACATGCTCATCGCTTGGATCGACGCCCTACGCCAAGCCCGCTAACACAAATGTAGGGGCGGCTTTGCGCCGCGCTCTTTCCCTCTCCTTACCTGCGCATGCACCACCCAATTCCTAATGCACCGTCTCTATCGGCTTCCGGCTTTTCTCATAAAACTCATTCTGCAACTTGAAACTTTCCTCATCCGCCTTCACCGCCCGGATCGCCCGCACCACTGTACTAATCCAAGCCTGCAAATCCTCTTCCCCCTGTTCCTTCGTAGCCGTCGATCCATCCCCCGAATAATGGTTCGGAAAGCGCGCATACCACCAGATGCCCGTGTAAACATTTTCCGGCAACCGCACCCGTTTCTGGTCCGCGCCCGATTCGTTTTTCGCCCGGTCCATGTGCGCCAGATTCGGATGTGTCACCAGCACGTTGGATGTCTCCGTCTCTCCCGCATGCCAGTCGGGCCCCTCCTTCTCCGCGCCTACTTTCTTCGTCGCCTCGTGTCCCCACTGCACGTACACGACATAATCGTGGGTCGCATCCAGCTGCGACTGCGCGAAATACGGGAGAAAATTCTCATTCCCTCCGTGGCCATTTACAATGAGCACCTTCCTGCAACCGTTCCGCCCCATCTCGTCCGTCGTCGCCCGCAACAATTTCATCTGCATCTCCGCGTTGTACGCCACCGTCCCCGGCTCATGGCGCGCCTCCGCAATCTGCCCAAAATAATAGTCGGGAAAAATCACCGCATACTCCTGCTGCACCGCGTGCTCGGTCACATAACGCACATTCAGCAGGTCGGTTCCCAGCGGCAAGTGCGGCCCATGCTTCTCCAATATCCCAAACGGTAGCAGGCAAGTCCCCTGTGCCTTGCCAATCGCCTGCCGAAACTCCTCTGCCGTCAACTCTTCCCACTTTGCCGGCAACTTCGTCTGTCCCTGCGCCGAACTAACCGACACAACTCCCAGCGTCAAAATTCCCATAGCCCAGCGAAGCATTCCCGCCTCCAATCCTCACGACCAAACCGTTGCGGCCAAATTGTAACGTAGGCAGGCGACCCGCAGTAGTGCGGAAACATGAATGCTTTGGGCGAAATGGGGAAGGGAAGCGCGGCGGAAGAAAAGCCGGAGAAGCGGCAAAGCCAACAGTTTGACAGGGATCCAGACCAGGTGAAGCAGGAAGGCGGGATTGCCAAGATTCGAACGTGCGACGAGCCGTCGATCCGATAGCTTCGTCCCCTCGAAGAATTAATTTCATCCTTTGCAGCCGAGTTTGAATCAAAGGAGTCGGCCTGGAAGGACAAGTTTCTCGTGGAGTATTCAAGTGTGCGACTCGAGATTTCGGGGTTTGCCGCCCCTCGAAGCATCTATCCGAGCCAAAGGCTCAGCGTTCAACGCGGCGGTACGCTATCCCCTTATATTCAACTCTCCTGTGTCACCCTCATTAGAAACTCCCGGTTTCCAAATGCAACCTTACAATCTCGAATTCACCTGACAAATAACAAAGGAGGAGAACATGACTGGCAACGTCAGTGCCCAAAAACAAAAAGCGGAACTAGAACCCAAAATTCTCACTATCCCGGTCGGCATCCATGCCACGGGGCGACGACTGGAAAGCGACTCGCTTGGCCAGGTAGAAGTCCCCGCCGATCACTACTGGGGCGCGCAGACGCAAAGATCCTTGATTCACTTTTCCATCGGCGATGACCACATGCCCAAAGCCGTTTATCATGCGTACGGCTATGTCAAAAAAGCCGCCGCCATGGTCAACGCTGCTGCCGGCCGTCTCCCCCAATGGAAGTCGGATCTCATCGCGAAAGTCGCCGATGAAGTGATCGCCGGCGCACTCGACACCGAGTTCCCGCTCTACGTCTGGCAGACCGGCTCGGGCACCCAATCGAACATGAATATAAACGAAGTGATCAGTAATCGGGCCATCCAGCTTGTGGGCGGAACGCTCGGCAGCAAGCAACCGGTCCATCCGAACGATCACGTGAACATGGGGCAGTCTTCGAACGATACCTTTCCTACCGCGATGCACATTGCCACCGTGCTGGAAATCAGCGATCGCCTCATCCCTTCCGTCTCTGCGTTGAAAGACGCAATCTGGTCCAAGGCCCGGGAGTGGGTCGATATCGTCAAGATTGGACGCACACATCTGCAGGACGCTACTCCATTAACCGTCGGACAGGAATGGTCCGGCTATGCGGTGCAACTGGAGGATGCGCTAGCTCTCGTGAAGCAGTCGCTGCCAGGGCTGCATCGGCTTGCAGTTGGAGGAACTGCTGTCGGGACCGGCATCAACACCCCGCCAGGGTTCGGAGAAGAAGTCGCCGCGCAAATCGCTAAGCTCACCGGTCATCCTTTCCTCTCCGCTCCCAACAAATTTGCAGCCCAGGGCTCCCTGGATGCAATGGTGGCGGCCAGCGCTGCCCTGCGGGCGCTGGCGGTCGCGTTAATGAAAATTGCCAACGATTTGCGCTGGCTCGGCTCCGGTCCCCGCGCGGGCTTTCACGAATTGGTCCTGCCGTCAAACGAGCCGGGCAGCTCGATCATGCCCGGCAAGGTGAATCCCACGCAGGAAGAAGCCATGGTGATGGTGTGCATTCAAGTGATCGGCGAGGACAATGCTGTCGCCTTCGCCGGTTCGCAGGGAAATTTCGAATTGAACGCGATGCGGCCCATCATCATCAACAACGTGCTACACGTCGCAAGGATTCTCGGCGACGCCTGCGGCAAGTTCCGCCAATACGGCATCGAGGGTATCACGCTCGACAAGGTCAAGATCGGCAAGTTTGTCGGCGAGTCCCTCATGCTGGTGACGGCGCTCTCTCCTGTCATCGGCTATGACAAGGCTTCCGCCATCGCGCACTTCGCCCTCGACCACAACACAACCTTGCGCGACGCCGCATTGAAAACCGGATTTGTCGGCGCCGAGGACTTCGACCGCATCGTTGATCCAAAAACCATGGTTGGAAATCCGCGGCGAGATTTGGGTATCACTTCCTAGAGCCGGCATCACGGAGCGGCAGACACCGCACCACATGAAACGAAGAGCGCGCTTCCTCTCTGCACGCGATGGTCTGCCGCTCGCTTCCCCTGTGGGTATTCCTATGGACGGTCGATCATTTCGGAGTCTGTTCTTGCTGTGCGTGGCGCTCGGCCTCCACGTGGTTTCTGCGTTTCCGCAGCAACCAGAGGAAACTCTCAGCGGGCCGGACAGCCACGAAACGGGCCAGGGCCCGCACGGACACCTCTTCGGAGACTGGGGCGGCGAACGCACCCGCCTCCAGGAACGCGGCGTCAACTTCGATCTTCAATACATCAGTGATTCCCTCTGGAACCTCAAGAGCGAACAGGCCGAGCGATTCGCAAGTTGGAATCGTTTCCGGGGAACGGTGGATATCGATTTTGGCGCTCTGACCGGCGTGCAGGGCCTGTATTTTCATGCCACCGCACTCTGGCAGGGTGGCGGCAATCTTGGCGCATACCTCGGACTCCTCACAAGTCCCAGTGGCATGTCCAGTGCCAATACCTTTCGCCTCGATTCCTGGTGGATCGAGAAACGCTGGTTCGACGAGCGTCTATCCGCGCGTATTGGCCAGTTTGCAGGCCAGGATTTCTACGGAGCCCAGCATTACGCGGGCTCCTTTATTTTCGAGCCGATGGGTTACGCGCTCGGCAATTTATTTACCACCTTAGAGTCTTTCGATCCTCCTTCCACGCCGGCGATGGAAATTCGCGTCGTCCCGATGCACAACCTCTATGTGAAATCGATGGTCATGGCCGCGGTAAGCGCGCCTTTTTCGCAAAACCCCACGGGCCTCGTTCCCCAGTTCAACGGAACTCCGGTGAGCGTATCGGAGATCGGGTTCACTCCGGGGAAGAAGGCGACCTCTGTGCGGGCCTTCGACAACGTCGAAACGCGCAAAGGCTACTCCGGTCTTTATCAGTTCGGCGCCTCCTACAATCCCGCGAAGTTCACGACCGCCACCGCTCAAAGAGAATCCGGAAATTACCTTCTCTACTGGATGGCCAGCCAGGCGCTCTGGCGGCTCGACCCGGATGCGGGGAAAGGCCTCGACGGCACAATTGCCTACGATTGGAGCCCGGCAAACGTCAATCGGAACAACACGCTTCTCACCGCCGGATTGCGCTTCAATGAGCCGCTGCCCGTGAACTTTCACAACACCATGTCGCTCGGCTATGTGCGCAACAGTCTGAGTTCACAATTTCTCCCATCCGGTATTCCTGCCTGGAAGACCGAGCAGGGGGTCGAATTCAACGCCTTGCTGGACGTTTTGCCGATGCTGCTTCTGCAACCTGTCGTTCAGTACTACGCGAATGTCGGTGGAGGCTCGCAGCGCGCCGTGGTCTTCGGATTCAGAACCAAAGTGGAGTTCTAAGCAACGCGAAAGGAATCGTTCATGAACATCGGCGGACTTGTGGGAGCTCTGCTTCCCGTATTTTTTGTTCTCGCGCTCGGCTACATCGCCGGCAAGCGCCACTCCTTCGATGCCGACCAGGCCGCGGGGCTGAGCCAACTCGCGCTCGGTTTCGCGCTACCCGCGTCTCTATTCGTTGGCATGACCGAAATTCCAAAAGAGCTTCTTCTGCAGCAAGGCCGTCTCGTTCTCGCGCTGATTCTCTCCCACGATGGCCTGTTCTTGATCGCGTGGCTTCTCTTGCGGCGGGTGAAGTCCCTCCAGGGAGCTGCCTCCATCATCTACGCCCTTCTCCTCGCCACTTCAGCCACTCCGGTTTTTGGCATCGCGGTGCTTCAACCCTTGCTCGGCGACACCAGCGCCGGCACGGTCGGACTCGTTGCATTGGCCATCAACCTCGTCGTGCCGGCGGCCATCATCCTTCTCGAGGCATTAGGTTCCGGGGCCGGAGCAGCCTCGGCCGCATCCCCTTCTCGCCGGGCGCAGGTCCTCTCCGGGCTGAAATCCGGATTGCAATCCCCGCTGCTATGGGGACCTGTGCTGGGCATTCTTGTTGTCCTCGCGGGCATTCACATCCCCAAGGACATTGCCAGTTGCTTCGAAATGATCGGCTCGGCCACATCCGGTGTCGCCGTGTTCACCGTTGGTTTGACGCTTGCCGCGCACGCCTTTCATCTGTCGAAATCAGTTGTCCTGGCCACGCTCGGCCGCATCACCGTGCAGACCGCCGTCCTGCTCGCTCTTCTCCATCTGCTTCACGTGCAATCTCCATTCGCGCGTGAGGCCCTGGTCTGCTGCAGCTTTCCCCTCGCGACGATCGTCGTTTTGCTCGCCGCGAAGTACAAGGCGATGGAATCGGAATCGGCTTCCGCGCTTCTTCTCTCCACGCTGTCGCTGGTAGTGACCGTGCCGGTTATCATCGCCATCAGCCGATAGAGGAGATGACTCGCGCCATATTCAGGCGTTGTTGGCACAAAAATAAATTTCTTCCGGCACCTTGCCGCAAGATTTCTCAGTCAGGAAGGAGAATACGAGTATGGGTACAAAGCAGCAAATGAAGCTCTCTGATCCCCAGGAGTTTCCACGCGGGACGGATCTTCTCAACCGTCAAATGCTCAACAAGGGCACGGCATTTACCGACGAGGAGCGCGGCAGGCTCGGCCTGCTCGGACTTCTTCCGCCGCACGTCGAGACCCTCGCGGAACAAGTTGTCCGCGCCTACGAAGCCTACAAGCGAAAGGACGATGACCTCGAGCGCCACATCTATCTCCGCGCGCTTCAGGACACCAACGAAGTCCTGTTCTACGGGCTTCTCCTCGAACACATCGAAGAAATGATGCCCATCGTCTACACGCCCGTAGTCGCCCAGGCGTGCGAGCAGTTCAGCCACATCTACCGGCGGCCGCGCGGCCTCTTCATCTCCTATCCGCTGCGTGACTCGATTCCCGCACTCTTGCGGAATCGCCCCAATCCCGAGGTCGACGTAATTGTCGTTACCGACGGCGAACGCATTCTCGGGATCGGCGATCAGGGCGCGGGCGGCTTGGGCATTCCGATCGGCAAATTATCCTTATATACGCTCATCGGCGGAATTCATCCGGAACGCACGCTCCCGATCGTTCTGGACGTAGGAACCAACAATCCCGAACGTCTCCAGGATCCGGAATACATAGGTTGGCGTCACGAACGGATTACCGGCCAACCGTATTTCGACTTCATCGAGCAATTCGTCCAGGCGGTCAAGCAGGAGCTCCCGGAAACATGTCTGCAATGGGAAGATTTCGCCACCCCGCATGCTCGCCCGATTCTGCAACATTACCGCGATGAACTTTTGACGTTCAATGACGACATCCAGGGGACGGCATCTGTCACCCTGGGAGCAGCTCTGGGCGCAGTCAAAGTGACCGGAAAAAGTTTGAAAGATCAGCAGATCGTCATGTTGGGCGCGGGTTCTGCCGGCATTGGCGTTGCCGATGGATTGCGCGCGGCAATGGTCGATGAAGGTCTTTCCGAACAGGAGGCGCGCAGCCACTTTTGGTTCATCGACAGAGACGGCCTCCTGCATTCTGGGCGAAAGGAACTTTCCCCCGAACAGGCGGTCTACGCTCAGCCCCAGGAACGCTTGGCCGGTTGGCCGCGAAGTTCCAATGGCAGCATCGGATTCGCTGATGTAATTGGAAAAATCGACGCGACTATCCTGATCGGCCTTTCGACGGTTGGCGGCGCTTTTTCCGAACCGATTGTTCGCGAAATGGCCCGCAAGGTCCAGCGCCCCATCATCTTTCCGCTTTCCAACCCGACCATCAAATCGGAAGCGAAACCCGACGATTTGCTTCATTGGACGGACGGCCGCGCCTTGGTTGCAACGGGTTCGCCGTTCCCACCAGTCCGCTATGCCGGCAAATTGATTCCGATTGCGCAGTGCAACAATGTCTTCATCTTTCCGGCCATGGGACTTGGTCTGGTCGCCTCTCGTGCTCGCCGTGTCACCGATGCGATGATGCTCGCAGCGGCTCGTACCCTCGCTGAAAATTCACCCGCTCTCAAGGACTCCGCCGCTTCCTTGTTGCCTCCTCTGACTGACATCCGGAGGGTGGCCGCGGAAATCGCCACGGCCGTCGGTGCGCAAGCGCAAAAGGATGGCGTTGCCCCCAAACTGTCAGGCGAGCAGCTTCGTCAACGAGTCGCAGCCTCACAGTGGGTCCCTGCCTATCCATCTCTTGCGGCAGCGGCGAAATAACAAGCGCCGCGCACGGCTCCCGGCATCGTCGCGGAGGTGGCTGGTGTCTTTGTGGGCGCGTGCACACGAAAGCCTTTCTTTGAAATCCACCTTCTTCGTGGTGCCCTGGGGCAACCTTCAACCTGACCGCTTCATCCATCACTTCAGTTAGTTTTCAGGTGCAGCGCCGGGTGCAGCGAAATATGCGCGGTAGCGCTTCCATTGCCGTGTCTCTTCTTGGAATGCTCGTTGCTGCCACGGTCTTCGCATGCCCCCAGCAAAATGATTCCGAAGCTCCAAACGGAACCACTGCATCGATCGGCCTTCCTCCTCATTCGGTAATCAGCGAAATCAGATTCGTGGGGCTCCATCGCATCCACGCGGAAACGGCACAGTCGCAGCTCTCCGTCCATCCCGGAGCGGAATTCGATCCGGTGAGAATCGCGGCAGATGTTCACGCGCTGAGTCATGCAGGCTGGTTTGAGGATGTTTTCGTGAAAGCGAAACAGTTGGACGGTGACCCCGAATCAAGAGCCGGTCCTGAGCGTGTTCAACTTCAATTCCACGTCAGGGAGTATCCCTATCTAACCGCAGTTGCATTCACAGGCTCGAAACTTTTATCGCAGCAACAAATCAAGAAGCTCCTCGATGACAAGAAAATCTCACTGCAGCCGGGCGCGCCAACCGACCCGGTCCAGATGCATCGCGCCGCGCTTGCAATTCAAGCTGAACTCGCCGCAGCAGGACACCCGGAGGCTCAAGCACTCATTCAACAAGAAAAACTTTCCGGCCAGCGAGTGAAAGTCGCGTTTCAGATACGCGACGGGCCGCGCTTGCCTGTCGTGAGCGTAAGTTTTTCAGGCCACCCCGAGATCTCTGACAAAGTTCTGCGCAAGCAAATGCGCCAGCTTTCTCCCGACGCCTGGTTTTCCGGCTTCCGCAACAAAAATGTTTACACCCCCGAAAAGGGCGAAGAAGATCGGGTGAATCTGTTGACCTATTTGCACAACCACGGATTTGCACAAGCCCGCGTGGGCGCACCCCAGGTTACGGTCGTGAATGCTTTTTCCAGCCGTTCCTCGTCCTGGCGTTACCGTCCCATTCAACCCGGCTTGACCGTTGGCCTGCCGGTCGAGGCGGGCACTTTCTACGCTTTCGGTCGCACGGAGATGAGCGCCACTCTCAGGCAGCAACTGGACTCGGTAGAAAAAGGCGACCTGATATCTCCGGGTGTCACTCCAGGGCGCCCGTTCTCCGAACAGGCCGTGCAAACTCTGCGCCGCGACTGGGAACTCCGGCTGCACCGAAATGCCAAACAGCAAAAAGGCAATGGAGCGTACCGATTGCGAGCCACTCCAGACTTCGATTCCGCCACGCACCTCGCTTCCGTAAAGTTTGACTTCGAGCCATCGCCCCCCTACCTCGTGCACCGAATTGAATTCCGCGGAAATCAGCGCTTCCCCGACAGATACCTTCGCCGCCGCATCCCTCTAAGTGAGGGTCAACCTCTTGACGATTACGCGCTCGAAGCAGGCCTCGCGCGCCTTGCACGAACGGGATATTTCCAACCGTTCAAAAAAGAGGACGTCCAGATCGAAGTTCATGAAGCAAGCCGCACGGCCGACGTAATCATCCACCTTCACGAAAAAGGCAAACAACGCATCACCTTCTCCGGAGGGCGCCAGCAATTCGGAAGCACCGTGGGAATCGCTTACACCGTTTTCAACCTGCTCGGCCTGGATGAATTTCTTTCCACCCAAATCGACGGTGGTCCTGAGTCGCTTCAGCTAGCCATCGGTCTCGCGAAGGAAGGGTTTCTCGGTTCCCGCGGCACACTCGCGCTCTCCGTTTTTGACACTTTTGTTCGTCCGCGGCTAACGCCAGGTGTGCAGGGGCCATTCCAACGCTCTCAGACCGAGGGCGTCAATCTTGGATGGAGCTACGCCGCGTCTGATGTGGATGCTATCGGAGTCAACTTCGGAATCAGGCGGTCCTTGACGGAGTATGTGGTCAATCAGCCCGCTAGCACCGCGGGTATTCAAATCGGCAATCTGCAAAGCAAAACATCCAGCCACTCTTTGGGAATCGGTTGGACGCACGACGCGGGGGATCAAAAAATACAGCTGGCCGACTCGGTATCGGGCGGCTGGCTCGGAGGCAATGAGAACCTGCTGAAATCGAAGGTCGAGTACGGCCAAATCTTCCCTGACGAGATTTTCGATCATCACAATGCCTGGGCCTTTCGAACAACAGTCAGCGCCGCGGGCAGTTACAAAGGCGACATGCCGCTCTACGCGCGCTTTTTCTCCGGCGATGATTTGGTGCGAGGCTTGCGTCCCGGAGAACTCGGACCGTATCAGACACTCTCCACCGTCTCCCCTTCCGGTGCGACGACCTACTCCACGGTGCCCTCTGGGTCAACCCTGGTTGCCGCTTCAAATTTGGAATACCGTTTTCCCCTCTCTCGCCAAGTCGAGGGCGCGACCTTCTTCGATGCCGGCTCCGGCTTTCTGCTCCCGAATTGGCTGGGGCCAACGCGTCCTTCCCTAGTCAATTCCACCAATGGTTTGGTCCATGGCACAACCGGGTTCGAGCTCCGCTGGACTTTGCCCGTGGTCGGCATGCCCCTGCGCGTGAATTATTCCTTCAACCTTCTCCGATTGAACCGCACTCTCCTCATGTCCGATGGCTCAACCTTTCGCTTGCACGATCCCCTCGGCGTTCTTGGCTGGGGACTCGGGCCTCTTTTCTAAGCGACGGGTCAGAGTGGAGCTCTCTCGCGGGAAATGTGCTTGAGAGGTCACGCGGTTCTTTCCGCAGTGAACTTCAGTTTTTAGGAAAGAATGGCGGGGACGACGAGACTCGAACTCGCGACCTCTGCCGTGACAGGGTAGCGTGGTTAGGTTTTACAACAACTTACGAGACACGCGGGGACTGCCAAACCATGCGGAAGTCATATAAGACATAGGTTCTTGTGGGTTGGGTTGTGGGTTGAAAAAGTCCACGAACTCCGAAGCGGCCCCTACATTCATCTCCCAGAACCCCGTTTGTGGACCGCGATGGCCATCGGTCTGGGATGCTGCCTGCACCGCTGAATACAGAAACGAGAGGCGTTCGAATCCGTGGGCGGGGCAGTCCGGCCGAATCAGCGTGCCTCTCTGCCAAGGTTGCCGAAGAAAAATATCGTTTCGCTTCTGGCGTATTACCTCCATAAACGCCTGTGCAGCCTTGTACTTGCCGCGCAAAGCACAAGCAGATACGCAACCTTCGAGCCGCGCGGACCCCTGGCCG
>Ga0210406_10008198_pt1 | contig 10483 bp, 17 predicted proteins | sample IncBWC30MmetaG_FD_155454 | JGI IMG/M metagenome (GOLD analysis project Ga0210406, IMG submission 155454) | Forest soil microbial communities from Barre Woods Harvard Forest LTER site, Petersham, Massachusetts, United States - Inc-BW-C-30-M | ecosystem: Environmental > Terrestrial > Soil >... | reverse complement strand
CGAAAGTTCCAGAATCCATCGTTGGTGAACGCTATCGGGCATCCGTTTATTGAACAATCTACGTGCGTTGGAGTGTAAATGATCTTGGCCTCGGCTGGCTGAGCCAAGGCGAGAGCCCCGACTCCCGTAGCACTCGCCGCAAGAGCGTATGCGTTGAGGCGCTTTTGCAACGACGTGGTAAGTTGCGAGGATACTCTGGCAGTCCGTTTCATGGTTTTCCGCCGTTGGATACACCGGATGCACCTTGAGCCAGCCGTCCTAGAGTTGCTTTATCTCTACCGTGAGTTTGTCCAGCTTTGATAGGTTTGTTGGGGATGGTTTCATAGGCGTAGCCAGTCAAAGTACCTGTGAGCGTGAGTGGGTGCTCAGTGGACTGAACGCTCACTCGGGCCCAGCCGTAATGCTTTTTCCCGTTAACAATAAATGTCAGAGCGAGATAGCGATTCTTGACGTTAGGAAACCAATTGCCAAGATAGTAGTTCGACACTTTGCCCGCCAATATCCCTTTGTTAAAGACGCGACGCTTGCCAGGAATATTGGAACCTTTTCATTACTGCCGGACACAACTACTCGATTTAGACCGTCCTTATCTTCAGCTGCGAATTCCTCCCGAGTAGGATGGTTAAGATCGGGGAAGGAACTCAGGTCGAGTTGAGAAAAGCTCGGGTCAAGGAACTTCGCGGTCTCTTCTGCGATTATTCTAGTGCGTGTTTCTTGGTTCATTTCATCTCCTAATTTGGGAAGCTTGGAATGCTTGGGAGCCGCCAACCACGCTGACGAACCGGGGCTGGTACTGGCGGTTGTGTTGCGGTGATCATCTTCGTGACCTCGTCGCTTCGAAGGAACGCGCCTAGTCCAGACGCAGTGGTGTCCGGCATGGCCAAGTCTGCGTTGGCGGAGGCGGCGTTAGGATCGAAGGGAAGCCACAGCGGATCTGTGGTCGCGAAGGGATCATTCATTGTTAATGTCGTAGCGCGCGGCGGCGTCAGTGGCGGTTGCCAGCTTGCCATCGGTGAGCGCATCCTTGCCGGGATTGCGTTTATTTAACAGCGCTAGTTCTTCTTTCCGCGACTGGCCATGTTGTCCATGTCCGGGTGTCGGGCGGCTTTCGCCCGGTGCACCGACCTGGAAGTCCGTTGGCAAGGCTCTGTAGGGATCACGCTGTGCTTCGGTTAGTTCGATCGTCTGGTTGTCGTTGTTCGTTGTCATTGGTTCTCCGTGGTGTCGAGCTGGGTTAAAAACTGCTGCGCTTCGGCCTTGGCTGATGCAAGCGGTGAGTAGTCCGCGATCCATCTGATTGTTCGGGCCGTCTTCTCGCGGACGAAGTCAGATTGTGTTCTGCGATGGAGGTCGATGAGAATCTTGATTTCGGCGTCGTTATTCGTGAAGAGCCACAGCAGGCTGTTGCCGAACGCGGCAAGAATCGCACGCGTCAATTCGCTTGGGCACTGCTCGATCTCTCGCCTACCTTGGCCGTCTAGCCGGGGATCGTGAAAATTTCGAAAATGAGACTCGATGTCGCTATCGACATCGGCCTGACTCTGCGGCGCGTTGGCATTGCGACCGAGGAGGCGTGATGGTGGAGATTGATCCACATTCAACTCGGCGATGGCTCGTCGCGCTTCCTCGCGCTCTTGCGGCGGACGCGTTTCATCATCGGCAATCATCTGCAATATCGTTCTGCTGTCTGGCGGTTTCCATCGGGGCATTGGTAGCCTTTCTCACTAACATCTCCGCTGCACGGCGCTGGGCCGCTGCAAACTTCAACTTCACCGGCGTATCGCGATCTCGCTCCAATCGCATCAGGAAATGGATCTGTGGACGAGACATGGCCTCCAGCGCGGCCAAGCGGAGCCGCTGGGGGTTGCGTGCATTGGCGACGATCTTCTTGAATGTTGCGTCTGGTGAACTGAGACTCATTTGTGGGCGCGATGTATCGAGCGGACGGCGGAATGGATAACGAGAGCTAACTTATTGAAGAATATTGGATGTGGCTCTGAATCGGCACGGCCCCGCGATAGTTAAAGATACGCTTTAAGGGTTGATTGGAGGTTATTAAGGCGTTGAGGCCCCGTGGGCCAGGTAACGCGCGCCTTTACCCGTTGACAGGCTCTCGGCGCGGCATCATAATATCATGCCCGTTTGGAGGAGTCATGAGACGGCCCGCTAGAATACCCGCGCACCTTCCCGCGTCAGTACATGAACGGCTGAATGCCTATGCTCTCGCAGCCAGTGCTGCGGGAATAGGAGCTCTGGCGTTGGCGCAGCCAGCCAATGCGAAGATTATCTATACGCCTTCGGATTGTCCGATCCCACGTAACTTGGCGTACAAGATTGATCTAAATCAAGACGGGACAACCGACCTGAGTATCTTTAACAGATTCAGCCTAACAAACTCGGGAGCTCCTTATGGTTTGCTTGATGCGGGTCCCAGTCGCGGTAACTATGTCGAGGGGTCCGGAGGAAGGCCTTTTGCGCTGAAGCGCGGCGAGGGCGTGGGGGCTCCATGGAACTCCAATCCAGCGGAATTGATGGCCTTAGCGACATCGAATAAAGCTGCTGGTAATTGGGTCAATGTAAATGATCGCTACCTCGGCGTGAAGTTTCAGATCAAGGGCAAATACCACTATGGGTGGGTGCGTATGACCGTTGAGGTTACCGGACCTAGCATCAATGCCACAGTTGATGGTTACGCATTTGAGACCATCGCCGGTAAGTCAATCAAAGCTGGTCAGACCAAAGAGGCAGACGATCAGGTCAACCAGGATTCCGGCCCCGGCGCTTCCCTGAGCAATCCCATCCCCGTACCGCAACCGGCATCGCTCGGCGCACTGGCAATGGGAGTGATCTGGCGGCGGAAGGAATTGGCACTCGACTGATTTGAGTCAGCCCGTGAACGCGAATACCGGGCAGCTCCTCAATCCGGTTGCCGCTGCCAGAGCTTTCGGGTTGTCGCAGCCCGCCGACCCAGGCCACTCCAGTCGCCACGGGTAGTGCGTTTATTTGAATGATCGCCAGCACCCGCAATCCTCACGGCTACGCAGAATGGATGGCCCCGTCTCAGCGCGAGCGGTCTTTGGTCTGGGCTGAATGGCGCGTCTTAAAGTTGGAGTTGAACAACCGAATCGCGTAGGTTTCTGTTCCATCCTTCTTGACCTCTTTCGGGTGTATGATCCCTGTCGAACCCGCAAAGTACGATCCGACGCTGTATGGGTTGCACGCCCAGAAGCAGAGAGGAGTGGTGAAAATTCAACCACTATTCACTCACTCCATGGAACACAAAACAACAAATCAAAATCAGGAGCCTCGTATGACAAACACAGGTTTTGACCGGATGAAGGTTGTGGCTTTTGTTGTCGTATTAGCAGGTCTGGCCGTATTGGTAATGCTCAACTCCGTGGCCGCAGCGCCTAATAGTGGGCCGCAGGTTGTCACCCAGCAGGCGAACGTTTCCAACCCCGAGGTCGTCAAATCTCCGTTCTATAACCCGCTGCAAGTTGCGTTACTGGCGTGGTATCCGGCGAATACCGTCTCTTCTTACACCTATGCTGGGAACCCAAACCCAAACGGTATTGCGTTTGACGGCACCAACATCTGGGTGGCGGACGAGAATGGCGAAAAAGTCGTGAGGTGGCGAGCCAGCGACGGCTACTGCGAACTCGGAGCAGGGCTTTGCACCTATACTGCGGGAAGCTCCGATGGTCCGTTTGGCCTCGCCTATGATGGGCGCTACATGTGGGTGACGAACAGAGATGCTAGTACAGTGTCGATTCTAGACGGTCAAACCATGACATCGAAGCTCACTTGCAGTACACATAACCCTGGTAGCGAACCTTACAGCCTAGCATTTGACGGAACAAGCATGTGGGTCACCAACGAAACAGACGGCGTCGGGAGCGTCGAGGAGTGGCCTGTTGCGCTTATCGAGAGTACCTGGACCTGCAAGCCCACCACTCTCTTTAACGCCGCCACGCCTTGCACTTTCAATGTCCCCACCGGCATAGCCTACGATAACTTGAACAACACTATCTGGGTGGCAAACTCGGGAAACGTTGGGGCGAACACCCTAACTGGGATCAAGAATGGGGTGTGCGCTAGCTACAACGGGGCGCGCAATCCACTATTTCTAGCTTTTGACGGGATAAACATCTGGGCAACGAACCACAGTAGTAGCACAGTAACGCGTTTTACCAACGGAACACACCCGAAAACACTAAAGGCGCAGAAAAATCCTTGCGGCATCGTTTTCGATGGAAGGAACATGTGGATATCGAATGAGAACGGTGGCCAAAGCGGGAACGGCAGTGTGACTGTGATAGATACCACAACCCTCGCACCGGGCAAGAGTTTTGTTGGCAATGGGATGACGCACCCGTGCGAAGAGGCTTTTGACGGAGCCAACGTCTGGGTCACAAACCAGAGTTCTACAAACCCCGTCGACAAGATGTGAGCAACAGCCGATCAAGTAGGACGGGCAGTATCCGTTCCGGTCCGAGAGTGCCCACCTGGGCTTCTCTTGCTTGGGTGGGCACTCAGAGTCATGGTGCTGTTTCCGAAATCCTCTCAGATTTGTCGATTGCAATACCTGTGCGGGATGCAAAACTGCAATGCCCGCGATCCGAGTGAACGGATGAGGTCGTGCTGATATGGCCTCCTGGATTTCAGTTTCCCTGAAACGCTGCCCTAATCTCGATGTTCCCGACTACGGCGATGCTCTCGCGGACGCGGATTCAGATGCACGTGCCGCATCGCGTTTTAAGGCCTTCTGCCGAACTTCAGCCACTCCTGGCCCTAGACTACCTACGCGGAAATTACCTGAAAACTATCCTCGTGTTCCCTAGTGTTCATGCGGGTTTCAGAGGTCGCCAATAAATTATCTGTTTCAGTCGGATGTCTACACGCCCGAATCCGGCACTTGACCGAGCAATATCTGGCATCCGCACGCTTGGCCAGGAATGAAGCCCCACATCGCACGCAATTCCGTCGTGTCTTCCGCTTGGCCTTCCGAGGTTCTGCCGCATGCTTCTGGCAGGTGGGTGCCGCGTCGGCAACTTCATCGAGCCATCGGTCGAAGCCAACTTGCTCGATACGTTTGCGGTCGCATGGATTCAGGCCGTTAATGTCGATGGCGTGGCTCATCAGTCGTTCGGTTTCAGTCATGGGGTTACCTAGGTGTGAGTGGGTCAGGTGGATTTCTTTTTATGGGGAGTTGACGCAAGTGGCGGGGTTGAGCGGACAGTGCGGATTTCTTAATGAGCGCTATGGCTGGTTACAACAGTTGACATTCATACGATTTATCGCCGACGGTTTAGCCCGCACATTCGCCTTTGCCGAAGTAACCAGGATGTAGACTTCCGGCAAGCTGAAGTTGCCATTTATAAAAGTAGAGGGCTTTTCCTGCGAGTCAGTGAGTGGCGAAAACATCGGAGAAAACAATAAATGAAGAGAGCAATCCTGACGCTTGGACTAGTGGTGTTGGCAATCGGTCTGGTCGCGGTTGCACAAGATAATAAAACCCTGATCACAACGCGACCTAAAGCCGGAGGCACCGTATCCGGAGGGTCGGAACCTTGGGTCCCGATATTCAACAATCTAGCGTTAGCATATCCGAGTGGCTTGTACTACTGCTGTGTGGGCTTTCTCATTGCAGGTGCAAATAGCCCCGCGAGCCAGCCGAACGTTGCTGAAGGGCTGCAATTCACAACCACAAGGGCAACAACTCTTCACGAGCTCGTGACCAACGTGAATTACATTCTAAAGGCGGGAACCACCAATTACTTTTCTTATTGCTATCGAAGGCGACGCGAGCGGCCTACCGACCGGCAATCCCCTTACTTATGTCAAGGTGACCATGAATGGCCAACGATATGGCACTTGCTGCGCATTGCAGACGAAACGCATTGCCGGAAGCAAAGGATTTCCTTTGCCAGCCGGAAGCTATTGGGTGGTTTGGTACACTGACACAGGTTCCGATCTGTATGCTGAAGTGAATCAGGAAATCACCGATCAGGTGAGCAGCAAGAACGTTGCTTATTCCGACAGCAACGGCGTCCCTGGTAGTTGGATTCCGTCTCTCCCTACAATTCAGGCTCCTGCCGTCGAGCTCAAGTAGGGATTCTTAGCTGACTGTTAACTGGTGAAAAATTGCGATTACAACTCATAGTCACGCGCTCCGGTAAAAAGGCGCACCGGGGCTACAATGGAACGCCATGATTAGCACGCATTTCTTTCAGTGCGACCACTGTCACGTTGAGTGCCGGGTTGATTCTGAGTCCACGGAGTCAAGCACTGCGCAGCTCATTATTCGGCATTGCTCTGACGGTAAAGGCATCCCGATTCTTGGCACCGTGACACGGTTTCAGGAACGACGGGGCGGCGTGTGGGTGGATGTTCAGAGATGGATCGATGTGGCGTAGCGACAATCGTCTCGGCTGACTTTAGTGACAACGGCAGCTCCAGGCCGTGTTAACCTTCGTTGACTCGCAGGCGAGGTCGCAATGGACCCTTCCCCCGCAGTGAAGATCCTGGTAGCCGATGATTCACCGGTATATCGCAAACTGGTCGAGCATTCACTGGAGCGTGAGCCCTACACTGTTTTGATGGCGAAGAATGGCCGCGAGGCCGTGGATCTGTTCGCCCAGCACCAACCCGCCCTGGTGCTCACCGATTGGACCATGCCCGACATCAGCGGCATTGAACTATGCCAACGAATACGCAGCGACTTCCAAGGGAATTACGCCTATATCATCCTGCTAACCGGCAATGCCGACAAAGAAGAAGTAATCGCAGGCTTGACAGCTGGAGCCGACGACTATCTTACCAAGCCTTTCCATTCCGGCGAACTGCAGGCCCGCATCAGAGTAGGCTGCCGCATCGTCAATCTGCATCGCGAAGTCCAAGATAAGAATCGTCAGTTGGAAGAGATGGCGCTTACCGACCCGCTCACAGGCCTACCGAACCGCCGTGCGATTGACATCTGGGCAATGCGCGAATTGAGTGCAGCCGCGCGCCACGATTTTTCCGTCTGGGCAGTGATGGCCGATCTGGATCACTTCAAGAGCATCAACGATTCCTACGGACACGATACCGGCGACACGGTGCTCAAGGGCTTCGCGGACATTCTCAGGGCAAATACCCGCCAGTCCGAAATCTCTGGTCGCTTGGGAGGTGAAGAATTTCTCATGGTTATGACCCACGTAGAAAAAGAAAATGCCATGATTGCCCCCGAGCGTATCCGCAAACAATTCGAGGCCCTGGAGTTCACAGTTGCAGGGCAGACTTTCGGCGCTACGGCCAGCTTCGGAATGGCCGGCTTTTGCAAGACGACCTCTCCTGATTTCAAAGAGCTTCTGAAGCGCGCAGACACAGCGTTGTACGCGGCGAAGCATAAAGGGCGTAATCGCGTTGAATTTGCGACGGGGTAGATCTTAGAGGGCCGATTCGAATCGCCGATAGTGATGCGGCCAGCCGGAACAGAAGAAGCAGAACACGCGGGGCGTTTGACCAACCGTTTGATAAGATGCCCGCCGCGAGGTTGACTATATGCGCAGGAAGCTGCTTCTACTGTTCGTCCTATGTTTGTCCATGTGCGTCGGCGGTTCGGCCAGCGATGTTGCACGTATCGTCAAGCGGTTCCATCTATACAACCAAACTGGTGCCATCGGGCCAATCACAGTCTACACACCTAATCGCGGGGGGATGTTTCGAGTTAACGCGTTCATGGTTATAACCGTTGGCAATGTAGAAGGCTCTGTGTGTGCCACTCTTGGTTTTGCGACCAAGTTTGGCCCCTCCCGAGCCGGTGTAGGTTGCATGGGGACCCAAATGACCGGGGCTACCAACGAAGTGACGGCTGCGGTCGGAGACAAAGGAGGCAACCCTCTGACTTTGTCAGTCTATACAACGGGCGGTGTTGGCGCGAAGTATAACGTTGACATCGTGGTCGAAGAACTATAGCTCGGTGCTTCTTCTGCGCTTCGTCTGAGTGAACTGAAGCCTTCGATGTTGGTTATTTTCACGAACTGGTCGCAAGCGGCTGGAAAGCGGGGCCAGCGCAGTCAATCAGGTGAGAAGCCGAGTGCTAAGACCCGTGGGAACATGCAATCGGAGAACTTCCGACTGTTCGCGGGCCCAGAGCGGGCAGAGCCTCAGGAAATATAGGTGTAGGCTATTTCCATACCCTTTCGGAAAATAGCCTGCACCCGGTACAAAAGATTGGCTTACTCGTTCGCTAGAAGCGATCTCAACTGCGATAGCTGCTGTTGCAAATCTGAAATCTGTCGCGCTTGAGTTCGCATTAGCTGCTGCAACTCATCATTGATCATTGCTTGCTGTCCTGAAGGCTGTCCGGTTCTCGCACAACCCTTTGTTCCCAGTTGCCCGGCCTTGTCGATGCAAACCAAAGGATTGTTTCTGCCTGGGATTCTTGTATTGAAGATACCAGAGACGTAGGTGGTGTTAGAGACATTGGCTCCTGCAACGTTGGGCCCGATGCAAACGACGCCGTTCGCGGTTGTGACCTTTTGACAGGCAGCGTAACCGAGGGCCGAATTGCCAGACCCAGTGCTATTGAAGAAGAGCGAACCGGTCCCGACCGCAGTATTGTCGCCCCCGGTGGTGTTTGATACGAGCGCAACCTCACCATCGGCGGTGTTGTGTGGCCCGCTCGTGTTGGCTTGGAGCGCTGACGCGCCCGTGGCCGTGTTATCGATCCCGCTGGTGTTGCTTGTAAGCGCTCCGTAGCCCACAGCGAGGGTATTGGCGCCTTGGCCGCTAGGCAAATATAGTACGGGCAGCCCAGTTATCTCGCAGCTAGTTCCGCAATCTGTTTGCGCGAAGGTAGTGCCAGTGCAGGCGAGAAACAAGATAACGCCTGTAGCGACCATCATGTAAGAATTAAGTTTTTTCTTTTTCATTGTTGGTATTCTCCTGTGGAATGGGTTTCATGATGCCCGGTTTCATATGTCGCCGGCATTTGGTGAGAGTGGATGATACGGTTCTCAAAATTACGAAACTGGTCAAAAAGGCTCACTTGTCCAAATATTCCAAAACGCAATCAAGCAACTACCGTTCAACGTGTGTTCAATGACTGTTCACGCTGCCCGAAAAGCACACTGCGTTTGATCTACTACAACGGCTAAGTAAGATACCCATCACACCTCAAGCATTAGATGAGAGTTTGTTCACTTTCCGGACAGCTTAGCCCTCGCCTAATATCGCGACTGGTGGACAAAAGTCCAAAAGGCGTAGGGCTTATCGCCTCCGCTCCGGCCCGCTGAAAAAATGCGGCCCGAAGCTCCGGCTCTGTCAGCTCGCGGAAAAGATGCTCGCTGACGACATAGCTAAAATCGCCTAAAAAGGCACACACGGGAATTGAGGATGAGAATTGTCACTGCGGGAGTGGCAGGAAGCGTCGCCGTCAAGAGCGACGCGCTTCCATCGGTGATGAGGCCGTAGCATGTAGCATCATGTAGCCTTTTTCATAAAGTTCGCATAAGGAGCTATATAGCAAACTTTACGTAAACAGCGACATCATGCTACATCGTCAGTTCTGGCATGAGATCAATCCCTTCCCAGAACTTTCCGGCAGTCATGCGTGTGCTTTTGATTCCCCGTTCTGTCATCGACTTGGCGAACTTCCGTTCATCGACGATGCTCTCAGCGTTCTTCGTAGCCCAAGTCTTGAAAGCGCTGTAGAGGGCGCGAGCTGGGACCCTGGTGGAAGTGGCCATCGCACATCGTGCCTGGATGAACCGTCCGATCTCATCTTCATCGTGCCGGTATTCTGCGGTAGCATTCTTGATGCACTCCGGTTCGTTCAAGCCCTGTGCCTGGTATTGTCCTAAGCCTTCCACGCACCAACTCAAGATTCCAGATGCCTCTGCCTTCAGTTTATCGGGTAGCGTGCGATCGATCTTGTGATCTGGGATACGCACCGTGAAAGGGATTAACTTGATGCGCCTCCAGATGCCATCATCCGTGCCGCGTATGTTCGGTTTGTGGTTGGTCGATAGCCACAACTTGAACTGTGGATCAAACTCGAAATGTTCGCCGTACAGGAACCTGGCCGTAACTGTGTCCACCCGTGATCTGCTTCACGAATGATTCCGCCAAGTGGTTGCCATCGTCGGACTCAGTCGCGGTTACAAGACGCGATCCGCATAGCATGGCCAGGTCATTACGAGGACCTGAGGATGATTTCTGCTGCATGAAGGTCGAGAAGTCCGCAGTCTTCGCATATTCGCCGTTCGTTACGAGAGCGTTTTGAGGCCGTGCGCCGCGGTGAAGTTCATCGCGTACGCGGACGCCTGGGCAATCTGAGCTCTGACCAAGAGGATGTTGTGGAATCGCTTAGTGGCGGCATCATAGAAAAGGTGCTCCAGGCTCCGGTGGCAATGTTGTTGAAGGCTGCTGCAGCCAATCAGTCTGCCTTTATCGTCGAGACGGTGCGCAGGGTTTTCAATCTGCGCACGTAAGATTGTCG
>Ga0210406_10008197_pt1 | contig 10484 bp, 8 predicted proteins | sample IncBWC30MmetaG_FD_155454 | JGI IMG/M metagenome (GOLD analysis project Ga0210406, IMG submission 155454) | Forest soil microbial communities from Barre Woods Harvard Forest LTER site, Petersham, Massachusetts, United States - Inc-BW-C-30-M | ecosystem: Environmental > Terrestrial > Soil >... | reverse complement strand
CTACGCCCGGCGGCTGAAGACCCTGAAGGGCCTGACGCCCTACGAATACATCTGCAAATGCTGGACTTCCCAGCCGGAACGATTCAAACTTAATCCGCTCCAGAAAATGCCGGGACCAAACACCTAGAGCCTTTTCCGTTCCGATTGAATCGGAACGGAGGCTCTAGTCTCTTGTTCTGACGCGTTTGCTCCACGCGAACCGGTACCGACTTCGCTCGAAAACGCTCTAGGCTTGGTTCGATCAGGTATCCGCCGGATCGGACTCCACATTTCCTGAAAACGTCCTATGGTCCGCGCGCACTTGCGCTGCGAATCTGACACAATCTTTGCCGGAGAAATTCAAGCTATGGCGTTGTCGAGTATGACCGGCTTTGCCCGGAGTCACGGCGCAAGCGGACCTTATGTGTTCGAATGGGAACTGAAGTCGGTGAACGCCAAGGGCTTCGATCTCCGCCTGCGCTTGCCGCCGGGATGGGACGAGCTTGAGGCAATTGCAAAGAAGCGCGCGGCCGAACGGCTCGCGCGCGGCACGGTCTACGCCAACCTCAATATCAAGCGCGCCAATGCGCTCGCGGTGGTGCGAATCAATGAAGACGTGTTGGCGTCGGTCGTGAATGCCGCAAGCCAGCTTGCCGGCAAGATCGATGCGGTGGCGCCGAGCATCGACGGGCTCCTGGCAATCAAGGGCGTGATCGAGGTGGCCGAACCGGAAAGCGACGAGGAGGAAGACAAGGCGGCGATGGCCGCGGCGGCGGCTGCGTTCGACAACGCGCTCGCCGATCTCGTTGCCATGCGGCAGCGCGAGGGCTTGGCGCTGGGGCAGATTCTCTCGCAGCGAATGGACGAGGTCGAGGCGTTGGCGAAGAGAGCGGAGACTGCCCCGGGCCGCAAGCCTGAGGCGATCAGGGCGCGTCTGGCCGAGCAGGTCGCCGTATTGCTCGAGACATCCGATCGATTCGATGCGGACCGGCTCAATCAGGAAGCCCTGCTGATCGCGGCGAGGGCCGATATCCGTGAGGAGCTCGATCGGATCGCCTCGCATGTCGCGCAGGCCCGCGAACTGATCCGCAAGGGCGGACCGATCGGACGGCGATTGGACTTCCTGGCGCAGGAGTTCCACCGCGAGGCCAACACCTGCTGCTCCAAATCGAACGATGTCGAGTTGACCAACACCGGGCTCGAAATGAAGAACGTGATCGAGCAGTTTCGCGAGCAGGTCCAGAATCTGGAGTGATGCATGACGGTGCGCGGCCACGGTTTCGACGGCGTTGAGCGGCGCGGACTGATGTTTGTGCTGTCCTCGCCCTCCGGCGCCGGCAAGACGACGCTGTCGCGCCTGTTGACCGAGCGGATGCCGGGCTTGCGGATGTCGGTGTCGGTGACGACGCGGCCCAAGCGGCCGGGCGAGGTCGAGGGCAAGGACTATCTGTTTGTCGACAAGGCCCGATTCGAGCAGATGGTGAAGCGACACGAACTCCTGGAATGGGCAACCGTGTTCGATAATCGCTATGGCACGCCGCGCGCGCCGGTCGAAGCGGCGCTATCGGCGGGACAGGATGTCCTGTTCGACATCGACTGGCAGGGCACCCAGCAATTGCGCGAGAAGGCACGCGCCGATGTCGTCAGCGTCTTCATCCTTCCGCCGTCGGCCGACGATCTTGAGAGGCGGCTGCACTCGCGCGCGCAGGATACCCGACAGGTGATCCGCAGCCGCATGAGCCGCGCCAGTCACGAGATGAGCCATTGGGCGGAATACGATTACATCGTGATCAATCGCGACATCGATGAAGCCTTTGCCGAAGTCCAGTCGATCCTGAAGGCCGAGCGGCTGAAACGCGAGCGGCGCATTGGGCTGACGACGTTCGTGCGCGAATTGCAGCGTCAATTGGAGAAGTAGTCTCCCGGCCGTACTCTCTTGGCTGTCCCGTCCTTGGCTATCCCGGTCTTGCCCCCAGTCAACCGAACGCGGGGCGTCTTCAAGATTTGGCAAATCAGATTTGGCAAATCTCTACCTCGCAAGCCGCATCAGGAGCTGTTCGATGCTTTCGAAGCTTTCTTCGAGCTCGCGGGTTCGCGGCGTGGCGCGCGTCTTGGGCGCGTATTCGGACACAGGCGCATAGTCGGACTCTGGTGCATAGTCCGGCCCGGCCGCATGGTCAGGCGGAGGCGCATAGTCGGAACGGGTGGCGAGACTGGGCTCGGGCGCAAATTGGGGTCTCGGTGCAGGATGGAAGGCAGGCTTGGATGTGGACTTGGACGCGGGCTTGGGCTTGGGCGCGAAGCTCTCGGGCTGCATGCTGACCGGCCGCGGTTCGGCCGGCCGCACCTCGCGCGGTTTCTTCTTCTTCGGCTGTTGCCAATCGGCGCTTCGGCGAGACGCACCGTAGCGCCGCCTGCGTCCTAAGCTTGCCAGCCGGTAGACGGCGCTTCCGGTCAGACCAGCAAGCGCGAGCGCTGCGAGCGCCACGACCATCAGTTCCTGAAGTGAGCCGGAATATTTCCCGATGGGGGTCACTGCCGCGGACGCGGTGGCTGGATCGGACGTCGCCGAATCCGAAGGAGTCGCCGCGTCTGCTGCGCCGGAGGCCTGATCGGGTGACTGACCCGTGCCTGCATCCGGCTGGGCTGCGGCAACAACGGTCGTTCCAGTGCTATCCGGCAGAGCTCCGGCCGATGAATTGACGCCGATCGGCTCGGGCCACCGCGACATGGCGTTCGCGCTTGTGCTGCTGTCATCGACGCCCACGGTGTTCGCTGCGGCGGCCGTATTGTTCGAAATGACCGGAGCAAACGCCGGCCGCGCCGCGCTTGTGTCGTCCTCGATACGGGCCCGCGACGGCAACTCGGCGTGGGCGTCGGCGACCAAGTGCTGGGGCGGAGCGTCCTGCTTCCGCGATGCCGTCTTCGCGGACGAGGACCGCTCGGACGACGCGACACGCGAGGTTTTCTCAAGCGCGCTGCGCAGATACCAGCAGTGACGCTTGCTGCTGCGTTCGATGCGATAAAACCAATGCTGGCCTTGCGGCGCGTCACCCTTCGGTTCTGTCAGACAATCGTCGGCTGCGCCATAGGGCATCGTGATGAGATACGCGCCCGAGAAAACGCCGACCAGACTGCCGACCAGAACGGCTGAGGCGAGTTCCGCAGCTCGACTTGACATACGCATCTCCGGTTACGCAACGCAACACTCGTAAAGCCCAAATCTCCGAAGAGACCAAATCTCCTAGAAGACCAAGTCTCGTAAAAGACCAACCCTCGTAGAAGACCGAGGCTCGGAAAGGCCAAGTCTCGGAAAGGCCAAGTCTCTGAAAAGACTTGGGTCTCAATTGGCCGCAAATCCGGAAAGGATTGGGCTTCTTTCAGGCTCGCCGTTCGCTGTTTCAAAACGGGAGAATTCGCCTGAAAAATGGCGCGCGGTTAGAAGCAATTTAGCATCGGACACCCCCACGAGAACGCGATATTGATGCCGATCATGGAGCGAATAAGGCGCCAAGCGCCGCGCATGCGATTGCGTGGCGGTGCCGGATCACTTTATTGCTCATCGCGCGCCGGGCGAGCCGCGCGGGGCGGATTTTTCGCTCTAACCTTCCGGGTTCATCGACATCACGTCGTCGATCGGGGGCAGCACGCGATCGATGACCAGGACCGACAGCAGATTTTCGCCGGAACGGGCGACGTGGGAGATCGGCAGCAGCGGATGAGTCGCGATGTCTTCGACGTCGCTGTCGGGAATGTCTTCGATCCGCAACACCTGATCGACTGCAAGTCCTGCGAGTGCACCTTCGATTTGCACCAGCGTGCAGGGCGGGGTCGGCGCCGAGCCGGCGTCCGCGATGTGCCGTCGCAGATCGAGCACCGGAACGGTGGCATCGCCGACATCGGTCATGGCGTGAAAGCCGGTTCCGGGCTGCGGCAGCGGTGTCAGGAGCACCGAGGCCTGGATGCGCTCGACGCGTTCCAATGGCAGCGCAAGCAATTCGCGTCCCACGCGGACGGAGAGCAGCTTTCGTGACGATCTGGTCGCCTCAGCCGTCGGCGTCTCGTCCGCCGGTTTCTCCAGACGCGGCACCAGCGCAGCGATGGTGTCGCGGACCTGTGCGATCAGCGCCAACGGATCGATGATCCCGATGATGTGCTCGCGCGCGAACACGAAATAGCGCTTAACGCCCGGCATGTCCTGCGTCACCGTATGGATGTCCGATTGATGCACGCGCTCGATGCCGACGGCGCGATCGACCGCGACGCCGATCTCGCCGGCACCGGTTACCTCGATCACGAGCACGGTGCTGAACTCACCAGTCGGCGGGCGGCCGAGCAGCGCCGCGGCGGAAACGACGAGGAGCGGCGAGCCGCGCCGGTCGAGCAGGCCGGCAACCCAGTCCGGCGCCGCCGGCATCGAACGGATCATGCCAGGGACGAGGATCTCGACGATGTCCGCGATCGGCACCGCGTAGCTCTCGCCGGAAATCCCGACCACCAGGAGCGGCAGATGCTCGCCGCTTTCGGCCGCCGAGGGCGGTGCGGTTGCCGCGGCCTGGTGCGCAACGCCGACCAGCGCCGCGCCGCTCGCGGTTTCCGCCTCCATCGGCTGTTCAGCCGTGAGCCTGGTGTAGTCGAGGACCGACCATTCGGCATCGAGCGCGGCAAAACGCGCGCTGATGAGCGGCTGTTCGGCGCGCTCGATGATATCGATCGGTTGCACGGCCTCGACGTCGACCTGGACCATGCCGGCGACCTGATCGACGCGCAGCGCGCGCACGTCGTCGCTTGCCGCCAGCACCACCAGCACGCCGCCCTTGCGGCTTTCCTGGCCCAGCACAGCCGCCAGGGGCATCTGGGGCAGCACGCGGCCGAGCGCCAGCACCAGGCCCTCGACCAGCGGCGGGCTGAACGGCAGCGGCGTCAAGGGACCCGCTTCTTCGACCGACAGGACGAGATTGAGTGGCATCGCGATGCGTCGCGATCCGGCCAGCACGCACAGGAAATCGAGCCGCTGCATTGCCTGACCTATTTCTCCACCAGCTTCCAGGCGCCGGTCCAGACCGCGGGGCGTTGCAGGTCGAGCTGCACGCAACGCTCGTGCAGGACCTGCGTCATCAGATCGTCGGGATTGATCACGCCGACATCGGCGAAGCGCCGCGCCCCGGCCGCAAAGTCGCCGGCGAGATAGGCGGCGACGCCGGTCGCGAACGGCTCCAGCCATCGTTCGGCGGCGTCGGGCGCATCGACGAACACCTCATGGATCGGCGTCTGGCTTTCCTGACCTTCGACCGCGACGACATCGATCAGACGGGTCGTGACGGGACGGCGAAGACGCTTGAGGGTCTCACCGGAGATCAGGATCGGGCAGCCATAGGCCTTGCAGACGCTCTCGATGCGGGCCGCGAGATTGGCGGCATTGCCGATGACGGTGTGGTTCATCCGGTCGGGCGAGCCGATCCGGCCGGCAATCACCGGCCCCGTGGCGATGCCGATTCCGATCCTGAGCTGGGGAAAGCCGGGTTGCTCATTGAGCAGTGACAGGGCCCGCAGCATGTTCCGCGCCGCCGCCACCGCGCGGTCGGCATCGTCGCCATGCGAGGTCGGGATGCCGAACAAGGCCATGATGCCATCGCCGATGAATTTGTCGATCGTGCCGCCTTCCGCGACGATCACGTCCGCCATATAGGCAAAATAGCGGTTGAGCAGATCGACGACGCCATGCGCCCCCAACGCTTCCGCCAGCGGCGTAAATCCCCGGACATCCGCGAACAGGATCGTCGCCTCGCGCAGCTCGCCGCCAAGATCGGCATTGGGCGCGGCGAGCCAATCTCGGGCCACGCCGGGCGACATGGTCTTCTCCAACAGCCCGCGCATGCGCCGCTGCTCGGCGATGTCATCGATGAGGACGAGCGCGCTGCGCGGCTCGCTCGGCAGCCCGGCCGAGCGAATGGTCCGGCGAATTGCGATCCAGCTCCCATCCGGAGCCGCGAAATCGATTTCCGACGGCGAGCGATTGTCACCGCCGCCGATCACGTCCCAGATCTCGTCGGCAAGTGCCTGGTTGAATTCGCCACAGATGCTGCCGATCGTTGCGCGGCCAAGCGTGACATCGCATCCGCGCAGGATGGACGCGGCGGCGTTGCAGCGCATCAGCCGTCCGGTGTGATCGAACAGCAGGACGGCGGTCTCAAGTCCTGCGAGCAGGTCTTCGACGAAGGCGGCCTGCGCCGTGCGATCCGGTTTTCCCGGCTTGGCCGGCAGGATGATCGGTTCGCCCACGGTCGGAAGATCGAGCGCACGCCGCAGCGTGCGGACGATCTCGGAGGCGCGCTTCTCCTTGAGATCGAAGCTGACGCCGCCGGACGGCTTGCCGATCGTGGCCACTGCGCCGAGCCGCAGCGCTTCGATCCGCTTGGCGGAATCCTCGCTGGCGACCAGCGAGGACAGGATCACCACCTTGCAGCTCGATCGCAGGTTCAGGCGGCGCAGCGTCTCCAGGCCGGACATTTCCGGCATCTCGATATCGAGCAGAACGGCGTCGGGCTTGAGCTGTCGCACCTTCTGCAGTGCCACGCGTCCGTCCGGCGCGGTGTCGACCACCTCGAGATCGGGATCGCTGTCGACGATCTCCGTGATCAGATTGCGCATAATAAGGCTGTCATCGACGACGAGGATGCGTTTGCGCCCGCCCGCGCCGCCGTCAGAGAATGTCATCATTTGCACCGTCACGTCGTCCCTTACGCTATCGGTCACACGAGAGCTTTTTTCCGTTCTGATTCAGTCGGAACGGAGGGCTCTCGTTTCTTGTACTGTCGTTTCTTGTACTGTCGTGTCTTGTTCGCGCGAACCGGTATCCACCCCTCGTCCGGTGCGGGGCAGGCTTTCGCTCGAAAACGCTCTGGTCAAAGCGGCTCGCCGGATCCACCGCAGCCACGCGAAGCCGCCGATCGGCAATTGGTGGCGCGGCCGCAGGCAGAACAGGTATTGCTCCAGGCTGGTGTCGCGCCACACGCCGGCAAAGAACGGACGCAGGCGGGCGACGGCGCGGGGCAGCGGTTCGAAGGCATCGGGCGCGAGGCGGATCAAGGTGCCGGCCTGATCGACGATCACACAAGTCTCGATGCGATTGTCCCAGCTCAGGCGCAGGGCAACGCCGCGCTCGATCCGCTCCGCGCCGCGATTGCCGGCGAGCGCGCGGCCGTCAAGCAACAGGGGCGCGCGCGGCACACGACGGCGCGGGAAGGGGTCGAGCTGCGTATCGAGGAATTCGATCGACGCGATATCCTCGCTCGGGATGAGAAAACGGTAGGCGCCGCAACGGACCTCGATGAACTCGCTCATGCGGCTCCCCCTTGCGCCTGCTCGCGCGTGAGCCGCGCCGGCGGCACCCGCAGTCCGAACACAGAGGCGTTGCGCGCAAGCTCGAAGAGCTTTTCCGGATCGACCACCAGCACGATGCGGTCGAACCCCATGGTGGTGATGCCGCCGATGCCGGGAAGGGCGGCGACGCGAGGATGGGTCTCGCGGATCAGCATCTCGCCGCGGCGCATGATGCGATGCACTTCGATGCCCATGCGCTGGCCCGACCACTCGCAGAGCACGATCGGCTGATCGGTGCGAGGCTCCTCGACCGGCTGCGGCAGCCGCAACAGGTCGGTCAGGCGGAACACCGGCAGGAAGCGGTCGCGCAACAGGATCGAACGCTGGCCGTTGACATATTGCAGGCCGGACGTCGGAAATATCAACGCTTCGCTGACCATGGCCTCGGGGAAGCCCACCGGCTGGACGCCCGTATCCGCGAGCAGCATCGGCTGGATCGCAGCCGACAGCGGCATGTCGAGCCGGAACGTCGTGCCCTGGCCGGTCTGAGTGAAGACGTCGATCTTGCCGCCGAGCTTGGTGACATTGACCAGCGCGACGTCGAGCCCGACGCCGCGGCCGGAGACGTCGCTGACCTCCGCGGCGGTGGAGAATCCGGGCGTGAAGATGAAGCGCACCACCTCGTCATCGCTCATGCGGCGGACATCCTCGTCGGAGGCGAGCCGTGAGGCAACCACCCGCTGCTTGACGCTCTCGATGTTGATGCCGCGCCCGTCATCGCTGATCTCGACCACGATGCGTTCGACCTGCTGATGGGCGACAAGCCGCAAGGTCGCGACGCGCGGCTTGCCCAGCGCAAGCCGCTCCTGCTCATGTTCGATGCCGTGGTCGATCGCGTTACGTAGCATATGCGTGAGCGGATCGGCGAGCATGTCGGACATGCCCTTGTCGATGCGGATGCCGCCGGTATCCGCGACGAAGCGGACCTGCTTGTCGAGGCTTCGCGCGGATTCGCGCACCAGGCGCGGGAAACGGCCGGCAAGCGTGTCGAGCGGGATGACGCGCAGGCCGAGCGTGCTTTCATGAATCAGGCTGATGATGCGGCCGATGTCGACCTCGACCGAGCAGAAGTCGCGATGCTGGCGCACCAGCCTGTCGATGTCGGCCCGCAGCTCCGGTGCGCGGGTGACCGCGATGTCCGACAGCCGGCGCAACGCTTCCGGGACGTCGGATTCGACGGCCAGCACGTTGAGCCGGCTGGCGATCGAGAAGAACTCGCCGATGCGGCCAAACAGCTTGTCGAGTACCTCCACGGGAACGCGCACCTGGGTCTCGTCGACAGCCTCGGAACGGCCGGCGGCTTTCTGCGAGATGGCGAACTCGCTTTCGCCGCTACCGGGATCGATCCGGCGGAATTCGCCGATTGGGGCGCATCCGGCCTCGCGCAGCTTGTCGGCGAGCGTTTCGGGCTCCCGGTCGTCCAGAAACAGCAGCACAAGGGTGGGCCGGCCTTGGCGTGTCGAAGCCTGGCCGAGCAACGGATCGAGTTGCGCGAGCCGGGCGATCGTCTCCGTGTCGGGCAGATCGACCGTGCCGATCTTGATGGTCGCGCCCGACCCGTCGACCAGCGAGGCGAGCCGGGCCCGCCGGCGCAGCGGAGCCGGGCAGAGCAGGGCGGGATCGAGGCCGAGCCGGCGCAGATGCGCCTCGATCTCGTCATCGACCGCAAATGGCGCGCGGATCGCATCGGATAATCTGACAAAGGTGTCGGCGGCCTCGGCGGCCGGATCGAGCGTCTTCTTCACCGCGGCCAGCGCGCTTCGCAGCAGGTCGTCACGCCCGTCAGGGTCGTCGGCCGATGGTGCGGGATCTGCAAGATCGTCGATCATCTTGTCGAGCCCGCCGGCGAGCGACAGGGTCCGGCACAGAACGGAGCAGTTTCGGGCCAGCTCAGGCCGTCGCGCCACCGGCGCCGCGAGTGCCTCTTCGACATGAAGCTCCAATGCTTTTCGGAGAGGCTCGCGCAGCGTGGCACTGGCTGAGGCCACTCCGCAATCCGCGCCGAGCAGCAGGCCAAAGCGCTCCGCCTGCTGCGCGAACGCGGCGAAAGCGGCGAGGCGCTCGGTGCCCGATGCCGTCACAAGCTCGCGGGCGACGTCTTCCATCCGGTCGAAGCCGAGACGCGCGCAGGCATAGGCGACCATGCCGGCGGCTTCGCTGAAGGTGTCCTCGTCGTTTTCGATGATCGCTTGTGCGGCTTCGGGCAACGCCTCGGCGAGCAGCTCCGCGAAGCCGCGCAGCAGGTCGACGTCCTCACCGATGAAACGCCACGGTTCATGGCCGGACGGTGTCGCCAGCGCGGCGCCGCCGTCTCGCGCGACGACAACGGCGGCGGCGCGGCGCAACTCGTCGATCAGGGATGCCGGTGCGGGCCAGGACAGCGGCGCGTGCAGCGCGTCGTCCAACGCATCGGCCGCCGCGATCAGAGCTTGCTGAACGGAGACGTCGAAGGGGTGATCGCCGGCACGAACGGGCGACAGCAGGTTCTCCGCCTCATGCACCAGCTCTTCGATCCCCTTGGCCGCGATCACGCGGGCCAATGCCTTGACCGAGTGAAAGGCCCGGAACACGACATCAATATCGGCTTCCGTCATGTCGGCGACGTCGCCACTGCCCAGATGTTGCTCGATGGCGGCGAGGTGTTGGCGGACCTCGACGGTGAACTGGGACAATAATTCCGGATCGATGCCCTCGTTCATGGCGCGGCCTCGATCGCGACGCCGTCGGATGAGCGGCCGGCAAGTGCGATAAACCAGCGTGTGTAGGCGTCGCGGTCGCGGCCGGCGAGGGTCGGCGAAGCGCGCCCGGACGGTTTTGACAGGACGGCATCGGCGCCCGCGATGCGCCATTCGGCGGCGGCACGCGAGCCCGGCCACGCCTGATGCGCGAGTGCGACAATGCGTGCGCGCGTCAGCAGCGACAGCGCGCCAATCAACGATTGCGAGTCGCGGACGGAATCGGTGTCGATTGCCAGAATTTCCGGACGATCGTGGTGGGCGGTCGCAAGGGCCTCCTCGACATGGACACGGCTAACCGCGAGCTCGGCAGTCGCCAACGCCAGAATTGCGGCTGCGAAGGCATCGTCCTCGGTCACGACCACAAGCGCGGCATATTGCGATCAG
>Ga0210406_10008196_pt1 | contig 10485 bp, 10 predicted proteins | sample IncBWC30MmetaG_FD_155454 | JGI IMG/M metagenome (GOLD analysis project Ga0210406, IMG submission 155454) | Forest soil microbial communities from Barre Woods Harvard Forest LTER site, Petersham, Massachusetts, United States - Inc-BW-C-30-M | ecosystem: Environmental > Terrestrial > Soil >... | reverse complement strand
ATTTTCCGCGAGAACACGGAAGACGTCTATGCCGGGATCGAATGGGAACAGGGAACTGCAGAAGCCGCGAAGCTGATCGAGTTCCTGAACAAAGACATGCTCAAGGGCGGCAAGAAACAAGTGCGCCTGGATTCGGGCGTGGGCATCAAGCCGATCTCGGTGAGCGGGACGAAGCGGCTGGTCCGGATGGCGATCAAACACGCCCTCGAAACCGGCCGCAAGAGCGTCACGCTGGTTCACAAGGGGAACATCCAGAAGTTCACGGAAGGCGCGTTTCGCAAGTGGGGATACGAACTCGCGACGCAGGAGTTTCGCGACCAGGTCGTGACCGAGCGTGAGAGCTGGATCCTCGACAACAAAGACAAGAATCCCAACTTGTCGGTGGAAGAGAACGGGAATCTGATCGAGCCGGGACTTGAATTCGCGCCGCCGGAGTTTGGCAAATCGGTATTCAAGGAAGTGAAGGAGGTGCTCGACGCGATCTACAAGACGCATGGCAACGGTGCATGGAAGAAGAAGTTGATGATCAACGACCGCATCGCAGATTCCATCTTCCAGCAGGTGGTGACACGCGCCGACGAATACACGGTGCTGGCCACTCCGAATTTGAACGGCGACTATATCTCCGACGCGTGCGCAGCGCAGGTGGGAGGACTTGGAATTGCGCCGGGCGCCAATATCGGCGATGGCTATGCGATTTTCGAAGCGACCCACGGAACCGCTCCGAAATATGCCGACAAGGACGTCATCAATCCGGGGTCAGTAATTCTGTCGGGCGTCATGATGTTCCGCTTCCTGGGCTGGAACGAGGCCGCGGACCTGATCGAACGCGGCATGGAAAGCACCATCGAGCAGAAGCTGGTGACCTATGATTTCGAGCGCCTGATGGAAGGCGCCAAGAAGGTCAAGACCAGCGAGTTTGCCGGCCACATCATCGACAACATGGGCGCCCGAGTTTTGGTGTAAGCCCGCGAACAGGCAAGTCCTTGCATTGCTGTTTTTTTTCACGAATTTTGATTTTGGCTGAAAGTTGACAGCCGAGAGCTGACCGCTACTCTGGAGAGGACTCATTCATGCGAAAAAAAGTAACGATCGTCGGTTCCGGCAACGTGGGTGCGACGGCGGCCCACTGGATTGCCTCCAAGGAACTCGCGGACATTGTACTCATTGACATTGTGGAAGGCGTGCCCCAGGGCAAGGGGCTCGATTTGCTCGAGGCAATGCCCATCGAGAAGCGGGACGCGCACATCATCGGCACGCAGGACTATCGCGATACCGCGAATTCCGACATCGTCGTCATCACGGCCGGAGTGCCTCGCAAGCCGGGCATGAGCCGCGACGATCTGCTCAATATCAATCACAACATTATGAAGACCGTGGTTGGCGAGGCGGTGAAGTACTCGCCCAACTGCATTCTGATCATCGTGTCGAACCCGCTGGATGCAATGGCGCAGGCTGCCTACAAGATGAGCGGCTTCCCGCGCGAACGCGTGATCGGCATGGCGGGAGTGCTGGATTCGGCGCGCTTCCGGACGTTTATCGCGGAGGCGTTGAAGGTGAGTGTCGAGAACGTGACGGCATTCGTGCTGGGCGGCCACGGCGATACGATGGTGCCCCTGGCGCGCTACTCTACGGTGGCGGGAATTCCGATCACCGAACTGCTGGATGCAACGACTCTCGAGAAGCTCATCCAGAGGACGCGAGACGGTGGGGCGGAAATCGTGAAGTATCTAAAAACCGGTTCGGCCTATTACGCGCCTTCGGCCGCGGTGACTGAGATGGTTGAGGCGATTCTGAAGGACAAGAAGAAGATCCTGCCGTGCGCTGCCTATCTTGAGGGCGAGTACGGGATCAAAGGATTGTACGTCGGGGTTCCGGTGAAGCTGGGCGCGAAGGGAATCGAGCAGATCATCGAGATCAAGCTGACGCCACAGGAGAAAACGGAGTTGGACAGGAGCGCTTCTGCGGTGAAGGAACTGGTGGCGGTGATTGGGGTGTAGACGTTGCAGTCTTGGAGCCTTACGGCTGCGCGGGAGACGGGAACACCGCAACCGTCTTTGATTTGATGCTCGTGACGGCAAACGAGAAGATCTCTGCGCAGGGCATTAAGGTTTTTAGAAACTCCTAACGCCGAAAGGCGGAGTCGCCAAACGGGCCGAGGCGCTGGCTTCCGAAGGCATCGGTTCCCAGGACGACACCTGAATCTTCCCGGTAGCTCGATCGAGCAGGCCTCGAATCATCACGCTCTCTCCTACATGGGCACGCAATAGCTCGGTATTCATGATCGCCCAGGTGCGTTTTCCGGAGCACAGGAGCTCCGCACCCCCGTTCATCACCTTGCCTGCGAGAGAGATCGATTTCGGCTTGGCGTGCGAGTTCGGGGCGCTTTGTGCGGAAGCCATGGCTGCCAAAGCCCCGACAAACACGATCGATACCGCTACGTAGCGCTTCATGCGTTGCCTCCGAGAACCGTAGTCAACTGCATGGCGCAACAGTATGTCGATTCCGGCGTGAAAGAATCGCCGAAATTTCGATGCGGACGATTGAAAAGCGCGATGGGCCGTAGTGCTCAACGACCCGGAAGCGATGTTAAACGCGCTCGATGGCGACCGACTGAATAACCACGTCCTTCGCAGGGCGATCTTGCCGGCCGCGCGCGACCTTGGAGATCTTGTCGACTATGTCCTGTCCTTCGATCACTTCGCCGAAGATGGTGTGCTTGCCGGTCAGCCACGTGGTGGGAGCTACCGTGATGAAAAACTGCGAGCCGTTCGTGTTCGGGCCTGCGTTCGCCATGGCGAGCTTACCCTTCTGGTCGAACTTGTGTGGGGAGTTGCGGGTCTCGTCTTCAAACTGGTAGCCGGGTCCGCCCATGCCATTTCCGGCAGGGTCGCCGCCTTGAATCATGAAGTCGGGAATCACGCGGTGGAAGATCGTGCCGTCGTAGAGGCGGTCTTTGCTCTTCTTGCCGCTGACCGGATGCGTCCAGTCGCGCTTGCCTTCGGCAAGATCGGTGAAGTTGGCGACTGTCTTGGGAGCTTCCTTGTCGAACAGGCGGCAAACGATAGTTCCTTCCGTGGTCTGGAGCGTTGCATAAGTGCCAGGTTGGCGAGCCATAAGAATCCTTTCGTGGTTGGCTGGTATTGAACTGGTTGTGCGCCGGATCCGAATTACTTGGGAGGCGTCGTCGGGGCGGTGGAGGCTTTCACGCCCGTGGTCGGCTTCTTGGCTGCGGGCTTGGCAGTAGCGGCCGGCGCTCCTCCCGCTTTTACGATCGAGATGTGATTGATCTTCACCGGCTTCAATGGCCGGTTGTCGCCCGGGTCGCTGGCCATACGGGCAATCTGCTTCACCAGTTCGACCGCTGCGTCATCGCACTGACCGAAGATGGTATAGCCACCGTTCAGGCTGGCATACGGGACTTCGGTGATGAAGAACTGGGAGCCATTTGTGTCGGGCCCGGCGTTGGCGTAGGCAAGACGCCCCGGCCGATCGAAGTTCAGATCCGGAGAGGTTTCGTTCTTGAACTTGTAGCCCGGATCTCCACGGCCGGTGCCTTCCGGGTCGCCGCCTTGAATCATGAAGGCAGGAATTACGCGATGGAAGATGGTTCCATCGTAGAGCGGCACCCCGTGCTTTTTGGCATGGGTGGACGGCATCGCCCAGTCTTTCGTGCCCGTGGCAAGGCCGATAAAGTTGGCTACGCCGATGGGAGCGGCCTTGGGGAAGAGCGTGCAGGTCATCTTGCCGGCGGTGGTGTCGATGATGGCGATAGGATCGGGCGCGTTGTCGTCGGCAGCAGCGGGTTTGGCGGAGGCTGCCCGGTGGGGCGGGTTTGTGGTTGCTGGTTTTGCTTGCGGCCATGCCGAGCAGGAAAGCGCGATCATGACGAGAGCAAGCCCGAGTGTTCGTTGCATGCGGACTCCTTAGTAAATGAGTTGGCGTAATTGCGTGTATTGGAATTGTACGATACCGAGTGTGCTTGATTCCTTGGTACCGGCTCGTTAGTCGATGCTTTCGGAAAAGCCTGAACCACAGAGGACCTCCGTGTTCCTCCGTGCCCTCTATGATCAGGCTTTTACTTTTGCGCGCCTGGTTGGGTCGCCTGCATCTCGGAGCTGACGCGTTCCACTTCCCGAAAGACGCGCAAAAGGTTGCCGCCCAATATTTTCCGGGTGTCGTCAGGAGAGTACCCGCGATCCAGTAGGCCCTGCGTAATTTTCGGCAAATCGGCCGCCGAGTCCATGCCCGCTGGAGTTGCACCACTGACGCCATCGAAGTCCGATCCCAGGCCTACATGGTCGACTCCAGCGACTTTGGCGATGTGGTCGATCTGATCGATCAGTGAGTTGAAGAGAGGTCGGGGAATCCTGGCCAGCCACTCTCTCTGGATCTGGTCTTCATCAAGGTAGGTGATCGTCTGTCCTGCAGCCCGCTTCTTGGCAAGCGCGACCTCGACCGCGGCGTCCCGCTCCTTGGCCTGCGCGTTCGAAGACTCCAGAAACTTCGGGTCAACGAAAGCGGAGAAGAAATTGACCTGCACCACGCCGCCGTTCTTGGTGACCGCGCGCAACATGTCGTCCGTCATGTTGCGGGGATGATTGGAAAGGGCGCGTGCCGACGAGTGCGATGCGATCAGGGGCGCCTTGGTGGTGGCAATCGCGTCCCAGAACGTTTTGTCGGAAACATGGGAGATATCGACCATCATGCCGAGCCGGTTCATCTCGAGCACGACCTCCTTGCCGAAATCCGTGAGGCCGTTGTGATGCTGAATTTTGGTGTCGCTAATATCGCCGGAAGAGTCGGCCCATTCGTTGGTATTGGACCAACTCAGGGTCATGTAGCGGACGCCGAGGCGATAGAAATCGTGCAGGAGATGGATATCGTTTTCGATGGAATGCCCACCCTCGATGCCCATCAGAGCGGCTAGTTTGTGTTGGTTATGTGTGCGCTCGATGTCGTCGGCGCTGAAGGCCATCGTCATGCGGTCGGGATGCCGGGCGGCCTGCTGGTAGACGGAGTCGATCAAATCGAGGGTCTTCTGTGCATAGTGGTTGGCGTTAACGCGGGGATCGACCCAGATGGAGAAAAATTCCGCGCCCAGATTTCCGGCGCGCGCCTTGTCGAGACTGATATGACCGTTGTCGGCTGGATCGGTGCTGCCAATGTCGAAGCCACCATCGAGAAAACGCTGCGGGGTATCCGCGTGGGTGTCGACCACGATGGCTGAGCTATGGATCTGCATAGCCTTGGGACTCACGGCCGCGGGGGACACAGGCGCGGCTTGGGACAGTGCAACTGACGAGAACAGCACCGGGGCGAGGAGACTGAGTGAAATGGATTTCATATGTTTGTGGGGAACAGAGGATTGTATACGGGGCAACGCGGTGGCGGGCTATTTCAGAAAACCAAGAGCCTGGTCGACACACCAGTCGAGAGGCTGATCGGTATCAATGGTGATCTTCGGGTGAGTGATCGGCTCAAAGCGCTGCTTGATCTCAAGGTAAAGATCGAAACTGCGGTTTCCGGCGGGATGGCCGCCCGTCTCGGCCTGCGATTCCAGACGCGTGTGGGCGGTTTCTTCCGAGCAAACACATTCCAGAATCCTCCACGGCTGACCCCATTGCGAGGCAGCCACAATCACGCGCTCGATCTGGTAGCGCCGGGAGAAGGTACGCCCGTCTAGGAACACGTAGCGATCGGGATACTCTTGCAGGATGCGGTCCGCTGCCTGCAGCATGACTTCCATAACGAAATCGTCCTGCTCGGTTGTGTAGGCGACGTCGCGCGGAGCGAACAGTGCATGGCGGATAGCGTCTTTACTCAGAACTGATCCGGAAAGACTTTCGGAGAGGGCCTCGGCTAACGCGGATTTCCCCGTGCCCGGGAGTCCGGCCATCAACACAATCATGATGAAAATTGAAAGAAGCTACTTCTGGCTGAGTTCTTCTTCGAAGGGAGTACTCTCCCAGTGGGCGGCAGTCTGCGTCTCACGCCAGCTGGCGTAGCGGTCGGAAACCATTACGTGGAACACCCACTGCCGGCGCTCTTCTTCGGGCTCGACCAGACCGAGGGCGCGCAAGTAGAAGAGATAGCGCTCGACGAAGTGAACCTGCTCCTTCGACATGCCGCGCCGCTGAATATCGAGCGTTAGACCGGCAAGGTGCGAGGAAGCCGTTTCGCCTTCAGCCGGAGCTGCATTGCGATTGTGACGGCGAAGCTTCTTCTGAACCTTGACGGTGCGAACCGCCGAGTTGACCTGAATCTGCTCGTGGAACTGGCGGAAGTACGCCTGGCTCAGGTCCTCGACGAAATCGCGCGTCCAGGGACGGCAGAAGCGGCGATTTGGATCGAGCCGCGGATCGATGCGCAGAGTTTGCCCGGTACGGATCTCAACCAAGGCCTGGCTTGCTTTCAAAGCTTCGAGTTCGTCGTCGTCCTGAATACGGGGCAGGTCAAGCCGGTCGATCTCCTCATTCTGGCGCAGCAAAGACTCGTGCGACGGACGGAACATCGGGTTCCATCGGATGTGACGTGTATGACGATGTTTGCTGATTTTGCGGGAGGTGGAACGCTTCGTCGTGTAACTGTGAAGGGCGAACGCCTGACTGGAGACAATCAGGGTCGCTACCGCTAGCCAGAGTCGAAACCGTCCAGTTCCCATATAAACGAAATGGCCTTGAACTCGGGGAGAGGCTCCAGTGGCTTGGAGCAGGAAGATAGTCTACCCCAGCTGTCAAGAAAGCCAACTCAAAACTGCTCTTTTGACCGTTACCGAGGGGTGAATATCAGTAACCGCGTCAAGAGTTACTGAAGGTAAGTCATTGCGTTTTCGTGAAACGATCGTAACCTGTCTTGCGGGGCTGGCATTCTTGTCCGCCGCGTTTTTTAAAATCAAAACCAAAGGCCGCGGACAGGAGTCTCCGCGCCACTGACACTATTTGCGGAACAGATCGCCCAGGGCCTGCTTCATGACATCGCCGCCGACCTCGGCAATCGAAGTGGTCAGCGGAATATCCTTCGGGCAGACTTCCAGGCAGTTCTGTGCGTAACCGCACTCCTGGATGCCGCCGTCTCCCATGAGCGCCGTCAGGCGTTCGCGCTTCAGAACCTGCCCCGTCGGATGCGAATTAAACAAGCGCACCTGCGAGATGGTCGCCGCACCCACGAAACCCGTGTCTTCGTTGAATTGCGGGCAGGCTTCCATGCAGCAGCAACACGAGATGCAGCGCGATAGCGGATACATCTGCTCCTGCTCTTCGGGCGAAACGCGCGGGCCGGAGCCGAGATCATAACTGCCGTCGACCGGCACCCAGGCCTTCACCGCCTTCAAGTTTTCAAAGAGCACGCTGCGGTCAGTGGCGAGATCGCGCACCACCGGAAACTTGGAGAACGGTTCAAGACGGACTGGTTGTTCCAATTTATCGAGCAGGGCAGAGCAGGCCATCCGCGCGCGCCCGTTGATGAGCATGGCGCACGAACCGCAGACTTCTTCGAGGCAATTGGAGTCGTACGTGACGGGCGTTGTCTTCTTGCCGTCGCGCGTCACAGGGTTGGCGGCGATCTCCATCAGGGCGGAGATCACGTTGCGGCCCGGCTTGTACGGAAGTTCGAACTCATCCCAATAGGGCTTGGAGTTCGGGGAATCTTGGCGCTTGATTTTGATGATTACGGAATTAGCCATTAGCTCTTAGCCTTTAGCTTCAATCTGCAATAGTTTTGTGATCGCCAGCTTCATTTAACCCCAAAGTTTGAGCCTGGGTCGGATTCATCGATCGACGAAGTCCGACAAAGGTGAACGCGCCGCCGATTGCCACGAAGACAGCCAGCATTTTTACGCGGATTTCGTTTTTGGCGATTCCGTAGCACAAAGTAGCCGCCGCGAAAACAAACCACGCCACGACTCTCCTAAGTGCTTTCCGCTGGTTCGCGTTTAGTGCCATATCAAACTCATCGCATCTGCGTGTGCAAGTTACTTCGCCGCGTCGTACTTCCTGGGCCGCGGCGGAATTAACGACGCGTCCACTGGCTCGAATTCAAACTTGGGCTCGTCGGCGTCGGGCGCGAATGTGGCCTTCGTCGTCTTCATCCAGTTCTTGTCATCGCGCTCAGGGAAGTCCGGCTTGTAGTGCGAGCCGCGCGACTCGTCGCGCAATGCCGCTCCCTGCGCAATCACGCGCGAAAGCTGCAGCATGTTGTACAGCTGGCGTGTAAACGCAATCGTGGTATTTGCCCACTGGCTGCGATCGCTCAAGTTGATTTTCTGCATGCGCTCGAGCAGTTCGACCAGCTTAGCATCGCAGTCTTTCAAGTTTTTGTTGTAGCGGATGACCGTACAATTCTTGGTCATCTCTTCGCCCAGTTCCTGCCAGATCTTGAATGGGTTCTCGGAGCCGTCGGCCTTCATCAGTCCATCGTTGATTTCCTGTTGGCGCTTGCGTTCGGCTTCGAACGATCCGTTGCTATCGGCCTTCTGCAAGCCGCGCGCGTATTGCACCGCAGCGGGACCAGAGATGAAGCCTCCCCATATGCACGAAACGAGCGAATTGGCGCCGAGGCGGTTCGCGCCGTGGTACTGGTACTCCGACTCCCCCGCCGAGTAGATGCCCGGGATATTCGTCGACTGTTTGTAATCGACCCACAGGCCGCCCATTGTGTAATGCATGCCGGGAAAGATCTTCATGGGCGTATCGCGCGGATCGTCGCCGACGAACTTCTCGTAGATTTCGAGGATACCTTCCAGCTTCTTGTCGAGAATCTTGCGGTCGATGTGGGTCAGGTCGAGGTACACCATCGGTTTGCCGTCGATGCCGAGGTTGTACTTGTACACGATCTCGAAAATCGCTCGCGTCGCGACGTCGCGCGGAACCAGGTTGCCGTATTTCGGATACCACTCTTCAAGGAAGTACCAGCGCTCGCTTTCCGGAATGCTCTTGGGATCGCGGTTGTCGCCCTGCTTCTTCGGAACCCAGACGCGCCCGCCCTCTCCGCGGGCTGATTCCGACATTAGGCGCAACTTATCTTCGCCCGGAATCGACGTGGGATGTACCTGGATGAACTCGCCGTTCGCGTAGTAGCAGCCCTGCTGATAAAGGGCTGACTGCGCCGAACCGGTGCATACGACGGAGTTGGTGGACTTGCCGAAGATCGCTCCGACGCCGCCGGTGGCAATGATGATGGCGTCGGCGGGGAAGGTGCGGATCTCCATGGTGCGCAGATCCATCGCGCCGATGCCGCGGCACACGCGATTGCCGTCAAGCACGGCCGAGAGAAATTCCCAGTGCTCGTATTTCTTGACCTTGCCTTCAGACTCGTAGCGCCGCACCTGCTCGTCAAGCGCGTAGAGAAGTTGTTGACCGGTGGTGGCCCCGGCAAAGGCGGTGCGGTTGTAAAGCGTGCCGCCGAAGCGGCGGAAATCGAGCAGACCTTCTGGCGTGCGGTTGAAAGGCACGCCCATGCGGTCGAGCAGGTCGATGATGCCCGGGGCCGCATCGCACATGGCCTTCACGGGAGGCTGGTTGGCGAGGAAGTCGCCGCCGTAGATGGTGTCATCGAAGTGCTGCCAGGTGGAGTCGCCCTCACCCTTCAGATTCTTGGCCGCATTGATTCCGCCCTGTGCGCACACCGAGTGCGAGCGCTTCACCGGGACGATGGAAAACAAGTCGACGTTGCCGCCCATCTCGGCGATCTTGATGACGGCGGCCAGGCCAGCTAGTCCGCCGCCTACCACGATAATCTTGGGAGCTGCTGCCATCTCAGTTCACCGGCCTTTCGGGAGGGGAAGCCGCGCCGGGACTCGAATTCACGATATTGCCTTCGGCACTGGGCTGCTGGAAACGCATCCGGAATGTGTAGAGGCTTACCAGCCCGACGACGCTCAGCAATAGAAAGAGCGCCAGGCACACCCGAAGAAGTCTTTGCTGCGCGTGCTCGCCGGTCACGATTCCCCATTTTGCCGAGAACAGCCAGATGCCGTAGGCAAAGTGCCAGGACGCCGCGATCAGCCCGACAACGTAGAACGCGAGTAGCGCTGGGTGGATGACCTCATCATGCACTTTTCCGAACGATTGCGCAGCCACTTCGTGCAGATCAACGCCCGTGAAGCGCATGGTGTAGGTGTGCCACACGATGTAAATGAACGCGACGCCACCCGTCCAGCGCTGGAGCGTGTACATCCAGTTGCCGGTCCAGGGATATTCCATGGTGTTCCCATCCCCGCGGAACCAGATGTAGAAGCCGAACAGGCCGTGAAACAAGATCGGAATCCAGATGCCAAACAGCTCGAGAAAGAACACGAGCGGAAGGTTCGCCAGAAAGCTGACCTGCCGGGCGTAGGCGTCGGGACCGCTGATGGCGGTGGCGTTGGAAATCAGAATATGTTCGAAGAGGAACGCGCCGACTGGAATGATTCCCGTCAAGGAATGCAGCCGGCGCAGCAGGAATGACATTCCCTCGCCGGCTCGCAGGGGAGCCACTCCGCCCTTG
>Ga0210406_10008193_pt1 | contig 10488 bp, 6 predicted proteins | sample IncBWC30MmetaG_FD_155454 | JGI IMG/M metagenome (GOLD analysis project Ga0210406, IMG submission 155454) | Forest soil microbial communities from Barre Woods Harvard Forest LTER site, Petersham, Massachusetts, United States - Inc-BW-C-30-M | ecosystem: Environmental > Terrestrial > Soil >... | reverse complement strand
GAAAGGTCCATCCGAATATCAAGTGAAAGCTGCCTTCCTTTACAATTTCGTAAAGTTTGTCGAGTGGCCGGCTACCGCAGCCGCGCAGGAGGGACCCATCGAAATATGCGTGTTGGGTAAGGATCCGTTCGGAGGCGCCCTCGATCGCGTCGTCGAAGGCAAGACCGTAAATGACCGCGCGCTCGTCATTCGCCATATTGGGGACATCGCCGCCGCCCGATCGTGCCAAGTTCTGTTTGTGAGCACGTCGGAAGCTGGCCGCGTCAGCGAGATCACCCAGGCCGTTCGCGGCTGGAACGTTCTCACCGTCAGTGAGATTGACCGGTTCTCCGAACGCGGAGGCATCATTAATTTCCTCATGGAAGGTCAAAGGGTGCGTTTCCGGATCAATCCGAAGATGGCTGCTTCCGCCGGCTTGAAGATCAGCTCCAAACTCCTGCAACTGGCCGTGGTCAGGCCGGAAGACAAGGAAAAAGATTAGCATGCGGTCCTTCAGGAACTTGCCGATCAAATGGAAGCTGACGGTGATCATCGTTGTGAACAGCGTCATCGCCCTGGGGTTAGCAAGCGCGGCCTTCATCGGCTATGAATCGGTACAGTTGCCTAAAGAAAGCGTCGCCGATCTCTCCACCCTCGCCGACATGACCGCCGCCCATAGCACGGCGCCCTTGATCTTCGAGGATCGCCGCTCCGCCCAAGAGATCCTGAGCGAGCTGCGGGCTGAGAGCCACATCCTCGAGGCGCGCATCTACGATCGCTCCGGCCGGATTTTCGCCGGCTATACTCGAGACGAGGTCCAAGCGCACTTTCCGCCTGCGCCGCGCCAGCCGGGCCATTATTTTGAGAATGGCACGCTGATCCTGTTCGAGCAGATCCGACTGGATGGCGAGGTGATCGGCTCCCTTTATCTCCAATCCGATTTGGAAAAAGTCTACTCGCGCTTAGGTCGTTATAGCGCCGTGCTGGGTCTGTTCATGCTCGTCTCCTGCCTGGTGGCCTTTCTGTTTTCTTCCCGGCTGCAACGCGTGATATCCGGACCGATTCTGCACCTTTCGGAAACCGCGCGTCAGGTCGCCTCGGCCCACAACTTCTCGGTTCGCGCCACGAAGCAGAATGCGGATGAGCTGGGCGTGCTCACCGACGCGTTCAACCGCATGCTCACCCAAATTCAGGAACGGGACACCGAATTGGCGCGCAACAGCGAGCGCCTCGAGGAGCAGGTGGCTGTCCGCACCGCGGAGCTGCAGGTCTTGAACACCGACCTGATCGCCGCCAAGGAGCGTGCCGAGGAGAGTGGCCGGCTCAAGAGCGAATTCCTGGCCAACATGAGCCACGAGATTCGCACGCCGATGAACGGCATGATCGGCATGACGCAACTGGCCCTCGATACCGACTTGACACACGAGCAGCGCGACTACCTGGAAACCGCGCAGAGTTCTGCAGAATTCCTACTTCACGTCATTAACGATATTCTCGATTTTTCCAAAATCGAAGCAGGCAAGCTGGCTCTGGATCCCATCGACTTCGACTTGCATTCCAGCATGGGAGAGGCGGTGAAGACGCTGGCGCTGCGAGCCCATCAAAAGGAGCTGGAGCTGCTTTGCGACATCGCGCCGGACGTTCCGCGCGCCCTGGTGGCCGATCCCGACCGGCTCCGTCAAATTCTCGTAAACCTGACGGGAAACGCCATCAAGTTCACTCAAACAGGCGAAGTGGTGATCTCGGTCCGGGTCGACTCCAGGGATTCAGACTGGGCAGTCCTGCACTTCACCGTGGCCGATACCGGGATCGGAATCCCCAAGGACAAGCAGTCGCGTATCTTCGAGGCATTCATGCAGGCCGACGGAACCTCCACGCGCCGCTATGGCGGGACGGGCCTGGGGCTGGCGATATCGAGCCAACTGGTCGCTCTGATGGGCGGCCGAATCTGGGTCGAAAGCGAACCAGGAAAGGGAAGCACATTCCATTTCACGTGCCGGTTCGGTATAGGTAGGGCCGAACAGATTCCAGCCGGCCCCACAAACCAGAACGCGCTGATGGGAATTGCAGTGCTGATTGTCGACGATAACGCCACCAACCGCAGGATCCTGGAAAAAGCCGTGATCAAGTGGGGCATGCGCCCGGCAGTCGCCGAAAACGCGTCGGCCGCTCTCACGCTCATGCGGCGCGAGTGCACTTCGGGCAAGGGGTTTCCGTTGGTCGTTCTCGACGCGCAGATGCCGGTTGTCGACGGCTTCGCGCTGGCGAAGGCCATTCAGCAGGACGTCAGCTTGGCTGGCGCTGCCATCATGATGCTGAGCTCGAGCGATCTGCACCAGGACGCCAAACGCTGCCGCGAAATGGGTATCGCCACCTACCTGGTCAAGCCGATCAACGAGAGCGAGCTTCTGCTTGCCATTCTAAGAACGTTGGGAGCGACGCAGCAGCAGGAGCTGGGATCTCTCGCCACAGCGGTCTCCAGCAGCCCGGGTCCGGAGGCCAAGGAACCATCGCACCCACTGCGAATCCTGCTCGCCGAGGACAATCCGGTCAATCAGAAGCTCATGCTGCACGTGCTCGAAAAACGCGGCTACTCGGTCACAGTAGCCGGCGACGGATTGCTGGCCTGGGAAGCCTACAAACGGCAATTCTTCGATCTGGTACTGATGGATGTACAAATGCCAGGGATGGGAGGGTTTGAAGCGACTAAAGCCATCCGCCAGCTCGAAGAGGCGACCGGCCGCCACATACCGATTATCGCTTTGACCGCCCATGCTATGAAAGGCGATCGTGAACGCTGCCTTGAAGCTGGTATGGACGACTACCTCACCAAACCCGTTCAGAAGGCGGTACTTTTCGAGGCGGTCCAGCGCGCCATTGAGGTCGGAGATCCCGCCAAGCCCGTCCAACTTACGTCTTAAATTGTGTATTCGTCCCATAGAAACTTTGGATTGGACTGCCGCCGGAAGGGCCCGTAGACTTGAGGTAGAACAATGTGACAGGCCCCGCCGTTCTCGGGGCGCCATCGGTGGCGCCGCGCCAATGTCTACATTCATATGCCCAGGAAAAAGGAGAAAACCGTGAGTACAGTAATGATGCCAACGGAGGAAATGGTGCAGCCCAATGGATCGCAAGTGGCGGTCCTGCATCGCATTAGTAGTATTGTCAGCTCCAACCTGTCCCTGGACAAGATGCTTCAGGAGTTGGTAGATCTGACGCTTCAGGTAACGGCTTGTGACGCCTGCCTGGTTTACCTGGTGGATCATGCCAGCGGGGAAATCGTCTTGCGGGCTTCGCAACTGCCCCACGACGCTGAAATCGGCAATATCCGCCTGAAGATGGGCGAAGGCATTACCGGCTGGGTTGCGCTGCATCGCTCCGTTGTGGCATTGCCGCAGGACGCCGCCGCCGACTACCGTTTCAAGGTCTTTCAGACCCTGCCCGAAGATACATACGAGGCTTTCCTCTCCGTTCCGCTTGTAACCAGCGGAGACCTGATCGGCGTTATCAACGTCCATCATCGGGAAAAGCATGCCCATACGCCGGACGAAGTGGCCCTGCTGACTTTCATCGGAGAGCAGATGGGGGGCGCGATCGCGAAATCGAAACTGGCGAAGCATTCCGAAAGCGCTGTGAAGCGCATGGAGGCTTTGGCGGCTGTGGCCCAGGCTATCTCGGTCGAGAGCTATCTGGACCGGATACTCCAGGCGATTTCCGAGATGGTCGCTGAGACGCTGGACTCGCCGGTTTGCTCCATTATGCTGGTGGACGACGAGCGCCGGGAACTGGTGATCAGCGCGGCGCGATGCTCGTCGCCGGACTATTTGCATAAGATGCCGCTCAAGATCGAGGACTCTCTAATTGGGCGCGTGGTGCATGAGGGGCGTCCCATCATCATTCCGAACGTGCTGACGGAAAAGCAATACCGTTATCCGGAGCTGGCGCGCAAAACGGGGCTTGTCTCGCTTCTTTCGGTTCCGCTTTTCGCCCGCGAGAAAGTTCTGGGGACAATCAATATCTACACTCGGGAACAGCGCCAATTCAGCGACGATGAAGTGGATTTTGTTAAGGTGGTGGCCGGGCAAGCGGCCACGGCTATCGAAAATGCGCGTCTGATGTCGGAAACGCTGGAGATGAAGCGCACGCTGGAGACGCGGAAGCTGGTGGAGCGGGCCAAGGGCATTCTGCAGTACAAGCACAACCTGACGGAAGAAGAAGCTTACCTGCGGCTGCGCAACGAGAGTCGCCGGCTGAGGCGGCCCATGCGGGATTTGGCGGAAGCCGTCATCATGGCCGACGATCTTAACAAAACGCAGGCGCAGGGTGTACGGAGTCCTTTGGTGGCGGAATAACGGGCGGGATCATTTGAGTTTAAACGCCCGACCAGCCGAAGCCGAGAATTTTCTCCTCGGGAGCCTTTAAAAGGCTGCTCCACGGTTGGCATCGCCCCAGCGGGATCACGGGGGGCGAAGGGATCAGTTTACCCGTGACGAATCACCAACACGTCGCCGTCTTTGACAATGTATTCCTTGCCTTCCAGGCGCAACAGGCCCTTATCGCGGACGCCCGGATATCCGCCCAGATCGACTAGAGTCTTCCAGTTCACCACTTCGGCCCTGATGAACTTCTTCTCGAAATCCGAGTGGATCGCGCCAGCGGCCTTTACGGCCGTGCTGCCGATTGGAATGGTCCAGGCATGGACTTCCGTCTCTCCTGCCGTGAGAAATGACATCAGGCCCAACACCGAGTAGCTGGCGGAGATCAGCCGCTCCAGGCCTGACTCCTTCAGTCCATAGCTGACCAGATACTCGCGCGCCTCTTCCGGAGATAACTCCGCTAGCTCGGCTTCGATCTTCCCGCCAACGCCCACTACCGCCGTATTCGCTCTACTGCCCAACAGCGCACGGAACTCCTCCTCTTTCTCGCGCAGCCGCGACGCGTCCTCTTCGCCCACATTCAAGACGTAGAGGATCGGCTTTTGAGAGAGAAACTGGAACCCGCGGATACGCTTCTCCTCATCGCCACTGAGTGAGAGCTGCCGGAGCGGAGTATCCTGCTCGAGCGACACTTTGCACTTCTCCAGCAACTCGGCCTCACGATCGAGCTCCGGATTCTTTACTTTTTTTCGATCCTTGTCCAGCCGCTCGATCCGCTTCTCCACCACCACCAGATCGCTCAGGATCAGCTCGGTCTCCACGTTCTGGAGGTCCCGCATCGGGTCGACCGAGCCCTGCTCGTGCGGAACGGTCGGGTCCTCAAAGAGGCGCAGCACATGCGCAAACGCGTCCACTACACGGAGACTGGCCACGTAAGCAGGATCGCGCAGCGACTCCTTCGACACCGCCGGCACATCCAGGTATTCCACCGTCGCATGGCTAATCTTGGGTGGCTCAAACAGCTTCGCCAGTGCGTCCAGACGCGCGTCGGGCACCTTGGCGACCCCGGCGCGCACGGCTGTCGAGCCAATGCGCGATTCCTGATGCACCCCGGTCAGGATTGTGAACAGACTTGTCTTGCCCACCATGGGCAGGCCGATAATGGCAGTTTTCATGAGATGAGGTTCAGACCGGAACGTCGACGTGCTGCAGGATCTCTTCAATTATTCGCTCGCCGAGATCGGACTTCCGTTGAGCGAGCGACGCGCGTGTCGAGACTACCACGCGATGGCCGAATATGGGAACGGCCAGGCGCTTGATATCGTGCGGAACTACGTAACCCCGGCCTTCGATCAACGCCATGGCTTGGGAGGCTCGAAACAGGGCTTGCGATCCGCGCGGACTCACACCCAGAGCGAGCGACTCGTGCGTGCGCGTGCGCGCCACGATGGCCAGCATGTAATCCACCAGTGACGACTCCACCGTCACACGCTGCGCCATATTTTGCAGTTCTATCACCTCATCAGAGGAAAGCGCTGCCTGCACTCCATCCGCGAAATAGCCATCCGAATTGCGCAGGATCTCGCGCTCACTCTCCGGCCCGGGATATCCAATCCGCAGCCGCATGAGGAAGCGGTCGAGCTGGGATTCGGGCAGCGGGTAAGTGCCATGATGCTCCACCGGATTCTGCGTGGCGATTACCATGAACGGATGCGGCAGCGGATGAGATCGCCCGTCGATCGTCACCTGCTGCTCATTCATGGCTTCGAGCAGCGCCGATTGCGTGCGCGGCGTGGTGCGGTTGATTTCGTCGGCTAGCAGAAAGTTTGTGAAGATCGGCCCGCGCCGGAACTCGAACAGTTCACTGTGCGCGTTGTAGATGGTAACCCCCAGCACGTCGCTCGGAAGCATGTCGCTGGTGAATTGGAGCCGGTGGAACGTGCAGGAAACCGACCGGGCCAGCGCCTGCGCCAGAGTGGTTTTCCCCACGCCGGGGACATCTTCGATGAGCAAATGCCCGCGCGCCAGCAGACACACCAGCGAGAGGCTCACCGCCTCAGGCTTTCCTCGCAGCGCCGAGCTGAGCATAGTCTCCAGCTCGGCCAGCTTGGCCGTAGGCTGCGCCAGGGCAGCAGGCGGGGCCTCGATTGTTTCCCGCAGGGGCATTACAGTCATCTTACTAAATTCACTGACGACGCCGCCGCCGATTCGTTTAGACTCAATAGATCACATGCTGAAAGCGCCTCCGCGGGGGATTCTATGTTGTGGGAACATTGTGCTGGACATTATGGTGCGGCCGGTCGAGCGGTTTAACTGGGGCACCACGACGTGGGTCGATTCGATCGAACAGAATCTGGGTGGGAACGGGTCCAATACTTCTTATACGCTTGGGATGCTGGGTGTTGCCGTGCGCCTGCTGGGCATGGTCGGCCAGGATCCGTTCGGTGAGCAGGCGCTTTCTATCCTGAAGCGCGGCGGCGTGGATCTTAGCTTTGTCCGCCGCTCTAAGGCGGCCACTACTACCAGCGTTTGCCCGGTGAATTCCATGGGCAACAGGCTCTTCATGCACCGCGTCGGATCGAGTGCGGAGGTTTTTCCCGAGCCCATCGAGTTCACGCCCGCAATGCTGGCGGGCATGTCTCATTTCCACTTGGCCAATGTGTTCGCCCTGCCGCAGATGCGCCGGCGCGCTCCGGAATCTCTGCGGAACGCCCGTGAAGCCGGGTTGACTACTTCCCTCGATACCGGATGGGATGCGCGTGGCCGATGGCTGGGAGACATCGAAGGCTGCCTGCCTTATCTGGACCTGCTGTTCCTCAACCAGGATGAAGCGCGTATGCTCTCGGGATTTGTAGATCCCGATCAGGCCGCGCGCCGGATGCAGACTCTCGGGGCTGGGGACGTCGTCATCAAGCTGGGAGCGGAGGGCTGCGCTATCTTCACGCCGGCCGGGACCACACGGGTCGTGGGCTTCGCAGTGGATGTCGTCGATACCACGGGGGCCGGTGACTGCTTCGTGGGTGGCTTCCTAGCGGCGCTGAGCGACGGCTGCGGATACCCGGACGCCGCCCGTTTTGCGAATGCAGTGGGCGCGCTGAGCGTACAAAAACTCGGCGCGATCAATGGAGTCCGCACGCGCGCGGAAACCGAGGCCTGGCTGCAGAGCCAGTCGGAATCGCGGCGGTAAAACTATGCCAGCTCCAACCCCAGCCGTGGGGCGGACGGTCTTGCCGTCTGCCCGTGTGGTCAAAAAAGCGCCTGAGGCGCTGGCAAACGGCAAGACCGTTCGCCCCACGAACTCAATCACGAGCCCGACTACGACAGTTAGCGGCAACACGGCGCTACAAGAACGCCAGCGGCTTGCCATCGCCCGCCAGCTTGATCGGACGGCCGATGTTACTCACATACTCTTTGCCGTAATCGATGCCCAGCTTGTGATACACCGTGGCGATGAAGTCAGGCACTTCGACAGGGTTTTCCCTCACGAACATGCCATCGTTGTCCGACGCGCCATAGACACGACCGCCCGCGATGCCTGCCCCGGCGATGCAGAGGGAGAAGCAGTTCGGCCAGTGATCGCGGCCGCCATAGACGTTGATCTCCGGTGTCCGCCCGAATTCACCCGTCACGATCACCATCGTCGTGTCCAGCATGCCGCGCTCGGACAGATCCTCGAGCAGCGCCGAGAAGGCCTTGTCCAACTCCGGCAGATACTCGTTCGCCAGAAGCGGAAAGATGTTGGAGTGGTGGTCCCACGAGTTGCCGCCGCGCCCAAGTGTGACGAACCGTACTCCCGATTCCACCAGCCGCCGCGCCAGCAACGCGCCTTGGCCGGTGGTGGTGCGGCCATATTTGTCACGTAGCTTTTCCGGCTCCTGCGCGATGTCGAACGCCTTTTTCGCTTGAGGTGACCGCATTAGGTCGAACGCGCTCTTGTAGTAAGAATCGAGCGTCTCGAACGTGTCGGTTGTATCCCAACTACGGATCTTGGAATCGACCAGCGACAGGAGCGAATGGCGCCCTTCCATGCGCGCCCAGTCGACACCCATGGGCAGATCCATATCGCGCACCGCGTACTTGGGTACGTTCGGATCGCCGGAGTTAAAAGGATTGTACTTCGGCCCGAGAAAGCCGGCTCGGTCCGGAGTGCTCGAAGAAGGAACCGAAACGTAGGCCGGCAGTTCGTTGCGTTGGCCCAGTTCCTTGGCAATCGCTGAGCCGACCGCCGGTTGCTGGACGGTCGCCAGCCTCTCATGGCCACTCATGATCAGCGCTCGAGCAAACTCGTGGGCCGAAGCCTTGTGGGTCATCGAGCGGAGGATGACATACTTGTCGTCCACTTTCGCCGTGCGCGGCAGATGTTCGCAGACCTGAATTCCCGGCACGTTAGTCGGGATGGGTTTGAAGATGCTGCGAAATTTCGGCCCGGCGTCGGGCTTAGGGTCGAACGAATCCATCTGGCTGATGCCGCCGGCCAGCATGAAGTGGATCACGGATATATCTTTGGGGTCGACCTTCCCGCGCGTCTTAGCAGGAGTCTCGGCGCGAAGCCGCAGCGCCTCGCCAAGCGGTAGGAAGCCAAAGACTCCAATGGATCCGATTCTCAGGAATGCGCGTCTGTGGAACATGCTTTAGCTTGTTCGTCCTAATGATTGTACAAAAATTCCTTGGAATTCAATATGGCCCAAAGCAGATCCTGAAACGCCGCCACCTGGTCCGTCTTCGCCGCCTCGATCACTCTCGCCTTCTCTTCAAGAGTCGGCAGCCTCGTGAGCGACGATAGAAAAATCCGATCCACCATCTGCTCGGCCGTCAGCGATGGATCGGGCTTCCATTTCACAAGCTTCTTCTGGATCGTATCGCCGCTTATCAGGTGTAGCGTCTGGACAATGTCCGGCTGCTGATTGCGCTCGCAGATCACGTCGCGGTTCAGGCGACCGAATGCGCCCAGCATGTAGCTCGGCGATCCGGCCCCATACACCTGCATGGCCCTTGTCTCCGGCGGATAGCCCTTGTACTTCTCCGCCACCCCCGTAACCTGCGAAATTGTATCGAGCATCTCCTCGGCGATCATCCTCCGCATGTAGTAATGCGAATAATTCAAGCTGTCGCCTCGATTCGATTCGTTCGGCTCGGCGCTCAACTGGTAAGTGCGCGAATTGAGGATCGCGCGGATCAGATGCCGCAGATCGTAGCCGTGGCTGGACAGATCCTTCGCCATCCCATCGAGCAGCGCCGGGTTGCTGGGTGGATTGGTGACTCGGAAATCGTCCACTTCTTCCACCAGTCCGCGGTTCAGATAATGCTTCCAGACGCGGTTGACGATGGCCCTTGCGAAGAACGGATTTTTGGGCGCCGTCATCCAGCGAGCCAGTGATTCGCGAATATCCTTGTCGGGCGCATCTTTCTCGACAGGGCCATCCAGGTACTTCGGCGCAGCCACTTGCTTGGTCTTGGGATTAGTGACCGTGCCTTCTTCCATGTAATATGTTGCGTTTTCGTCGTTCTCGTAAACTTCCTTCACGCCCACGCGCGCGAGGAAGGCAGCGAATCCGTAGAAATCATCTTGAGTCCACTTTTCCCAAGGATGATTGTGGCAGCGCGCGCATTCGATGCGCACGCCCAGGAATAGCTGGCTGATGTTTGTGGCGTTATCCGGCGCGTCACTGTCTTTGCTGATGTTGTAGAAGCTGGAAGGTTGTTTCCCAAAGAAGTGCGGCCCCTGGCTGAGCACCAGCTCGGTGGCGATGCGGTCCCATGGCTTGTTCTCGATAAATGAGCGCCTGAGGTATTCGTACACGATGCGTGCGCCCTTAGGACCCGATTCGTAAGTGCCCGCGCGGAACAGCTCGGAGAATTTCAGCGCCCATAACTCAGCGAACTCCGGACGCTCGAGAAGCTGATCGATGACTTTCGCCCGCTTGGCGGGAGCTTGGGAATCGAAGAACGCCTTTGCTTCCTCTTCCGTCGGCAGCAACCCGATGGTGTCGATGTAAACGCGCCGCAGAAATTCGCTATCCCCGGAATCGGCCGATGGCCGGATGTTCAGCCGCTTCAGTTTGGCGAATACCAACTCGTCGATAAAATTATGCGCGGCGATCTCGGGATAATCCGCTCCCGTTGCGCTGGCGGC
>Ga0210406_10008192_pt1 | contig 10489 bp, 8 predicted proteins | sample IncBWC30MmetaG_FD_155454 | JGI IMG/M metagenome (GOLD analysis project Ga0210406, IMG submission 155454) | Forest soil microbial communities from Barre Woods Harvard Forest LTER site, Petersham, Massachusetts, United States - Inc-BW-C-30-M | ecosystem: Environmental > Terrestrial > Soil >... | reverse complement strand
CGTCATGGTGGGCGCCACCGTTTGCATCGCTTTTGTGAGCATGAGCGTTTGGGCGCACCACATGTTCACGATTGGAATGAGTTCCTACGCCAATAGCTTTTTCACCATAACCACGATGGCAGTGGGCGTGCCGACCGGAATCAAAATCTTCAACTGGCTGGGCACGATGTGGGGAGGCAAGATCCAGTTCAGGACGCCAATGCTCTTCTGCATCGGTTTTCTCTTCCAGTTCTTGATCGCCGGCCTCACCGGCATCATGCTGGCTTCATCGCCTTTCGACTGGCAACTCGGCGGGTCCTACTTTGTCGTCGCCCACTTTCACTACGTGATCGTCGGCGGAATTCTGTTCGCTCTCTTCGGTGCATTTTACTACTGGTATCCCAAAATCACCGGACGAATGCTGAACGAAGGCCTGGGCAAGCTACATTTCTGGCTGTTTCTGATCGGCTTCCACCTCACCTTTGACCTGATGCACATTCCCGGCTTGCTTGGGATGCCGCGCCGCATTTACACCTATGAGCCCGGCCGCGGCTGGGACGCGCTGAATTTTCTCGTAACGATCGGCGCATTCATCCAGGGCATTGCCACGCTGGTGTTTGTCGCGAACCTGGTCATTTCTTACTTCAAGGGAACAAAAGCCGGAAACGATCCGTGGGATGCCTGGACCCTGGAATGGTCCGTAAGTTCACCGCCCCCCGCCTATAACTTCGCCTCGATCCCTAGAGTGGCGAGTCGCAGACCGTTGTGGGATCTCAAACACCCTGAAGATCCGGACAGCCACTATGAGTAAGGGAATCGAGCAATGAGCACACTAGCGACTCATCTTCCGGAAAACTCCGCGGCTTGGAAACTCCCCTATCGCGGGAAGGTCGGCATGGCGTGTCTCATCATCGCCGAGTCGGCCATCTTCACGATTTTTGTAGTGGCCTATCTCTTCTACGTGGGGAAGAGTCTCACCGGGCCGACTCCCCGCGAAGTGCTTGAGACGCCCATCTTTTACACCATCTGTCTGCTGTCCAGCAGTCTGACCATCCACTTCGCGGGAAAGTTGCTTGAACGCGGTCGGCGGAGAGCATTTCTCGCCTTGTGGCTGCTCACAGTCATTCTAGGTGCCCTCTTTCTCTACGGCACCGGGCAGGAATGGCACCGCTTGATCTACGAACGCGGGCTGACCATCTCGACGAATCTTTTTGGAACAACGTACTACTCCCTGGTTGGCCTCCACGCCTTTCACGTTACGGCTGGACTGATCCTACTCACCATCGTGCTGCTATTCGGGGTGGCAGGTCGCGTTGGACCCGAGCAGTCCGCTCGCGTGGACGTACTGTCCCTGTACTGGCATTTCGTGGATGCCGTGTGGGTCGTTGTGTTCACTGTTGTCTACGTTCTGGGTCGCTGAGGAGAAGGAATGGCAACGCTCGCATCCATAGAAGAAGTACGACAGAGCCCTCGGGCACCGGTTGAGATCGAAGTGCCGGCATCTACCGCCTGGCCCATCGTTTTGGCTTTTGGCTTCACCCTAATGTTCGCGGGCCTTCTTACCAGCGTGTCGGTCAGCGTCCTCGGCGTTGTCCTGGGCGTCGCAGGTTGCGTCGGCTGGTTCCGCGAAGTCTTCCCTCACGATCGTGAAGTGACTGTGCCGTTGCTTGTGGACGATTTTCGCGCAACCACGGAGCGGCGCGTTGTCGAACGTCTTCCTGTTGCGCCTGGTCTTGTCCGCGCATGGCTTCCTCTCGAGACCTATCCGATATCTGCCGGCGTGAAGGGAGGCCTGGCGGGAAGCGCGGCGATGGCCGTGATAGCTTGCACGTACGGGCTTCTGAAGGCCGGAAGCATCTGGTATCCCATCAACCTTCTTGCCACGACGGTCTATGCACAATCCCTAGAACTCGGCCCCTCACAACTGAATTCGTTCCATGTGGACAGCTTCGCGATTGCTGTGGTTCTCCACGGTCTCGGATCCATACTCGTGGGATTGCTCTATGGTGCCATGCTTCCCATGTTCGCACGGCGTCCGATCGTACTCGGAGGTCTGATTGCCCCGGTACTGTGGTCGGGCCTACTTTACTCGATCATGCAACTTCTCAATCCTTTGCTGGCAAGTCACATTAACTGGATTTGGTTTATGGCCTCGCAGATAGCCTTCGGCGTCGTAGCGGGCATCGTGGTCGTGCGGCAGGAGCGTGTCTCAACTCGCGAGAACCTGCCCTTCGTCGTACGCGCGGGAATTGAAGCTCCCGGAATCATTCCACAACGAGAGAGCGGGGAGAAGCGCCCGTGAACCCACTTCGGCATGTTTGCGTATGCGCGGCGCTCGCCGCGATTTTGTTTTCAGGTTGTGGCGCGCCGCACGGCCAGCCGCGAAGCGGTTCCGAAGTTCTGGCACCGAATGAAGTCTTGGAGTTTGGACCTCTCTTCGCGGAAAACTGCGCCGCCTGTCACGGTGCGGAAGGAAGGGGAGGGGCTGCGATCGCGCTTGCCAGTCCTGTTTATCTGTCTATCGCGGATGATGCGTCCATCCGCAAAGTTATCGCACAAGGCGTTCCCGGCACCGCGATGCCGGCTTTCGCCCAAAGCGCCGGCGGAATGTTGACGGACGCGCAGGTCGACGTGATCACCAAAGAAATTCGCTTGCGTTGGAGTCAGCAGGGAATTCTGGACCCGGCCACCGCACCATCTTATGCGCCCAAAGCAGCAGGGGACGCTCAGCGGGGCGAAGTCGCCTACAAGACCTACTGCGAGTCTTGCCACGGCCCCGGAGGAAGTGGTGGACGCAAGGGCAGCGCTATTACGGATGATTCCTTTCTTGCGCTTGTCAGCGATCAAGGGCTGCGGACGATTGTCATTACCGGCCGGCCTAAATTAGGAGCGCCTGATTGGCGCGGAAACGTACCAGGCAGACCAATGTCCGATCAAGAAGTCACCGACGTCGTTGCCTGGCTCGCATCACACCGTGTTGCTAACCCAGGGCAGCCTTACTCTGCTTCGAATTACACCCAGCACCAGGAGTCGAAAGATGTCAGACGAAAATAAAATATCCCGGCGCGGCCTGTTCATGAAGTTGGGAATTTTCTTCAATGGGCTGGTCGCGACCGCTCTTGCCGTACCGATCGTACGATTTCTTTCCTCCTCGGTCACGCGAGGACGCGCAGGCGCCTACCTGTCTTGGGTGCCTCTCGGTCGCGTAAGCGAATTCCCAGAAGGTGAGACGCGTCTGGCCACGTTTCGAAGTCCCTACGTGATGCCGACCGACGGCAAGACCGTAGACACCGCTTGTTGGGTCCGCCGGGTTGACGGCGACCAGTTCCAGGTCTTTGCTGTCAACTGTGCGCACCTGGGCTGCCCGGTCCGGTGGTTTCCCCAGTCCAAACTATTCATGTGCCCGTGCCACGGCGGCGCGTACTACCAGGACGGCTCGCGCGCGTCCGGGCCGCCGGAGCGTGGGCTGTTCGAATATCCCTACAAAGTGCAGGACGGACTCGTCACCATCCAGGCCGGAGAATTACCGACGCCAGGGTCCCCAACCGCCTCTCTTTTTGGAAAGAAGCCACTATGCGCCGGCTGATTATCGAGGTTGGCGAGTGGTTCGACCGTCGCCTGCAACTCGCCGCTCCGATTCGTGAAGCGGCGGAGCATCCGGTGCCGCGCAACACGGCGAGCTGGTTCTACGTATTTGGCAGCGCGGCGCTCACCGTCTTTCTTCTCCAACTCGTCACCGGAATCCTGCTGGCCCTTATCTACGTGCCCTCGGCGAGTGAGGCGTGGAGCAGTCTGCAAGCCCTGAACCACGACGTAGCTTTAGGCTGGTTCATTCGCGCACTGCACGGATGGGGCTCGAATTTCATGGTGGCCATCGTACTCATTCACATGGTGCAGGTCTTCCTCTTTGGAGCCCACAAATTTCCACGAGAGCTCACCTGGATCGTCGGCGTTTTTCTCTTGCTGATGACGTTAGGCATGGCGTTCAGTGGGCAAGTGCTGCGTTTCGATCAAGACGCGTACTGGGGCCTTGGAATCGGGGCTTCGATCGCAAGCCGCGTCCCCATTGCCGGGCCCGTGATCGTGAAATTGATGCTTGGTGGGCCGATTATTGCCGGAGGCACACTATCCCGGTTTTTCGCGCTGCATGTCTTTGTCATTCCCGGAATGCTGATCGGGTTCGTGTGTCTTCATCTCTTGATGGTGCTGAAGTTGGGAATCAACGAATGGCCGATGCCGGGACGCCTCGTCAAGAAAACAACCTACGTCACCGAGTATCACGAATTAACAAAAAGGAATGGCGCGCCGTTCGTTCCTTACGCGGTCTGGAAAGATCTGTTTTTTGCTGCTTTCATTTTCTTGGCAATCGCCGCATGCGCGGTGTACTTCGGGCCATTCGGACCGACCGGGCGCCCCGACCCCACAATCATCCAGACCGCACCAAAACCGGATTACTTTTTCCTGTGGCTTTATGCATTGCTGTCGCTTTTGCCTCCTTCGATGGAGACGCCTGCGCTTTTGATTGGCCCGGTCGTTGTCATCATCGGTTTGCTTCTTCTTCCATTTCTGTCCGGTGAAGGAGAAAAGAGCTGGCGCCGCCGCCCGATTGCAGTACTTACGATTCTACTGGTTGCGATATCGCTAGGGACACTTACGCATCTTTCCGGATTCACACCCTGGAGTCCGCACATGAACGCTTGGAGCGGCGACCCTGTGCCCGATCAGTTTCTACACGGCACCACCGCTTTGGAACGACAAGGTGCGCTCGTGTTTCAGGCCAAGCAATGCCGCAACTGTCATTCCCTTGGTGAGAGTGGCGGGCAGAGAGGTCCGGCTCTAGACAGTGTCGCCGTGCGCCTTACGCAGGACCAGCTTATCCGCCAGGTAATCCAGGGTGGCGGCAACATGCCGGCTTACGGAAAGAATTTGAGTCCGGCAGAAACGACTGCCTTGGTCGCGTTTCTGGAAACTTTGCATCCTCGGACACAGGCGCCAGCGCGAGATGCTGCTCGCGACATGGTCTTGGGTGAGGAACAGGATAGACGGCAGGATTCACAAAGATAAAGACGTATGTCGCCCCACTTCAACTTCGACCAGGGCTACCGGGAATTTCCGGTTTCACTCGCACTCACTTTGTATTTCGAGGCTTACCAATACCTGCTCGGATGGGTACCCCTTCGCTTGATCTCTCGGACGGCCATTCCGGCTTGGCGCGCGGCCAGCTTCTTTCTGGGTCTGTTCCTGGCTTGGGCGGCATGCGGATCGTCGCTTGCGGCGTACGACCACAGCCTTCTGACGATCCACATGATCAAACACCTCCTCCTTATGACTGTCGCTCCGGCGTTGATCCTCTTAGGTGAACCTGTACGAGTTTTCTGGATTGGAACGCCGTTGTTCGTGCGAAGCGTCTTCCGTCGCGTGTGGCGGCGATCACCCCTGCACCGATTTGCACGGATGATGACAAGACCTGCGGTGTGTTGGACCCTTTCTGCGACGACTCTGCTTGCCTGGCACGTACCGGCACTGTTCGCGCTCGGCATGCGGTCAGAGAGTTGGCATGTGGTCGAACAAATATCGTTTTTCGCGGCAGGACTCTTGTTCTGGTGGCCTGTTATCCAGCCTTGGCCGAGCGCGTCGACTGGGCCGCGATGGTCGATGCTTTTGTACCTTTTTCTGGCGACGCTGCCGTGCGACATCCTTTCCGGATTTCTCGCCTTCTCTGACCGTGTCGCATACCCAATGTACTTTTCCACTCCGCGGCTGTTTGGTTTTTCCGTTCTTCAAGATCAGCAGTGTGCGGCCGCACTGATGTGGACTTGCGTCACGCTGGTCTATCTCGTGCCCGCGGCGATTATCTCTTTGAGACTCCTGGCCCCACAGACCTCGCATGAACACGATTTGCAACAGTCGCAATTTTCCGGCGGTCCGGTTCCGCAAAGTGCTCCACGAAGCGTGAAGGTTGTCTAGAAATGGCAACGGAGCCAATTGTGGCGGCGCTTGACGTGGCTGCAGTGCGGCGCCGTCACGGTCTCGCTCGTTCCAGCGTTCTGTCCGGCTATTGGTTGCTAACAAAGCCGGAAGTGAATTTTCTCATTGCGGTCACAGCCGCTGCCGGCTTCTGGATGGGTGCACCTGCTTCGTTTGCACATTTCCCCTGGACGTCTCTCCTTCACACTCTTGTTGGCACCGTACTCGTCGCCAGCGGCGCCGCGACCCTCAACCAGTTGATCGAGTTGCGCTTCGACGGGCAAATGCGGCGAACCGCGCGCCGGCCGCTCGTATCGCGAAGAATCGAGCCATCTCACGCTTTGTGGTTCGGAATCTCACTCTCCGCTATTGGCGTCATCTACTTGGCTGTTACGACCAATGCTCTCGCGTCCTTGCTGTCGATCCTTACTCTACTGGGCTATCTGTTCTTATACACACCGCTGAAACGGAAAACTCCTCTGTGCACGTTGATTGGTGCGCTTCCGGGTGCCACGCCGCCGCTGATCGGCTGGGCCGCCGCTCGTGGATGCCTCGACACCAATGCTTGGCTGCTTTTTGCAATCGTTTTCCTCTGGCAGTTTCCCCACTTCATGGCCATTGCTTGGATGTATCGCGAAGACTATGCTCGCGCCGGCTATTTCGTATTGCCCGCGACCGTGGTGAGAGAACGCTTCGTTGCCTGGCAATCCTCGTTGCCAGCTCTGGTGCTTCTCGGAGTGGCTCTCGTCCCTGCAATTCGGGGTGAGTCTGGAATTGTTTATCTTGCCGGCGCTCTTGTTCTTGGAATCGCCTTTCTATGCTACAGCGTGCGCTTTGCCTTTCGAATGTCTACCGTTTCTGCACGGCAGTTGCTTTTTGCTTCCATCCTCTATCTTCCGGTGTTGTTTGCTTTGCTCGCGTTGGACAAGAAATAAATATGAAGGGGATACTCAGAACAATGCTAGTTAGAATCCGATTCCCAAAATTGTTCCGCACCCCGCTTTTGCTTTCCTTTGTCTACCCTTCCTGCCTCCAATGCGCAAAACGCCGAGCCATTCAAATTTCTTCGAGACTATGTTGGGCTGAAAGATGGATGTCTCTTGGTACCTGTCTATCAGCCGGGACGGAGGACTCTTTTTGTGAGACGACGACTTCAGATTGTTAGAGAACCCCACAGCCGCGCGCGCTCGTTCGCAAGCATCGAAGATGCCATTGCGGCGATACGCGCGGGACAAATGGTGATCGTTGTCGACGATGAAAATCGAGAAAACGAAGGTGACCTGACTGTCGCGGCTGAGAAAATTACCCCGCAAGTCATCAATTTTATGGCGCAGTATGGCCGCGGACTGATTTGCTTGGCGATGACACCCGAGCATCTCGATGCGCTAGAAATTCCGCTGATGGTCCCTCACAACAGTTCGCGATTTGAAACCGCGTTTTGTGTCAGCATCGAGGCGAGGGAAGGCACCACCACCGGAATTTCGGCCGCCGATCGCGCCTCCACCGTACTCGCCGCCATTAATCCGGCGACAAGGCCTTCGGATCTGATCCGTCCTGGTCACATCTTTCCGTTGCGCGCAAAGAGTGCCGGAGTGCTGGCGCGCGCCGGGCAAACCGAAGCGGCTGTCGACTTGGCCAGACTAGCCGGCCTCCATCCTTCCGGCGTCATCTGTGAAATCATGAACAGGGACGGCACCATGGCCCGGGTGCCACAGCTCCGTCGTTTTGCGCGGCGACATGACATTCTACTCGTCGCCATCGCCGACTTGATTGCCTATCGGATGCGTACACAGTCGGTGGTAAAGCGCGTGGCCTCCACGAAGCTGCCAACCGAATACGGAGAATTCCGCCTTCACGCATTCGAGAATCAGATCGACAACCAAACTCACGTCGCTCTTGTTCGCGGCGAGGTAGGAAACGGGCAGGACGTACTCGTGCGGGTGCACTCACAGTGCCTTACCGGCGATGTTTTGCGTTCCGCTCGTTGTGACTGTGGCGCTCAACTCGATAAAGCCTTGCGTCGGATCGCGACGGAAGGTCGTGGAGTGCTGCTTTACCTGAACCAAGAAGGACGAGGGATTGGCTTGGCCAACAAGATTCGCGCTTACGGCCTACAGGATGAAGGACTCGACACGGTAGAGGCCAATGAACGCCTTGGATTCGAACCCGATCAGCGAGACTACGGCATCGGCGTGCAGATCCTGCGAGAACTGGGCGTCCGCTCCATGCGCCTCTTAAGCAACAATCCCCGCAAGCTCGTCGCCATCGAAGGCTACGGGCTATCGGTGACGAAATGGCTGCCTCTCGAGATACCTGCGTCACCTTCGACACTGCGCTATTTGACAACAAAACGAAACAAGCTCGGACACGTTTTGCGCGGACTCTAACGCCGCGCGTTCTTAGAACGGTCCGCCTACATTAACCCCACCAGCACAAGTAGGCCTTTGTGTCTCTAATTCAAGCACATAATCAACAGATAGAAATCCGCTCACGCCTTTCGATTGAGTTTGAAATTCTCCACGTCGGTCAGAGCCTAGGCAATTTCGTGAACGTGTTGACAGCGGTTCTGCAACTGGAAATCATCTCGGAAGATAACTCACCTCGTTTCAGCGACCTAAGCCAACAACATCTTTGGCCGATGAGATGCTTTTTGTCGGCGTGGCATTTGAGTTGTTGCCCGCGATTGCCATGGAGATGGCCCGCTTTGATTCCTCGATCGCGACATTCTCGGTGTACACAATGGCCAGGCAATGGGGTCCATCTATCTGGGCGGGTCACAGGAACAAAAGCAAAAACGGCTCCGGCCGATGGCAAGGCAAGATATGGCTAAGAGCCAAAGAAAGGTAACGACATGACTAAGAAAGTGGCGGATCTGTTGGTGGACGTTCTTGCTGAAGCGGGTGTTCAGCGAATCTACGGCGTGGTTGGCGACTCGCTGAACGGCATCACCGACTCAATACGAGTTAAAAACAATCTCGAGTGGGTGCACGTGAGGCATGAAGAGGTGGCGGCTTTTGCTGCGGGCGCCGAAGCGCATCTCACGGGGAAACTGGCGGTGTGTGCCGGGAGCTGCGGGCCCGGGAACATGCATTTGATCAATGGCCTCTACGACTGTCAACGGAACCGTGTCCCCGTACTTGCTATCGCCGCACATATTCCGAGTCGGGAAATTGGCAGCGGATACTTTCAGGAGACTGACCCGAAACATATCTTCGCGCAATGCAGCGACTACTGCGAGCTTGTCTCCGATCCCGACCAGATGCCTCGCATCCTGGAAACCGCAATTCAGACGGCAATCTCAAAGCGTGGCGTCTCGGTGATTGTGTTGCCCGGGGACGTAGCCCTGAAAGACGCCGTCCAGGGTCCGCGTGTACGTTTTCACGAACCGAAATCCACCGTTTGTCCATCGGATGAAGAACTCAACATCCTTGCCGATCTTCTGAATCGATCGGAAAAGATCACCATCCTCGGCGGCGCGGGATGCGCTGGAGCCCATGCTGAGCTGATAGAGGTCGCCGGCAAGCTCCAGGCTCCCATTGTGCATGCCTTGCGCGGCAAAGAATTTATTGAATACGACAACCCGTTTGACGTCGGTTTGACCGGCCTGCTCGGATTTTCCTCTGGCTACCACGCCATGATGAACTGCGAAGTCTTGTTGATGCTCGGAACGGACTTTCCGTACCGGGATTTCTATCCCAAGGACGCGACCATCGTGCAGATCGACGTTCGCGGTGAGCACCTGGGACGCCGCAGCAAGCTGGACTTCGGCTTCGTTGGCGACACGAAGACCACGCTGCGAGCACTGCTACCCAAGCTGGAGCAGAACTCCTACCAACAGCACCTGAAAGATTCGCTGGAACACTATCGGAAGACACGCAAAGACCTGGATGACCTGGCAACTCCCAATTCCAACAAAGGGCCTATTCATCCCCAGTACGTTGCGCGTGTGATCGACAAACTCGCAACCGAAGACGCGGTTTTTACTTGCGACGTGGGTACGCCCGTAATTTGGTCCGCACGCTATCTGACCATGAACGGGAAACGTCGTCTCATAGGTTCCTTCAACCATGGATCGATGGCCAACGCTTTGCCAGACGCTATTGGGGCGCAGGCTGCCTATCCCGGCCGTCAGGTGATTTCAATGTCGGGCGACGGCGGTTTCTCGATGCTCATGGGGGATGTCATCACGTTGAAACAAGAGAAATTGCCGGTGAAGGTGATTATCTTCAAAAACGAATCGCTAGCGTTTGTGGAACTGGAGCAGAAGGCGTCCGGCTTCCTCGAGTTTGCAACCGACCTGCAGAGCCCGGATTTCGCGAAGATCGCCGAAGGAGCCGGGATATTGGGATTGACGATCAGAACGCCGGATCAGGTAGAGCCCATGATTGCGCAGGCTCTGAAGCACGACGGTCCTGCCGTGGTTGAGGTCTTCGTCGCGCGCCAAGAACTCGCGATGCCCCCGACGATCACTCTGGAACAAGCGAAGGGCTTCAGCCTGTTCATGATGAAAGCGGTTCTCAACGGACGCGGCGATGAAATCATC
>Ga0210406_10008190_pt1 | contig 10490 bp, 9 predicted proteins | sample IncBWC30MmetaG_FD_155454 | JGI IMG/M metagenome (GOLD analysis project Ga0210406, IMG submission 155454) | Forest soil microbial communities from Barre Woods Harvard Forest LTER site, Petersham, Massachusetts, United States - Inc-BW-C-30-M | ecosystem: Environmental > Terrestrial > Soil >... | reverse complement strand
GCATTCAATGGCGAAGCGCGCCTGCGGTGTGCCAAAGCTCAGTACATATTTAATGTCGTCCGGATTTAATGCGGCTTCACCGCGGCACAGGTGCCAGCCCACCAATTCCACGGGAAGTCCGCTTCGCAACACGATCCGCGCAGCTTCAGGGTCGCACCAGATGTTGTATTCGGCAGCCGGAGTCACGTTCCCTTCGCAACACGGCGCGCCGCCCATGATCACGCAGCGGCCGACCTTGGCGGCAATTGCGGGATTTCGCTGCAAGGCCAAAGCGATATTCGTAAGAGGTCCGAGGGTCACCAGTACGAGGCCCGGATTGGATTCGATGGTTGCAACGATCGCTTCGGCGGCAGGCAGTTTTTCGGGCGTCTGGCGCGGCGGCGGGTAGCCGTGGTCGCCGAGCCCATCGCGGCCATGGAACCAGTGCGCGCTCTGGTGCGGGCGATGCAGCGGTTTCTCCGCGCCCATGAAAACCGGAACGCCGGCGCCACAAAGCTCCCCGGTGTAGAGCGCATTGCGTGTGGCCTGCTGAACGGCCACGTTTCCGGCAACCGTAGTAATCGCCAGCACGCGCACCTGGGAAGAGCGAAGCGCCATGATCAAGGCCACGGCGTCATCGGAAGCGGTATCGGTGTCGATCAGAAATTGAGGTTTCACGCGGCGTAGGATAGCAAACTCGGCGCGAGGCCGCGCTCAAAAACAATTTGGTCTGATAATCACTTAGAGAATCGGCGGACGCTGAGGGATATCGGAAGTCCAACACAGAAAATATGTATGATTACGCCGACGATCATCAACTTTAAGGAAAACGGACGCTTGGCGACAGCGGAGAATGGTACGACGATGCGGTTCATGAAGAAATAGACGGCCACGCCGTACAGCGCGCCTGAAACGACCGCGTTCTGAATCAAGAAAGGAATAGCGCGGCTCGCTGCAAAATAAACAGCAGCCGCCCCAAATGCGATGACGAAGTGACAAAGAAGGCCAAGCAGCGCCGTTGCGAGTCCGCCTTGGAATGCTCTTGGCCCGAGCAATCCGCTGGCAATTCCTCGCAGTAGCGGCACAGGCTTGGCGCCGAAGAAGCCGTAGACGACGAACGCAGCAGTAATGTCCAGGACGCCGCACGCAAAGCCGGCCCATAGCACTGCACGCGCAGCGTTTGGGTTATTCTCCAAAGCAAACCTCCGTCGCTGAGTTCACAAGATCTGCTGCATGCTTACACCGCTTCACTTCCGTGTGCTGCGTTTATCAGATGAGTTGAGGGCCCATTAGCTCGTGAAAGACCCTTTCACGAACTCTTATTCGATGGCTCCTTACTCCCTCACCAACGCATCGTCGCTTTTGTACAGAACCACGTTTCTGCCCGTCACGCCCGCTTCCAGTCTCCGCAAATGGTACCGGAATGGCCGTGCACCAGGCTCGACCGTACTTTCTTCTAACCGGTAGTACACCTCGTTCACTCGCACAATTTTTGGCGAGACCCAATCTTCTTTCCTCTTGCTGGCAGAAATCTCAAGCATCTCCTCCGTCCCATTCCTCGTGTAATGCAGTTCGTCGGGAACTTCGGGCAACCTCGCCACCGTCAAACGTTCACGTACGCTCTCCACAATAGACTTCACGTTTCGCGCTACCACTTCCCTGGGCTTTACCTCTTTTCTATTCCGAGCTAGGAACACAATTCTTTCCAGCAAGTACAATGGCAGCGTGCCCAGGACATTTTCCGTGAATGCAGCGCCGCACAGCCGCACCGCGCCCTCAAAAAAGAAATAAAATAAAATCCACGTCAGCGGATTCATATAGAAGATCGCCAACGCTGCGCCTTGTACCTGGTGTTCACTCAGTCCCACGGGAATTTGTCCAGCCTCACTGGCATCCACGATTTGGGCGATTCGGCGAGTCATCTCCCACATGTACCAGAAGCCCAGCGCGACGATTGCGGCCAGAATTTCAAGGAAGCCACTCAAGGACGCCGCACGCTCCCAATCGGCGCACACCGTGCTTGGCAGCGCTCTCCGCCAACGCGCAGGCAAGAGAGCCGCTATCGGACCGGCGATGTATGTCCAGAAGAAATTTGTCCACATAGAGTCCAGCCAGCGCCATTGTACTGACGCTGGTAGGTTTCCCCAACTCCTAGTGAGTTTGTCTACTGGAAATGTCCGTTCCAGTACCCAGTTGACCGGTTAGTGCGTTTGGACCTGGGGAGCCTCCGTTTTGATTTTCCGCGAATCCCTCCGTATAATCTGGCGCCAAATGCAAAAAGACACTTGTAAATACTTGGTTTTAGCGTTTTTCGCTGCATTGACCAGCGGCGTTTTCTGTCTGGGCAAAGAGGACACAGTCAGCCCCGAATCTCTGCTCGCTCAGGCGCGTGAACTACAGGATGTCTGGAGTGATGGAACACCAGCCGTAAAAGTGCGGACCGAAATTGAGATATTGGATGCAAAAGGCAAAACGACACCCGGACAATACGTGGTTACTTGGATATCGCCTTCGCGTTGGAGGGAAGAACTCGAAATCGCAAACTACAAGCGGCTTCGCGTGCACGATTCAAAAGGCTATTGGCAGCAGAGCACACTGAGTTTTCGGCCCGAAGTCATTTTTCAGCTCGATTCAATACTGGATTTGAAGACTGTACTCAAGATTGGAGCCAAACAAGCACTGGGTAAGGTGAAAACCCGCGACAAAGACGGAGTTCGGCAGAAGTGTACTGAGGTAAAGTGGACGACAGGAACGGAACGGGTTCTGTGTTTTGACGAAGCTAGCGGCAGTCTGCTTAGCGTTGAATACCCAAGGTGCAAGATTCGGAACCCCCCGGATATTTCGCGGGTCGAGTATAGTGCGTTTAACAAGCTCGGTGACAAACGCATTCCCTATGAAGTGCACGCTTTCCGTGACCGAACGGTTGTCGTAACGACAAAGGTCACGGACGTGACACCAATCACGGAGGGCGACCCTGGACTATTTGCCCCTCCGACAAACTCAGAGTTCTGGCCGCAGTGTGACGACATGCAAAGTCCGGAGTTGGTAAACCCAGTTCAGCCGAAATATCCGACAAACGCTCGGACAAATGGCGAACAAGGAAGAGTAGTTTTTTATGCAGTGATTGAAACAGACGGGACGCTTTCACACCTAACACTTATTCAACGAGCAAACCCCACGTTGGAATCAGCAGCCGCTGATGCCATTCGACAGTGGCACTACAAACCCGCCGCCTGTGGCTCAACGCCGATTCGCATGGAAACCTCAATACCGGTGGACTTCTGGCTTAGTAGGTCCTGATTAGGATTTACGAGCAAGCGCGAATTGATCATAGACTTGGGAGCACGGTGGTCAACTATCTGGATTTCTAAACGCGCCGGCCGTTTCCGCCGATCTGATAACCAACGCCACGGACCGTTCGAATCAGGGCGCGGTCGTATCCGGAATCCATCTTGCGGCGAAGATAATTGATGTACACGTCCACGACGTTCGTCATCGTGTCAAAATTGAGTTTCCAGACCTGCTCGACAATGGCGGTGCGGGAAACGGGCTGGCCCTCGTGGCGCATCAGGAATTCAAGCAAAGCGAATTCCTTCGGGCTGAGATCGATGTTGTGACTTCCGCGGCGCACGGTGTGACTGACGCGGTCGACTTCCAGGTCTCCAATCTGGAGAATCGCGCGCGCGGGCCGGCTCCCTCTGCGGAGTACCGCGCGAATGCGCGCGGCAAGTTCCGCAAAAACAAAAGGCTTTGCGACGTAATCGTCCGCGCCAGCGTCAAGCCCGCGAACGCGCTCTTCGACCATGGTGGCGCCCGTCACGATTACCACCGGCAGATCCGGCCTTTTGGAGCGAATTCCGCGCAGGACGTCCAGCCCGCCGGATCCCGGCAGATTGAGATCCAGGATCACGAGATCGTATGCTTGGTCGGAAGCCAGTTGTTGCGCCTCCGCTCCATTGGAGACCACTTGTACCGCGAATTGCTCTTGTTCCAGCCGCTCATGCAGGAATTCCGCCAGCGGCGCGTCATCTTCAGCGACAAGAATGCGCATCGGCTCACACAAACCGCGTAGATTTTGGAAGGGGGTGAAAGCATTTTGGCTAGAGATATGTGAAGTGTCAAGACGATGCGAGCGCGTGTTATCGCAAAGAGCATCATGGATGTACGGCTGATTCAAAGATTGTTTCAATGACCCATTTGGTCCCGCAATGGAACAAGAAACCGAGTTCCGGCATTCCATCCTGAACCCGGCATTCCTAGATTTCGGACAGCTGGGACCAACTGTTTGAACTTGTTGGTTTCTCTAACCGCCAAGTGTTGGTCGAGATGGTCTCCTGCGTGCACTAAGACTCCTCTCTGTATTAGCCTGTAGCTGAAGGCACCGGAGATCTAAATCAAATCCCGCCATGCAGGGCATGCATGACCGAGCGGGAGCGCTCTAATCTCGATGCGACGAGGCAAACACAGGATGGTACTTGGCAACTGAACCCATCGCTTCGGCTCATTCCGCCACTCCACGAGTGTTGATCGTGGACGATGAGGCTTCCGTTCGAAAGGTCATGGCTGCTGTCCTGACACAGGTTGGCGTTTCCTGCGAAACAGCAGCCAGTGCCGAAGAAGCACTCCGCGTCCTCGAAACGCGCGAGATGGATGCGGTAATTTCTGACCTGCAAATGCCCGGGATGTCCGGCATGGATCTTCTGGCGAAAGTGCGGCAGAGCTATCCACAGACAGTCTTCCTGATGGTTACGGGAGTCGATGACACCCGAGTCGGCATCCAAGCGATGCGGCAGGGTGCGGACGACTACATCGTCAAGCCACAGCAGGTGGATGCAAACATAGTTCTAGCCAGTCTAACGCGCGCGTTGCACGTGAAGCGCTTGGAACAGGAAGTCGAGAATTACCGCCACCATCTTGAGGAAATTGTCGCTGAACAGACCCAGCAACTTCGAGAGGCTTTGCGTCAGATCGAGCGCAGCTACGATCACACCCTCGAAGTACTCGGCGCGGCCATCGATTTGCGTGACAGTCCGACGGCTGGACACTCCCGGCGCGTATTTCTCTACTCCATCGAGATTGCCAAAGCGATGGGTGGCTTGGAGAATCAGATGAGAAATATCGCCATGGGAGCGTGGCTGCACGACATCGGCAAACTGGCGATATCAGACGCAATTCTCCTCAAACCGGGGCCTCTTACCGATGAAGAACGCGAGATCATGCAACGCCACGTCCAAATCGGATACGACCTGGTCAAAGGCATCCCGTTCCTTGCAGACGCCGCGGAAATCATCTTCGCTCATCACGAGCGCTGTGATGGCAGCGGTTATCCGAGGAGCCTGAAGACGGAGGAGATTCCCGTAGGCGCGAGGATTTTCGCGGTTGCCGATACCTTTGATGCTATGACCTCCGACCGGCCCTATCGCCGGGCTCTTCCATTCGAAACATCACGAGAAGTGATCGAACGAGGAGCGGGAAAACACTATGATTCGCAGGTAGCGAGAGTCTTCTTGAGTATTCCCGGCGAAACCTGGGAAGTGATCCGCAGGGAAACGGCGGCTATCCAAGCCTTTGCGTTTGCAACGGCCAGCGACATTCAGGCGCTGAGCAAGCTGGTTAAGTCCGGGGACTGATGGCGAGAACAAATTGGCAGGTCTGCCCGCACCTCCGAAGCTATCTCCTTGCCAGTGCGAAGCGGCTATTGCAAGACCCAGGGGCCCTTTTTTTCGGTGAAGCGGCACCCGTAAAGGTAGAGTGGCAGCGCCTTGGCCTCCGAGTGCATGATCTGTGCTTTACCTACATGCTCGTCACGCCCCGACACCATGTATACGTCCACGATGGAATGGACGGAGATCTCTCTGTTGCAAGTGCATAGAAAGCCGCTAAGACTAACGTTCTCCGTTATCGCAGTTTCTTCAAAGCCCTTCGCTTGCGCATCCTGGCCCCGCAGTTTCAGGGGTACACGCAATCGCACGCGCACCTCGCTCCGAGGAATTTGGCGGGTCGTCTTGACGATTCCTTTGAGGAATACCTTCAGGGCCTCGAAGTCCAACGGTTTTTCGAAGTACGCTGCCGCGCCCAATTGTTTGCAATGATCCTTGGTTTGCGCACCCCCTTCGCCGCTGACGATGACTACAGGAATCGCCTGGGTCCGGCTAAACGATGTAAACGTCTGGCACAGTTCATAACCGGAATACTTCGGCATGCGCAAATCGAGCAGAATGGCCTCGGGCCTGTGCTCCAGTGCGAGAGCCAAGCCTTGCTCGGGTTCTCCAGTGTCTATGACTTCGTAGGTCTCGCTGAGTTCCAGGCGCATCAGCCGCCGCAGCGCCTCGTCGTCATCCACCACCAGCACCTTTCCCTTCGTTCCGTTCTTACTTTTGGTGATCACGAGCACCGCTTCCCACCTGGTCTAACTCAGGTTTCAAATCACGCAACGCGTTCTTGCCGCCATCCAGAACTTCCCGGACCTTGCTTATGAAAACTTCTTCGGTGAACGGTTTGTGCAGAAGGTTGGTTCCCTTCTCGAGAACTCCGTGCCCAGCGATAAAGCTGTCCGTGTATCCGGACATGAAGAGGACCTTCAGCCCGGGCTGCCGCATCGACAATTGCTCCGCCAAGACGCGGCCGTTCATGCCGGGCATCACCACGTCGGTGAGCAGAAGGTCGAAAAGGCCTGAATGACGGGCGGCGATCTCGAGAGCCGCTTCTCCGCTCGTGGCCGACAACACGCGGAAGCCGTTTGATTCGAGAAAGGCTTGCGCCAGTTTCCGCAGGGGTTCCGCGTCTTCCACGAGAAGAATCATCTCCGATCCCTTGGGCTTCTCCCTTGATTGAACCTCGGGCTTAGCAGCGGCAACCTGCTCGGTGTCCAAGTTCCTTGGAAGATAGATTTGAAAACTCGATCCTTTGCCCGGCGCGCTGTCCACCCAAATATATCCGTTGCTTTGCTTGACCACGCCATACACGGTCGCGAGGCCGAGGCCCGTGCCCTCTCCCACTCCCTTGGTGGTAAAGAACGGCTCGAAGATGTGCGTGATGGTCTCTGCACTCATGCCAGTCCCGGAGTCCGCGATCGCGAGCATCACATAACTTCCAACTTTGGAGCCGGGATGATCACGCGTGTACGCGACGTCAATTTCGACGTTGGCGGTTTGGATCTGGAGTTTCCCACCCGAAGGCATAGCGTCCCGCGCGTTCACGGCCAAGTTCATGATCACCTGCTCGATCTGGCTCTGGTCGGCTTTGACGTCCCCGAGCTTGGGATCCAGAGACAGGGACACGTTGATATCCTCGCCCAGCAAGCGTGGAAGCATTTTTTCCATGTCCGATACGAGCGAGTTCAAGCTCAGGACCGAGGGCGTCAGAACCTGCTGCCTACTGAAAGCCAGCAGCTGGCGTGTCAACGAAGCAGCACGCTGGCCCGCTTTCTCAATTTCCGTGGCATATTCGTAGGTGGGCTGGGCCTTGTCCAGGGACTTCTTCAATACTCCGCTATACCCGATGATGACTCCGAGCAGGTTGTTAAAATCATGGGCGATTCCTCCTGATAGCCTTCCGATAGCCTCCATCTTCTGAGCCATTCGCAGTTGGCGCTCCAGAGTGCGTTTTTCCGTGACGTCTTCCGCAAAAACCTCCAAATATCCGGGACCACCATCCTTGGCGTCGACACGGTGTCCCGAGCACCGCACCACAATGGGGTCGCCGTTTGCCCGCTTCCATTCCAGCTCGATGTCCTTCATGACCTTTGACTCAACCAAAAGCTCATTCATTCGCTCATAGTCTGCGGATTGGCGAAACACTTGCGTCGCGAGATCCGCTTTGAATAGTTCTTGCGCTGATTCATAGCCGAGCATTCTTTGGAGGGCGGGATTCACCTCCAGAAATTGTCCCGTCGTCGTTGCCCGGTAGATGCCGTGAGGTGCTCCTTCCACCAAAGACCGGAAACTTGCTTCCGAGCGCGACAATGCCTCCTGCGCCTTTTTACGCTCCGTAATGTCGCGGTTCACAATCACAAGTTTTTCCGGCTCGCCGTTTTTATTACGGATAACGTTGGCAACGGATTCCAGCACCATCCAATCGCCGTTCTTGTGACGGAAACGATATTCCAGAATAGTTCCCGCGCCGGAGTGACGGGCTTCCTTGGCGGCATTCTTCACCAGCTCGCGGTCTTCCGGATGAATCTGCTCGAACCCGGATGACTCCTGCAGTTCTTCCGGCGAATAACCCAGTATTTTCTGATAGGAGAGACTGTTGAAAATCCTGCGGCCTTCCAAATCGACGACGGCAATCATGTCCGCCGCGTTCTCGCTGATCAAGTGAAAGAGTTCTTCTCGTTCGATCAACTGACGGCGAATCCTGTGAATCTGCAAATGCTGATAGATCGTATAAATATCAAACAAGAAAACGAGGGCCACCAGGCCTCGCACCGCTTGCGGAAATACATACAGGGCATGGAAGTCCTGGGATGACGTCACGTTGGGGAGCAGGAAGGAAGCCAATGGGACTGTGAGTAGTAGTGTGATGAAAGCCGCTGCCACCCACATCCACCATTCACGGCGTTCAATTTTCCGAAAGTTCGCTCGTAGCGCTTTCGCCCCCGCATCTTGAAAACTGCCCGGCGACTTGGCGTGTCTCAGACTCATATAGTGCAAGTATGGCATGTCGTAGCTAGTACCAAATCCTCATTATTTTCTCGGTTTCGTAAAAATCAGCATACCTGGGCCTCCCCGTGGATTCGAGATCCATCGGCCCTCGATTAAAACTTGAAGAATTAGGATCGCGAATGGGCAGCGCATGCCGTGAAAAGCTGGTGCAAGTTATGTGCCAAGGCGGAGTCGTTGTCCGTTCGCGCGATTCAGTTAGCTGCCGTCACCCCGCCTGGCACTTGCTCTTTCTCAATGTGCTGATTCTCCTGATACTCCGTGATCCGGGAGTGTGCGAATCGCGCGTCGCAAGATTGCATTCTTCCAATCAAATTCGAAACGGTCCGAGTCTGACGGCAAAGCATCTGCCAAACATGCCAGATCGGGATGAAACCGTCGTTTTGAATTTGTGTAAACCAAATTGACTTCACAACGGATGGGCGTATGTTTAAAGAACAAAGATTTCCAGCCCCTAGGAGGATTTGATGAATCGCCGTTTCGCTGCGATCTCGCTGTGTGCTTTTTCTATGGGTGGGCTGATTGCTGGGTGCCAAAAGCCGGCCGATCAGTCATCCGCTCCGGACGCAAACTCTTCTCCGTCCATGGCGGAAGTGGCTAACGATGCTGTGAAAAAAGTCATCGAGCCGAAGCCGCTGGTCGTTCCTGCGGACACCGTTATCGCCGTCGTCCTGGATCAAACTATAAGTTCGAAAACCAGCAAGGCTGGAGACAGGTTCTCAGCGACCGTCGAATCTCCCGTCGAAGTCGAAGGAAAGGTCGCCATCCCCAAGGGTGCTCGCGCAGAGGGAGTCGTGAATGAAGCGAAAGCTGCGGGCCGATTCAAGGGCGGCGCCCTGCTGGTCCTCAAGCTCACGAGCGTCACTGTCCACGGGAAGGATCATGAAATTCAGACTTCTGCCGCAATGACTTCCAGCAAAGGAAAAGGCAAGCGCACTGCCGTCATGGTCGGCGGTGGCGCTGCCGGAGGAGCTGGTATCGGGGCGATCGCTGGCGGCGGCAAGGGCGCTGCCATCGGTGCGTTGATCGGTGCGGCGGCGGGTACCGGTGGTGCAGGATTCACCGGCAATCGCGACATCACCCTGGCTGCAGAGACGGCGCTCGATTTCAAACTGCTTGAGCCCGTTCATATCAAACAGAAGTAGCAAGTGGCTTTCCTGGTCCCTGGAGTACTTTTTTAGTGGGAAATGCCTGCCCGCAAACACTTGCTCGCTCGATTCGCGCTTGGCGAATCCCTTCCCGGGGCCAAGAAAACCGCGTAACTTCTGCGTTTTCCATCCGTAATACAATTGAGTAACCCAACTATGCCCGCCGCCCCCACGCTTATTCAGGCTGAGAGTGTGATTCGGGAATATCGGCTGGGCGAAACTGTCATCCGCGCCGTCGACGACGTCTCCCTCATCGTTGAGAAAGGCGAGTTTCTGGCCCTTTTGGGAAGCTCCGGATCAGGCAAGTCAACGCTGTTGAGCTTGATGGCCGGGCTTGACCGCCCCACTTCTGGCGCGATCCGCGTGCGGGACCGCAACCTGGCCGAATTGGAAGCGGACGAACTCGCGCGGTATCGCCGCGAGACTGTTGGGATGGTTTTCCAGTCGTTTAACCTGCTGCCGCGCATGACGCTCGAAGAAAATGTCGAGCTGCCATTGCGGCTAGCGGAAGTGGATCGACACGCCCGGGAGTCCCGCGTGGTCGAAGCGCTAGAGCGCGTGCGGCTTGGCCCACGCAGGCGGCACCGGCCAAGCGAGCTATCCGGCGGTGAGCAGCAGCGCGGCGCGCTCGCTCGCGCGCTCGTAAATCGCCCGGCGATTTTGTTTGCAGACGAGCCGACGGGAAATCTCGATAGCGTCAATG
>Ga0210406_10008189_pt1 | contig 10490 bp, 14 predicted proteins | sample IncBWC30MmetaG_FD_155454 | JGI IMG/M metagenome (GOLD analysis project Ga0210406, IMG submission 155454) | Forest soil microbial communities from Barre Woods Harvard Forest LTER site, Petersham, Massachusetts, United States - Inc-BW-C-30-M | ecosystem: Environmental > Terrestrial > Soil >... | reverse complement strand
CGCTCGCCCGGCCGCCAACTTCAGCAAGCAGCGGCCTGGCGCTCGGCGATGCGCCGCGCGGGTACCGGGAGCTGACGGACCCATAGTTTTTGACCGGCTGCGGCTCAGTTCGCGCTTATTGAGATCGCGTCTTGTGTCCACAACGCGCTCATCGTCGACGTCGAGCCCACCACCGCGATCCGGGAGTCGGATGTTCTCGCCGCCAAACGCATGATCGAACGGGCGATGAACCACTTTCGGTCTGTATCCCGCCCGCCGTCTGGGCCACAGCGCCTACGGCTCGGCCGAGATGCTCGGCTGGCTGGTCTACGAGCACGGCTTAGAGCCCCACGTCACGGTGTTCGACAAATCGGCGCGCCAGGATGGCACTTCTCCCGCGACGAATTCACCTATGATCATGACGGCGACGCAGGATCGTGCTCTGGCCTTTGCCCGGCATGGTCTGAATCCAGTTTGCCGTCGCTGACCCTGCCGGTTTGCTCCGGGATGTGCTAAGCGCCTCAGGAATGCGCCGGTTCACGCTGCTTGAACTCAGCGGCGTGGAGGTTCACGAAGTCGCGCGTGCTCGTCGGTGCTTCGCCGGTGAGCTTGCACGTGGTGTCCGTCATGCGATCGTAACGCCCTTGCCTAGTCCAACTCGGCCATGGCCGAAATGCCTGCTGGTCGTGTATGGTCAAGAATACGCGCAAACGAGACATGACTTTGGCCTCACCATTACGGTGCCCGCAACAGTCAAAAACCGTGAGTGAGCTTTCCTTCTTGACGGCCGTTCACGCCGCCAAGGGGATCGCCAAGCAAGAGGGAATATCCGAGATTTTTGTCTGCACCGCTACGACACCATGGCCGAACCCAACTATTCCCCATCCACCGGCTGGTCGTACTTCGCCGGCGTGAGTATGACTGCGCCGCCGGCGACCGCGGCCGAGGCGATATCTCCCTTGTAGCGCAGGACTGTAACGCACAGTCACTCCGACGGAGATCGACGTTAGTCGATTGGCGCCGCCGGTATTCGGCGCGTGATCGGCGAACTCCTACTGCGAGCCGGCAGCCGCCTTTGCCACTGCATGAACTGCGGTGGTTAGGGCACTGACCGTCGCCTCAACGTCAGCGTTCAGACCGTGCCGCTTCGCAAGCCAACTTGGATCGTTGTACGAGAGCCAGGTGGCACCCGTGGCATCCTGCCAAACCAGGATTTTCAGTGGCAGATCGATGGCAATCGTTTGGGCCGACTGCATCAGAGGCGTTCCACCCCTGGCGTTGCCGAATACCAGCAGGTCCGTCGGCCGCAACGGCAACCCGACCGCTGGGCGCCGGCCGCATGGTCGACATGCGCGAATACGGTCAGGCCCTTGGCTTTCACCGCGGCCTCAAGCCGGTCCATCGTATCCTTCGGATCATAATTGCTGCGCAGCGTTATCAATCCCTCCACGGCCATCGCGTTCACTCCTTGCAGGCAGATCACCACAATCAGTGCGAAGAGCTTTGCGCGGACTGTCACAGTTGGCAGCATTTTCATCAACACCGGCATCGATCGCTATTTTGTCTTGTTAAGCCTGGCGAGATAATCGACGATCGCCGGAACCGCGGGTCTCGGCAGTCATGGGAGGTGCTAACCTCGTTTTCGCGTTGCCTCGAACAAAAACCAAGTTCGGCGCTCGGCCTCGTCGATCCAATTTTCCAGGAGACTGGCAGTGGCGACGTCGCTGTGCTCGTCGCAAAGATCGTGCACCTCGCGCATGCTGGACGTCAGTCGCGTGTTGTCGTCGCGCAGTTCGGCAAGCATGTCGTCCGGTGTCACGAAGTCGGCGTCCTTGTCCGCGATGCGCTTGAGGCGCGCGATGTGGCCGATAGAGCGGATCGTCGTGCCGCCGATCTTGCGCACTCTTTCCGCAATATCGTCGGTAGTGGCGAAGATCTGCTCGCCTTGCTCGTCAAGCCATCAAACGGTAGTCGCGAAAATGCGAACCGGAGACGTGCCAGTGGAAGTTCTTCGTTTTGAGGAAAACCGGTCGGTGTGGCAAGCGGAGCGGTTCGCAGTGATGTCGGATCGTGAGCGGCCATGTCGGTCTCCTCCACGCCAATTGTTGGATTTAGAGCGGATCTGTGCTCGGTGCTTCGCGCGCGCTGGAATAACAAGTCATCCCTTGAGGAATGCCAGCAGGTCAGCGTTGATCGTGTCGGCTTGCGTCGTCGGCATGCCATGGGGGAAATCCTTGTAGGTTTTCAGCGTGCCGTGTTTCAGCAGTTTTGCCGACAGCGGTCCGGCAGCGACATAGGGAACGATCTGATCGTCCTCGCTGTGCATCACCAGCACGGGAATGGTGATCTTCTTCAAATCCTCGGTGAAATCCGTCTGCGAGAAGGCGACGATACCGTCGTAATGCGCCTTCGCGCCGCCCATCATGCCCTGGCGCCACCAGTTGGCGATGATCGCTTCCGATTTCTTCGCGCCCGGTCGGTTGTAACCGTAGAACGGGCCTTCCGGCAACGCGCGATAGAATTCCGAACGATTGGCCGCGAGCTGCGCCTGCAATCCGTCGAAGACTTCCTTGGGAAGTCCGTTTGGATTGGCGGCCGTCTTGAGCATCAGCGGCGGGACCGCCGAAATGATCGCGGCCTTGACGAAGCTCCTGTCGCTGTGACGCGCCAGATAGCGCACCACTTCGCCCCCGCCGGTGGAGTGGCCGACATGAATGGCGTTCTTCAGATCGAGATGCGCCGTCACCGCGGCAAGATCGTCCGCATAGTGATCGAGGTCGTGGCCGTCGGGCACCTGGCTGGAGCGGCCGTGGCCGCGCCGATCGTGGGCAATCGCGCGATAGCCCCGCTTGAGGAAGAACAGCATCTGGTTGTCCCAGTCGTCTGCCGACAGCGGCCAGCCGTGGCTGAACACGATGGGCTGACCCATGCCCCAGTCCTTGTAATAGATTTCAACGCCGTCCTTCGTTTTGACGAAGCTCATGTCACGCACTCCTTGATTATGTTATTCGATTCTCTCGCTGGCCGAGCGTCGCGTCAAACGCCCTCATAAACCAATCTGGCGAAAAAGCCGGGATCGATAGGGCCACCGTCCCATTGGCATCAAAAGCCGCGCTCGGCTTTGCCGCCACGATCTCCACGAGGCAGCAATGGACCAGTTATTCAAACTCATACGGTCGTCTGGTTCGGCCCTAACCCAACAAGCGGTCAATACTCCCAGGGGCCCGGTACCCATCGAAAGACGTCGCCGGCGACCGCCACATGGCAGACGGACGGAAACGACAGGTGAGTGGCCACCAGCGACTCGCGGTTCGCGGCCAGCTCCCGCAAAAGACGGACCCGGACACGGGCCGCCTCCTCGGGGTCGTGTTCGAAGCCGTTGTACCAGTCGGGGTGCTCGAACCCCACCTGGAACACCGCGTCGCCGGCGAACGTCAGCCGGTCGCCGCCGGACGCCAAGCGGACCACGCTGTGCCCGGGGGTGTGGCCGCCGGTGCGACTGACGAGCACCCCCGGCGCCACCTCGTACTCCGTCTCGAAAGGCCGCATCTGACTGTGGTACTCGTTCAGGAACCGCTTGGCCGCCCGCCGAAGCGCGTCCGGGAACCCCGGCGGCATGGAGACGCGGGAGAAATCGGGCGACGCCCAGAACTCGGTTTCGGCGGCCGCCAGGTGGATCCGCAGGTCCGGACGCAGCCGGTCCCTCACCCCGTCGACGAGCAGCCCGCCAATGTGGTCCATGTGCAGGTGGGTGAGCACCACGTCGGTCACGGATGCGAGATCGATGCCGGCAGCCTCCAGTCGTTGGACCAACCGCCCGGCCCGCGGCAAGTTCAAGTCCGGGTCCGCGCCGAGCCCAGCGTCAATGAGCATGGTCCGGCCGCCGCTGCGCACCAAGACCACGTTCAGCGCCCACTCGAGCACGTCCGGCGGCAGGAACATGTCCTCCAGCCAGGCCGCCCGGACGGCCGGGTCGGCGTTGTGGCCCAACATCGCGCCTGGCAGCGATAGCACCCCATCGCTGACCACCATTACGTCAATCTCGCCGACCCGCAGCGCGTAGCGCGACGGAACCAGCTCGTCGAGCCCCGGCCTACCGGGATGTGAGGTGTTGTCCAAGCTCATGTTTGTCTCCAGCTGACCGCCTTACCCACGGGCCGTATCGGCCACCTCTGCCGCCGGCCCCCGTGGGTCGGCCGGCAGGTCTCCCCACCAGTCAATAACCTGACTCATCGCTCTTCGACGGTTCCCAGCATTTCCTCTATTGCAATATCACGGTAGGTTCTCGCCATAGCGCCGTCGCCTCTTCGTCCAGCAGATAAGCCGCTGAGCACGGACGCGCCATCCTATTGCCGAGACAACCGCCTCAACGATCTGATACCCGTCAACTTCGTTGCGACGGGCGGAGGACAAGCGAACTACTCGGCGGGCAACACCACGTCGACTCCCTTCTTCTTAAGAAGGATCACGATGAACTTCGCTGGCTCCGTCGTACTCGCATTGCGACCGACCGTGTGCACATCGTTGGGTCCTTCATAGAAAGTCTGCCCTGGCACGAGGGTCACCTCCTTGCCGCCCCGCACCTGCATGACAATCGAACCTTGCAGGACGTAGAGGAATGCGTGTGCATCGTGACGATGGACGGGGTCCACCGCCCCAGGCGCATAATCGACGGTGATCATCAACATCTCCTTCCCGGGTATATCGGCAAGCTCCTTCAGCATGAGTGGGGTCACAGCGGCCGACTCCGCGGCGCGCGCGGATTGGATTGGCTGTGAGCCGAACGCTAGAACTAGCGCCGTTCAAAGAATGCGTAAGGTTGACATCGCTACACCGTTGCGTTTGATCCTGCGAAAGTGGGATCTCATGTTTGCGTGCCTCCTTCTACCGTTGACTAGCGAGATGCGTTCGACGTCTTGAGCCAAGCTTCGAACGTGGCTGGCCGATTCACCCTTTGCCGCCTGGAACGAGAGACTCTTCGAGCAATTCCGTACCGAAGTAGGGGGCATGCTGGTGCGCCATCACTGTGCGTTTGTCCGCTCTTTACGCTGAGTCCGCGACCGATGAACTGCTCGATCGGAAAAGCCCGGGACCACCGACTTCCAATGTGCCGAACGGCAGGGTGGCGACAAGCAGCGAACAGAGGATGCGTTTCATGGAGCCCTATCCTCCGGTTGGCGGATCCGGGATCAGGCTGCCGCCCGTGAGCGGCGAAGCCACTCGTCGAAGGCGATGCGGCCGAGGCGCGCTTCGCCCAACGGCACCAGAGAGTGCTCCTCGACCCGGCCGCCGAAGTATCGGGCCTCGGGGTCGCTCACGACCGTATGCGGGTCGCCGACCGCCTTCAGATAGCGGGCGACGATTTCGTTGAACGGTGCTCGTTCCGGTCCGGCGATCTCGACGATGCCATTTCGCGGGGCCGCGAGCGCCACATCGGCAACGATAGCAGCAACATCGTCCGCCGCGATGGGCTGGAACAGGCCGGGCGAAATCCTAACTATGTTTCCATCCGCACTTGAAGCGGCGATGCCGCCGAGGAATTCCAAGAACTGGGTCGAGCGAACGATGGTGTAGGGGATGCCGGAGGTCTTTATCAGTTTCTCTTGGGCGACCTTGGCACGGAAATAGCCATTGTCGCTGCGGTCGATTCCGACGATGGATAGCGCAACATGGTGTCGCACGCCGGCTGCGGTCTCCGCCGCGAAAAGGTTGCGGCCGGAGGTCTCGAAGAATTCCAGCACCGCCTTGTCCTCAAATGAGGGCGAATTTTCGAGGTCGATCACCACCTGCGCGCCGGCCATGGCCTCTTTGAGCCCCTCGCCGGTGATGGTGTTGACGCCCATGTTTGGCGCGGCGGCAATTACCTCATGCCCCTTTTGCTTCAGCTTCTCTACAACCTTCGACCCGATTAAGCCGGTTCCTCCGATAACCACGATCTTCATGACTTCACCTCTCATGACGGTTTCGAGACAACGGCGCCACCCAAGCCGCTCACCACCGGATCGCGTTCAAGGTCGATTCGTAGGATGCAACACTCGGACCTAGCGGCTTCTCGCCGGGGGCTGCGCGTGCGCCGCAAGCGGCCAGGCCGCCGCGGTGCCGCGGCCGAAGAAATGGTCGCCCTGTCCATGCGTGATGTAGATCGCGATGAGATTTTTGCCCCTCGCGACCACCCAATCCAGCAACGACACTGCGATTGCTCGGTGGTTAGAAAAGTGTCGACGAGAACAGCGTCCCGCTTGCCAGAGACAAGGGTCGAAGAATTCGCCACCCAGGTCCACTTTTCCTGGCCGGGAGGCAAATCCCGACTTAAGCCGGGACGTTTGGCCGTGAGCACACTCCAGTGCAGAACGGTGCCTAGGTCTTCGACAAGGGTCATCGGTTATGTCCGCTCATCAGAGGATTTATACGGCAGCTGCGACCGCCTCGATCTTGCAGTCCAGGAATACCCGTCTATGCCAACGCTGGTCGGCCGCCCCGAGTTTTGAGGCAGCCATGATACCAGGTCAGTTTACCCGACTGAAGAGAGACATGAGCTTGGCAATTGGTCGCGGCCACTTCAGACACCGCGGTTTCACTCATCCGGGAATAAGGACCTCTAGGAGGTGTCATGAATTGAGAGTATGTTCCCTGCGCTCACCCTCGCAGCTATCGGATCAATCGACAACTCTCCGGGTGAAATCTTCCTCCACTGATGATTCGCGCCTTCGGGGCGCACGGCCAAAAGGAGACATTTGAGGGACTATTACTCTTCGGCTCCTGGCGCTTCGGGCTTCAAATAGACGATGAGACAGCAAATGCACATTCCGAGCCCAGCCAGTGGGTACTTCAGTGCCACGACTGCGGCCGCCCCGAAAACGCATAGTGTAGCGATGGACCGGAAGCGCATGATTCGGCGCGCCTTTGGCGAAATCTCGTTGACCGGCGTTCGCTCAATAAGCTCCCGAATCAGACAAATGTAAGTGGCGTTTACGAGGAAGAAGACCGCCGCATAGAAGGCAACAGGCTGCGGCGCTAGCTTACTCACAGCCATCCAAGCGGTAGAAAGGGGAAGCAGCGACACCGAAAACAGATGCGCGAAATTGAACCACATCAGACGAGGGGTGGCCTCGGTGGCATAGCGCATGAGATGGTGGTGATTGGCCCAAACGATCGCGATGAACAAATAGCTCACCGCATAGCTGAGCCATGTAGGCCAGAGTGACAGCAGCGCCTTAAAAGTGGGAGGCTCAGGGGGCCGCAGTTCTAAAACGAGGACAGTTATAAGAACAGCGAACACGCCATCGGAGAACGCGCTCAACCGCTCAGGAGTCCTTCTCGCGTGTGGCACGGCCGTGACCCTTACCAGCATTGACATTAGCTCGACGTCCTGCGGAACTAGGAGGGGCTCTGCTCCTGTTGGCCTCGGAGCGACTTCGCCTCGCTGCGATCCATGAGAAGCACCGTGCCGATCATCCGTGTGTCGCCGCTGAGACGATGAAAGCAATAACATTATCTGTTCGGCTATCTCTTCGGCTTCACCTAAGGAAGTCACGAATGCTTTCAGCGATTTCGCGGGCATGCGTCTCGAGGGCGAAGTGGCCGGTGTCGAAGAAACGCACGTCAGCGTCTGGAATGTCGCGCTTGAATGCCTCCGCGCCGATTGGCAGAAAGAACGGATCGTTCTTACCCCACACCGCCAAAAACGACGGCGTGTGCGCGCGAAAGTATTTCTGGAATGACGGATACAGCGCGACATTGCTCCGGTAATCGCCGAAAAGGTCGAGCTGGATTTCCTCGGCACCGGGCCGCGCCAAATAATAGTTGTCGAGGTTCTGGCCATCCGGCGATACCATTGTTTGGTCTGATACGCCGTGTGTGTATTGCCAGTGGGTCGTCTCTGGCGTGAGGAAGGCGCGGAGCGTTTTTCGGTTTGCCTCCGAGGGGTCCTGCCAATAGGCCCGGATCGGAGTCCAGCCGTCACTGAGGCCCTCCTCGTAGGCGTTGCCGTTCTGCGAGATGATGGCGGTGATGCGCTCAGGATGGCGGACGGCGACCCGGAATCCTGTGGGCGCGCCGTAGTCAAAGACGTACACCGCAAACCGGTCGAAGCCGACGACCTCGGTAAAGCGATCGATCACGCCTGCAATATTGTCGAACGTGTATCTGAACTTATCTCGCGGCGGCATGTCGGATTGACCGAACCCTGGAAGGTCGGGCGCGACCATATGAAATTTGCCGGCAAGGAGCGGGATCAGATCACGGAACATGTGGCCCGCGCTCGGGAAGCCGTGCAGCAGCAGCAGCTTCGGCGCATCAGTATTCCCCGCCTCGCGATAGAACACCTTGAAGCCATCGACATCGGCGGTGCGGTATCTGATAAGCGCCATCAGATCCTCCTCTGCTTGCAATTTGATCTCTGAGAGCAACGGTCATCGCGTGCACAACGACGACGGTGAGTTGCAGCCTTGTCAACCCGCTTCACTTGCCAGCTACGGAGTGGATCGGCCTCGCGGATGATGTCGACGACGGCTGCTGGAGCGGTGACGCTGGGCGTGTGATCGACGGCATGCGCCTTCACCTTCGCCTTCGCGCGGTCCGCCATGAAGCGCTGCGTTGTCGCCATCCTGTTGCTCCTGATATCGATCTTGCACGGCCCCCGTCAGCCCAACGTCTTCATCCAGCCCGCGACGGCCCGCCCGATCTCATCCGGCGAATCTTCCTGGACGAAATGGACCCCCTTGACTGTCACCTCAGTCTGCGCAGGCAAGCTTCGGGCGTGTTCGAGAACCTTGCCGCCGGCGAGGATTCCGCCGGGCTAGGCCTTCAGGAACAGCTTGGGCACCCTGCTCGTCTTCAGCCAGTCCGCGTAGGCGTCCACGATCGCGGTCACGTCGGCGGGGTCGCCCTCGATGGGGATCTCTCGGGGCCACGTCAGCGTCGGCCGTCGGCTCTCGCCGGGCTCGGCGAACGGCCGACGGTATTCCGCCATCTCCTCGTCGGAGAGCTTGCGCAGCATTGCCCCTGGCAAGACCTTCTCAATGAAGAAGTTGTTTTGGAGGACCATCTGCTCGCCGGCCTCGGAACGCAGCGCCTGCAAGACTGGGCGCATTCCGAACTTGTCCCAGTGGTCCCAATACTGCCGCCCCACCATCGCCTCCATATACGCGATGCCCTTCACGGCATCGCGGTGGCGGTTGGCCCAGTCGAAGCCGAGAGTCGAACCCCAGTCATGGATGACTAAGGTGACGCGCTCGCGCACATTCAGGACCTCGAGCAGGGCGTCGAGGTAACGGCGGTGCTCGACGAACCGATACGAGCCAGGGCCGCTGTTGGGCAGCTTGTCGGAATCGCCCATACCTATCAGGTCGGGGGCGATGCACCGGCCTTGTGGCTGCAAGTGAGGTATCACGTTGCGCCAGAGGTACGACGAGGTGGGATTACCGTGCAGCAGCACGATGGGGTCGCCCTCTCCCACCTCCACGTACGCTATCTCGCGGCCGAAGGCCTGCCGTCGCTGCTTTTGGTAAGGAAATGTCGCAGAGATCATGTTCGCTTCTCCTGTAGCAGCCGACTAAGAACATCTTTGTCCGTCTGCGCGCAGCCTCGCGCTGCGCCGGAGAGTACGATTGGCCCGATTGCTTCCGGAACTCAGGTAACTATGCCGTGATCGCAACGACCGTTCAGATCACCGCTGCTTCAAACGGGATAATATCGCATCGCCGAGCCATCTCTCTCCTTCCGTATAAGTCCGCGCTTAATCAGCGTACCGCGCAGACCGTCGGACTGTTCTCTATTCAAGAGCCGATTGAGTTCAGAGGGCCGTATTCCCGGGTGCGTCCTGATCAAGGAAAGCGTCTTTTCTAGGTCACCACCCTGGCGGCTCTGTTTCGCTGATTTGACCGATCTAGCATTGTGCTTGACGGCCTTCTGCGCGCGCAGCTTTGGCGTTTTGGGTCCTTGTGGTCTTCGCTTCATCGCAGTTGTGGTCCCTCTAGGCAAACATTCTCACATCATACCAATCGTCGCGCTCCCTTGGGAGGTTGCCGCTGTCATTTCGATCCTGACCAACCCGCGCATAATCCGCGATTTCCGACAAACCCGCCATTGCCGCACTGCGCCGAAATACAGCAGTCGATGTCGCAGATGGTGGAGTCGAGGATGGGCGCGGTAGCTTGGGGCCTTTGGCCATCGCCCCGCTTCCCATCCCCGCTCATCGCGCCGGATGCCCATGGCCACTACTTCCTCGACCGAACCGCGAGGCAACGCCAGGACCGGCGTACCGCAGGCCATCGCCTCGATCATTGACAGCCCGAATGGCTCTGGCCAGTCGATAAGGAACATTAAGGCTAAGGCTTGGCCGAGGAAGTCGCTCTTCTGCTGCTCGTCGGAAGACGGGCTGACCGGGCGTATCATCAATTGTATCGAAGAGGCAGCCGTCGCCTTGCCGCGCGTGATGGCGCTGGATCGCCGTGCGGTGCGCCGGCGATTTGAAGAGCGCTTTACCGCCACGCGCATGGCGAACGATTATG
>Ga0210406_10008188_pt1 | contig 10490 bp, 9 predicted proteins | sample IncBWC30MmetaG_FD_155454 | JGI IMG/M metagenome (GOLD analysis project Ga0210406, IMG submission 155454) | Forest soil microbial communities from Barre Woods Harvard Forest LTER site, Petersham, Massachusetts, United States - Inc-BW-C-30-M | ecosystem: Environmental > Terrestrial > Soil >... | reverse complement strand
CGCAGCAACCACCTCCTCACCTTTGAACCTACCGCCGCTTCCCTATGCGGAAAGCGCGCTCGAGCCGGTAATCTCAGCCAGGACGTTGAGCTTTCATCATGGCAAGCACCACCGGGCCTACGTTGAAAACGTAAATAAATTGATCGTGGGCACGGAGCTTGCCGATCTGCCGCTGGTCCAGATCGTGACCGCCACGGTGGGCAAGGTCGACCGCGCGAGCATCTTCAACAACGCGGCGCAAGCGTGGAATCACAGTTTTTATTGGCATTGCCTCAAGCCCAATGGAGGCGGCGAACCGCCGGCAGCGCTCAAGCACAAAATGGAAACCGCATTCGGGAGCGTCGACGCCTGCAAGAAAGAGTTGGCGAATCACGCGGTCGCCCAATTTGGAAGCGGCTGGGCTTGGCTGGTGCTGGAAGGTTCCGAGCTCAAGGTCGTGAAAACCGCCAACGCCGATACGCCTATCACGCGAGGCCTGAAGCCGCTGCTGGCGATCGACGTCTGGGAACATGCGTACTACCTTGATTACCAGAACAAGCGCGCGGATCATGTCAATGCGCTGATCGACAAGCTGACGAATTGGGAATTCGCGGCGGCCAACCTCGAGAACTTCGAGAAAAATCAGTATAGGTGAAGTTGTGAGCAGCTTATCGCCAAGACTCTATGTCATTGGGTTCAGATCAATGTCTGCCATGCCGCAGATCAACGGATATCTACGGGCCATCTGCGTTGCAACCGAAATTGCTCTGAGAACCGCAGAACTGGCAAAGCGCGGGTTTGCAGCGTTCGCCGAAATTCCATACCACGACCCTCACCGGCAAAGGGAACTTGAGTGCCTTCTGAACGACATGCAAGGTGAGCCCTGATCCCTTGGGTCTAAGAGGCGGCCATAGCCGGGGCACCGCGTGGCTGGTCTTTGCTCTCCTCGCCATAGTCATGTATGGCAATTTCTACTTCTACGACTCAATTGGACCGGTTGCAGATCTGCTCCAACGGCAGCGCGGGTTCAACGGCACTCAGATCGGCACGCTCAACGCCATCTACAACCTGCCGAACGTCGTGCTGATTCTCGTCGGGGGCGTCCTCGTCGATCGTTACGGCGCAGCCCGCGTGACCTTGTGTACTGCGGCTGTGTGTCTCGCCGGCGCGGCGCTCACCGCCTTCAGTCCGAGCTTCGCCGGGATGGCTGCCGGCCGGCTCCTCTTCGGCATCGGCGCCGAGACTTTCATCATCGGCATGCTTGTGGCGATCGCGGAGAATTTCGCGGGCGGCAATGTCGCCTTTGCGATGGGGTTGTCCATTGGCATCGGCCGCTTGGGTTCGTTCTCTGCGGACATGTCGCCAACTTGGTTTGCCGAAGCCTACCGTCAGGGGTGGCAACCACCGCTGATGATCGCCACGCTCGTTGCAGCGACATCGTTTGCCGCGGCCGTGGGCTACTGGTGGTTCGATCACCGGATGCGGGGCAATACACCGGCCCATGTGTCAGGTACGGTCCAGCGCTTCGTGCTCGGTGATCTGTTGCGATTCGGGTCTGCCTACTGGTATCTGCTGGGGCTGTGCGTGCTCTGGTACGCAGTGATATTTGCGTTTCGCAGCACGTTCTCGATAGAGTATTTCCAGCACGCACATGGCCTGGATCTCGCCGCTGCCGGGGCAATGAATAGCTACGTGTTCCTGGCCGCCATGTTCACGACGCCGGCCTTTGGGTGGCTGTGCGGCCGCACCGGCCGGTATGCACCGATGCTGGCGTTCGGCGCGCTGCTGTTGCCCTTGTCGATTGCCGTTATGGCGCTGACCCAGTGGAGCCTATGGGTGGCCACCGCGATGATTGGCGTGAGCTTTTCGTTGGTCCCCGCCGTCATGTGGCCGCTCACCAGCAAGCTGGTTTCTCCTGCACGGTTCGGCACAGCGCTCGGCCTCATGTCGGTGGTACAGAACGCCGGTATTGCCGGCGCCAACTTGGTCGCCGGCTCACTGAATGACTGGAGCGCTGCGAGCGCCCACAATCCGGCCGGCTACCAGCCCATGATGCTGTTCTTTGGCGTCGTCAGTTCGCTGGGCTTTGGCTTTGCGATACTACTATGGTTCACTTCCACGGTCGCGCCGCACCGCTCCCGTCGCGGAGCGCCTTGAACTCTGATGTTGGCCGCCACTCCGGCCACCACCGTGAGTTGCCCAGGTCGCGGCCAATCCTATAGAACAGATCGACATCCTCGGCAGCCCCGCGCAGATCCCAGTTCGGACTCCAGGCATCGCACGGTTCGTGGTAACAGTGCGCCGTATAGTCGGCGACCCATGCGTCACCTGCGATCCGTCCGCCGCTGACCAGATCTTCGCCCCCGCCCAGTGCCATCAGCAGCAGCGTCGGCACGCCGCGCTTGGCAAGCGAGAAATGATCGGCACGATAAAACAGCCCACGTTCCGGGTTGGGATCCGGGGTGACAGTGCGGCCTTGGGCGTGGGCGGCTCGCGCGAGATCGTCTTCCAAGTCGTTTTGTCCGGCTCCGATCAGTACTACGTCCCGCGCGGGTCCCGCTGTTTGCAAAATGTCGATCGTCAAGTCAGCGACCGTCTTTTCCAGCGCGAACAGCGGGTGGACTCCGAACGTCTCTGATCCGAAAAGGCCAGCCTCCTCGGCCGTCCAAGCCGCAAAGAGGAGGGTACGTTCGGTCCGCGGCCCCCGCGCGAAGGCGCGCGCCAATTCGAGCACGCCGGCGACGCCGAGCCCGTCATCATTTGCGCCGCGCCGGATCGTCTGACCTTGAGCATCCGGCGGACCGATCCCGTACGCGTCCCAGTGCGCACCGAATACAATAGCCTCGTCCGCATGGATCGTCCCGGCGAGTTTGGCGAGAACATTGCGGCTCTGGACACGCTCGGTCGTGACGGGCATCTCGATGCTGAAGCGAGCGCCGCCGAGTTCAACGGGGCGGAAGTCTGGGTCACGCGCCTTTCGCTTCAGCGCCTCGAAGTCGAGCCCGGCCTTTCTGAATAGCGTGACAGCGCTCTCGCGAGCAATCCACGCTTGCATCAAAACGGGTTGCGCCTCGCCGTTGGATCGAACGATGCCGTACGAGCCGACGGCCGTGCTGGAGGCGACTTTCCAATCGTAGCCCGCAGCCGCCGTCTCGTGGACGACAAGCGCGGCGACCGCGCCGCGCCGAGCGGCCTCTTCGAATTTGTAAGTCCAGCGCCCGTAATACGTCATCGCACGGCTGCCAAATTTCGCCGCCACGGGCTCGCCGGGTTTCGCCTCAAAATGCGGATCGTTGACAAGGAAGATGGCCACCTTGCCGTTCAGGTCGAAGCCCTTGAAATCATCCCAATCGCGTTCAGGTGCGGTCACGCCGTAGCCCACAAAGACCATCGGCGCATCGTGGATCGTGACCTGTGACACGGGGCGAGTCGTCCTCGGAGTGATGTCGCGCCCGGCGACCAACGGCAAGATTGACCCGCCCACATTGACTTCGAGCCGCGTGGGCACAGCCACAGTATTGTGAATCAACGGCACTTGCTGGGTCCAGCCGCCATGTTCCCCTGCCGGTTCAAGCCCGAGGGCCCGAAATCGTTGGATCAGGTACTCCACCGTCTTTTCTTCGCCGGGTGTACCCGGCGCGCGCCCCTCGAATGGATCCGATGCAAGCGTCTTGACCGTCGCCGACATTCTGGGTGCGCTGATCGGAGACTGCGATGCAGCGATGGAGGACATTGACGCTAGAGAGGCTGCAGCGACCAGCAAAGCCAGGAGCCGATTCAAGGCGCTTCTCCCGTCACGGTACTGTCTGCAGCTTGACCCGTTCGCCGCAATTCTGGCAACCCTTGAGCACATGAGGCATTCACGCGGCATGTAAAAAATACAAGACTGGCCGGGAAGCCGCGATCGCGAATTGCCAGTGGAAACTTTCTGGTCCAAGATAGTTGATCGACTGCAATCCTTGGAAGAAGGGCTAGGCATGCTGCTCGATCGCGATGATTGGTATGGTATCGCTCACGATCTCGAGTGGTCGCTGTCATACGTCGAACATGCAGATGCCTTTCCTGACGTGTGGAGCGGATCGAAGAACATTCCGCACGAGGCATGGCGCGCCTGGGAGGAGCCGTACCGCGTATCCTATCGCGATTACGTGGCAGTCCAGCGCGAGAAAGAGGCGGGCGTAGCCGGCGTGCGCGACGCTCTCAAACGGGCACGGGTCTACCAAAAGCTGCAACCAGGTGTTGCCGCGGTCTCCCATCTTCACATGGGGGCGACCTGCATGGTGGAGCAGATGGCGGTGATGATGCTCGGGCGATCCGTACGGTTTGCTCCCAGCCCGCGATGGCGAAACATTTCCGTATTCGGCATGTTGGATGAAATTCGCCATGCACAGCTTGACCTCTTGTTCTCACACGATTTGCTGAAATATGAATCTCGCTTTGATTGGTGCCAGAAGGCTTTTCACACCAACCAATGGGGCATCATCGCAATCCGTAGCTTTTGCGATGATTGGCTTCTGAACACAAACTGCGTCGATTCTGCGATAGCCGCGCACCTTACTTTCGAGCACGGATTTACCAACATGCAATTCGTCGCACTAGCTGCGGACGCGATGAAAGCGGGCGACATAGAATTCTCGAACCTGTTGTCGAGCATTCAGACCGACGAGGCGCGTCACGCGCAACAAGGCTTTCCAACTCTGGAAGTTCTCATGCAGCACGACCCGCAGCGTGCGCAGCGGGTGCTCGACGTAAGCTTCTGGAGGTCGTTCCGGCTGTTCCAGGCAATTACCGGGCCGTCGATGGATTACTACACGCCGCTCGATAAGCGCACCATGTCATTCAAAGAGTTCATGGTGGAATGGGTGGTCGACCAGCACGAGCGAACGCTTCGCGACTATGGGCTCAAGATGCCTTGGTACTGGGACACCTTCCTGCAATCTCTGGAACACGGCCACCACGCTCTGCATTTGGGGATGTGGTTCTGGCGACCGACGCTGTTTTGGAAGCCGAGCGCCGGCGTTTCAAAGGCGGAGCGGCGCTGGCTCAACGACAAGTATCCGAGCTGGGAAGACAGCTGGGGAGTGTTCTGGGACCAAATCATCAAGAACGTCAATGATGGCAACATGGCGCAAACACTACCCCTAACCCTGCCGGCGCTCTGCAATCTCACGCAGCTGCCGATCGGCACGCATTTGGATCGCCATCATCTGGAGTGTGTTACCAGCGAATATCGCGGCCGCACTTATTACTTCGATTCCGAGGTCTCAAAGTGGTGCTTCGAGCAAGAGCCGGAGCGCTATGCGGGTCACTTGAATGTAGTCGACCGATTTATCGCCGGTATGATCCAGCCGGCGGACCTCGCAGGCGTACTGCAATGGATGGGTCTTACCGAGGACGTGATGGGAGACGATGCCGGGGACTATTGTTGGGCGGCCGACTATCTCCACTGATGGGGTATGGAGGAAGCAGATGGCGCTGATTCCGATCTATGGACGCTTCGTTGGAGATTGCACGGCCCTCCTGGTGGCGGTTGATACCGACGACACGATTGACGAAGTCGCGACCAAGATAGCGGTGCACGCTGTCGGCCCGAGGCTGCCCGAACACCCTGGCGCCAAAGGTTTCGAGGTATTGGCCGGCGGTCGGACGCTCGCTCCGACCTCGCGCTTGAAGGACTTCTCACCGCGACCGCTACAATGGCTGGACGTACGTTGGAAATTGTAGAATTCGCGCAATCGCGGCATATTAGCGCCGTCGAGATTTGTGACGCGGACCAACTCTGGGACGGCGAGATGGAGTGCTTCCGCGCGGGCAATACGACCATCCTGCTCCTCAAGATCAATGGGCAGTTCCATGCCTATCAGGGGCACTGTCCTCATCAGGGCGCTGCGCTGGCGGAAGGTGAACTCGAAGGCGGACTTCTGACCTGCACCGCGCACCGATGGCAATTCGACGCGACGAATGGACAGGGCGTGAACCCCAAGAGCGCGCGCTTGAAGTGCTTTCCTGTTCATGTCATCGAGCGGAAGGTATTGGTCGAAGTGGAGTTTGACGGCGTCCTCGAACCGGAACTTCAGTCGTGCTGCGACGAACTCAATGAACGGAGGGGCTCATGATGTCGAGCGAAATCAGCGGGGGCGACGAGCTGGACAATTTCGTCGGTCCGGTCATCCGCGCCGGAGATTTTGCCGATGTGGTGGCGCGATCGATCCAAGACGACAACCCCGGCAAGGAGGTGCGGATCGTCGATCGCGGTGACTATGTGCGCGTCCACACGGCTCAGATCTGCCGCCTTACTCGAAAAGCCCTGGAGCGACATCTGGGGCATCCATACGAATTGCGGATGTTGGAGACCGAAATGCCGTCATTTTGCGGCAGGCTGAGGACGCGCGACGACGAATTTGTCTGGTTCTACGACAACTGACTTTCCTGCGCGTCGCAAGCCCCTCGAGGAAGAGTTCATGGACACCAGAAACCCAGAAGGGCCGCGCCGGCCCCCGCTCAAGACCTGGTCTGCATTGGGAAATTTGGGTCGCCGGCCGAGCGAGTACGAGATCGTCACTCACAAGATGAACCACACCCTGAGAGATACGCCGCTCGAGCTCGCTCCCGATAGCCCCGGCAATCTTTGGCTCGGGCGGCACCGGGACAGCATCACCCTCAGGGTCCGGGATTGGGATGCGTTCCGCGATCCCGACCAACTCACCTACAGGAAATACGTGACGTGCCAGGATAAAAGCGAAACCTATCTGGACGCAATTATACTGGAGTTTGCGCGGATCGGTCGCGCCGAGAGCGAGCCAGACTTTCTACAGACCTGCCTGACTCCCACACGTTACCTAGCGCATGGTCTGCAGATGATGTCAGCCTATCTGCAGCAGATGGCGCCCTCGGCCTATGTCGGCAATTGCGCAGCCTTCCAGACCGGTGATCAACTCCGTCGCGTGCAGCGTGTGGCTTATCGAACCAAACAGCTCGATCGCGCATTTCCGGAGCGTTTGTTCGGCAAGAGTGAACGGATTGCGTGGGAGCAACTGCCGCAGTGGCAAGGACTGCGCAAAGGAATAGAGCGGTTGCTCGTCACCTTCGATTGGGACGATGTCTTCGTCGGCCTGAATCTCGTGCTCAAACCTCTAGCGGACGAGCTCACGCTGAGACAGTTCGCGATCGTCGCGCGTCACCTGAATGCCGAGCTCGATGCACTGCTGGCCGACAATCTGTTTCTTGATGCGGAGCGGAGCCACCGGTGGAGCGCTGCGCTCACTCGGTTTGCTATCGCGGACGACCTCGCCAATCGCAAACATCTCGATGCGCTGGTCGCCAAATGGCGCCCGCTTGCGGACGAAATCGTGGAGACCGGGAGCCGCTTGCTGGGATCTTTCCCGTCCGGCGTGAACACTGCCGACCAGATAGCGGCAGCGGCGACAGGTGCTTGGCAAAGCTTCCTGCACGGGGCGGGCCTTCAAACCGAATCAGCGGAGTGTTTCAAATGAATACGCATCCATCGGCTAACCCGTTGCGCAAGACCGGCCTGGACGTCCTGGGCGATCGTCCCTGGGGCTCTCATTTCTGTCTATTCTTCGACACAAAGAGCGATCTCCTCGAAATTCTGGTCCCTTATTTCAAGGCGGGGCTCGCCCAGAACGAATTTTGCTTCTGGGTGCTCGCCGACCCACTCAACGAAGACGATGCGAGGTACGCGCTAAAACAGGCGATGCCCGCCTCGGATCGACACTTGGTCGATCGGCACATGGAGTTCATGCCCGCTGAGAAATGTTATCTGAGCGACGGGGTATTCAATCTCGATCGGGTGAAGGATGAGTGGGGTGCCCGCCTCAACGGCGCGCTCTCGGCGGGCTACGAGGGCATCAGGGTGACGGGCAGCACGGGGTGGCTGGAAACGAGGGAGTGGCCGGGTTTCTGGAAATATGAGGCGAATCTCAACGAGTCCATCGTCGATCAGCGGATGACGGTGTTGTGCACCTATCCTCTTGTCGGGAGCGCCGGTTGCGACATCCTCGATGTCACACATACACATCAATCCGCCATCACGAAGCGTAGTGGCAATTGGCAGGTCATCGAGACTGCTGCTCTTAAAGATGCGAAGGAGGAAATCCGAAAGCTGAACGAAGAACTCGAACAGCGTGTCAACGAGCGCACCCGGGACCTGCGGGTCGCCCAGGCGGAGCTCGTGCGTGCCGAACGGTTGACGGCCATGGGCCTTCTAGCGGCGTCGATCACCCACGAAATTGCGCAACCGATTGGTGCGATGGTCGTCAGTGGCGGCGCGTGCTTGAATTGGCTGGAAAACGAGCGGCCCAATCTGGAGGAGGCGCGCGAAGCTGCGCAGCGCATGCTGCAGAACGGAACCCGGGCCACCGACGTGCTTCGAAGCATTCGCTCGCTGGTGCAAAAGGCCGAGCCGCGCGTGGCTCGATTGGATATCGATACGGTGATTGAAGAGGTGCTGGTGCTTGCCAGAGGCGAGTTGCAGCAGCATCGCATCGCAGTGCGGACAGAATTGGACGCCGGTTTGCCGCAGGTTCTCGGCGACCGGCTGCAGTTGCAACAAGTACTGCTCAATCTGATCATAAACGCCATTCAGTCAATGTCGGGCGTGAATGATCGCCCGCGGGAATTAGTGATTCGAAACAAGAGGGAGGCTCTGAACGATGGCCTGAACCAAGGTGTCCTCATCACAGTGGAGGACTCCGGGATCGGCTTCGATGGCGGTTCCGGAGAGCGTATTTTTGATTCGATGTTCACTACTAAAGAAGGCGGCATGGGCATGGGCTTGTCGATCTCGCGTTCGATCATTGCGGCCCATGGAGGCCGGATTTGGGCATCGCCAGGTGACTCCGTCGGCGCGATCTTCCGGATCGTCCTGCCGTCGAAGGGCGGCGTCGAAGTCGATCAAATTCGTTCTTAGCAGCGCAGCCTCGGCTTGTGAACCCAGCGATTTACTGGGACACTTATTTATGAGTCCAGACATCAAGCGCTATCAAGACAATCTGCGCGATGAACTCAATGGCGCGGCGCTTTATGCCGCACTGGCGGCCGCCGAATCCGACCCGCTGCGCAAGGACTTGTTCCTGCAGTTGGCGCAGGCCGAGTCCAGCCACGCTCAGCTGTGGCGCGACAAGCTCTCCGCGGCCGGGGTCCAAGACGAACGTTTCGTGCCCGGGTTTCGCACCCGGCTCCTCGCGAAGCTAGCTCAACGATTCGGCCCGGGCTTCGTGCTGCCGACCCTTGCGGCATCGGAGTTCGCCGACCGTAACAAGTACGCGGGCCAGAGCGATGCGCAAGCCATCTCCGCGGAGGAGCGGGGCCATGCTGCGGTGATTCAAGCCGTAGCAGCCAATGCCGGCAGCGGCGGAACGACCGGCGCCGACATTGCCCGTGCCGAACCATGGCATCGCGGCGCCTCGGGAAACAATCTTCGTGCCGCAATTCTCGGCGCGAACGACGGTCTGGTGTCCAACTTCTGCCTGGTCATGGGAATCGCCGGGGCCGGCAGCGGAAATAAAACGGTTCTTCTGACGGGATTGGCGGGCCTGGCGGCCGGCGCGTGCTCGATGGCTCTGGGTGAGTGGCTTTCGGTGACCAATGCACGGGAGCTCGCGCAAACGCAGATGGCGCGCGAGGCGGAGGAAATCGAGCAGACGCCGCTGGCCGAGCAGCATGAACTCGCCCTGATCTTTCAGGCCAAGGGTATGCCGAAAGAGGATGCTCAGCGCGTCGCCGCACAGATGATGAAGGACAAGAAGGGCGCACTCGATACGTTGGCCCGCGAGGAATTGGGCATCGATCCCGCCGAATTGGGCGGCAACCCTTGGACTGCGGCCGGCACTTCGTTTGCCTTGTTCTCCGGCGGAGCGATTTTTCCGGTAGCACCATTTTTCTGGATGCATGGGACTTGGGCGATCGCGGCAAGTGCGCTCGCGAGCGGTGCCGTGCTGTGCGCGGTCGGCATGCTATCTTCGCTGTTCAATGGGCGCAGCCCCTGGTATTCCGCGGCGCGCCAATTGATTTTCGGTTGCCTCGCGGCCGCTGTCACCTATGGAATTGGGGCGGCGCTAGGCACGACGCTATCGTGAGATTCGCCCGGTTGTGGCCGCTGCATCTGCTTCCCTTGCAGGGAGATGTCGACGGTGAGAGACCTCGAAGGGTATGTGCTTGAGACGCTTCGCGTGGGCAGCGAGTGCATCTTGTACCGCGGCCGGCAGGCGGGTAATGCAGGTTCAATCCTGGTTCTAGCGCCCGCTGCGACTTCACAGTCCCCGGCGAACCTTGCGCGGATCACGCACGAATACGAGCTCGCAAGCCGGCTGGACCCGGAATGGGCTGTGCAGCCTATTGCGCTCGCGCGCCGCGATGGGCACGCGGTGCTCGTACTCGACGACCCGGGCGGCGAACCGCTCGATCGATTCCTCGGCAAACCATTGGAGATATCGGAGTTTCTGCGCATTGCGATCTCCCTTGCGGATGCGCTCCGTCGGGTGCATGACCAA
>Ga0210406_10008187_pt1 | contig 10491 bp, 11 predicted proteins | sample IncBWC30MmetaG_FD_155454 | JGI IMG/M metagenome (GOLD analysis project Ga0210406, IMG submission 155454) | Forest soil microbial communities from Barre Woods Harvard Forest LTER site, Petersham, Massachusetts, United States - Inc-BW-C-30-M | ecosystem: Environmental > Terrestrial > Soil >... | reverse complement strand
CGAGCATGTGGCGGGCGTCGTCGGTGGAGCGGGGCTTGCCGAAGATGCGGCCTTCGAGAGTGACGACGGTGTCGGCGGCGAGGACGATTGCGGGGCCGGTGGTGCGGGCGGCGACGAGTTCGGCTTTGGCGTCGGCCAGGCGTTGCACGTGATCGGTGGGCGATTCGCCGGAAAAGGGCGTTTCGTCGACGGCCGAAGGCACGACGATGAAGGAGAAGCCGGCGTCGTGAAGGATCTCTCGGCGGCGAGAGGAAGTCGATGCGAGGATTAGCTTCATCTCAGATGACTACGGATTCGTGGTATTCGCCGAAGACGCGGCGGAGGGCGTCGGAGATTTCGCCAACCGTGGCGTGGGCCTCGACGGCGGTGAGAATGGCGGGGAGGAGATTCTCGCTGCTGACGGCGCGGCGCTGGAGTTCGGCCAGGGCGGATGTGGTGCGCGTGGAATCGCGCTTGGCGCGTAAGGCGTTTAGGCGGGCGATTTGCGAGCGTTCGATTTCGGGCGCGATGCGCAGGGTGGGGATGGAGCGCTCTTCTGCGGCCATGAAGTCGTTGACGCCGACGATGATTTGGTCTTTGGATTCTACGGCGCGCTGAAAATCGTAGGCGGCCTTTTGGATTTCACCCTGCACAAAACCGCATTCGATTGCGCGTAACATTCCTCCCATGGCGTCAATCTTGGAAATGTAACGAACGGCGCCCTGCTCTATTTCGTTGGTGAGGTGCTCGATGGCGTAGGAGCCCGCTGCCGGATCGATTGTGTTGGTGACGCCGGTTTCGTGGGCGAGGATTTGCTGGGTGCGCAGGGCGATTAGCGCGGAGTCTTCGGTGGGAAGGGCTAGGGCTTCGTCGAGGGAATTGGTGTGAAGGGATTGACAGCCGCCGAGTACGGCGGCTAGGGCTTGAATGGCTACGCGGACAATATTGTTTTCGGGTTGCTGGGCGGTGAGCGAGGAGCCGGCGGTTTGCGCGTGGAAGCGGAGGAGGAGCGAGCGGGGATCCTGGGCTTTGAAACGGTCGCGCAGGATTTTGGCCCACAGCCGGCGGGCGGCGCGGTATTTGGCGATTTCTTCGAGGAGGTCGCTGTGCGCGTTGAAAAAAAAGGAGAGCTGCGGAGCGAATTCGTCGACGCCGAGGCCGGCCTGTAGGGCGGCTTCGACGTAGGCGATGCCGTCGGCTAGCGTGAAGGCCACTTCCTGGATGGCGGTCGAGCCAGCTTCACGGATGTGGTAGCCGGAGATGGAGATGGTGTTCCACTTGGGGAGGTTGTCGCGGCACCACGCAAAGAGGTCGGTGACGATGCGCATGGCGGGACGGACGGGATAAATGTAGGTGCCGCGGGCGATGTATTCCTTGAGGATGTCGTTTTGGACGGTGCCGGAGATTTTGGCGAGGTTGGCGCCTTGTTTTTTGGCCACGGCAACGTAGAGGCAGAGCAGGATGGCGGCGGTGGCGTTGATGGTCATGGAGGTGGAGACGTTTTCTAGCGGGATGTTGTCGAAAAGCGTTTCCATGTCCTCAAGGGAGTCGATGGCCACGCCTACTTTGCCGACTTCCCCTAGAGCCAAGGGATGGTCGGAGTCCAAACCGATTTGCGTTGGAAGATCGAAGGCTACGGAGAGGCCGGCCTGGCCTTTGCTAAGGAGGTAGCGGTAGCGTTGGTTGGATTCGACGGCCGTACCGAAGCCGGCGTATTGGCGCATGGTCCAAAAGCGGCCGCGGTACATGGTGGGGTAGATGCCGCGGGTGTAGGGAAATTCGCCGGGGTAGCTGATGGACGATTCTGGATCCGAGACGGAAGGATCGTCTCCGGTGTACAGGCGGTCGATGGGCAGGCCGGAGAGAGTCGTGAAGTGTTTTTTACGTTCGAGGGGCTTCGTTTTGGTGTCAGTCATTTGCGCCAATCGTGACCACGAAAGAAGGGGGCGGGGCCAGCCCCGCCCCAGGAAATAGATTACAGCTTGCGCGCGCGGCGGAACGAACTAACCGCGAAGAAAAAGAACAGCAGTGCGAAAGCAACGGCCGCGGCGATGAGCCAGCGGGCCACGTCGCGCGTCCAGGAGCGCAGGGCTACGTTGAGCCACACGATGCCGAGAAATGCAAAGATAGCGCCGGCAACCTCGAGGAAAAGTTGCTTAAGGGCGCGCCAGAAACGGTGGAAGCCTCCCTGGCGAGGCGCGGCTGCCGGAGAAGCTGCGGCGGAAGACATAACTGCATCTTAGCGCAAAACCCGCAATGAAATCTGGTGGGGGACGGAGCCCAGGCCCTTTAGAGGGTCGTGGGAGGGGCCTGGGACCTGCACTAACGGACTGTGAACCTATTGGAGACAACGCAAAACTAGGCGACTTGTATCCTAGGAAATGCGGGCCTAGAATGACAATTGCACTGAGGGGGGAGCCGCCCTTGCAACTAGACGATCACCTGAAAAACTTGCTCCGTGAATTGGGACACGCGATCAACGACACGGTGTCTGATTCCGATCGAATCACTGGCGCCATTGCCGGAGTGCGCGCGCACGGGTACGATATCGTGCTGAAGCTGGACGCCACGATCGGGTTGGCAAAGCGTGATGCCGCTGCGGCCGAGGCCGCCAAGCTCACGACGCAGGACCGGCGGTTTTTGGAATCGCTGCGCATTCAGGTCGACCAGGAGTCGTTTGATCAAATGCCGGACAAGAAGCCGGCGGCGCGGTTGACCATGACGCCGCAGGATGTGCGCTTCCTGAAGTCGCTGCGGATTGCAACGGACGATATCGAATGAAGGCATTGGCAAACATCGCGGTGCTGGGTTTGCCGACATTGGCAATGGCCGGGCTTTTTAGCGCGCCTGTGCGGGCGCAGTCTCCTGCCACCGTCGCGCCGATCGTGGTGGATACAGCTGTGCCCATCATCGTGAGCGCGGTCAAGCCGAAATCGAAGACCGCGGGGCTGGGCAAGTTTGAAGGATACGTGATGCACGCGAACATTGCGCAGATCACCCTCCGCGCCAAGGGAAATGATATGTCGCTCGAGACCTTCACACTGTCCGAAGTCGCGGCCACGAAGATGCAGTCGATCGTCGACAAGGGCGGCTACCAGTACGGCGATAAAGTCACGGTTTATTACGACCCGACAACCAAGCAAGCCCTTAAGGTCAAAGGCAAACCCTCAAAAGCTATTTGATTTGCGGAGCAGCGGTATGCTTCGCCTGCCTGCGGTTTCCGGCCGATTCTATCCCTCAAGTCCTGCGGAACTGACTGCGCTTGTCCGGCAATATACCAAAGTTGACTACGCGAATGAGCCGCTGCACCGAAAGGCCTGCCTGGTCCCGCATGCGGGGTATTTCTATTCGGGACTGGTGGCGGGAGCGGTGTACGCGCGAATGGCTATTCCAAAGAGAATTTTGATTTTGGGTGTGCGGCATTATCCGCACGGAGCGAACGCCGCGATTCTTTCCAGCGGAGCGTGGCGAACGCCGCTGGGCGATGCGCCGATTGATGAGCCGCTGGCGCAGGCGTTGCGCGCGGCTTGCCCTTTGCTGCAGGAAGACAGTGTGGCGCATAGCTCGGAACATTCGCTGGAGGTGCAAATCCCGTTTTTACAAGTCTTACAGAACGAGTTCACCTTTGTGCCCGTTGCGCTGGGGTCGCTGCGCTTCGAGGATCTAGTGGCCGTGGGCGACGCTATCGGCCGTGTGCTTGCGGCTTGCGGTCCGGAGGTATTGCTGCTTACCACTTCGGATTTGAATCATTACGAAAATGATCGAACGACGCGGGTGAAAGACCACAAAGCGATTGACCGCATCCTGGCGCTGGACGCTCGCGGACTGTACGACACTTGCCGGAACGAGGCCATTTCCATGTGCGGCTTGGGGCCGACGGTTGCCATGTTGACCGCTCTCGAGAGCTTCGGAACTCTGCGGCCGGAGCTGTTGCGCTACGCAACGTCAGCGGACGTTTCCGGGGATTTCAGCGCAGTCGTGGGATATGCGGGAATGACTTTTACCTAACAGCATTTAGAATGCTGCCGGACTCGCGGACTTCTGATGAAGAACGACACCTCTTTTAAAAGAAAAACGGCTCCAACTCGCGGAGCCGTCTTCCGTTCAACAGATTTCTAAAGAATAGGAATGGCTTCAGTGGGGACGCCCGCCGCCACCGCCGGACGAAGGAGCAGAAACGTGGGGCGCCGGCGCGGAAGGTGCGGACGATCCGCGCGAGGAGCCGCCGCCGGCATACTCGGTGCCGCCGCCGCGATACCCCCCGCCACCGCCGCTCGAGCTGCGAGGTGCGGGTGGGGGCGGCGGCGTGCTACGAGACGGTGGTGCCGTGCTGCGCGCCGAAGTCGGCGTAACGGGAACCCGCGCGAGAGTCCCCGACGGCGGATTATTTCTGGGTCCTTCCACGATGTGATCATTTCTGATCCCACCGGGGGCATTCTTTTCCGCCCTCGCTTCTGTACCCGCGGCAACCGACCCCGCATTTGTGTTCACAAAGCGGTGTTCGCGTGGATCGTACACGATCGAAGAATCGTGGCTGAGGGAAACGACGTGCGCCCCGCTGCTGCCTTCGAGAATGGTGCGCGACGTGCGCACCGGGGCAGTTGTAGCAACAAGACCGCCTGTCAACGCGTCATGTGTCGGCGATTTTACGGTTTCCCATTTTTGTCCGCCGGCTGCGGCGAGAACCGGCGCCGCAGGATTCCTGGCTGTCTCGGTGGAAAAGACGCCGTGCCCCAGATTCAAAGGAGTCTTGCCGTTCTTGTCCAAGGGATGCATGGGGACGACACCGAGCTTGCCGTTTTGGCGAACGAATACAGCCGTGGTCGCACGATAGAGCGGGTGAGGTGGATGAACGGGAGGAAGACGCTTTCTCGGGTTACCCCCGTACACTCCGTAATACGCTGGCGGCGAATAGAACCAACCGCCACAAGAGGTGTCAAATAGCCAGCCGCCATAGTGGTAAGGAGCCCAACCCCAGGGTTGGTAGCTGGCAAAAGTCCAGCCGAAGCCGGGATCCCAGATCCATTGGCCCGTGGTGAACGGAGACCAGCCGAGGCTTGCACCGAAGGGCCGCCATCCATAGCCATAGCTTCCACAAGAAGACCAGGCGCCGTAGGTGTAGAGATCGGCGTAGCCCGGCGAATAATAGGACGAATTCGTGTATTGAAGAGAGGCGTTCGTCGCGGTGGAAACCGTATCGATTCGGCCGGAGACCCAGTGATCGAAATCATCGTCGGCGGGGAGACGCGCGATGTTCACGGTGTCCTCGGCTGCCTTCATGGCGAGCGACTGGCCCTTGCTAAGCTGCGTGGTTTCTTTCTTGTGCAGTACGGAAGCGTGGCCCGTCAGAACATCGACGTTGCTGCCATCGTCAAAATTGTTGATGCGGAAGGACCCCTTGCCGCTGGCCTCAACCGTGAAATCGCCGCCGGTCACGCTGAAATAATCGCCGCTGGAGGGGTTTACGTAGAAAGAAGCGGAGCCTTGCCGGAGAACCAGACGGGTAGTGCGGGCGCCGTCATCGAGAGAAAGATCGAAGAATTCGAGAACCGAGTTCTCGTTCAGAAAGGCCATCGCGCCATTTTCGAATTCGATTTCGGCGCGGCCATGGTCCGTGGCAACCACGTAGCCTTGACGGACGGGCAGGTTGGCTTGGGCCGTTTCCCATTGTGCCTTTTGGTCGGCGAGCGGGTCGCCATGAGCTCCTCGCGTAAAACGCACATCGCCTTCGACTAGACTCAGGCGGATGACCCGGGCGTGGCTCGAGTCTGCGGCGGCCGGTTGGAGGCCGGCGGAAAGAGCGAAGAGCAACGAAAAGAAAAGAATGGAACGAAACATCCTGCTGGAACCCATGTGTCACCCCCATCGGCGACGCTGGCGGTCTGACAAATTATGAGACGGACGCCAGACGGGGCAGGTTACGCCCGTGTAAACCCATGACCATGGTCTCGCCGGGTACGGTCCACGTCAAGGGGTTGCGTGGTGAAGGGGCAGTTCGCTGCGCTACGCCCTCTAGGCCACCGCGCGGAAACGCTATCAAGAGGGGCGAACGTTTGCACTTTTTTGTCAGAGAGCTAGTCAGCGGGACGATTGGGTAGCCGTGCGGCGCACGTCCCGCGTCAAAATGATAGGATTCTGCCGAAGACTATGCGACGAATTGCTTCCCGCGTCTCCCAACTGAATGGCGAAGGGGCGCTGGCCGTGTATTCCCGGGCGAAGGAACTTGAACGCGCGGGGCGCTCCATTATTCATCTGGAGCTTGGCGAGCCCGACTTCCATGCGGCGGCGCCGGTGGTGGACGCCGTGCGCGAGGCCCTTGCGGCGGGCCGCGATCGCTACGTGTCCACGCGAGGCATTCCTGCGTTGCGCGAAGCGATTCGAGAGTATTTGAAGCGGACGCGGCGGTTGGAAGTGGCGCCCGACGAGGTTCTTGTGGCGCCCGGCTGCAAGATGGCGTTGTCACTGGCGATGATGGCACTGATCGGACCGGGCGACGAGGTGCTGTACCCGGATCCGGGCTTTCCGATCTATCCTTCGTTGACGCGCGGACTCGGCGCCCAGGCGGTGCCCTTCGGGTTGGAAGAGAGAAACGCTTTTCAGCCTGATTTGCACGAGATTCGACAAAAGATCACGCCGCGAACAACCGCCCTGATATTCAACTCCCCCAACAATCCGACGGGGACAGTCTTCCGCGCGGAGGCGCTTCGGAAAATTGCCGAGTTGGCCGAAAAGCACGACCTGTGGATTCTCGCGGACGAGATTTACGCGCGCATTTTGTTTAGCGGAGAATATGAATCGATCCGCGCTTTGCCCGGAATGGCAGAGCGAACCGTCATCATCGATGGGTTTTCGAAGAGTTTTGCGATGACCGGTTGGCGGCTGGGTTACGCGGTGGCGCCAAAGCACGTGGTGGATGCCATGGACCTGCTGGTGCTGAATACCTTCACCTGCGTGGCGGAGTTTACGCAGGTCGCGGCGATTGCGGCGCTGCTCGATTCTACCCACGCCGTGGAGGCCATGGTGGGGGAGTACCACAAGCGACGCGATCTTTTCGTGGCGGGATTAAATGGCATTCCCGGTTTTCGGTGTCAAGCGCCCGGCGGCGCGTTTTATGCGTGGGTAAATATCGCAGACACTGGGCTAGCTGCGGAGGAAGTCGCGAAACTACTCCTGGAGGAGGCGGGTGTGGCGGGCATCGCGGGAGCGGCGTTTGGTCCGGGCGGAAAGAATTATCTGCGATTTTCGCTGGTCAGCGCGCGTCATCTGCTGGAGGAGGCGCTTCGGCGCATGATGCGGGTGTCTTCCCGGTGGCGGGCGACGGTGGTGCGCTAGGACGGGTATTCCTGCCGGTGCGTCTTTGCGGGGGAGAAAAACGTTAGAGGATAGACAGAGACGACAGACAAGAAGGTCTCACCCGCCGCGTCGCCGAAGATTCTGGGAGAGAGTGGAATAATGAGGAGTTTCCGTAAAGTGGGAAAGGCGCTGTTCCTCGTCGCGTTGGCGGCTTCGGTGGGTGCCCCCCATGCCGGTGCCCAGGCCAAACCGCTGGCGGGCGCCGATGTGCCGAAGGTCTATGAAAGACTGCGGAAGCAGATCGACCAAATCCCGATCTACGACAATCACTCGCACGCCACTTTTCCCGACGATTCCGACATGGATGCGATGGCTGCACCGCCCGACGAGAGCAGCGTTCTTCGTTTGAGCGACACGAATCCTGAATTCGTTGCCGCGGCGAAATCGCTGTTCGGTTATCCCTATCAGGATTTCAAGCCGGAACACGCCAAGTGGCTGATCGACAAGAAAAAAGCGGCGGAAGCGGCGGGCGGAACGGCTTATTGGGACAGCATTCTCGATAGATTGAATATCGAGACGTGCCTTGCGAATCGCGTGGCGCTGGCGCCTTATCTCGATCCGAAGCGGTTTCATTGGGTTTTCTTCGTGGATTCGTTCCTGTTTCCGTTCGACAATCGCGATCAAATCGCCAAGAACGGCGACATGGCGGTGTACGTCCCGCTGCAGGAGAAAGTACTGCAGCGCTATATGAAACGCGAGAGCGTAAACGCGCTGCCTGGCGATGTCACCGGTTACGAAGCTTTTGTCCGGCAAACCCTGGCCGACAATCAAAGAAAAGGCGGCGTGGCCATCAAGTTTGAAGCCGCCTATTTCCGTTCGCTTTATTTCAGCGATCCTCCGCGGGAAAAGGCCGAAGCGATCTACGCCAAATACCGCGCGGGGGGCGTGCCCGGCGCCGAAGAATACCGCACCTTTCAGGACTACATTTTTCGCGTGCTCATCGATCAAGCGGCGAAACTGGATCTGCCGGTGCATTTTCACAGCGCCGTGGGTATCGGCGACTATTTTAGTTTGCGCCACGGGAATCCGCTGAATCTTGAAAATGTGGTGCGCGATCCGCGCTACAGCAAAGTGAAGTTCGTGCTGATCCACGGCGGGTATCCCTACACGCTCGACATGATTTGGATGACGGCGGCGAAGAACGTGTATACGGATTCGTCGCTGATGGGGTACTACGTTTATCCCTCGGAGCTGAAGAACATATTGAAGCAGTGGATTTCGCTTTTTCCGGGCAAAATCATGTTCGGTTCCGATGCCTTTCCGTTCAACGATGCGGTGGGAGCTGAGGAGACCTTCTGGCTGGCGTCGCGTTCCGCGCGGACCGCCGTCGCCGCGGCGTTGGCCGAACTGGTCTCGGAAGGCGCGTTCAGCGAAGAGAAAGCACTTGAATTGGCACGCATGTACCTGCACGATAACGCGGCCAAGCTGTACGGAGGCAAGCCATGAGCACCGCTCCAGAAATGAAATACATTCCCTGGAAGAACGTCGAGCGCGAGCAACTCAATCCGCAGATTGACCGGGAAATGGTGGTCGGCAACCAAATCATGCTGGCGCGCGTGCTCCTGAAGAAAGGCGCGCACGTGCCGCTGCATCACCATCACAACGAGCAGGTGACCTACATTCTGGAAGGCGCTTTGAAGTTTGCAATCGATGGAAAAGAGATCGTGGTGCGAGCCGGTGAAGTGCTCTGCATTCCGCCGCACATGCCGCACGAAGCCTGGGCCATAGAGGACACCGTCGATCTGGACGTCTTTAATCCGCCCAGGGAAGACTGGTTAAACAAGACCGACGATTACCTGAGGCACGGGCGCTAAAAGCTGCCCTCCCTCGGTTTTTACCGCCTGGGCAACCCTCCCTGCCCTGTTTTCTTTCTTTGTAGCACACCAGCGAAAGAACGTAGACAAAGGCCTATGGTCTTGTTTACCGTAGCAGGGTGGGATGATTCCCGGCCCTGGGTCATACCTCTGAGGGGAGAATCATGAAGAGGCAACTCGTAGTCGTATTCTTGGTACTTGGCGCGGGGTGCGCCGCTCGCGCACAGCAAGCTGTCCCGGACGGTCAGGCCGTCAACCGCAATGTGGCGACGGAATTTTCAGCGTCGCCAGCTGCTAGCACAAGCCCGTTTCAACCGGCCGCCGCCAGCGCGCTGGCTCCCGTTCCCAGCTTTGCTTCGCTGCCGGCTTCTCTATCCCTTCCCGGAAACGCCGCTCCCGGGGCCTCGCCGTCGCCGGCCCCCGATCCAAAGTTCATCTATGGCGGCCGGGACGATTACCGCTGGCAGCTTGCTGTCGGAGCTGATTGGATCAGGTTCCGATCCTCGATCTTCAATGCCAGCGCCGTCGGCGTCAATGCTTCCGTTACCTATTTCACAAATGAGTGGTTTGGAATCGAAGGAAGCGCCTCCACTGGCTTTGCGCCGGAGATCTTTGACAGGGAACATGTGAAACTCCTGGTCTACGGCGCTGGGCCTAAAATCGCCTGGAGAGAAAAGAAATGGGAACCCTGGGGGCACGTCATCTTAGGCGGAAGCCACGAACAACCGCGCACGGCCGGCAACAGCAAGAACTCGTACGCGATCGAAGCGGGAGGCGGTGCAGATTATCGTGTCAATCCGCGCTTCTCAGGGCGCTTGGAAGCCGATTGGGTGCGCACGGGTTTTTTCAACCAGTCGCAGAACAATTTTCAGCTCCTGGGGGGAGTGGTATTCCACTTCTAGCAAACTGCGGAGCTTCGGGTTAATAACCGCGATTTGCAGGGCCGGCCTTCCGCTTCCCCTTCGCCGAAGCTCCGGGTGCACTCCCCAACAGAGGAAGTGGCGCACGATCCGGAACAGCCGAACAACGGCTTTGCTTTTTTGACGGCACTTTGGCCCAGTGACATTACCAGATTTTGCAGACTTGTTGTCTGATCATGGCGTCACCCTTCTTACAGCCGAAAGCTTTCGCGAATTCAGCCATGTTAGAGAGCGGTCCGTTTCCGCGAAAACGCGGCAGCGGGTGTGGATTGGTGTTGGCCATCAGGCGTTCGTACTCCGGACGTTCGTTCGCGCCCCAGACCTGCGCCCAGCCTAGAAAAAAGCGCTGCTCAGGAGTGAAACCATCCTGGTCCGGTGGACGGGGCTTGCCTTCGAGCGACTTTTCGTAGGCCGCATAAGAGATC
>Ga0210406_10008184_pt1 | contig 10493 bp, 7 predicted proteins | sample IncBWC30MmetaG_FD_155454 | JGI IMG/M metagenome (GOLD analysis project Ga0210406, IMG submission 155454) | Forest soil microbial communities from Barre Woods Harvard Forest LTER site, Petersham, Massachusetts, United States - Inc-BW-C-30-M | ecosystem: Environmental > Terrestrial > Soil >... | reverse complement strand
AGATGGACCGCTGCGGGGAGAGATGGAAAGGGAAGTTGAGCGACGGCACATCGCCGGGGTTAAGGTGCTGGGCCGCGTGCCTGGCACGGAGCTTGTGGCCGAGATGAAGCGGGCGCGGTTCCTGGTGTTCCCGAGCGAGTGGTACGAGGGGCTGCCACTGACCATCGCCGAAGCTTTCGCGTGTGGCGTGCCCGTTGTCGCTTCGAGGATTGGTTCGATGGTCGAGCTGGTGGAGGACGGCCGGACAGGGCTGCACTTCACGCCGGGCGATCCCGCAGACCTGGCGGCCAAAGTTGAATGGGCGTGGGCGCATCCGCAAGAAATGGCAGGGATGGGGCGGGCGGCGCGTCGAGAGTATGAAACGAAATATACGCCTGAGATTAATTACGCTCAGCTGATGGAAATCTGCCAGCGAGTAATCGGCAGTGGAAACGGAAACGCGGAGACGTTCGCCGCCGCTGCCGCAGGAAGGGGAGCCTAAATGGCTACGCCCAGCCTCCAACCGGTGACTGTAAGCGTTCAACAAACTTCCGCGTATCGGGTGCTGGGGGTGCGAGTGGATGCGGTGCAGATTGGGGATGTGATTAAAAAGATGGAGGAGTGGATTGAGAGGCGGGAAGGGGGAAAGTACATTGCGGTGACGGGGATGCATGGGGTGATGGAGGCGCAGCATAAAGAGGAGTTCGGGAGGATATTGGAGGAGGCGTCGCTGGTGGTGCCGGATGGGTACCCGCTGGTGGTGCTGGGGAGGAGGAAGGGATTTGCGCTGGCGAGACGGGTGTATGGGCCGGAGTTGATGGAGGCGTTTTGCGAGGAGACGGCGGGGAGAGGGTATCGGCACTACTTTTACGGAGGAGCGGAGGGAGTGGCGGAGGATCTGGCGAAGAGGTTTGCGGGGAGGTTCGCGGGGATGAGGATTGCGGGGACGTATTGCCCGCCGTTTCGGGAACTGACGGAGGCGGAGGAGCGGGAAGTTTGCGAGAAGATTAGGGCAGCGCGGGCGGACGTGGTGTGGGTGGGGCTGAGTACGCCGAAGCAGGAGCGGTGGATGGCGAGGAATCGGGAGATGCTGAACGTGCCGGCGATGGTGGGAGTGGGGGCGGCGTTTGATTTTCATACGGGGAGGGTGGCGCAGGCTCCTCGGTGGATGCGGGAGAATGGGATGGAGTGGTTTTTTCGGCTGATGAGCGAGCCGCGGAGATTGTGGCGCAGATATCTGGTGAATGGGTCGGAGTTTGCGTGGCTGGTGATGCTGGAGCAGTTGAGGCTGCGGAAATTTTAGTTTGACCGGGAGGAACAGGTGAGCGAGACGAGTGAGAAGCTGATCGTGGTGACGGGGGCGGGAGGATTTATCGGGGGGAGCCTGGTGGCGGCGTTGCGGGCGCGCGGGCACAGTAATATTCGGGCGGTGGATATCAAGCCGAGGGAGGAGTGGTACCAGAGATTTGAGGACGTGGAGAACCTGACGCTGGACCTGAATTTGAAGGAGAACTGCGAAATCGCGGCCGAGGGCGCGTGGGAAATTTATAACTTGGCGGCGAATATGGGAGGGATGGGGTTCATCGAGAGCAACAAGGCGCTGTGCATGCTGTCGGTGCTGATCAATACGCACATGCTGCAGGCGGCGTTGAAGCATGGCGTGAAGCGATATTTTTATTCGTCGTCGGCGTGCGTTTATAACGCGGACAAGCAGCGGACGTTCGAGGCGCCTTCGCTGAAGGAAGAGGATGCGTATCCAGCGATGGCGGAAGACGGGTATGGCTGGGAGAAATTGTTTTCGGAGCGGATGTGCCGGCATTTCCGGGAAGATTACGGACTGAGAACACGGGTCGCACGATTTCATAATGTTTACGGGCCGTGGGGGACGTGGTACGGCGGGCGCGAGAAGGCGCCGGCGGCGATTTGCAGGAAGGTGATCGAAGCGAAGATCAAAGGCAAACATGAGATTGAAATTTGGGGCAGCGGGGTGCAGACGCGGAGTTTCATGTACATCGACGATTGCCTGAAGGGTATTGATCTCATCATGAACTCGGACATTCTGGAGCCGATTAATCTGGGTTCGAGCGAAGCGGTCAGCGTGAATCAACTGGTGGACATGGTGGAAGAGATTGCCGGAATCAAGCTGAAGAGGAAGTACGACCTGACAGCACCCAAGGGGGTGAACGGGCGGAACTCGGATAACACACGGATTCAAGAGCTGCTGCACTGGGAGCCGGGCACATCGTTGCGCAACGGGCTGGAAAAAACCTACGGCTGGATTTGTGACCAATATGTGGCTCGCGAACGTGGCGATGCGGGCGTGGTTCGAGAGTTTTTCACCGCCTCTCTTTAGGATTGCGAGTAGACGAGAGACAAACTAAAGGTGCAAGTGCTTGCAGCATCGCGCTTTATCATGGGTTCGCAACGATGAGATCACCGGCTCGATCCCGGTCTCGTCCACCAAGTTCTCAGCAACTTCTTTCTTTTCTGCACCTATCTGCGAGGGGCCAATGACCAAATTGCGAATATTCCTTGTTTTGTTTGCGTGGGGGTCCGCGGCATTTGCGCAAGCCTATCACCCTGCTGACGCCTACCGGTATGTAAGCTCGCGGGGCAGCGACTCGAACGATGGACTCTCGCCGGGAACGGCATTCGCCACGCCGCAGCATTGCAACGCGGTGGTGGTGGCCCTCGGCGGTGGGACCTGCGATGCGCGGACGCTCTACTACTTCACGACAGGTACGGAGATTGATGTTGGACAGCACAGCCCCGCGGTTGCTGTGACTTTGCTTGTTCCCCCACATGGACTGTGGAATGGATCGGTATCAGGTGGAAGCTCCAATGTTCTAAAGGTTTTTAGTTTGGGTTCCGTGATCGGCACGAGTGCTGGACAGGGAAATCCATTTGTCATTGAAGCAAGCTCAGGCGCAAGCGTCATCGATGTGTGCGGCACGGAACCATCTCCGACTAGTGGCAGCTCCTACATTCATATGGAGGGGTTCGGTTGTCAGTCCCAAGGCGGAGCAACTGTCTCTGGCGCGGTCATCCACATCCAAAGCCTTTTTGACGTAAGCAGGATTAGCGACCTTTCCGCCTCAGCGTCAAGTGCCAACACGAAAGCGCTTTGGATTCATGGCGTCTGCTGTGGGACGATGGTAGAACGAGTAAAGGGACACGGAAGTGCGATATCTGGCAACGTTCCGTGTACTATTGGCAGCGGTTCCGATTCAAACCAGGGAGGCGACATTGGGCCCATCAGCTGCACTGGGGCGGGCTCAGGGCAGAATGATCTGGTAATAATCCAATCGAGCGTCGGAAACGCGCCGGGTCACTACCACGATGTATATACGGAAATGTATTTAACAGCCGATACGTCCACCGCCGTGGTTGCAGTGACTGGGTCTTCTGGCCTCTCTGATTTTCTTGACCGCTTAACGCTTGGCGCCGACCACCTTGGTTCTACTCGTTACATGATTGAAATAGCCAACGGAACTTCTCTCATTGCTCGTAACATTCAATTAGGGGGCTACTCCGGGAACGGCATCAATGACCACAACCCGGGACACGGGTCGGTTTCTCCGGGCGCCTCGGCGGTCATCACCGACTACAGCACGCAAAATGTATGTTGTGCCCTCGCAAGCTATTTTACCTCTTTGGATGCCTCTGGAATTAAGAACGATAAGGGCCTGCAACTCTTTGACGCAACGGCCACCTGCACCACTGCGGCTTCCGTAGGGGCAACCTGCACGACGGCGTCGATCCCGCTGCCCGTGGCTGAGCCGGACACAAATTATCGCGTGGTCTGCACCGGCAAGGGTGGCGGGTCGGGCGTGGCTGTTATCCAGTCAATAATAAATTCCAGCGCAACCCAGTTCACCATCACCATCGCTGCGCTGACGGCGGCCGCGGCAACTTTCCCGAGCTATGACTGCATGGTGGGGCACAACTGATAACTGATTAAATCAGATTTTACGAAATAGTGCAGTACCGCAAATATCCGGGATCTCCACGATGGATTCGGGCTTGCCTTGCAGGAAGTCTCGTGTGGCCTTGCTCACAGCCCAGTCGGATTCGCTGGAATTGAAGTCGTGTAGGAAAAAGTAACCGCCCGGCGACAGGCGTGGATAGAAGAACTCGAAAGCTGCCGTCGCCACATCGTACTTGTCGGCGTCGAAGAGCACGAAGCTGAAAGTTTCTCGCTCGAGGCCAGCCGTGGTTTCAGGAAAAGTGCCAATGCGGAATTCGACGTTATTTAGATTCTTCAGTCGCTCTTTGACGGTCCCGCCCCCAGTATTGGTGAATCGGCTATCAGCCTCCACTGTCAGGCAGGATTCACTCTACTGCCGCGAAGCTCACCGCGTAGGTCTAGTCATAGACGGATCGAGTCGGGCTTTGCGCTGAAATGCTGGAGAACTCTCCGACGGTTTTCCCCTATAACTGAATAATTTTATTCCTTTCCACTACCACACCACTTCCGGAAGCTTTCGTCATTGCTACCACACTGGAATTTGCGCATCAGGGTATAGAATCTCGACTCATGGCTGAAATCCGAAACGGGACGACTGCATTCACCGCAACTGGCTGGGAAGAGACATTTTACCCAAAAGGATTGAAGCCGGTCGGGTACCTCTCCTAATACGTCACGAAATTTGATATGGTGGACCTGAACAAAGCTTCGTACCGGACACCTTCGCTTTCAACTGTCAAAGGATGGGCTGCGACGTGAAGAACTTTCGCGGTGTTCTGCCAAAAGCTGCAGTTCTTGCTCTGCTGTGCGCTAGTCTGACAATACTTGCGAGTACTCCGTTTGCACAAGAAGGCACGTTTGTGCCTACCGGCAGCCTGGGCGGTCCCCGCGAGTCTCACACCGCTACGTTACTGAACAACGGAACAGTGCTAATTGCCGGCGGCGATACTGGGCTCGTCTTTCCGGCCATTGCGGAGGTGTACGACCCCGCGACCGGGATTTTCGCCCCAACCGGGAGCATGACCGACGCCCGCGACGGTCACACCGCGACGTTACTGAACAATGGAACAGTGCTAATTGCCGGCGGCAGCACCAACACCGGCAACTCAGCTACTGCTGAGTTGTATGACCCCACCACCGGGATGTTCACTCCCACCAGCAGCATGAACGCCGCCCGCGAATCTCACACCGCGACGTTACTGGGCAATGGAAAGGTACTGATTGCGGGGGGAAATGCTAAGGCCGTTATTCCGGGGATCAGCTTAGCTAGTGCTGAGGTGTACGACCCCGCGACTGGGACATTCACTCTTACTGGCAGCATGAACGCCGCTCGCCAATCTCACTCCGCGACGCTACTGAACAACGGGAAAGTGCTCATTACTGGAGGCTTTGAGAACTCCCCCTTCCCTTCACTGGCCAGTGCTGAGTTGTATGACCCCGCGACTGGGACATTCACTCTTACTGGTAGCCTGAACGCCGCCCGCGAATATCACACCGCGACGTTACTCAACAATGGAACGGCGGTGATTGCCGGGGGCTATGGTGTCTTTGGCACTCTCGCCAGTGCTGAGGTGTACGACCCCGCGACCGGAACTTTCGCCCCGACCGGGAGCTTGAACACCGCCCGCTACTATCACACCGCTACGTTACTGAACAATGGAAAGGTGCTTGTTGCAGGTGGAATTAACCCCGGCGACCTAGCCAGTGCTGAGGAGTACGACCCCGCGACTGGGACATTCAGTCTTACCGGCAGCCTGAACACTGCCCGCCAGAATCACACGGCGACGCTGCTGACCAACGGAACGGTTCTTGTTGCAGGGGGCGTGCTCGGATCCGGTCCCACAGTCCTGGCCAGTGCCGAGTTGTACGAGCTCGTCGCTGCTTTCCCCGCGACCCTGTCCTTCCCGAACCAGCCCGCAGGCACGACCAGCGCCCCCCTGAACGTCATATTGACAAACAATCAATCTACGGCGTTGAGCATCACGAGCATCGCTATCAGCGGCGCGAACGCCTCCGACTTTGCGGAAACTGGCAATTGCGTCGGAAGTGTGCCGGCAGGAGCTAGTTGTTCAATCAACATGACCTTCACTCCCGCTGTGGCAGGGAGCCGATCGGGAAGCCTGAACATTGCAAACAACCTTTCTACCAGCCCGTTGCCGGTCCCGCTTACCGGTACGGGGGAGACGGCTACTCGGATTGTTAGTCTTTCAGCGAGCAGCCTGACATTCACGAATCAGATGGTTGGGTTAACCAGTCCACCCCAGGTCATCACCTTGAACAACACCGGCAACTCGGCTTTGACCCTATCCGGCGTGGCTTTCACGGGTACGAATGCCTCCGAATTTGCGGAAACTGATAACTGTGGCGGGAGCGTGGCAGCAGGGGCAAGTTGCGCCATAAATGTGACCTTTTCCCCTATTGCAACAGGAACCCGGACTGGAACACTAAATATTACAGACAACTCGACTAGCCCATCGAGCCCGCAGACGGTGGCGCTGACTGGCACAGGCATCCCGCCCGCGCCAATCGTGAGCCTATCTGCCACGAACATTATTTTTCCGACCCAAGCCCTCGGCACTTCGAGCGCCCCACAAACGGTGACCTTGCGCAATGCGGGAGCTGCTATTCTGAGCATTCAGACAGTTCTGCTCGCAGGCGCTGACTCTGGCGACTTCGCCATCGCAAGCGGTTCAACCTGCACGAACGGGGCTAGTGTTGCCCCAAATGCTTCTTGCGCAATTCAACTAACCTTCACGCCAACAGGGTTGGGGACTCGCAATGCGACAGTGGGAATTACCGACAATGCTGCGGATAGCCCTGAAACGATTGGCCTGAGCGGCACGACCGCCTCAACTTCGTTGGTATCGGTAACTCCGTCGAATATTTCTTTCCCGGCTCAGTATGTAGGTACCTCGGGTCTGCCTCAAAGCGTGACCGTAACGAATAATGGCAATGCTCCCCTTAACATTACAAGCGTAACGGCCAGCCCTGGTGATTTCGGGACTCTCAACGCTTGCGGAAGTGCCCTCGCCGCAGGCGCGAGCTGTGCCGTCGGTGTTTTCTTCGACCCGACGGCAAGCGGCACAAGACCGGGGACCTTGACGATTAACGACAACGCCTCCAGCAGTCCACAAACAGTTGCGCTCACTGGAACAGGACAAGATTTCTCGCTGGCGCCCAGCGGGCAAGCGACAGCGACCGTCACGCCGGGACAAACAGCTACTTACACAGTGACTGTTATGCCCGGTGGCGGGTTCAGTCAGAGCGTGATGCTGAGTTGCAGCGGCGCGCCGGCGCAGTCTACTTGCTCAGTGTCGCCGAATCCTCTTCTGCTCAGCGGTTCGGTCGCTGGCTCGATTGCGGTAAACGTGACGACTATGGCTTCTTCGCTTGCCTCGCCAGCCCCGTCCGCTCCGCAACGTTACTGGCCCCTGTATCCAATCACCGTGTTGCTGGTGCTCTCACTTCTGATCGCATTGCTTAATCCGCGTACAGGCCGTCGCTCAGGCTTGGCCTATGGACTTGCGCTTTTTCTCTTCCTCTGCACGGGAATAATGATGTCCGGATGTGGCGGCGGAAGCAGCAGCGGTCGAGGCGGTGGAAATCAGGGAACGCCAGCCGGAACCTACACCATAGCGGTGTCGGGTACGTTCGCATCAGGCTCGACTTCATTAACGCATAATGTGAACTTGAAACTCGTCGTCCAGTAGATGTCCGTTGATGAATCCCCGGCCCCGTGGACCAAATTGTGCCGGTGCGCTGCGTCACCATGATCAGTGGTCTGTGAATCTGAATACTATTCCGTCGGAAACTGCAGCGATATTGGCCCGATGGCAGGTGTCCAAAACAGCCTACGAGCCTTGTCCCGAAGGCTGTTCATGGGCGACAATCTCTGCCCGGACGGGAGAGCCGGGTGCACCGGAGAAGATGCCCAATTATTCCGAATCAGCAATCACTGGCTATTCTCTGCGCGTTACTCAGAGCGAGCGAAGTTCCCCTCACAAGATCCGGATTAAACACCGAAAGTTTCCCTAGCACCCGATTCCGGTATATACTTCGCCAGTATCAATAAATCTAAACGCTTCAGGCAGGTCGTATGGTTCCTCGCTTGTTCGGGCATCCACTCTCCTCTCGTGTTGCAAATTCCACTCACTTTATTTTCTTGTGCTTGTCGCTTCTCCTACCCACTCTATTGCGCGGACAGGGCAACTTCCTTCCCGGTGTGAACTACCCGGTGAATGATGTAGCGGCAGGTTTTGCTGTCGGTGACATCAACGGCGACAAGAAACTGGACGTGATCGTCGCCAATCTGGACGGCAGGGTCGGAATTCTCTTGGGCAACGGTGACGGTACGCTTCAGGCGGAGACATTTATAAACGTACTAACGACCTCTCCCCCTTGCACCACGTATGGCGTGGCGCTAGGCGATTTCAACGGAGATGGCTTCCTGGACTTGGCCGTGGTCTGCCATAACATCGTCCTTGGCAAGTATCCCGACAACGGATCCATCCAGATATTACTCGGCAACGGTAACGGGACCTTCCAGACTCCGGTCGTCTATTCCATCGATGGGTTGAATCCGTCCTCGATTTTCGTCGCCGACTTTAACGGCGACAAGAAACCGGACCTGGCGGTCCTCAACCTGGCAAGCAACAACATCACGATTCTCCTAGGCAATGGTGACGGTACTTTTGGGACTGCAGTTGACTACGCCATGCCCAGCGGCACGACACCAAGATCATCCATGGCGATTGGCGACCTCAATGGCGATGGGCGTGCCGACATCGCGGTTGTGGGCGTCACATCGCAGGTGGGGGTGATCACTGTTTTTCTTGCCAATCCGGACGGAAGTCTTGGCACGGGTACAAACTGGATTACGAACACTCCGACCGTTTGTGCACAAGCCTCTTGCAGTGCGCCGACCGCTGTGGAAATCACCGATGTGAATAACGACGGCAAGCTTGATCTCGTCGCTGATGACAATGCTGGAGCCGGTCTTGTGTGCCTGCCGGGGAACGGTGACGGTACATTTGGCGCCGTCATCGTATCCGATGCTGCTAGAGTTTTCGCAACTGTTCCAGCTAGTTTAGCTGCGGGAGATTTTAATGGCGATGGCAAACAGGACCTGGCCGAGGCTCTAGGCACTCTAACTCTTCAGGATGTAGCAATCTATTTCGGAAAAGGTGATGGCACGTTCCAGCCCCCCTTCTTTTTGTCAGAGGGACAATCATCCGTCAGTGCAGCGGGTCCCATAGTTAGCATTGACCTCAACGGCGACGGATTCACTGACCTCGTTCTGGGTACAGGGCAGCCAGGTGGCCCCAGTGCGATCACTGTAGTCTTGAATTGCGGTCTGCGTTGTACGAGCACGAGCATAACCTCGTCCTCCCCGAACTCGTCTTTCAACCAGCCGGTAACCTTCACCGCGACGGTTTCACCCATCAGTTCAAAGGCCACAGGCACTCCCTCGGGAACGGTTTCTTTTCAGGACACAGGCACATTTCCAGCGACGAATCTGGGGACGGCCACATTGGCTGCCGGTTCTGCAGCCTTCGTCTACTCCGGGCTTTCCGTAGGGGGCCACGCGATTACCGCGACCTATGAGGGTGACCAGAATTTCACTCTCAGCACGTCCAGCCCATTTACGCAGGGCGTCAACCAAGCTTCGACTACGACCGCGATTAGCTCATCACCAAATCCTTCCAGCAGCGGTCAGTCCGTCACCTTCACCGCGGTCGTGAGCCCATCTACATCGGGGGTTCCGACCGGCAGCGTCGTCTTCTCGGACAACGGCTCCCAGTCGGTTTCCATTGCATTGGACGCAACCGGCTCCGCCGGTTTTTCGATCTCCTCGCTGACGACGGGAACACACTCGATTACGTGGGCTTACAGCGGAGATGCTAATTTTGCTCCCAGTACCTCTCCGACTCTCTCTCAGATTGTTGGCACTTCGTCTGCTCCGCTCGCGATTTCCTCGAACCGGACAAGCGCAACAGTGGGAGCCGGGCAGTCTGCCTCCTTCGTGTTGGCAATTACGCCCTTGACTGGCTTCAACTCCAGCAACTCGATTTCGTTTAGTTGTTCAGGTTTGCCTGCGCTGGCCAATTGCAGTTTCACTCCTGCAACACTCAACACGAGTGGGCGCGTCGCAACCACCACGCTTTCGATCACGACAAAGGGATCTCACACCGGCTCTGCGGCGTTGCAGCCCTTCTGGACCAAGGTTTTTGCCTCAGCTTGGTTGCTTGTCAGCGGCCTGATCTTTCTGCCTCTCTCAGGAAAGCCCAGGAAATTCCCAGGTGTGCTGGGCTTGGTATGCGCAATATCGCTGGTGATGCTATTTGCCGCAGCGTGTGGTGGTGGCGGCAGCGGTTCTTCCTCATCGACAACCACGCCAGCCGGTACCTATGCGATTGTCGTGACTGCCACCGCAGGCAGCGGCTCACAAACGCAGAATCTGTCTCTCACGGTGACTCAGTAAATCCGGCTTTGAGAGCTTCCCTACTCAGGACAGGCATATACTGGTTAATCATCAACTGTTACTCGC
>Ga0210406_10008182_pt1 | contig 10493 bp, 7 predicted proteins | sample IncBWC30MmetaG_FD_155454 | JGI IMG/M metagenome (GOLD analysis project Ga0210406, IMG submission 155454) | Forest soil microbial communities from Barre Woods Harvard Forest LTER site, Petersham, Massachusetts, United States - Inc-BW-C-30-M | ecosystem: Environmental > Terrestrial > Soil >... | reverse complement strand
GATTGGCAATTGGCCGTTCAGCTAGCTCCGGCAGGACCGGACCCCGATAGTTGCGAATTGGGATGTTCAGCCGGCGGCAGCTTTCAACGATCTACGTGGCCGCCGCAACTTGAGGGGTCGTCTACTTGCTGTCATGTGGATCCAGTTCTTGCGCTCAAGTGCGAGCGGCCGGATCGCGTTTTTGCCAGATTTTTGCTCAACTCCAATCGCGGGGAAGCCAGCAAGTTGCATGGCACACGGGCGACCAGAAATTGCGCTTGCCGGGTCGCGGGTTAAACTTGCAAAGAGGAATTAGACCCTCGCCCCTTCTAATCCCAAGGACAAACCGACGCACTCGGCCAGGCACAGGTTTGGCTTCGTCCACGCAAAATTGCGATAGCCCGTGTTCCTGGAACAAGTGGTTCAAAACTTTACAACGAAATAATTATTTGTTCTTGTATATTGCCTTCGGAACCCATACGTTTCGCTCGAGCGCTCGCTCTCGCTCCGCCATACCCTTGGTCTGAATCGTTAGCCCTTCAAGAATGGATTCCAAATCGGCGAGTGAGTGCCTAGTTAAGTTCAAAACTTCCCCTGATGCACTACGGTATCTGAGTGACGGTTATCCAAAAAGCATAGCCTCCGGTTGAGAAAGACGAACCTGGGGTCAGTGCACCGGTAGTCTGATCGATGCGGTAGGCCGAGACGCTATTGTCCAAGAAGTTTGCCACGTAGGCAAACTTGCCCGTGGGATCCACGGCCACTGAGATGGGCTCGCGTCCCGCTGCGAAGGGCGAACCTGGAAGAGGGGTCAGCGCACCCGTAGTCTGATTGATGCTGTACCCAGAAACCGAATTAGCGAACTGGTTCGCCACATAGAGGAACTTACCCGTCGGATCGGATGCTATTCCAGACGGTCCGCTCGCCGTAGCGAATGGCGAACTTGAAAGAGATTTAAGGGCACCGGTAGTTTGCGTAATGCTGTAGCCGGCGATCGTGCCGCCTGCCCAGTTCGCTACATAGGCGAATTTACCCGTAGGCTCTACGAATACCGAATCAGGCTTGGATCCCGTAGCGAATCGCGAAGATGGAACCGGCGTAAGGGCACCGGTAGCCTGATTGATGCTGAAGCCGGAGACGGTGTCGGCGTTTTCGTTCGCCACGTAGACGAACCTACCAGCCGGGTCCACTCCCACTGAATAGGCCCCGCTTCCCGCCGAAAACGGCGAACCTGGTATACCCTTCAGAGCGCCAGTGGTCTGATTTATCGTGAGACCCTTCACCTTATTCCCGCGGGCGCCTCCCCAGTCTGCGGTATAGACAAACCTCCCGGTCGGGTCGACTGCCACGGACTGGGGCCTGTCCGCCATTCCAAACGGCGAACCTGATATAGGGGTCAGCGCACCCGTAGTCTGGTTGATACTGTAGCCAGCGATATTGCCGCTGCCATTGTTTGCCACATAGAGGAACTGGCTTGTCGGGTCTGCCACGACTGAAAAGTTAACCCGCCCCCCGGTTGCGAATGGCGAACCTGGGACAGAATCTAGGGCACCAGTAGTCTGATCGATGCTGAACGCGGAGACGGTGTTGCTGTAGCTATTCGCCACATAGACGAATTCGCTAGCCCGCAAGGATATCGCCAGAGGAAAACCGAGACTGATGGCGAGCGAAGCGCCAACAATCGATCTAAAGTAATGTCGTTTCATAGTCAAATCTAAGCAGGTATGTCCTTCGTTGGTTACATTCGCATTTGTAAAGCCTCGCATCTGACTTCGTCTATACGCATATTGAGGTACTAGCGTCCCGAAACGGGCGCAGCATCTTCCCGCGAATTTAGAACGGTCACAAACCGGGGTGAAATTTCGCCGCCGGGAAGCGCGGAACTCAAAACATTAAACACGGCGCACACGTCAAAATGCGTATAGACAGGTTCATAATAAGAACTTAAACTCTCAGGTCCTGGGAACTTTTGTCGTCCGATTTCCTTCCGTCTCCTGACGCCGGTATTCTCCGGCATGGGTCGGTCTAGGGTCTCGCTCGACTGTCGGACAGCAACGAAATCACTAGAGAGGCCAGTTGCCTCTGAAACGTTTCTTCGCTGCGTGGCGCCGATTTTGGCCATGGAGGAAGCAGTCATCAAACCGCTAACTGTGAGAGAATTCCATGAACCCTGGCGAGAAAAAGGCCGTAAATGACAGGCGCCGCTCGGACGAACGACGACAAAGGCGCCTCCTAATAAACGGAGCAGCTGCAATGCTTAGGCCATTGCTGAAACTGTTGCGAATTTTCGACCCTAGAGGCGGGACCACGCGCAAAGCGGCTGGTTATTGCATCGTTCTCAGTTGCGCTATGGCGGTTCAAATCACATCCGGACAGGTCCGAACGGACATTCCGATCGAGCACTTCATTTACATCATTCAAGAGAACCATTCATACGACAGTTATTTTGGCACCTTTCCCAACGGAAACGGTATTCCGCCTGGCACTGCTCTGCCTGAATACCCAGGCGGACCTGGAGTCGTAAAGCCATTTCTTTTGACCGACACGCAAATCCCCCATGATCTCCAGCATACTTGGCAGGCAGCCAGGACCGCTTGGGATAACGGAAAGATGGACGGCTTTCTTTGGGCTGAGTGGCCCGATGCGCTTTATTACTATTGGGGAGCTAAGCCCGTGCCGACGCCAATCCCTGGATTGGTCGGAGACCCTCTCGACATGGATACTGGAAAGCGAAGCGGAAAAGGGAAAGCGGTTACACCCCCGCCTCGGTCAACCGACGAAGTGCTTTCACCTCACGGAGCAGCCGACGATGAGGACGAAGATGCGCCCGATATCGAAGAGCAGAATGAGGCTATAGCTGCAGCCAAGGCTCCTCCGTCCAACCCTCCGAATCCCAAATTTCGGCCGTCTTGGGTCAAATATACGCTCGCTTACATGGATTACCATGTGATCCCGAATTATTGGGAGTACGCCCTTAAGTTCACTTTGTGCGACGAATTTTTCTCTTCGCTCATGGGACCGAGTGAGCCCAACCACCTTTATACCATAGCGGCTCAATCCGGCGGTATGGTAAACGAACTCGGACGAGAAAAGAATACGTTTTCGTTCCCGACGATGGTCGATTTGTTTGAAAACTCCAATATCACTTGGAAATATTATAGCGCATCCTCTACCCCGCAGGCGGTCAACATTTGGAACCCCTTACCGGCATTCCACGAATTCTATCACAATGCGGGCTTGATGGCCCATATTGTTGGTACAAGCCATTTCTACGCCGATATCAAGGCCGGTACTTTGCCGCAGGTTTCTTGGTTAGTTCCCAGTTACGAACTAAGTGAACACCCAACGGCGAGCTGCAAAAACGGAATGTGGTACGTCACTGATTTGATCAACGCAGTGATGCAAAGCCCGTATTGGCAGAAGTGCGCAATTATTCTGGTCTGGGATGATGGTGGGGGATTTTACGATCATGTTCCTCCCCAACAACCGGACATGTATGGTTATGGGCCACGCGTACCGGCCATCGTGATCTCTCCTTATTCCACCAGCGGTGTCGTTAATCATACCACCTTTGATCTGACCTCTCCGCTGAAACTAATCGAAACCAAGTTCGGCTTGTCGTCACTGACAGATCGGGACAAGAACTCAAGTTCGATGTTGGACTGTTTCGATTTTAGTCAGCAACCGTTGCCGCCGGTTATTATCACGCCAAACACCCAGCTTGATTTCAGCAACATCGTCACCACCGTGCCCTGAGGTCCGGATTGCGTTTGACTCGATAGCGTTTAAGGGCTTCCTCGACTTCCCGGAGGCGAAACATGATAGGGCCCCCGATGCGGTAGAACGGAATAATCCGTTTCGATCGTGAATGATCGTTACTCGCGGCCCTGATCGAACGTGGCGTGTGAGGGATTGCCAAAACGACGGCTTCTTGTTATCAGGTGTGGCGTTGTGACCGAGAAATTCTCTCCGTTGTCAGATCGCGCGCCGAAACGTTCGACGGCGCGAAACGCGTTTGCTTTTGCCGAGGGTTCAGATCACAAGTTTTTCAAGTCACTGCTGCTGAGTTCGGCGTTTTTGCTTGTCTTCCTTTGTGCTCAGCCCAAGGCGTTCGGCCAAGTCACTATTTTACACAATTTCGGAGACGGCACAGTCATTAACGACGGACACTATCCATCGACCGGACTAGTCCAGGCGTCGGACGGTAATTTTTATGGTTCAGGAGTTATCACTGGCACGACGAAGCAACCAGCCGTTTATCAGATGACAACGGCTAGCACCGTTACGTTGGTTAAGCTGTTTGCACGTAATGTAGTACTGCCCGCTTTTTACCCTTTGCTTGATTACAAGGGAAAACTGATCGGAATCGCGTATACCAACGGCAGTGTTGCAACGCTGTATGCGCTTACTGAGTCGGCGAAAGGCACTTGGTCCAGAACTAACTGGTACACGTTTAGCACCAGCAGCGCAGGGATTGGTCCTCGCGGAACACCAATTCTTGGAGCAAACGGCGATCTTTACGGGGTAACACTCTACGGCGGCAAAAACGGCGGCGGCACGGCCTACAAAGTTAACCCAACGACACACTCGTTGACCTTTTTCAGCAACTTTCCCAGCCGGGCTCCAGCCGCCAATCCGGTCACCTCTCTGCTATCTGCAGCTGATGGCAATTTCTATGGAGGTACCCTGGCTTCGATCAATAGTTCAGGCGAAATTTTTAAAATGACGCCTGCCGGCAAACTTTCCACATTCTATACATTCACTGGAACGCCTGGACTAAACGGACCATTGATCCAGGGAACTGATGGGAACTTCTATGGAGCGACAGGGAACACGCTTTTTAAACTCACTCCCGGCGCTTCTTTCAGCGTTTTGCATACGTTCGGCCTGGGAACAGATGGCGCGGGCCCAGGATCGGTGACTCAGGGGTCGAACGGTAATCTTTATGGCCTGTGTTCAGTTGGGGGGACAGCAGGCTATGGAACGATCTTTGAGATCTCTACCGACGGATCGTCCTACACCGTTCTGCACAATTTCGGCGACGGCAGCATTCAAAACGATGGACAATATCCACAGGACCGTTTGCTCTTAGGCGGAGACAAGAATTTCTACGGAGTCACCCAGAGCGGCGGATCTGCCGGGTACGGAACCATATTCAGAGTCAGTCCGTAGCGTTAGGGTCCACTAGGATTTCTCTATTTCTGAATAGGGACAGGTCGGCTATTGAGATACGGGGTCAGGTAATTCCAAACAAAAACCGACAGGCAGCCCCCAGGATACCGGCTCTGTTGAACTAGCTACCGTGGCACTCAGAAATCAATACGAGTCGAAAACGCGAGGATTCATTTTCTGCAATGCAGATACCACTATTAACGTGGCGGCCTTAGCTGATAACCGCACATTGTCATGAGCAAGGGTTCGAAGCGCTTAGATCATTCGTCGCTTTTTGCTGGCGGCTGGGTCAAGGCCTGGAGAACGATCGCTACGAAAGTTACACCGTGAGCGGCGCCGAACAATGCGGTGAAGATGGCGAGAATCTTTGCCGGCAGGGTCGCAGGAACGATATCGCCATAGCCTACAGTCGTGAAGGTGATAACCTCATAGTAGAGGTAATCGATCAGCGGGCGGCTTTGGGTGGTGGCCACGTCCGGCGGGTGCGGCAAGAGGTCATATTCGAAGGCGAAGACGGCCAGAAAACAGCAAAGAAAGAGCGACCAGAGCATGTACCCAAGCCAAACAAAGATCGGTTCACGTCTCGTCTGTTGGAGAAAATGGAAGAGCGTGCGCAGGGTTATGCCATACATCACAAAAACCGACGCGAGCCCCAGATAGAGGAAATAATGGGTTTTAGAGCCTAGGACCGTTCGCTCGATCAGGGGCGGGATCAAAAGCGCGATCCAAAAAGCGAGGAGCTTTAAAACGGTCCAGACTGAATATTGTCGGTTCGTTTGCAATCGAATAGATCTCAGCTGGCAGATGTTTGTAGGGTCGATGCGCACTGCCAAGGCGATCGACAACCGCCGAGCCGACAAACTGCAAACTGCAAACTGCAAACCGCTAACCGCTAACCATTTAGCCGGCTTTTCCGGTAACCGTAGCCAAAATAAATAGCGAGACCGATCGCTAACCAGATGACTAGCCGGATCCAAGTGGCTGGTGGTAAGAAAACCATTTGGGAGAAGCAAAGGATGACGCCCGCGATTGGCAAAAAGGGGACGAAGGGGGCTTTGAATAGACGCGGTAAATCAGGACGGGTCTTGCGCAGGACCATGACGCTGATGCAGACAATCACGAAGGCGAGCAAGGTCCCGATCGAGACTAACTCGCTCAACACACCGATCGGGAAAAGGCCGGCCAGCGTTGCTGAAATGATCCCAGTGACAGCCGTGGTGATATGCGGGGTGCGAAACTTAGAGTGAATCTTGGAAAAGACGCCCGGTAACAGACCATCTGCGGCCATCCGATAGAAAATCCGCGGTTGGCCCAACAACAGAACCAGGATCACGGAGGTAATGCCGGCAATGGCTCCGAGTTCAACTAAAGGTCTTAGCCAAGCGACAGACGGGCCGACCTGTTGGATCGCGTAGGCAACCGGCGCCGGTACATCGAGTTGCTTGTAGTTAACCACACCGGTTAAAACCAGCGAGACGAGCACGTAAAGAATCGTGCAAATGACCAGTGATCCCAAGATTCCTATGGGCAGATCGCGTTGAGGGTTCTTGGTCTCTTGAGCAGCGGTAGTGACAGCATCGAACCCGATATACGCATAGAAAATCACGCCGGCACCGGCCATAATTCCGGTCCAGCCGTAGTGTCCGAAACCGGTGCTAGGCGGAATGAAGGGGACCCAATTCTCCGGGTGTACGTAAGGAAAACAGAACCCGACAAAAAGCAGAATAATTGCGATTTTAATCGCAACGATTACGGCGTTGACGCCGGACGTTTCCCGAATCCCGAGGATCAAAATGATAGTGACGGCTAAAACAATCAAGACAGCGGGTAAGTTGATAATGGCCCCCGATGCCGCCCAACTATCCTTAAAAACCAACGGTGCATTGCACAACGCCGCCGGGAAATGGATCCCGATATCGGAAAGAAAAGAAATGACGTAACCCGACCAGCCAACGGCCACCGTGGCTGAACCGACCAGGTACTCAAGGATAAGGTCCCAACCAATAATCCAAGCGAATATTTCTCCAATCGTTGAATAAGCGTAAGTGTAGGCGCTACCGCACAGCGGGATCATTGATGCGAGTTCGGCATAACAAAAGCCGGCACAAAGACAGCCGAGCGCTGACAAAAGGAACGACAGGACAATGGCAGGACCGGCATGTTGGGCGGCCGCCGTCCCTGTGATTACGAATATACCTGTCCCGACAATACAGCCGATCCCCAACAGGGTGAGTTGAAAACCGCCCAGTTCAGCACGAAGGGGATTCTCTTCTGAGATCGCTTCCACCGGTTTTACGCGAAGCAGGTCCATGATCTAGCTATGGCAATGGTTGTTTCTTTCCTTAACTGAAACTGTTCTGCAGGCGCGAGGAAGGGGTCGGCCCGCTCCGAGAAGTAGCAGCTTAAACGCCCTTCTCAAAGCATTTTTCGGAAATGTTACGCAACATTTCTCGCGCCCGATTTGACGAAACCGCTGGTACATAACATGCTAGGCCGCAAAAAATTAAGCCTTGCACATAAAATCCCTTTTCCAGCATCGACCAACAGATCCTAGCGGCGACCCGCAGTTGGTGGTGTATGGATGCGGCCTTTAAGTCTGCGTTTAATGATCTTTCGCTCTCTTATTACATTTTCTCTTCTTTTCGTTTCGGCGGCTTTTACTTCCGCCTTTCCGTTCAAAACGATTGGTCTCGTTTCGGCTTGGGATCCCGAAATGAAGGCATTGAAACGAGCGGTGTTGTCCGGAAATACCAAGGTTCGGTACACCGAGATCGACGGCACGGTGTTTTCGGAAGTGCAGCAGAATGACCGGCGCCTGGTGTTTTGGATGAGCGGCGTCAGCATGGTCAATGCCGCCATGTCGAGCCAGTTAGCAATCGACCATTTCCATCCGGATGCGATACTTTTCAGCGGGATTGCCGGTGGTCTGGATCCGGCTTCCCAGCCCGGCGATGTCGTCATCCCGATGAAATGGATCCATCAGGCCGAAGCAGCCTGGCTAAATCCAAATTCGGAGCATCCGGGCTCGTACGTAATCCCCGAATATTTCCATCCTCGCTATCCAAATTTCGGCAATATTTTTCCTGACGATGTCTGGGTTGTTCGGAAAGGCGAAACGACGCCGCGACAAGTTCATGCCTTCGCCGTGGATGGGGCTCTATTGGACGCAGCCCGAATAACCGCGCCTAAGATTTCTATCCTCCGCGCGGATGGCACCAAAGCGAAGATCTTAGTGGGAGGAACCGGGATGAGTGGACCAATTTTCTTGGATGATCGCTCTTTTCGTGATTTTGCTTTTCAAAAATGGCATGCCAGGATCCACGAGATGGAAGGAACTGCCATCGCCCAGGTAGGATACGCCAATCGTGTCCCGATCCTGATCATCCGCGCGCTCAGCGACCTGGCGGGTGGTCAGAGAGGGGTGAATCAGGAAGAGAGAAACTCTGAGTTGGCCGCTGGCAACGCCGCAGAAGTTACCGCTAAAATCCTCGAACAAATCGAATACGCACACTAAGAAGAAGAAACCTTATGGAGTTAAAAAAATCCCAAGTAGGCAAGCCGCACGGCTCGCTGGGGCGAATGGCGCCGTTGATTGTGATGGCTCTCGTGATTCTGGCTTTGGTTTATCTGTTCATGAAGCCGGACCTCTTTATCAACCTGATGAGGTACGCTCAGGCGTCGAGCCAGGGGAAAACCATGGCGCAAGCAAACGCCGAGGCGTCGGCTTCCGCTTCCGCGTCAGCATCCGCCGGAGCGGTGAAAACGGTGGATGATTATCTCAGCTTAATGAAGGTCAATGCCAGTACGCTGTCGGACGATAACAAGAAGATTCTGAACGTTTTTAGCGACGAGCTCGATAAAATCACGAAGGCTAAAGAGACCGAGACGGTGGAGACGAACGGCGAGGTAGCGCTAATCTTTCAACCCCTCGCCCAGGCCAAAACCGACGATGATCTGGCCAAGATTAGAGATGCAGCCACGAAGCTGAAACAGACATCGGACACCGCGGCGAACGTTTTTCAAGGAATACAACCCGAGTTGGTCAGACGTCTGGCCGACGTCGGGATAGCAGATCCGCTCAATACTCAGGTGGCCGAGGCTTTCGCTAAACAAGGCAATATTCCTGACGACATACAAACAGCTCAGAACACCGTGAAGTTTGCCGATGCCACCATTGCTTACGTCGACTTTCTCAAGGAGAGCCACAGTTCGTGGACGCGCAAAGCAGACGGCAGCCTTTCTTTTAAGGATAAGCAAGCGGTGACCAAAGCCACGCAGTTAGGGAAAGAGTTCACGGACAGCGCGGTGCAAGCCGGGTTTCAGATGAAGTAACCAGCGGCCGCGCGGAAGGCCGAAACGGCGAATGGGCGAGACGGCGATTTGTCGCCCCTGATCGGGCCACATTTGGTGAGGCGAGGCTCCCGCAAGTTCGATGAAAATAGCAGCGTCCAGAATGTGTTACGCCTTTTCGAGTGACTAGGCTGATAAGCGCGCCGAGCCGTTGGTCCCATAATGTGCCAGTTCCTCAACGTGGTACATCAAGGGCACACGGCTCGGCGGGCCGAACGGTCTAGCAGCACCTCTGCGCCCAAAATCATCTGAGACCCTGGTTACGTAGTCAGGTCATTCGGGAGCCTCGCCCCACCAAAATTTGTCCCACTCAACGGCCATTGCCCCGTCGCCCATTCGCCGTTTCGCCCACTCGCCCTTTCGGTCTGCAGCTAAGGATAAGCCAGCTTGTACACCTCGCGGCGAAAAGTAAAACGAAGACCGGGGTCACGGAGGCGAGCTAGACTGCTGATCGATCGGTTCTTCGCCAAGCGCGCCACAACATCGTACCCGATGAGGTAGCCGATTCTGCCGGGAACTTCTCCGCTTTCGCTCTTGGCAAGAAAGTGAGCAGCGACTATGTCCTCGCGCGAGTCTAAACAGGTCAGAAGCCGTTTGGCTTCAGTCGGGATCGATGCCGGACCTTGAGCGGCTAGTCGGGGATCGAGCAGTACGTCGCCCAAAGATGCTCCCGGGTTAAGCTGCTGGCTGGCATACACGGCAAGTCCTTCTTGCCAGAGGAGACGATAGAGCGGTAGGTCATCCGGGTTTTTCGGTAATGGATTAATTTGGAAGTGGTACAGATGGAAAAGTTCATGGGCGAGAATCACTCCCAACGGCGCATCCGTTCCGTGGAATCTGGCTAAGCCGTCCAACCCGATTAATAACGAATCCGGATGCTGACTTGGAATCTTTGCGTCGAATCGGCCCAGCGATAACATTAGATAGATCTTGGCTTTAGCCGGAACAAATTCCGGGTAAGCCTGACAAAAACGGTCGAGTATGGCCGGCGC
>Ga0210406_10008180_pt1 | contig 10494 bp, 10 predicted proteins | sample IncBWC30MmetaG_FD_155454 | JGI IMG/M metagenome (GOLD analysis project Ga0210406, IMG submission 155454) | Forest soil microbial communities from Barre Woods Harvard Forest LTER site, Petersham, Massachusetts, United States - Inc-BW-C-30-M | ecosystem: Environmental > Terrestrial > Soil >... | reverse complement strand
CAGCCCGCCGACGCTCGATTCGCTGCTGGACGTCACTTCCATCTTCCAGTTCTGCGTCTCCGCGAAGCGCGAGTACATCCGGAAAATCTCCGCCGCGAACAGCGTGGCCTCGTCGCCGCCCGTGCCGGCACGAATTTCCAACACCACGTTCTTATCGTCGTTCGGGTCCTTGGGAAGCAGCAGAACCCGCAGTTCCTCTTCGATGCGCAGCTTCTCCGGCTCCAGCTGGGCAATCTCCAGCTCCGCCATTTCCTTCAGCTCCGCGTCCTGCTCCTGCAGCATCGGGCGCGCCTGGGCAAGGCCGTCCTCCACCTTCTTCCACTCGCGGTACTTCGCCGCGATATCGGAAAGTTCACTTTGCGCTTTGGCGACCTTTCGGTACTGGTCCGCGTCGCTGATTATGGCCGGATCGGCCATCTGTTGAGTTAGCTCGTCGAACCGCTTCTCGAGCTGATCGAGCTTCTGAGCGAATTGCATGGAAAATTATGCGATGACCAACTGGCCGCCCTGCTGCTCTTCGAGCGCCATAGCGCCTTCCAGCGCGCGGATCGCGACCGCCGTCTGGTCGTCCGCCGGGGGCTTGGTCGTAATGCGCTGCAGCCAAAGGCCGGGCGCCGCGATCGTCGCCAGAACAGACCCGCGCCGCTTGGCGGCAAAGCGAATCAGTTCATAGCTCACGCCCGCGATCACCGGCAGCAGGGCGATGCGCGAAAGAAGTTTGGCCACAAACCCATCGAACGGAATCACCGTGTAGAACACGATCGAAACAATCATGACCACGAACAAAAAGCTGGTGCCGCAACGCGGATGCCAGGTCACGAACTTCTGAGCATTCTCCACGTTCACCGGCTTGCCCGATTCAAAATTGAAAACCACCTTGTGCTCAGCCCCGTGATATTCAAAGACCCGTCGGATATCCTTCATCAACGAAAGTCCGTACATGAAAACCAGGAACACCGCCATGCGGATCACGCCATCCGTGAGGTTGAACGGAACGCGGCCTCCCAGCACGGGATATATTCCCTTGAGCCAAGTGGTCAGGTACAAGGGAATGAACTTGTACATGAAAATGAACATCGCCAGCGAAAATATCAGGTTCGCCGCCAGCACCCAACTCGGCAGTTCCTTGCTCGGTTTGGCCTTCTTCTTCTCTTCCGCCTGGACGTCTTCGAGCGAAACGTCGGCCGAGAATTTGAGCGCCTTCATGCCCAGCGACATCGCCTGATACAGAGTGCCGACACCGCGAAAAACCGGGTACCGGAAAATCTTGTACGTGTCGGAGATCTTGGGAAGGGGCATTTCGGTGGTCACGATTTCCCCGTTGGCCTTCCTTACCGCGACGCAATAGCTGTGCGGGGCCCGCATCATTACGCCTTCCATCACAGCCTGGCCGCCGACGAGAATCGTTTCCTCGCCCGTTTCCAGGACCGGTAGAAGTTGGGTGTGGGTGAAAAGACGGAAATACGTGCGTAAAGACACAGGACCTCTCAGTACTCTTACTTATTATACAGCGGCTAAGCTTTCGATGTTTCGGGACCCTTCCCGGATGCGACCACATCGCGCAGCGCAGCCCCCAGTTCCGGAAACCGAAACCCGAATCCCGCCCCCTTGGCCACCTCCGGCACCACGCGCTGGCTCGCCAGCAAAATCTCCGACATCTCGCCGAACAACAGTTTGATCGCCGCCCCCGGCACCGGAAAAATCGCCGGACGATGCACCGCCTTGGCCAGTTCCCTCGTGAACTCCGCGTTCACCACTGGATTCGGCGCCACACCGTTCAGCACGCCCCGCACCGGCCCCTCCACCGCCATCTGAAACATCGCCGCCAGGTCCGCAATGTGGATCCACGACATCCACTGCTTCCCATCCCCCAACCGCCCCCCGACACCCATTCGAAATGGAGGCAGCATCTTCTGGAGCGCCCCGCCGCGCCCATCCAGCACGATCCCGATCCGCACCCGCACTACCCGCAATCCGAGCGCCTCCGCCGCCACCGCCTCCTGCTCCCACGCCGAGCACGTCTCCGCCAAAAATCCCTTCCCCGCTGCCGACGATTCTTTCAGCACCTCATCGCCGCGCGACCCGTAATAGCCTATCGCCGAGGCGCACACCAGCACCTTCGGCTTATTGCGCAGCGTTGCCAGCCGCGCGACCAGGTTCCGCGTGCCGCTGACGCGGCTGTCCCGGATGCCCCGCTTCACCGCCTCCGTCCACCGCTGCGCCACCGGCTCTCCCGCGAGATGGACCACTGCGTCCGCGTTAGTCAAACTCTCCTCGGGCGGCGGCCCCTGCATCGGGTCCCACACGGAGATCGCGACGCCCGGTGGAAGATTGGTGCCCGCGTGCCGGCTAAGAACGCGGAGGCCGTACCCCGCCGTCGCGAAGTTCTTCAGCAGTCGCCGTCCGATCAGCCCGGACGCGCCGGTGAGCGTGATATTCACGTGGTCAGCTCCTTTCCTGTGCTTTCGAGATATTGAATCTCCCGTATGTACGCATGCACGTCGGTCTTTCGTTCCATTCCCGACCGCACCATGCTGCGGATGGTCCCATAAATCGGCCGCTCGGGCCAGGGCCGGTCGTGCAGCCCGAAGCACCAAAGGATGTTGGTGTACGTATTCGGGTCGTCCCCGTCCAGCGCGTACCGGTCGTGCAGCCACAGCATCGTGGCATGCGCCTCCTGCGCGCTCGCCGACCATTCGATGATCTTCTTGCCCCAGTACATCCGGTAGTAACCGTGGATCTTCCCGCGCAGCACGAGTTCCTTCTGCGTCGCGTTCCACAAATCGTCGTGCGTGCCCGCTTCTTCGAATTGCTCGCGCCCGTACACCGGATCGCGCGGATCGCGGCTGTGCTCCTCGATCGTCTTCCTCGCCCAATCCGGCAGCACTTCGAGCGAATCCAGGCGCGGTGCATAGCGCGCGAAGTTGTGTGCCAGTTCGCGCCGCACAATCAGTTCCTCCAGGAATTCAGCCGCGATCAGCTTGTGCGCCGCCGCGTGCTCGCATACCGCCAGCGCCACTTCGAGCGCCCCGATATGCCCGTAATGCAGGTACGGACTCAGGTCGCTCGTGGCGTGCAGCGCCGGCTCGTTCTTATCCCGCGCATACCGCCGCAGGCGCTCCTGCAGAAAGCGCTGCAGGCAGGCTTCCGCTGCCAGGCGTCCGCCGCGAAAGGTAGTCGAGGCCCGCACGCCGTGATCGATTTCGCACTCCGCCACCAGGCTCGCGATATTCTGCGCGGTGACCTCAGTATGCAACCCTTCAAATCGTTCGCGCGAGCGCCGTCGGATTTCTAGCGCCGGCGCCGCCTTCAAATACTTGGGCAGCAGCCGGTGGATCTTCGGCCGGATCGAGTAGGCCGCATAGCTCCGCCCGGGGATCGCGCTCACCGGCACGATGCAGCTCCCATCCACCGCTTCCAGCCGCACATCCATCTGCGGCGTGGCGCGCAAACAATCATCCGTCACCACCACCGCCGCATCCCGTAACACCGCGTCGCGGAGCTCATCGCGTCCGGTCTTCCGTCGCGGCAACTGAAAGATGTACGGGATCCCGAGCTTTCGCAACTGCGCCTGAAAATGCGGCACGCCCTCCAATACGAACGTGTGGAATCGGTCGCACGCCGTTGGGTACGCGCAGGAAAGCCGTTCGTACACCACCAGCGGCAGGTCCATGCGATTTGCCACCTCAGCCGCATGCAGCAGTGCGTAGTTGGCCTCCGCCCGTCGATTCCAGCGGCACCAGTAAAGCACATATTTCGCGCCCGTCCGGACAGGTCGATCGTTGAGCAGGCGCACGCGTTCGTCCACGACGATTCGATTACCGGGCACACCCGGCAGGTACAATAAAAATGAATGAGGGCCTGGAACCGCGCAAAATTGCTGTGGGGCTATCTCACGCGGCGGGCCAAGCTCAACGCGCTGCCCGTGGAATATATTGTCGAAACCACGGCTAAGTGCAATCTTTACTGCCCGATGTGCCCGCGCGAGACTCACCCGCAGCCCAAAGCCGATATGTCCGAGGAGATCTTCGGACGTCTCGTGAACCAAGCCGGAAGTACGGCCGAACACATGATGCTGATCGGCCTCGGCGAGCCCTTCATGGACCCGAAAATCTTCGAGCGCATCGAGTACTGCCACCGCCACAGCATCAGCACCCTGCTCTCGACCAACGGCACCTTCCTCGACGAGCGCTACACCGAAAAGGTCCTCGACTCCCCCCTCGAACAGATCACCCTCAGCTTCGACGGCTTCAAGAAGGAGACCTTCGAGTTCTACCGCAAGGGCGCGAAATTCGAGCGCGTCCGCGACAACTTCGTCCGCTTCTCCCGCCGCAAACACGAGCGCTCCTCCAAGCTCCAAATCGTCGTGCAGATGGTGAAGATGGAAGGCAACGCCGGCGAGGTCGATGACTTCCTCCGCTTCTGGGGCGAGATCCCCGGCGTCGACCAGTTGCGCATCAAAGAGGACGAAACCAACCTCATGCGCCCCACCGCTGGCCACGTCGCCGACGATTGGAAATATCCCTGCCACTACCTCTGGCGCGGCCCGATGTACGTCAAGCAAAACGGCGACGTCTACCCCTGCTGCCAAAGCTACATGCTGGACGGCAAGCCTCTCGGCACCATCGGCGAGCAACCGCTCACCCAAATCTGGAATTCAGACACGATGCAGGAAATGCGCCGCCTCCACACCGCCGGCCGGGGCGGCGAGGTCGACATCTGCTCGCGCTGCTGCACCACCATCCCCCACCCCGCCCTCGTCACCGGCAGCCTCCTCTTCCACGGCCGCACCGTCCGCCGCCTGATCCCCCTGGTCGAACGCCTGACCTACCTCTCCAAGCTCCCCGGCAAACTCCTCCGCCCCCCAAAGGCGGGATAGCGCCGTCCCAACGAGCCGCGACCGTGAGGGAGCGCCGAGCCCTCGCCCAATCGCAACGCCACTAGTCCGAGCCGCGACCGTCAGGGAGCGATCTCTTTGGTTGCGGCTGGCATTCGCCAGGTTAGGATGCTGTCACCGGCTCTTCATTAGAACTGAAGGGAATCGGCTTATGGACGGAGAGGACGTGACCGCCCGGTTAGGGGGAGCAGGTACGCGAGATCGGAACAAAGCCCCGATGACTCGCTCAGGCTGGGATAGATTTTCAGAAGATCTCCTAGCTTCGTGGCCGCGAATGCCGATTTCGTCAGCCACCGCCATTTTCGTCAAGTCAACAAGGTACAACCGATCCGCTGTAGACGGCAGAAGCGCGCCGGCGAAATTCACGAACAAAACCATGTCGCCGATCTGGTTATCCATGTCATCAATGGGCCATTGCATCTTTCCCAGGAGAGGCCCTTGAGGGAAGCCATATTGCCGAAGTTCGTTATCGTCGGCGACAACAAGGAACCGATCCCCAGAACGGTTGAAGCTGGGCATCGTCGTGGTGTCGCGATTACCAAAGTGGTCGACAATGATCTGGGAGCCGTCGCGACGAGCCCAGAAGAGACACTGGCCATCCTGGCCCGCCGCGCCCCAGATAGCCACATGCTCCCGATCGGGGTGCGGCAGAATCTTGAGAAAGGAGTCGCCAAAGGGATCAGGCGAGCCATTAGCGGATATGCTCAGATCGCTGGCATCGGCCGGAGGGCGAACGCTATGCATCGCGTGTAGTCAGGTTCGAGTATGCTGCCGGCGCCTTTTCGCGACACGGCGGCAACATGGCCAGACTCCCCGACAGCGATGTGATACGCGCGGTGGCCGAGTTTGACCTCGGTTAACGGCGAGATTGAGATCACCGCTGGGTGGGGTGCCACACAATAGAAGCGAATTCGGAAAGTCGAAATGGCGGCTATGCGTGCCGCCGCCGCAGACCTGACAAAATTATCGCGTCATGGAGCGCCACCGAAGAGCAGTTAAAAGTACGAGGCAATCCGTTAATCAAACAGGATTTTCATCAGCTAGCCGAAGCTTGGCGCCTTCGCAAGACTCTCTGCGGCAAAGCGCAGCACGGCTTTAACCTCTTCCGGCGTCACGTCGAATACTTCCGTGATTTCATCGATCGACATACCGGCTTCAAGGTTCTCTAAGATGGTCTGAACCGGCATCCGGGTTCCGCGGAAAACCCACGCACCGCTCAACTTGCCTGGGACGCTCTCCACCGCCGGACATTGGGACCAGTCGAGACTCGCCATTGTAGGCTTCCTGCCTTCAGGGATAGCGCGGACCCTACGCCCGCCCCTTCTCCGTCACCGTCACCGCAGCCCGCAGACGGAACGTCAGCCGCATCTCCGAAGGCAGCGTCGCCGGCTTGCCGCGCGTCGCGAGCACATCGCCCGTCCCCGCCGCCCCGCCGACTCCCGCGCCAATCGCAGCGCCCTTCCCTCCGCCCGCAATCGCGCCGATGATCGCGCCCAGCGCCGCGCCTCCGCCAACCTTCGCCGCATCCTGATTGTGCGTGGGGTCCGCCCGCCGCTCGAACGTCTCGGTCTGCAGCCCAATCGTCTGTCCGTCCGAAAGTCGCAGCCGCACAATCTGCACCTGCAGCGACGACACACCCCGCACGCGCCCGCCGCGATCGCTCGCGACCACCCGTCCTTCCACCCGCGCGCCACGCTCGGCAATGACAAAGCCGTCCACAACAAGCTCCTTATCGAGCGTTGCCGTGAAGGTATCACCAGGTAGATTCCGTTCCGACGAGAGCCCGTCGACAAGGCGCACCGGGATCAGTGTCCCGGCGTTCAGCGTAACCCTGTGGGGCTCCGGCGGAGTTACCTCTACTGGAGGCGGCGGAGTCACATTCTCCGGCTCGGTTCGCGCGGGTGGAACTGGCTGCGGCGCCGGCGCGGGTTCCGCGGCCTGCGGCGCCACAACAACGAGAGCGGGTGACGGCTCTACCGGCCGGTTTTGCGCCACCACCGGGGCCGGCGCTGCACGATGCACGCGGCCCGGCTTCGGAGCTTCCCGCACTTCTTTTTTCGATGCCTCGAATGGCGATGGATGTGCCGGCTGCGCCGGCTCCCCACTCGCGCTCGCGGCCGGTGGTTCCACCGAAGGAGTTACCGCCACCGGCGGAGGCGCCGTGGCCGGGGGCGTCTGCGGTGTCACTTCCACTTGCGCCGTCAACGGCGCCCGCGGATGTTGAGAAACCTTCATGATCACCGCGCCACCTACGGCGCCGGCGGCAACTAATAGCGCAATATGCAGCGGTTTCATGTCATTTTCCTTGTACATCCCAACTGACGAAGCAGGCCCCCCAAGGGTTTCGATGACTGTTTCGTGCACGGTTGTGTTCTAAAATCGAAATAGATCCCGAATGGAAGTATTTCCCCAACAATTCTCTATCGGCCCGGTGACCCTTGCGCCGGCCACGGTGCTCGCCCCCATGGCGGGAGTGACGGACACGGTCTTCCGCCGCTTCATCCGCAACCTCGGCGGCTGCGGCCTCATCATGACCGAGTTCACCAGTTCCCACGGAGTCAGCGCCGCGCTCAAGGCCAAGAAGCCCAACAAGACCATGAAGCGGTACCTCAACTTCGAGCCCGACGAGCATCCCATCTCCGCCCAGCTCTTCGGCGCCGACCCCGCCGTCATGGCCGACGCCGCCCGCGTCTGCCAGGATCTTGGCTTCGACATTCTCGATCTCAACTTCGGCTGCCCCGTCAACAAAGTCGTCAAGTGCAACGGCGGTTCCGGCCTGCTGCGCGACCTGCCTCTGGTCGAAAAGCTCCTCCGTTCCGTGCGCGCCGCCATCACTATCCCCTTCACCATGAAGTTCCGCGCCGGCTGGAATGACCAGGAGCTGGTTGCGGTCGCCATGGCGAAGCTCGCCGAAGATTGCGGTCTCCAGGCCATCGCGCTTCATCCACGCACTCGCGAGCAGGGCTACGCCGGCAAGGCCGATTGGACCCGTATCGCCGAAATCAAGGCCGCGGTCAAAATCCCCGTCATCGGAAACGGCGATATCCTCACCCCCGAGGACGCCGTCCGCATGGTCCGCGAAACCAACTGCGACGCCGTCATGATCGGCCGCGGCGCCAGTTCCAATCCCTGGATCTTCCGCCAGATCCAGCAGTACCTCGCCACCGGCCGCTACGACGAGCCGACCCACGCCGATCGCTATCAGATGATGCGCCAATACTACGACATGCTGATCGCACGCCGCGAAGATGATGCCGTCGGAAAAATGAAACAGTTCGCCACATACTTCACCCATGGAGTGCGCCACGGTGCCCACCTGCGCGTCTCCATCTATCAGGCCCACGAAGCCGCCGCAATCCTCGAACTCGTCGACAAGTTCTTCCACTCCGAACCGGTCCTCGCCCAGTGAAAAAGGTACAATTGATTACCGATGGCGCCTGCCTCGGGAACCCCGGCCCTGGCGGGTGGGCCGCCATCCTCCGCTTTCAGGAACAGAAGAAGGAGTTGTGGGGCTGCGAGAAGCAGACCACCAACAACCGCATGGAATTGACCGCTGCAATCGAGGGGCTGCGTACCCTTCGTGAGAAGTGCGAAGTCGAAGTGGTGACCGATTCCGAGTACGTCATGAAGGGCATCACCACCTGGATCCACGGTTGGAAGAAGAAGGGCTGGATGACCGCGGCCAAAAAGCCCGTCATCAACCAGGACCTCTGGAAACTCCTGGACGAACAAGTGAATCGCCATCAGGCCACCTGGACGTGGACCAAAGGACACGCCAGTCACGCCGACAACAATCGCTGCGACGAACTTGCGACTCGCGCGGCACGGGAGCAGTCCAAGAGCTAATGCAATGGATGCCCTAACCCTTCACCGCCTGCACTTCGCCTTCACCATCACCTTTCACTATCTCTTCCCGCAATTGACCATGGGGCTCGCGCTCCTCATCCTCGTGCTCAAGACCATCGCCCTGCGCACCGGCGATGAGCACTATGCGAACGCAGCGCGCTTCTGGGCCAAGATCTTCGCCGTGAATTTCGCCATGGGCGTGGTCACCGGTATCCCCATGGAATTTCAGTTCGGAACCAACTGGTCGCGCTTCTCCCGGTCCGCCGGCGGCATCATCGGCCAGACGCTGGCGATGGAAGGAGTCTTCAGCTTCTTCCTCGAATCCAGCTTCCTCGGCGTCTTCCTCTTCGGCGAAAAGCGCCTCAGCCCCAGGGCTCACTGGTTCGCCGCCTTCCTGGTCTTCCTCGGCTCCTGGCTCTCCGGCTTCTTCATCATCGCCACCGACGCCTGGATGCAGCACCCCACCGGTTACCGCCTCGGCCCCGGCGGCGAGATTCTGCTTTCCAGCTTCTCCGCCATCTTCACCAACCCGTGGCTCTTCTGGCAGTATTGGCACAACATGATCGGCGCCGTGGTCACTGGCTCGTTCGTTATGGCGGCCGTCGGCGCCTTCTATCTGCTCTCCCGAACTCACGAAGACTACGGCCGCACCTTCGTCCGTCTCGGCGTCGTCTCCGGCGCCATCGCCACCGTGTTGATGCTCTTCCCCACCGGCGACCAGCAGGGCAAAAACGTCGCCTACCACCAACCTGCCACGCTGGCCGCGATGGAGGGACTCTTCGATACCGAAAACGGCGCGCCGCTCGTGATCCTCGGCCAGCCCGATCTCGAAAAGCACCGCCTCGATAATCCCCTGGCCGTGCCGCGAATGCTCAGCTTCCTCACCTATCAGCGCTGGCATGCCCAAGTGCGCGGGCTCAACTCTTTCCCGCCCGATCGTTTACCCGATAACATCCCGCTGCTGTATTACAGCTATCACATCATGGTGGGGCTCGGAACTATCCTGATCGGTGTCATGGCGCTTTCCGCGTTGGCCCTGTGGCGCAAAAAGCTCTATGGTTCACGCCTGCTGCTGTGGGTACTGATGCTCATGCTGCCCTTCCCTTATATCGCCACCACCGCCGGTTGGATGACCGCGGAACTCGGCCGCCAGCCCTGGCTCATCTACGGCTTGATGCGCACCGCCACCGGCTTCTCGCCGCATGTCTCCCCCGGCAATACGCTCTTCACCCTGATCGGCTTTATGGGCATCTACTCACTGCTCGCCGTTCTCTTCCTCTTCCTGGTATATCGCGAAATCGAGGATGGCCCGGAACACGAGGCTGCCTGATATGGAAACCATCTGGTTCTGCCTGATCGCCGCCATGCTCGCCACCTACGTGGTGCTTGACGGCTTCGATCTCGGCGCCGGCGTCGCTCACCTCCTGATCGCGCACACCGATGCCGAACGCCGCTTCGTGCTGCGCTCCATCGGCCCCGTCTGGGATGGCAACGAAGTCTGGCTGCTGGCCGCGGGTGGCACCCTCTACTTCGCCTTTCCCGCCCTCTACGCTTCCAGTTTCAGCGGCTTCTACCTGCCGCTCATGATCGTGCTCTGGCTGCTTATTCTCCGCGGCATCTCCATCGAATTCCGCAATCACATCGAAAGCCTGGTCTGGCATCCGCTGTGGGACGCCGTCTTCGCCGGTTCCAGCGCTCTGCTCGCCATCTTTTTCGGCGCCGCGCTCGGCAACGCGGTCCGCGCCGTGCCT
>Ga0210406_10008178_pt1 | contig 10495 bp, 10 predicted proteins | sample IncBWC30MmetaG_FD_155454 | JGI IMG/M metagenome (GOLD analysis project Ga0210406, IMG submission 155454) | Forest soil microbial communities from Barre Woods Harvard Forest LTER site, Petersham, Massachusetts, United States - Inc-BW-C-30-M | ecosystem: Environmental > Terrestrial > Soil >... | reverse complement strand
TGGACGCGCAAGGTTCGGACGGCTTTTGCCCAAGGAGGTCTGCCGGAGGAAGGTGGTTTCCGGAGCATAGCGAGTCTCTTTTCCAGAGAGAACTGTACGCTAGCGTACGATTCGGCGCAACTCGCTGCGGGTGGACGAGGTGGTTAACGTTCAGGACTAGCTGCGAACGTTAAAATAGCGTAGTGTAGGAGAGTCGGCTCGGTCCTTCTTCCGCCCAGTCCGAGCCGGCCCTTCGTTCGAATCGCTATGAATTTCGTCAAGGAGCCAGGTGACCAGAAGAGCTGCGCTCAATAACGGAATTCTGCGAAGATTGCCCCGCAAGGAATTCAAAACCATCTTCCCAAAATTGGCGCTGGTGTCACTGCCGCTGCATTCGATCTTGAACGAGGCCGCCAAGCCGATCGCTTATTGCTACTTCATGCGCAGCGGGCTGGCGTCCATCCTCACGGTCCTGACGAACGGCAAAATCGTGGAAGTCGGGCTGACTGGGGCGGAAGGCTTTGTAGGTCTGCCGTTGGTAGCTGGACTCAAGAGCAGCGCTAGCCGGGTGATCGTCCAGGTTGCAGGAAGCGCGTTCCGGATAAGAGCCGGGGACATGATCGTCGCCCTGGCCCATTGTCCATCTCTGCGGAGGAGTTTGGAGCAATTTGGGCAGGAGGTCGCGGTGCAGTCCGCACAAATCGCGGCATGCAACCGGCTACATAACGCCAACCAACGATTGGCGAGATGGTTGTTGATGAGCCAGGACCGGCTAGGCGGCAACCAGGTCCTGCTCACCCAGGAATTTCTGGCGCACATGCTCGGAATGCGCCGGGCGAGCGTAACCGTCGCCTTGGGTTTTCTGCAAAAGGCAGGGCTCATTACTTACGTACGCGGGGCGGTCATGATCGAAGACCGGCCAGGGTTGGAGGTGGCCGCCTGCGAGTGTTATGTCTCCATCACGCAGCAGCACAAGAGGTGGCAGAAAGAATCAAGGTGAGGCGCATGGCCCGAGGCAAAGCGGCCCCCTCCCGTCGTCTAGAGCGAGCAAACCTCACGCTTTAATCCAAGATTGCTCCTTTGCGCGAAAGCGCTAAGAAACCGCCTTAACTGACCCTTTTGGTATACTGGCGTATGCCGTCGCCTGCCAATATCCCGCTCAACTTTAATCGGGACCGGACCGAGCGGCAGCTGAACGCCCGCCTGGAAGAGCTCCTCGAAAAACTGCGCACCAATCGGCCATCCGAGGATCCCTGGCCGGTGCGGCGCGCCTTCGAAATTGCTACCGAGCGGCACCATGATCAGTTCCGCGCTTCGGGCGATCCCTACGTTTCGCATCTCCTGGAAGTGGGGCACATTCTGGCCGACATGCGCGTGGATGCCACCACCCTCGCGGCCGCCCTGCTGCACGACGTGATTGAAGACACCGAATTTCCGGTTTCACGCCTCGAAGAGCGCTTTGGTGGCGAGGTTGCCCAGCTCGTCGAAGGCGTCACGAAAATCAGCCGCCTGAACATGATGGCGCCGGAAGCGCGCCAGGCGGAGAACGTTCGCAAGATGCTCCTGGCGATGGTTCAGGACGTCCGCGTCGTGATGGTCAAACTCGCCGATCGGCTCCACAACATGCGTACCCTCGAGTATCTGGAGCCCGCCAAGCAACTTCGCATTGCCCGGGAAACGATGGACATTTATGGGCCCATCGCTCACCGCCTGGGAATGTCCGTCATCAAGGGCGAACTCGAAGATCTCTCCTTCCGCTATCTGGAGCCAGACGCGTACTTTTCGCTCCAGAAGCAACTCAGCGACAAAGCCCCCTTTCACCAGAGATTTCTCGAAGACGTTCAGAACACGATTCGCACGAAGCTCGTCGAAAACGGCATTCCCGCGGAACTCGAAGCGCGCGTCAAGGGCCTCTATTCGTTGCATCGAAAGATTGTCCGGCAGGAGCGCAGCCTCGACCAGATTTACGATTTGCTGGCCATTCGCGTTATCTCCGATTCCGACCGCAACTGTTACGCCGCGCTTGGCGTCGTCCACCATATCTGGCGGCCCGTTCCCGGGCGTTTCAAGGATTACATCGCCATGCCGCGGCCCAATCTCTACCAGTCGCTGCATACCACGGTGATTCACTCGGGGCAACCCTTCGAGATTCAGATTCGCACCCAGGAAATGCATCGCATCGCCGAAGAAGGGGTGGCCGCGCACTGGAAATATAAAGATGGGAAGCCGGTATCCTCTGGTGACGACCAGCGCATCGCCTGGATGCGCCAGTTGATCGAATGGTCGCAGGAACTGCAGGAGCCCGGCGAATTCCTCTCGACGCTGAAGGTGGATCTCGCCCCGGTCGAAGTTTACGCGTTCACGCCAAAGGGCCGCGTGCTGGAGTTGCCGCGCGGCGCCACGCCGGTGGATTTTGCCTATTCCGTGCACACGGAAGTGGGTCACCAGTGCGTTGGTGCGAAAGTGAATGGCCAGATGGTTTCGCTGCGCCATGAAATCGTCAGCGGCGACGTGGTGGAAATCCTCACGCAAAAAGGGCACAAGCCCAGCCGCGACTGGCTCAGTTTCGTGGAATCCTCGCATGCCAAGAGCAAGATCCGGCACTTCATCAATACCCAGGAGCGCGAGGAAGCCACGGAGATGGGCAAGCGGCTGCTGGAAAACGAGTCGCGCAATTTCCCGCGGGGCTTGAAGAAAATTCCCAGCGAAGATTTGCAGAAGCTGTCCTCGGATTACGGGCTGTCGAAAGTGGAGGATCTGTTCGCCGCTGTCGGGTTCGGTAAATATTCCGCGCGCCAGGTGTTGTCCCGTTACTTTGGCGAACCCAGCAAGGAAGCGGAAAAGTCCGCGGAAGACGCCAAGCCGACGCTGGTAAAGACCGTCAAGCGCATGCTGGGCATGGGCGAAGCTCCGCTGATCGTGAAAGGGCACGACGACCTGCTGGTTTTCCGAGCGAAATGCTGCAATCCGATTCCCGGCGACGACATCATCGGCTACGTCACCCGCGGGCGAGGCGTGGCTGTGCACACGCGAGCGTGTCCCAACGTGCAGAACCTTCTCTACCAGACGGAGCGCCGCATCGCGGTGGCGTGGGGCGGCGACAGTTCCGCTACCTTCCCGGTTGAACTGCTGGTGCGCGCCAAAGACCGCGCCGGCCTCCTGGCCGAAATTACCGCCGTGATCAGCGACGCCGGCTCCAACATCCGCATGCTCGAAAGCCGCCCCGACCGGCAGAACGCCCGGGTCGAAGCCAGCCTCGAAATCGCCGACAAGCGGCAACTCGAGACCATCCTCTCCAACATCCGGCGCATCAACGGTGTCTACGGCGTCGAGCGCATCTACCAGGTCTGAGCCGCTCTTTCCTCACCTGTCCGACGGTCCAGTATGGGCCCGGACACAGCCCCACTTTGGCCCGCTTGTAACGCATACACTGTAAGTATGCGGAAATCGCTACTATTCGTCTCTCTGCTGGGATTCGCTCTTGCGGGGTGCAAGACGAAGCCGAAGATTGACTTCACGGCCCTCGATCAATCGGGTATGTGGTCCACCAATCTTGCGCAGATCAAGAAGATGAATGTTTCGGCGGCGGAAGTCGCGGAGCTCACCAAACTGAAGCGGGCGGGCGCCGGCGATCCGATGTGTCTCTCCCTTTTGAAATCCGCGCGCGACCACAATCACGAATTCACCAGCGGCGATTCCGTTATCGAACTGTCGGGCGCGGGCTACACCGACGCAGAGATCCTGGAGATGGCCCAGGCTGACAAGCTCGACGCCCTCAGCAGCGATGCGGTCATGCTGAAGCTGATCGGCCTTTCGAACTCCACCGTGCAGGTGGTCATCCGGCGCCGCGAGCAGGGTTTGCCGACCCTTACCAGCGCGCAGATCGGCCGGCTGAAAAATATCGGCGAATCTGAAAAAAAGATTCTCGATCTGATCTACCAGGGCCTTTCCGGTCAGCAGGCGGAATCGTATGTCACCAGGCTGGAAGCCGCCCGCAACCACGCCCACACGGATTTTGTTCACGTGCGCGGCCGCCGCCCCCGCTAGTCCTCCCGCTTGCACTCTACGTCTGTTATTCTGCTTTCCGCATTCGAGGAGAGACTCCAATGAAAGACGTCGTACTTACACCGCGCGGCCCGAAGCCCATCGGCCCGTATTCGCAGGCAATCAAAGCAAATGGGTTCCTTTTCGTTTCCGGCCAGGTCGCGCTGGATCCGCAGACCGGAGAATTTGTCGGCGCCGACGTGCGTCAACAGACCGAGCGCGTCATGGAAAACCTGAAGGCGGTCCTGGAGGCCAGCGGCGTATCGCTCGCCCATGCGGTAAAAACCACGGTGTACCTGAAAGACATGAATGAATTCACGGCGATGAACGAGGTCTACGGGCGGTATTTCACGGTCGCTCCGCCGGCCCGCTCCACGGTGCAGGCCGCGCGGCTCCCGAAAGACGCCCTGGTGGAAATTGACGTAGTCGCGGTTCTCTGACCCGAAAACGCCGAGCAGGAGATCGCCCCCCAACCGCGGGGATGGAACAGAATTGGCTCTCCAATAGGAAAAGGCCATCACCGGAGTGATGGCCTTTTCGAAATCAGTTGCCCTTACTTTCAGGCGTTATGGGCGATTCGGGCTTTCCAGGGCTTCCGAAACGGCAAATCCTGTAACCAGCGCCGTGATTCCCACCGCCGTAATCAGGAAGTAGTTGCGTCCGGCTCTGAGCGGTGGCCCGTTCATACCGCGCTTCTTGTCGTCTTTGTGCGCACCGGCTCCTTCGGGGCCTTGTGCCATCGTCGGCGGCGGTTCGAGTATCACCCGATACGCGGCGCCGTCCGCGATGAGTTCTGTTTCTCCGTCAACGGTAATTGTCAGCGGACCGCGTTTGCTGACCACCAGAAGCTCCTTCTCACTCAGATACGTGACTTGGGCGATGGTCGGTCCGTTGGATTGCGCGCGGATTACGGCCCTGGAGGCCAATAGCGTGAAAGCCTTGGAATTGCCTGTCGAAAAAGTCGCGGTGCCGGCGAATAATTTCGCGGAGGGCGCACCTTCGGTATCGTTCAGGGTCGCGGAACTTGCGCTCTGCAGCAGGAATCGTGCAGCGCCCGCCCGAATCTGGACGCTCCCAGCCAGGTCCGTTACCAGGCGGTCGCCGCTGAATACCGTGGTGCCGGCTTCGGCTGAGGAATCGCCCACTCGCGCGTGTTCCGCCGTGACGATGGTGCCAAACGAGTTCGTCGTCGTGGGGCCAGCCCATGTGGGTGCAATCGTCAGCCCGATTGCCATCAAGGTCGCGAGCGGTGCGCGCAAGCCGCGCATAGAGTCCTCCAGTGCTGTGCAGCAAAAGCATACTTCTCATTCCGAGCCCGCGTCAATCGCTAAACCATACTACTGTCGCCAGGCAGCAATGCTTTCGGGCTCAATTATTGCGTTTCGTTGGCGCAACGCCACATTCGCTGCTAGAATGCCTTCACAGTATGGCTGACTGGAAGCAGATCACCGCGCGAATCCGCAGAGCACGCACCGGAAAAGACCCCGCGGCACAACTGACGAATCTCTTCACAAAGACTCGCGACGCCATGGTTGCGTTCGAACTTGCGCGTTACCTGGAATCGGTGGGGAACTCCGCCGATGCCGGCAGGTGGTATCTCACCGCCGCCGAACGTTTCCGCCGCTCCGACTGGAAGACCAAGGCGCAGGAAAGCGCCACGCGCCTCGGCGCGACGGAACCCGCGGAGATCCCGGCTCCCGTTAGCAAGGCGGAAGAAGCTTCAGGCGCCATTGAGGCGAAGGAAACGGGTGAACCCGAATCCCCGCACGAGGAAGTCGAAACCCAATCCGCACCCGTTGAATCCGAACCCCAGGCCCCAGTCGACGGCCGTTCCGCTCCCTCCGATCGGGGTTCTCGTCATCGGCGCGGACGGCGTGGCCATGACTCGCACCGTTCCCCCCGCCGGGCGGAACATTCTTCCGGTCAACGCGAATCGCGGCCGCTGGGTCCATCGAGAGGGTACACGCCGCCGGCGCCTCCCGAAGAAGAGGCTCCTGTTGCTGTTGAACGTCCGTCGCGCTCTTCGTTTGAAGAATCCCCGGAAATTTCAACGCCGAGCCTTCGCGGACGTTACGGCGACCCCGGACTTGCTTCGCGTCTTTCGCAACTGGAGATGAATTTCCGCCGGTTGCTGACGTGCGCGCCGACAAAGTTGGATGACGCCGATCGCGCTCCCGCTGGTCCGGGCGTTTGGGTGCTCACGGACTCCGACTTGACCACCTATTATTATGTCGAAGCCTGCCAGACATTGCGCGTGGCCATCCCCAATATGGCGCGGGGGGGAACTGCGCGGCGCGGCGGAGAGTCCATCAAACCGAAACTTGCCGAGCATCTTGGGATTGCCGAGACCCGCGTCCCGAAGTATCTGGCGGATCATTGTGTTGTCCGCTGGCTGCAGATGGATGAAGGTGCGGCGCACTTCGCACATTTCCTGATCGCGGTTTTGCACCCCAGCTTGAACGAGTAGCCGCGTTTTGCCGCGACCCAAAGCGGCAAACTTTCAGTACTTGCTTCCTAGCAGTAACCCCCTTTTCTTACCATCAGATAGCCCCGTTCACTGGTCATCTGTGCCATTCAACCCCCCTTTTTTACCGTTCACCGTATCCCACTGGCGTCTCCCCCCTTACCCATTCAAACTATCCATGCTCAAGCACTTAGGGCTCACGCGACAGCGCGTGGTAGTCTGGAAATGCCATGGGGGCAGTTCCGTTTAGGCTGGTTTGGGGCTTTCAACCGAATCCCAAGTTTTTTTGCACGACTCTGAAAGAGAGGCTACTGCTGTATGCCCAATACGATTAGCACACAGATTTTCCGGTCCCTGGACTGGGTGCTTTGTAAGACGGCTGGTATCACCTTCGATACCATTCAATATTTCAACAAGAAGAATCCTAATCCTTCGGTCACCCCGCAATGGTCTGATAAGCCGCTGCTGAAGTCCTGGGAAAAGACCAAGCCGACCCTCGGCTTTCCGCGCCAAACAGACTCGCTCTGCCCGGCCTGCGTGAAAGAAGCCCGCGAATCCATCATCAAGGGTGAAAAAGACTGGCGCGACCTGATGCACGAGAAGGTCGGCGAGATTAAAGCGCAGATTATCGAGCGCGACGGCCAGGTCTGGATGGTGAAAGACTGCCCGCTGCACGGCCACTATGAAGACATGATGGCCATTGACTCCGATTTCCTGAAGTGGATCGAGAAGCAGTTCCCCGGCCGCGATATCCCCGCGCACAATGATGAAGGCCTGCACAAACACGGCTCTTCCAACGTCCGCTATGGCCGCGGCTCCGTGCTCACCGTCGACCTCACCAACCGCTGCAACATGATGTGCGATCCCTGCTTCATGGACGCCAACCAGGTTGGCTACGTGCACGAACTCAGCTGGGATGAAATTGTCGAGATTCTCGATAACGCGGTGAAGATCAAGCCGCGCCGCCAGATGTCCGTGCAGTTCTCCGGCGGCGAGCCGACTATGAGCCCGTATTTCTTCGAAGCCATCCGCTACGCCCGCAAAGTTGGATACAACTCGGTTCAGGCGGCCACCAACGGCATCGAGTTCGCCAAGAGCAAGGAATTCGCGAAGAAGGCGTTCGAAGCAGGATTGCGTTACGCCTACCTGCAGTTCGACGGCATCGGCAACGACGCCAATAGCCACCGCCAGATCGGCAACCTGTTCGACGTGAAGCTGCGCGCCATCGAAAACCTGCACGAAGCGGGCATCGAAATTGTGCTGGTCGTCACCATCGTCAACAACGTGAACAATGACCAGGTTGGCTCCGTCGTGAAATTCGCGATGGAAAATCCGAAGAAGATTTCGTTTGTCAGCTTCCAGCCGGTTTCCTTTACCGGCCGCGACGAAGACATCACCCCGGAGCGCCGCCTCCGCCAGCGTTACACCCTTTCGCACCTGGCGAAGGACGTCAGCAACCAGGTTGGCAAGATTCAGCCGACTCGCGACTGGTTCCCCATTTCGTTCATCAGCACTTTTGCCGGCTTTGCCGACATGGTCAAGGGCAACGAATCCCAGTGGGGTTCGCTCTCCTGCGGCTGCCACCCGAACTGTGGCGTGGGCACCGCGCTGATGATCAACAAGGAAACCAAGGAATGGGCGCCGGTTCCGCGCTTCCTGGATGCGCAGGGCCTTACGAAAGACGTCACCGCCGTCACCGATGCGGCTCGCGGCAAGAATTTCTCCAACTTCATGATGGCCATGGCGCTCCTGAAGAACTATCACCCGTTCCAGGGGCCAAAGGGCCTGAAGCTTTGGGACCTCTTCAAGAAGTTCGACAAGACCTGGGCGCTGACCAAGGGCGCTTCCAGCAAGTACGGCAAGACTTCACCGGAACGCACTTACGAAGACGCCATGAAGCGCCGTGCGCAAGACCCTTGGAACTTCCTCTTCATCGCTGGCATGTGGTTCCAGGATCTGTTTAACTACGACTTCCGCCGCACCGAAATGTGCATCATTCCCTACGGCACGCAGCAGGGCGAAATCAGCTTCTGCGCGTACAACACCGGTGTGGGATGGCGCAACATCATCGAAAACATGCACAAGAACGCGACCGTGGCCGAGTGGTACAAGAACCACGGGAAGCACGAGATTTACGCCAAGGGCAAGAACGTCAACCTCGGCTCCTACGAGCACTCGCTGGTCATTGACGCTGATGACGCTTCGCGCATTCGCCACCTGGAGCACGACATTCCTCTGACCGCCGCGGAAGAGAACCGCATTCGCCGCAAGGCAGCTCTGGAAGAGCAGGCCCGGGTTCGCGCCATCTACGAAGAACTCGTACTGAAGAAGCCGCAACAGGCGGTAGTCCAGATCGGCTCAGTTTCCGACATCGCCAAGGCCGTTCCGGCGAACTTCACCAACGCGAACAAGCCCATCGGCATCGCCCCAGTCAATGGCAGTGGCAACGAAGCTCCCAAGTCCAAGGAAGCCGCGGCCGAAGCCGTAGCCGGTGACTAATCCGGCGCTGTAGCTCAGGCCTTCAGGCCTGAGGCTTTCCCAAGCGCCACCACAACCTCAAAACGGCCCCGACCAATTCGGGGCCGTTTTTCATTGCATGTCTCCTCAAGTATGTCCTGCTGACGAGACCCCGTTGTTCGACTAACATGTTTGGCAGGAGCCCCTTCCATGTGCAGAAATATAAAGATGCTCTATAACTTCGAACCGCCGGTTACGCCGGAAGAGGTGTACGCCGCCTCCCTGCAATTCGTACGCAAAATCACCGGCTTCAACAAACCGTCCAAGGCCAACGAACCCGCGTTTCAAGCTGCCATCGATGAAATTGCGAATGTCTCCCTCCGGCTTCTGCAATCGCTCGAAACCACCGCCCCTCCAAAAAACCGCGAAGAAGAAGCGGCAAAAGCCAAGGCTCGCGCCGCAGAAAGATTTGGCGCCTGATTCCGCTGTTTGGTCCTGTAGCTCAGGCCTTCAGGCCTGAGGCTTTCCCAAGCACCACCACAAACTCCAAAACGACCTCGGCCAGGTCGAGGCCATTTTCTCGTGAAGCCAGTCTTGTCGGGGAGTTACTATTGCTTTATGATCGGGTCTGGAGGCAGCCGTGCCAATGGCACGGCTTTTTGTCTTTAAGGAGGGAAACATGAGGTACCAAGAATCCGGCATTCTAACGATCACGCAAAGAGAGAAAATGACCGCATTCGATGGAAATGAGTTTATTTTAGAATTCCAGCCCCTCTCGAACCCACCCGCGCGCCATGTAAGAAGATTGATTATTGGAGATGCAGAACTCGAGGCCCATCTTGATGAAGAAGTCCTGCGACATATCTCGGGCTCCGAGGACGCGATAGGGGTAGTGGCGGAAGTAAAGAAAAATGGGTTGTCGAGGCTGTATCTACGCTGTGCGCCAGTTCCTTGGGAAGAAGTTTTTGAATTGATGGCAAGAGTCGCCTAAACTGGTGCCCATGGGTATGCGGAGGAGGGCTTACCGTGGGTTTTCCATATTCTTTCTTGCTTGTATGTTCGATTGCGGTGGCGATCAGTGTAATTGCGGTTCTCAGCTACGGCGCTTACCGAATCTATGGAGCGCCCACTGTTATCGCTAGGACCAAACGGCTCGAACGGACGCAGGCGTGGATACTGTCACTGGATAAAGCACAGTTGCTTGCACTTCTTATCCAGCCTAACACAGGATTGGACAAGCAAGACTTGGACGGGCTCGTTCAACTCGCATTTGATAGCTATCCGGAAGGACAAAAGGACGTAATTGTCGCTCGACTTGCCGACCACCTGAATTGACCGTAACCTAAAAGCTGGTACAACGAGGAAGATAGCTTATGCCCATCTACGAATACATCTGCGAAGACTGCAAAGAACACTTCGAGAAAATCGTCATCAACAAACAGCAGGAGATCTCCTGCCCCAAGTGCTCCAGCAAAAAAGCTGCGATCCAGCTTTCCGTATTTGCCACGGCAGGCAACGGCTCCGGCTCGTCCTCTCCTTCCGGTGGCTTCT
>Ga0210406_10008177_pt1 | contig 10497 bp, 8 predicted proteins | sample IncBWC30MmetaG_FD_155454 | JGI IMG/M metagenome (GOLD analysis project Ga0210406, IMG submission 155454) | Forest soil microbial communities from Barre Woods Harvard Forest LTER site, Petersham, Massachusetts, United States - Inc-BW-C-30-M | ecosystem: Environmental > Terrestrial > Soil >... | reverse complement strand
TGACCCTTGTGCGTGATCCGACCGGTGTAAATCGGGTTCGACAGCAATCCGTAGATGTGTCCGCGCGAGAACGGTTTGCCGCCGCGCTCGCTGCCATTCGCCGTTGTGTTGCGTTTTGTTTTGAGCCCGAGCCGGTCGGCCTCATCCTTGACCCGGTGCACGCAGCCGAGCTCGTGATAGAGCGCGAAGATGCGGCGCACGGTCTCGGCCTCGGCAGAGTTGATGATCAGCGTGCGCTCGTCCGCGTCATACCCGAGTGGCACGTTGCCGCCCATCCACATGCCCTTCTTCTTCGACGCGGCGATCTTGTCGCGGATGCGTTCGCCGGTGACGTCCCGTTCGAACTGCGCGAAGGACAACAGAACGTTGAGCGTGAGCCGCACCATCGAGCTCGTTGTGTTGAACTGCTGCGTCACCGAAACGAACGATACACCCTGCGCGTCGAAGATCTCGACCAGCCGGGCAAAATCGGCAAGCGATCGGGTCAACCGGTCGACTTTGTAGACAACGACGATGTCGATCCGGCCGGCGCGGATATCGGCGAGCAGGCGTTGCAGCGCGGGCCGCTCCAGATTGCCGCCGGAGAACCCGCCATCGTCGTAGCGGTCTTTTGCCAACACCCAGCCCTCGTGCTGCTGGCTGCGAATGTAGGCCTCGCAGGCTTCGCGCTGTGCGGCAAGCGAGTTGAATTCCTGTTCCAGCCCTTCCTCGGAGGATTTGCGGGTATAAATCGTGCATCGTCGGCGGCTCGCGTCAGCCCGCGGCATCGCGGCTCCCCATTGGCTCGTCGGCTCGATTCTGTAGATGCGAGGAGCAGCAGATGGCTGACCGGTTCGGCTTCAAACCGAAGAAGCGCGGTCCCGACCAGGCCGTACCGGTGATCTTCCTTGCGAGGGCGGAAAGCGAGCGGTAGCTCGTGCCCTGCCACGAGAAGCCGTCATCGAGGACCAGCACCTCATAAGTTCGGCCCTGCCAATCTCGAACCAGCCTGGTTCCGGGCTTCAGCTCCAGACGAGCCCGTATCCGCCCCTCTCCGCTCTCCCTGAGCTGCTCCGCAAATTGGCGAAGCTGGCGCTGCCGCTCCGGGCGGAGGCCGCCAGAAGCGACTTCCTGCATCCGGTATGCGACAGCCCGCAGCAGCAGCTCGCGGCTGAGATGCGGCGATGCATCAGCTTTGTAGAGGGCGCGCCATTGCTGACGAAGCTCACCGAGATCGAGTTCAGGGAGGCGCGAGAGCGCCTCCCGGCAAGCGGCAGCATCCTGGACCGTGCGGCTCATGCCTGCTCCGACGCGGCAATGCGATAGACCCGGCCGCGCTCCTCCGTCGCCGAGGCAAGGGTCAGCCCGAGCTTCTTCTTCAGGGTTCCCGCGAAGAGGCCGCGCACCGTGTGGCGCTGCCAACCCATTGCGCTCGCCACTTCGTCGACCGTTGCGCCCTCGGGTCGGTGCAGCATCGAAATCACTGCATCCTGCTTCGACGGGCGCTTCGCGTCTGATTGCGGCTGCGGGTCTGGCTCCGGCAATCCTTTGATTGCCGACCACAACTGATCAATGAGTGCCTCGCGATCACCGACTTTCCTGCGCTTTTCGATGCCGGGCAGAGCATTCCATAGCTGCAGCAATCGTTTACCGCTGAGCGGGACGGCGTGCAGCTCCTCTTTCGAAGCCACTGCAATCTCGCCGTCATTGATCGTCGCCGAGGGCTCGCGGCACAGCGTGATTCCGTCATTACCAATGATGTAGATGCGCATGAGCGGGTTCTCCCGATTGACCCGGCGGCGCCGCCGCCGGTGACCACACTCACGCTCTCTTCGCCAGCCAAAGCCACTCTATTCCGGATAATGTTGTGGCGTTGTTGAGCCACCGCCGAGCATGAAATTGCTCAGCCGAAACCGCCCAATCGGCCCAACGCAATAAGCTCAGCTGATGGCTGCTCAGCAGATAGATCAAATAGCCGCGGCAACGCGGTTGTCGGAGATTGCTCAGCCCCGTGGCCCTGGTGCTGACGCTGTTTCAACCTAAGACGGCTGGCTCATCCGATGACGGTACGACGGCTTCCTCCAATGAGGTGGCCGCAACGACGGCTTTGAACTCGGTGAGGATTTCCGGGTGGTGGCGTTCGAGGTAGCGGCTCACCCGCGGATTGCCGATCAGGCTCGAAACGTAGCCGGAGGCGACTACCAGATTCAGCACCGTGTCCCCATAGGAGGCCGCGACCGCTTTGAACTCGCGCTGCAACCCGTCCATCTCGCGCTCCATACGAGCCATCTGCTCTGACGTCAGACCTCGGATATTCTTCGGACGATCGGGCTGCGCGAGGTCCTCCCGCCGGGTCGCCGCCAGCAGCGCATGCGCATAGCGGGCGGTAAAGTTGTTCATTGCCGACATCAGCTCGACCGCCTCGATTTGCCGCATAGCCTTCATCTTGCGCAGCAGCGAGAACACCTCCGCATCAACAGACTTGTCCTTGAGCATGTCGGCGACCTCTGGGCACACTCCGTCGAGCAATGTGCGCTTGGTCTTGATCCGTTTGATGTCGACGTTGAGCGCCCGGGCGAGTTTCTCCTCGGATGCTCCGCGTTCGATCGCCTTTACGATCATGTAGTGCTCTTGGATCGTGGCCAACCGGCTGACCCGCTTATTATAGGTGAAGCCCTCGTCGTCATTGGTTATCAGGCAGAGCACGTCGCTGGTGCCGAGATCCAGCAGCGCGGCATGCCGCAGGTGGCCGTCAACCAGTATGAAAGGTCCCCCGTCCTTCCCGCGCCGGGCGACGATCAGCGGTTCGACAATGCCGACTTCGGCGATAGAAGAGACGATGCGCTTGTAGCGTGCCGTTTGCTTCGTGCTGTCGGGCACATGTCTTGTCGGCAGAATGTCGGAGAGCGCGAGCCGGATAATCTGGTGCTCAAAAGCCATTTTGACGGGATCGGGCATTCAGGCTTCCGACAATTCGAGCTGCTCGGCTAAAGGTCGCGGCAGCGTGTGCATCGCCTCTGCACGCAGCAAGGTGAGGAACTCCTCATCCTCGAGGAGCCGGCGCAGCGCATTGACGACAAAGGTCAGCCGAGTCTGCGCTACGTCGGCTTTCCTGACCAGGAGCTTCTGGCGCTGCGCCTCGTTCTGATAACTCTTGATCAGCGCCGCCGCGGTAATCTTGCCGGTATGCGCCACACCACGGCCTCTGTGGGGCTTCTTGCGGCGCTGACTGCGCTGCAGAATAATTCGCCGAATTGCCAGGATTTGGTTGCCGGGCAGGAGTTTGTTCTCGTAGGCCTCGGCGAGCGCCCGTTGGACATCACCATCGGGGGCGCGAGCAATCTCAATTGCGATGTTGGCCGGCATGACGCCCCGCTCGACGGCGACGAGGAGCCGTTCCTCCCCGTGTTCGAGCAGATAGCAAATCGCGGCGATATAATCGGGCGTAAAGTCGATCTTCGCGGCGATTTCGGCGTTCGTGTAGCCGCGCTCCTTGAGGGTGCCGATTTCGCGCATCAGCTCGAGCGAGCCGGGATGGCGGCGGGCCAGGTTCTCGACCAGGCTCATCACATAGCAGTCCTCTTCCGATGCCTCGATGACGATCGCCGGGATCTCGCTTTGCCCCAAGGCGACAAAGGCCTCCAGCCGCCCCTGCCCACAGACTAGGTCGTAGCCCGCATCGCTTGGTCGAAGGCTTACCGTGATGGGCTTTTTGAGGCCGAGATGCGCAATGCTCGTGATCAGCTCATGAAAGACCCGTTTGTTGCGGGCCCGCGGATTGAGCACGGTGATCGCGTCGACCGCGACCATCTGGACTTCGCTAATGTTGGTCATTGAAGAAACCTCGGACGCATCCGAGCGCCGATCTGACAAAAACGGTCGAGCGTCTCGAAGCGATAGGCGTCGAGAAAAATCCCATTGCGCTCGGCGAGGCGGAGCCGGCAGGCTTTGATGTCGAGATACGGCAGAATGTAGTAGTCCATCGGCCGCTCATTGTCTGGCGCCAGCCGCACGGCTATCGTGATGTCGGGCCGCAGAGCCGTATCGAGGCGCAAGTTCCAGCGCATCGCCTTGCCGGTGCGCGTGCTCAGGCAGCGGGCGATGACGATAGATCCGGTGAACTCGCCATTGATCGTTATGAGGCCCTTCGCGCCGTCCCGCGCGGCCGAGCCGCCCAGCTGTTCGATTTGGCCCAGGACTTGCCGATATACCTCGGCATGCAGATGCCGCAGTGCCCGGTTGATCTCGATGGATCTGTCGGCACGCTGCGGCGAATAGCCGACAAGCTGGTAGACGCGCCCGAGGCTGCCGAACCGTTGACGGTAGGTCAAGCTGACGGGCACATCCTTGGATTGATCAATGATGATCGACGACAGGCGTCCGTGTTTTGTGTAAAGATCTTTGAGCAGCGCCAGCATGTCATGATCGGATAGATGGCGGTTGCGCGTCGCGAGCACAGTCTGCGCAGCTCGGAAGAGCTGCGGATCGACGACTGCCGGAAAAGCCCCGACCGTACGGATCCACATTTCCGGCGGGTTGGCGATGCGTTTGTTCTGCAGCTTGGCTGAAGCCCGGTTGAAAACGTTGTTGCCGATGTATTTCTCATTGGTCAGAACCTGTTGCACCGAGCGCGCGGTCCATCGCCGGCCCAAATCTGTCCTGATTTGCTCGTGATTGAGAATGGCGGCAATCTCTCTTTGGTGCTTGCGCTCGTAAACGAACATCCCGAACATGCGGCGGATGGTCTCGACCTCTTCCACAGGGCCGGGCTCCAGCACTACGCGATCGGTCTGCAAGCTCTTCTGTTCGCCGAAGGCGAGGATGGCTTTGCGATCACCGTTCTGATCGATCAGACGGCGGCGGAGTCCGTACCCGGCATGGCCGCCCTGGCGGAAGCCCCGTTCGATCAATCGGCACTGGCCGGCGAATACTTTCGCCGAAAGCTCGCGACTGTATTCGCCGGCCATCGCGCGCTTGACGGTCTTGACGATGGTGGATGCGACGCTGCCGTCGTTTTCGAATTGCTCGGCGCAATAGCGCACTTCGATACCCGATCGCCGGCAAACATACTCGTAATAGGCACTCTCGTCGGCATCCTGGAAGCGGCCCCAGCGGCTGACGTCATAAACCAAAATGGCCCGGAACCCGGGGGAGCCGGCTTCGACATCAGCCAACAACTGTTTCAGCGCATCGCGTCCGTCGATGCGCAGCCCGCTCTTGCCATTGTCGGCATAGGTCCGCACGACGTCGAAGCCGTAACGGTTGGCATATTGCAGGATGGCGTCGGACTGGTTCTCCGTAGAATAGCGCTGATGCTCGGTCGACATGCGTACATATTGCGCGGCGGGAGTTGCCTCACGCAGCTCCGCCGCGGCGGTTTCCGGGCTGATGTCAAAACGGCTGACCAATGGGTTTCCCCCGCAATATCCCTTTCCTCAAGGCAGAGAAGGGCTGCCAATGGGTTGTCAATTCATCGTGACTGCAATGAGTACCCCGACCTTTTACGACCTGCCATCCGCGCAAGGCGCGCGGCGCCATGCGCCTTGGTGTAGCAGTGCGTGGTGCGACCGGGAAGTCCAGTGGAAAATGACGCGGCTGCGGATTTTCTCTATTGGAGTGCACCGCTGCTGAGCACTGGCCGCTCGGGATCAGCCGCTCGGCTCTACTGCATCGTCAGACAGGTAATGCGGCCACGTCGGCCTGTGCCTCCTCGATACCCTGGGCGGCGGCCTGCTCGAACCACGAGCGCGCCTCCGCCGGGTCGGGCTGGCCGGTGACGCCTTCGGCGAGGTAGCGGCCCAGCATCAGCTGGGCCTGGCCGTGGCCGAGCTCAGCGGCGGCGCGGAACCAGCGCTGTGCGGCGGCCCGGTCCTCGGGCACGTCGTGACCGCCGGCATAGAGCGCGCCCAATGCGAACATCGCGCCGCTGTGACCTTCCGCGGCGGCTCTCTCAAACAGCTCCCGTGCCGCAGCCGTGTCGCGCGGGCCACCGCGGCCGTTGACCATCATCTCGGCGAGCGCCACCTGCGCCTCGCGAAGGCCCGCGGCGGACGCGCGGGCGATCCACGCGCGGGCTGCTTCCGGATCTGGCGTAACGCCGCGCCCATCGGCCAGCATCCGGCCGTACATGTATTGCGCCTGCGGCACGCCCTCGGCGGCGCGGCGCAGCCAGTGCGCCGCCTGTTGCGCGTCGGGCTCGATACCGAGGCCCTTGTCGAGGCAGAGCCCGAGATTGAAAGCGGCGACGAGGTCGCCGGAGGCGGCGGCCTGTTCGAACCAATGCGCGACCCTTCCCCGGTCCTCCGCACTGCCGGCGCCGTCGAGCACGAGATTGGCGAGGTCGACCTGCGAGGCGGGGTCGCCGGCCTCGCCCGAGAGGCGCAGCCAGCGGGCCGCCTCGTCGGGATCCGCCGCCACTCCGGCGCCGGTCAGATACAATGAGCCGAGTGCCCGGGCGGCGGCGGCGTGCCCCGCTTCGGCGGCGCGGCGATACCAGCCGGCCGCCTCGGTATAGTTGGGCGGCAGCCGCCCGTTGCGGACATAGAGGTCGCCGACCAAGGCCGCGGCGTCGGGGTCGCCGGCCAGTGCCGCGCGGCGCAGCCAGGATTCACCGAGAACGAGGTCCTGCTCGACGCCGCGGCCCTCCATCAACGCCAGCCCCCAGCGCAATTGCGCCGAGCATTGCCCGCGCTCGGCCGCGTGGCGGTAGAGTTCCGCGGCGACCTTGTAATCCCGCTCCACGCCGACGCCCTGCTCGGTCAATACCGCCAACAGATAGATCGCGGTCGGCAATTCGGCCTCGGCGGCACGGCGCACATTCTCGGCGACCTCGCGCCGCCCGGCCTCGTCCTGCGTCCGCGGCGCCAAGGACAGCGCATAGCCGAGACAGCCCTCGGGGCAGCCCGCCGCGGCCGAGCGCTGGTACCAGCGATGCGCCTCTTCGAGGTCGCGCATCTCTTCCGGGCCGCAGCTCAGCACGTAGGCGAGCACCGCCTGGGCCTTGGCCGAGCCCGCCTCGGCGGCCGGGCGCGCCCATTTCAGGGCCGAGGCGAAATCCGATTCGCCCGGCTCCTCTTCGGCAAACAGGCGTTCGGGCCCCTTGCCGTTCACATTGCCGGCGAGACCGTGTACGCAGAGCCCGGCGAGCAGGGTTTGCGCCTCGATATGCCCGTGGCCCGCGGCGCGCTCGAGCCAGCGTGCGCCTTCGACCCGGCTGACCGGCACTCCGGTCCCTTCGAGATAGCAGCAGGCGACGCGGTATTCCGCCTCGGCGATCCCGGCCTTCGCCGAGCGCGTCAGCAACGGGAAGGCGTCCGAGACCTTGCCCTGCTCGCTGAGCCGCACCGCCCGGCGCAATGCCACCTCGGGCGAGGCCAGGCCGATCAGGCGGTCGAGGACGAGCATCAGGTCTCCGGGCTCACGGCTCGCGCATGCCCTCTTGAGCGAGCGGCATCATGCGGCCGAGCAGGTAGCTCAGCACGGTGCGCTTGCCGACCTTGATGTCGGCGGTGACCGGCATGCCGGGGACCACGCGAAACCCCCCCGGCACATCGTGCAACGCCACTTTGTCGATCGCGATGCGGGTTCGGTAGAACGGCTCGGTGCTGGTCTGCGGCAATGGCACCGCGCTGGTCGGGTTGCGTGCCTCGTCCTGCGCGGTGAAGCTGTCCGGGCTGACGATCCGCACCGTCCCCTCGGCCATGCCGTATTGCGAATAGGGGAAGGTGTCGAACTTGATCGCCACCGGGTCCCCGACATGCACAAACCCGTTGTCGCGGCCGAAAATGTTGGCCTCGATCTCGATCGGCGCGTCGGCCGGCACCAGAGTAAGAAAGTGCTGCCCCGACTGCATGACCGAGCCGACCGACACCTTGGCGACCGACTGCACGGTGGCGTCAGATTCGGCGCGCAGTTCGACCAGTTCGCGGCGCAATTTGGCCTTGTTCAGCAGCTCGCGCACATCGCTCAGTTTGCGCGTCGCCTCCGACAGTTTTTGCGACACCTCGGCGCGCCAGCCCTGGATATAGGCGTCGCGCTCGGCGGTCATCGCCGCGAGGTTGCGCCGGGCGCCCTCCGCGGTCTGCTGCGCATTGGCCAAGGCCCGCGCCATCTCGGTGCGGCTGTCCATCGCCGCCAAGGTGTTGAGCTTGCTGCCGACCTGGCGCGATTCGAGCTGCGAGCGCATCTGCTCGACGGTCTGCGCCAGCCCGAGCCGGTCGCGGTACCCCGCCGCATCGGATTGCGAGCGCGAGATGACCGCAGCGAGCTCGTCGAATTTGCGCGCATAGCCCTCGACCTTGGCGGTGTACTCGGCCTTGCGGTGGGCATAGATCGCGCCCTGCAACGCCATGTCGGGGTCGAGCCCGCTATAGTCGAAAGGCTTGTTCTCGGCCTCGGCTTGCAATCGCGACACTTCGGCTTCGAGGCTCGACACCTGCGCCGTCAACGCGCCGAGATCGGCCGCCGCAAAAGTCGGGTCGAGCTTCGCCAAGACCTCGCCGGCCTTGACCTGCTGGCCCTCGCGCACCTCGATCGAGCGCACGATCGCAGTCTCCAGCGGCTGCACCAGGATCGTCGCCGCCTTCGAGATCGCGACGCCGTGCACCGACACGACCTGGTCGACCGGGATCAGCCCCATCGTCGCAATCATCACGATGACGAGGCTGGTGATGACCCACACCGTGCCGCGCGCCGAGCGCGGGATCGGCGCATTGACGATCGCCGTCGACGGCCACTGGAATTCCAATATCGCCGGTAATGTCGGGTCCGCCCCGCCTCGCTGCCGCACTGCCAGCGCATTGGATGAAGATTTGCTCATGACCAATAGGCTTTTTCTAGTCGCCGCGGACGAGGCGCGGGGTGACGGCGCCGCGGGCGCCGCGGCCGTCGAGATGGCGGTGCTGCTGCGCCCACAGCTGGCGGTACATCGCGCAGCGCTCGAGCAATTGATGGTGCGGCCCGATATCCATCAGCTTCCCTTGCTCCATGACGAGGATCTGGTCGCAATCGGTCAACGACGCCAAGCGGTGCGAGACGATGACCATCGTCCGCCCCGAAGCGATGCGCGTAAGGTTGGCGCTGACCACCGCCTCGCTCTCCGGGTCGAGGGCGCTCGTCGCTTCGTCGAGGATCAGAATCCGCGGGTCGTGGATCAAGGCGCGGGCGATCGCGATCCGCTGTTTCTGCCCGCCCGACAGATTGGGCGAGCCCTCCTCGACGTAGGTCTCGTAGCCGTTCGGCATGCGCTCGATGAATTCCTCGGCGCCCGCCAAACGCGCCGCATTGACCGCATCCGCCAGGGTCAGCCCCGGCCGCCCGGAAATGATGTTGTCGCGGATCGAGCCGCGGAACAGAAAATTGTCCTGCAATACGACGCCGAGGCTCTGCCGTAGATGCCGCAGATTAATCTCGCGCAGATCGGCCCCGTCGATCTTCAGGAACCCGCTGTAGTCGCGGTTGATCCCCTGCAAGAGGCGGGCGATCGTCGACTTGCCGGAGCCGCTCTTGCCGACGATGCCGAGCATCGTCCCGGCCGGGATCGAAAAGCTGACCCCCGACAAGGCCGGGATCTTGGTGCCGCCATAAGTGAAGGTGACATCCTGAAAGCTGATCGCGCCGGCGAATTTCGGGCGCAATCCGCCCGAGGCGGCGTCGATCTCGAGCGGCCGGTTCAACACCGCCCCGGCCTCGCCGATCGCCGCGCTGACCTCCTCGTATTCCTGCACCAGCCGCGCCATGCCGACCAATGGCTGCGCCACCCGCCCGCTCAGCATCATGAACGCAAACAACCCGCCGACCATGTAGCCCGTTGAATCGTCCATCGCCCAATAGGCGCCGAGCATCAATGTGCCCATCGTCATGAAGCGCTCGATCGGCGTCACCAATGTCTGCGGCCAATTCGACAATCGGGCAAAGGCGAGCCGCCATTTGCCGGTTTCGGCGACCCGCTCGTCCCATTGGGCGCGGCGCTGCGGCTCCAATGCCAGGGCCTTCACTGTCTTGATGCCGATGATCGTCTCGCTGAGCGCCGCCGCCTTCCAGGTCTCGGCGCCGACGACCCGGCTGTACATCTCCCGCATCGGCTTCAGATAGGCGAGGATGATGATCGAGATCAGCCCGGCGCACAGCAAGACGACCCACGCCAATGGCGCATTGAGCCAGAACAGGAACGGCAGCAACACCGCGAGGGTCAACAGGTCGAGAAACGTCGCCAGCAACTGCCCGGTGAGGAACTCGCGGACCCGGTAGACCTGCGCCACCTGGTACATCGTCTCGCCGGCCGGATGGCGCTCGAAATAATCGAGCGGCAGACGCAACAACCGGCTGAACAGATGCAGGTTGAGCTTGGTGTCGAGCCGCGCCCCGACCACGGCAATGATCGCCCGCCGGGCGTACACGCCAGCATCCCGGTATGAAGCTGCGCACGACGAATTGGGTCGAGATCATGGCGCCATTTCTGGCGCGTGACTTCCTAAAAGAGATGCTGCATTCCTTCGATCTTTCGATCTCGGGATGGGG
>Ga0210406_10008176_pt1 | contig 10497 bp, 10 predicted proteins | sample IncBWC30MmetaG_FD_155454 | JGI IMG/M metagenome (GOLD analysis project Ga0210406, IMG submission 155454) | Forest soil microbial communities from Barre Woods Harvard Forest LTER site, Petersham, Massachusetts, United States - Inc-BW-C-30-M | ecosystem: Environmental > Terrestrial > Soil >... | reverse complement strand
GACGGCACATGGCAGTATTATCTTCATCCCGCGGACAACGTGGCGGAATTTCGCCGATACCACCAAATGGGAGAACTGGCCTATGTCCGCGCCCGGAGAGATGAAGCGGTCGCGTGGATTAAAGCGAATCCTGGCCGCTTCGCCGTCGTCAGTTTCCGGAAATTTATTTACTACTGGTATGGAGTGCCGCGCGACCTGCGACCCGCGTGGCTCGAGCCCGTAAAAAATTCCCTGTTCGCCGTCTCGTCGCTCTTGACATCATTTGGCCTGCTCCTCGCCCTGCGCCAAAAACGCCCCCATGCCTGGCTCTTCTTCTGGCTCTTGCTGCTCTATCCCCTGGTGTACTACGTAGTGTTTCCGCACGCGCGATACCGGCATCCAGTGGAACCCGCGATCACAATTCTCTCTGTATTCCTGATTACCCAGGCAGAAGGGCGGGCGAAAGTTGTAAGCTCTCAGTAACAGCCAACCCTTTAATTAAATTGTCATCCTGACCCTGAGCGCAGCCGAAGGGGAAGGACCTGCTTTCTTATTTAATTTGTCATCCTGACCCTGAGCGCAGCCGAAGGGGAAGGACCTGCTTTTCGCCGCGGACTAGCTCAGTTCTTGCCTGCCACGTAATCTCCCCGCTCAGTAAATCGTGTACCCCGGCGCAGGATTCCGCACATCCGGCTTGGACGCCATCAGCAGCAGCGCACCCACGCGCTTGAAAGCCTTCAGGTCATCGAGCGAGTGAAACGAAGTCGTCTGGTAATTGTCGGGCGTAGGCGTGTCATCAGGAATCTGCGCATACTCCACATTTTCAAAAGCGTGCTTCTTCAAAAGCTCGACATACTCCGCCGCCGACCGCACATGCACCGGTACCTTCAACTTTGGCACCCATTGCAGCGAATACGGGTTATCCCTGTAGAGGTTAATTAATATGAACAGCCGTCCATGCGGGGCCATGACGCGAAAAAGCTCGGCCAGCGCGCGTTCCTGATCCGGATAGTAATAAAACGACTCCACCGAAAGCACCTTGTCAAAAAAATTTTCTTCCCACGGAATCTGCGCCGACGAGCCCACCACGAACATCACGTTGTCGAATTCTTTAGAAGCGGCCCTAGCCTGCCGGATCATCTCGTCGGAAATATCGACCCCGACCACCTGCCCAAAACTCTGCGGCCCTTCGCCAACGATGCGCGCCAGCAAGCGAGTCGCCCACCCCGATCCGCACCCCAGGTCAAGAATCCGCTCCCCCGGACGCAAATCCATGCGGCGCATCGTTTTCTCGGTGATGTCGAGATGATGGCGCTCCATCTTCGCGCCCTCACCATCATCGGCCCAGCGATTGAATTCCTGCTGCAGCCGATCGTCAGGAGACTGGGGTTTGTCTGGAGTCATGAATTTGTCGCCGATGATGATGATGATGATCTCTCCCGAAATCCTGGGATCCGGCGCATGGCATCGCGTCGCAACAACTCAAAATCGAATCCGCCAAACGCGGCAAATCGGCGGCGAATATCCTCCGCTAGCTTACTCTTTGCCGATGAGGCGCGCTTCGCGTCAGGGGTTCCCCGTGTCGTCCCCCGTGTTTCTCTGTGCCCCCTGTGGTTCGACTTTTTTCTCATCTATCGCAACTCCGCGTAAGCCAATGAGGCGTCTTTCGAGTCAGGTGTTCCCTGTGTCGTCCCCGTGTACCTCTGTGCCCCTGTGGTTCGACTTTTTTCTCATCCATCACAACTCCACGCGACAACACGATCCGGTGAATCTACTCAAGAACCACGCCGCGCAATTCCCCGAAAAAAGTCGGATACGACACTCCCGCCGCATCCGCCCCGTGAATTGTCGTCTCGCCTTCCGCGCGCAACGCGGCCACGGCGAATGCCATCGCAATGCGGTGATCGCCGAACGAATTCAGCTCGGCGCCATGCAGATGCTGACCGCCCGGAATCCGCATTCCATCGGGCCGCTCCTCCACTTCCGCGCCCATCTTTCGCAGGTTCGAAGCCACAGCCGCAATGCGATCCGACTCTTTCACCCGCAACTCTTTCGCATCGCGAACTTCAAGACCGCCGTCGGAGTAAGGCGCAACCGCCGCCAGCACCGGGATCTCGTCAATCAGCGCGGCCGTGTCCGCGCCCGCGATTACACCGCCCTTCCACGCCGCTCCCCGAGCCTCAATCGATCCTACGAGTTCCCCCTGATGCTCTTCCAGATGCGCAACCGAAACCTTCAACCCCATCTGTATCAGGATATTGAGCAGCCGCGCCCGCGTAGGATTCATCAGAATCCCCGGCAACGTAATCTGGGATCCCGGAAACAACGCCGCCGCACAAAGAAAAAACGCAGCACTCGAAAGATCGCCCGGCACATGCGCCTCAATCGCGCGCAGCCGCTGTCCACCCAGAATCCGCGATGCATTCCCCGTCCGCTCGACGTCCGCCCCAAAAGCCCGCAGCGCAATTTCGCCATGATCCCGCGTGCGGATGGGCTCCTCAACAACCGTCTCGCCCTCAGCAAACAGTCCGGCAAACAGCACGCAAGATTTCACCTGCGCACTCGCCACTTCCGGCCGAAAGTGAATCGCCTTCAGCGGACCGCCATGAATTTTCAGTGGAGGCCGTCCGCCAGCCGCGGCCTCGATCCTCGCCCCCATTTCCGAAAGCGGCGTCATAATACGCGCCATCGGCCGCCGCGAGAGCGACTCATCTCCGCACAGGTCGCTGGTAAATGGCTGCCCCGCAAGAATTCCGCTCAGCATGCGCATGGTCGAGCCGGAGTTCCCGCAATCCAGCACCTCCGCCGGAGCCTTCAGCCGGGGTCCCACGCCGCGCATTTCAATCGCTCCGTTCTCGCCCTCTAAGCGCTTCCACTCGCAGCCGAGCTCGGCCACGCAATCGAGCGTGCTCGCGCAATCGCGTGCCGCTGAAAAATTATGGAAGCGGCTCGTGCCCTCCGCAATCGCCGCCAGCATTGCGTAACGATGCGAAATCGATTTGTCCCCAGGAATGCGAACCACTCCGCGCACCGAGCCCGCAGGACGGACGCTGACATTCGAACCACAAAGCTTCGAATCAACAGCCATGAATTAAATATAGCGGAGATTTCTGACGCGAGGCGCTCGCGGTGAAAGAGGAGTTTGCCTCGGTGCTCGGTCATCACAATAGAAGATCTTGTCATCCCGAGCGATGCGAGGGATCTGCAGTTCGCCACAAGATGCAAATCTCTCGCTTCGCTTAGGATGGCAAAATCATGAAAGGAGCCTACGACGCCCGCACCCGCCCAGCCGCTTCCGCGAGAATCTCCCGCGGAACTTCCCGCAGCGCGACACAGAATTCAAACATAGGCGTTAGCGTCCCACGCCCCCAGCGCGCCACTTCCCAATGCGCCCGTATAAACTTCACCTCCGGCCGCCCCGTCAGATTGAGCAGCAGCGGAATTTCCTCACGATAAAATTTCTGCGGAAAAGCCACGACCGGCTTGGCATCCCACGTCACGCCATCCGCCGATCCGAAGATGCTGACATCGATCGATTCCTGCTCGATGATGTTCGTGATCGCGAGCGTCAGCAGAAAAATCCGCCCCTCCGCCCGACTCACGTCGATCGCAGGACCGTCGCCCTTGGCGTTGACCACCGTTCTTTCAGGAACTAGAAAGGCTTCCATCATGACGCGGAGATTCTAGCAGAGGAATCACTGAAACAAGCGAAAAGACATGCTTACGTTAATGTGTGCCTCGAATGGTTGTCCATCTCTCACTGCCGGCTGAAACCTCCATTTCCGCATCGCTTCTAACGCCTTCTCGTCCAAACCGTACCCCAGCTTCTTTTCAACTCTTATGTCGTGAGGCAACCCGTCGGTGCCGACCGTCATCGACAACACAACCGTACCGCTGATTCTGTTCTTGCGGGCTTCGTCAGAGTATTCGGGATCAGGAGCATAGATCGCGTGCGGAGCTGGGTGTTGATGTTCGGTCGTGGCCGGGCAACTTCCCGGGCCAAGATCCGCGATGCCGGAGTCGGCGTCGAAAGGAACAAATGTGTCGGCCCGCTGCGAAACTAGTGTCGAGCTGATGTACCGGGGACTCTCATTGGTCACGGCAACCTTCAACCAGGGGCCATGTTTTTCAAGCACAGTAAGTTTCCGACCGCATGCGAGACCGGCGAAAGGCACGCGTTCGCAAACATCGAAATAGGTAGGGACAATATTTCCTTCACCTCGACTTGAGCAATCCACATACCCGACTCGCGAGCCTTTTTCACTGGGCTCAGAAACCCGGCCATCCGCAGCCCATGTTAATGGCCCGATCGCCAAAACAGGGAGAAGCCATAATCCGTTTCTCATGACTGGTCATATTGCGTCTGGGATTAGGTCGGTGTCAACGGAAACTCTCAAGAAGTCAGCGAACTGACGCCCCATCCAGAAACTGCCGCAGCACCGTTCCCACCGCCTCCGTCTGCTCCCAGGCCGCGTAATGTCCCGCCTTCGGGATCACTTTCAACTCGCTCCCCGCAATATTCTGCCGCATCAGTTCGCCGTCGGCCAAAGTCGAGAGCACATCTTCTTCTCCGATCACAATCTGCGTGGGCACATTGATCGATTTCAGATCCGCAACCGAGTCAGGCCGCTCCGCCATTCCCCGCAGCACCAGACTGATATCCTCGGCCGACATCTTACGCATCATGGCGCGCGCCCCATCAACCAAATCGGGCCGCGTGGCCACCGCAGTCCGCCCCATCAGCTTAGGAATCATGTTCTCGATAAATGGTTCCGTTCCCTGCTCCAGGACAGCAGCCGCCGCCTTCAACCGATTTGCCCGGCCCTCCGCCGTATCGGCCTGAGGCCGCGTATCACACAGCGCGAGCGAACTCACGCGCGCACGAAACCGCCGCCAGAATTCAAACAGAATGTATCCGCCGATCGAACAACCCACAAACGCAGCCGTGCCGACGCCAGCCCCATCAAGCACCCGGGCAACATCGCCGGCGTGCTTCTGCATGAGTGCAGGTCCTTCGCCGCTCTCCGATTCGCCATGCCCCCGCAGATCGGGAAGAATCAGGCGGTAGCGCGATTCGAGCGCCCCTGCCACCGGATTCCAGAATTCGTGATCACAAGGAAAAGGATGGAGAAGCACAACCGGCGGCCCGCTCCCCCGAATTTCATAATGGATTTCGGCGTCGTCGCTGCGCAGACGTTCCATGGGAGGGAATAGAACACAGCAGTATCTCAGATTTCCCGTAGAGACGCGGCTCGCCGCGTCTCCCTTCGCACCGCCACTTCTCTCGCTGGCAACCCGAGACGGATAAGCCCACGTCTCTGAGCCTAGCTAGTCACCGGCTGTTGTGAGGCCGCAACCGGTAACCGAAGCGGCTCCTCCGGAATGATGATCCATGCAAGGACATACGCGATGATCCCCGGGAAAATTCCAGACACGATCCCAACGAAGAACCACAGAATGCGCACAAGCGATGTATCGAGATCGAGATACTGAGCCAGCCCAGCACAAACGCCCGCGATTTTCCGGTCAGTGCGTGACCGCATCAGTTTCTTCGGCGAAGACGGAACCCCCACCACGTTTCCGCAGTAGGAGCAATAACGCCCGTCCTCAGCGATCGTCTTACCGCAAGCATTACAGTACATGGTTGTCTCCCCCCAAATCTCTTCTCTTAAGTTAGGATACGACGATTGCAGACAAAATGTTCCCGGCCCTTAGCCTCGGGCTCGAGCTGATGGCTGAGTGCTGAGTGCTGACGGCTGAGTGCTGACAGAGCTGCTATTCCCGGTAAGCATCCTTCATCCTCTTCCGAGCCCGCTCCGCCTCGGCATTGCCCGAATTTGTAGCCACCACCGCCTCGTACTTCTTCACCGCCAAGTCCCGCTTCTGGAGCTGGTCGTACATCTCCCCAGCTCCCAGATTCCCCTTCTGCAACAATTCCGGATCGGCCCCCATAACCTCGCCGACCATCTCATAAGCCGCAGCCGCACCCTGATATTTCTTCTCGCTCCGCAGCAGGTCGCCAAGTCCCAGCGCCGCGATTTCATAATGGAGACTTCCGTACTTTCCCTCGCGCCCGTTCTGCCACACCCGGCGATACTGCTCCTCAGCCTCGTCACTCTTCCCAGACGCCCGCAGCAGGTTCGCCTCTTCCAGCGGTAGAAGATAATTGCGCGGAAACCGCGGACCGATCACGCGTGCGATCTGCAAAGCTTCGTCATAGCGATGCTCGCGCCGCAGGAAAACCATCAGCACAACTCCCGCGTCCACGCTGGTTTCGCCATTGGCCTGATAGTCATCGTTCAGATACCGAAGTCCTTTTTCTTTGTCGCCGCTCAGTCCAACCAGCGCGACCGCCATCCTCACGGCCAGGGACAGGTTTCCCATCACATAGTTATGCGCTCCCACAATCAGTTTGGCGTCGGTGTACTGCGGAGCCAGCTCAAGAACCCGCTCATGATCACGGCGCGCTCCCACCGCATTGCGCAAAGCAGAAAACCAGGCGCGCTCAATCAGCGCCGTATAAAGCGCGAACTGGCCGCGAGTAACGCCGCGGGCATAAAGCATATCTACGTTATTCGGATCGCGCGCCAGTTCCGCATCCTCCAGCTTCTCGGCCTGCTGCACCAACTGCTTGATGCGTTGCTTCTGCGCGGGATCGGCGGGACGGTGCGCCTGTCCGATGAAATTGTCGTTCGAGTACTCACCGGAATTCATCGCGCCCATCCGATACAGTTCCCGCACCTGAATCGCCGAGAGCAGATGATTCAAGGCAAACGCATCGTTCGGATGACGCGCCAGGATCCTCTCGAAATCCTGAACCGCGGCGTCATAATCGACGTTGTAATAATGCTCGAAAGCAACAGAGTTCAGCGGATCGGGTGGACGTAACGCGGTCGAGATAGTGGGAGCCGCCGCCAGACAGACTTGGGCAAGGACCAGCACAATGATGGCAGTAAGAGCGGGGCGATGCCGGGGGAGGAAGAGAAACACGCCAGCTTAGTTTAACAGTTCTCAGTTCTCAGCTCTCAGTTCTCAGTTCCCGGTTCTCAGTTCTCAGTGAAACCGACCTGGATGAACTGATCCTCTCCAATCAAGAGCCGCGCCCGCAACAGATTGCTGAGAGACTGCCGTTTCGTATCAGGGCATCGCTTCAGCGATGCCGCAAGTTCTCCGAAATCAGCCCCTTTAGGGGCTGGACATCGCAGCCGGAGCCGGAGCCGACTTCTCAGCAAACTGTCAAGCCGTCCTGCTTTTACTGATGGCTGAGAGCTGACAGCTGACGGCTACCGTCCCGGAACCACACCAGCCACCTCCGCCGCCCCACCAAGTCGTGCAAAATAGGAAATTCGGGCTTGGTCAGCGTAATTCTTGCCCTCCCCAGCGGCCACCCTCCCCCTGGCCCGTTTGTAACTGTCGTCTTTGCAATACCTTGCTTTGGTGATTCGCTTGCGATTAGAAAAGGACCGAAAGAAGAACTCCATATGGCGGAAGTAGTCGATCAGGCTCAACACGATTTTTGGCGCCCCCCCATGCCGATGTCCGAGGCTGTTGCCCACCGGGGAACGAGCGACGAACGGAGCGCAACCTGCCATCGTTGCGGAACCGAGTTCATCGTAAGCTCGCTCTATTGCCATGCTTGCGGAGCCACCCGTCCCGGCCTGAACGCTGCGCGTCCGCTCGAAATCCCTGGTTTCGCGGAACTCGTCTCGCTCGGCGAGCGCCTCGGCCTCACCACGCCCGCCCTGATCGCTTTTCTGGTTGGCGCGCTCTGCGTGGTGGGATCTGTGTTTGTGAGCGTCTTCTTCAGCGTTCGGACCGCACTCGACTGGCAGGCCATCCAACTCTGGCGGATCGAGTGGCTGCTAGCCGCGATCGCAAGCTTCGTAGCCGGCTGTCTTCTCAAGAAGTAGCTCTCAGCTAAATCAGCTCAACCACCCTACGTAGAGACGGGGTTCTCTGTGTTTCCCCGTGTACCTCTGTGCCCCCTGTGGTAGAGGTTTGCGTTCAAGTTCTTACCAGAAAATCAGACGTCCCCGTTCCTCGCCCTCAACTCCGCGAATGCGCATGCTCCCCCTCAGAAACGACGCTGCTCGCCCGCCGTTGCTGTCCCATACGGTAGAGGTGATGCAACGGCCCCACTCCATGCCCCAGCGGATGGGCATGCGCAATCGCGGCCGATACGTACACTTTGGAGAGAAGAACCGCTTCAGGCAGTCCGCGCCCGTGCGCCAGGTGGCACGCCAGCGCCGTGGCGAACGCGCATCCGGTTCCATGCGTGGAATTCGAACGCTGACGATCCGCCTTGAAAACTTCCTGTTCCGGGCCTCGCGCCGTCGCAAAACTGAGGAGATCGATCGCCTTTTCCAAATCGCCTCCGGTAACTACCACATTCGCCGCTCCCAGAGCGTGCAGACGAGTGGCGGCCTCGCGCATCTCGTCGAGATTCGTAACGGCCCTCCCAGTCAAGACGCCGGCCTCGTCTAGGTTCGGCGTGACCACCTCCGCCAGCGGAATCAGCTGCTTAATCAATACCCGAGTTCCCGCCGCATCCAACAAATCCGCTCCAGAACTCGACTTCAGAATTGGATCCAGCACCACATGCGGTAACCGTGCCTTTCCCAGAAAATCCGCGACCACCTCGACCACCTGCGCATTTCCCAGCATCCCGATGTGGACAGCGTCCACGGCAAGGTCTGAAACCAGCTCCTGCAACGTCTCGCCGACAATCTTCGGATCCACGCCCTCGACCCGCCGCACGCCCCGAGTCGACTGGACCGTTAACGCCGTAATGCAGCAAACGCCGTAGCACTCGTGCGCCGCGATCGTCTTGATATCAGCCGTAATCCCCGCCCCAGAGGACGGGTCAAACCCGGCGATGCTCATCACAATGGGTGGGGCCAGAGCCATGCCGTCCACTCTAAACCCAAACCGAAAATAGGGCCAAGCGTCAATGAAAATCCCCCCTCCTGAAAATCCCCCCACCCCTTGTCATCCTGAGCGGAGCCAAGCCAGGCGCGAAGCGATTGGCTTGGCGGCGTCGAAGGACCCCTACACCTTGACCATCTCCTCATTCGCCGCAAGGCATTCTCCCCATGCCCTCCGGTTGGCCCCCGCCTCAAATGGCGGAACTCGGTGTTCCCCAAGTCTCACGCTTTTTAACCCGCGCCATGTAACTAATCAGTACTCGCCGATCTCCGTAACATACTGATTATTAAATAGTTATAGGAATCAATCCGTAAGTCTAACATTCGATGTATGTTGCAAAAAATCTGCGGATCTGGAGATTTGGCGTGATTACTTATTAATAACTATCCCTATCAACTGCTTTCAACGACATAGCGACGCAAATCCCTATTTTTCATCGGGCTAAGTCATTGATTAATTACCACTTAGTTAATCAGGTGCCGAGGATTTCTCATTGACACAACCCTACGCCCTAGCTAGCATCATAGGATTGCTCGTTTGACCGAAGGAGCAAACGACCAGATAAACGACTTTCCACGATGAGAGGGTAACTGAATGCGACGACGTTTAGCCGAAGGTCTGGCGCTGCTTTTATCGGTAGCCAGTCTGGGAGCCGGAGCCGCATCCGGGCCGAGCAGCCTGGAAGCCGCCAAGGTCACACAACCGCCGGTCACTGCGACCAGTGGACACAAAACACGAAAGCCCAACAGTTCGAAGTCCAAAGCCTATCAAATAGGGACCGCGTCCTGGTATGGAGAGCAGTTCCAGGGCAAACAGACAGCCAGCGGCGAACCTTTCGACATGCGCGATTTCACCGCCGCCCACCCCAGCCTCAAGCTGGGCACCTTCGTCAAGGTCACGAACCTGAGGAACGGCAAGGCCGTCGTGGTCCGTATCAATGACCGGGGTCCCGTCATAGACGGCCGGATCATCGACCTTTCCTATAACGCCGCCCGCGCACTCGGCTTCAAAGACCGCGGTCTGCAAACCGTCCGCCTGGACCTCTACCAGCCTGCCAACATGGCGCTTCTCGAACCTGTAGCCAACCTCAATTAAACCCGATACACTCGGCAACGAGAGTCCGCAATATAGTGCCCGATATGGACCCGCGCCAGCGTCTCATCGTTGCCCTCGATGTATCCACAGCCGCGGCCGCCCGGAAGATCGTGGCGGCCGTCGGCGACTCAGCCCACGCCTACAAGGTCGGGATGCAGCTCTACACCGCCGAAGGTCCGTCCATTGTCCGCGAACTGGTGGGTTCGGGCCGCCGCGTCTTTCTCGACCTCAAGTATCACGACATCCCAAACACCGTAGGAGCAGCCGTCCGCGAGGCGGCTAGACTGGGCGTGAGTATGCTGACCGTGCACGCTTCCGGAGGCGGCAAGATGTTGCGAGCTGCCGTCGAAGCCGCGCAAAAGCCCGGCTTACTGGTCCTGGCCGTTACGGTGCTGACCAGCCTGGACGACGTCGAACTGGGCAAGATTGGCCTGCGCGGAGGAGCGCTCGATCAAGTCCTGAGGCTCACCGCCCTGGCGCTTTCGAACGGTTGCAAGG
>Ga0210406_10008175_pt1 | contig 10499 bp, 6 predicted proteins | sample IncBWC30MmetaG_FD_155454 | JGI IMG/M metagenome (GOLD analysis project Ga0210406, IMG submission 155454) | Forest soil microbial communities from Barre Woods Harvard Forest LTER site, Petersham, Massachusetts, United States - Inc-BW-C-30-M | ecosystem: Environmental > Terrestrial > Soil >... | reverse complement strand
CCCCACCCCCCACCCCTCATCTCCTTTCTGGGATTACCAGGACCTCGGCCTCTTCATCTCGCTCTGTTTTCCATCGCTGTTGATCACGATTTTGCTGGTCCGGGCGCTCTCCAATGTCATCCCGTATGGCAAGCCGTTTCAAGGATTGCTCGCTCAGCTCGTCTGGTATGTGCTGGTGTTCAGCTCGTTATACGCGCTGCTTCGTGTCCGCTATCGGCAGCCGTTCTGGCGATCGCTCGGATGGAAGATGCTTCCGTTATCGACCACCGCGATGTGCTTTCTCGCTGGCCCTTTCCTCGCGGTCGCCATCGGCTACCTCGGCTACCTTTTGCGAACTCCCGAGATTTCTCTTCCGTTTCAGCAAATGCTTGACAACCGTCCCACTCTACTTCTGTTCTCCGTGTTCGTCGTGGTTATCGGACCTCTGTGCGAAGAATTGGCCTTTCGCGGCTTTCTGCTGCCGCTCTTCGTTCGTTCACTAGGGGCCGCCGCTGGGATCATCGTCACCGGCGTGCTGTTCGGCTGCCTGCACGCGCCCGAATATTCCTGGTCTTGGCGGCATGTCCTGCTGGTGGCCCTAGCCGGCTGCGTGTTTGGTTGGGCGCGCCACCAAACCGGTTCCACCGCCGCTGCCGCCTACATGCATTCCACCTACAACCTCACCCAATTTGCCGCCTTTGTGGCCCAGTCCCGGACCATATGATCGAAACTATACAGTGGACTGATTCCGGAGTGGTCATGATCGATCAGACCAAGCTGCCGCGCGAGGAAAGCTACGTCACCTGCACGGATTATCAGCAGGTTGCCGAGGCTATCCGGTCCATGGTGATTCGCGGCGCGCCCGCCATCGGCGTCGCGGCTGCTATGGGAATCGCCCTGGGAATGCAGCATGCCGAAAGCGCCGCCGAGTTCGAAAACATCTGCGACGCCCTCGCGCGCACCCGCCCCACCGCGGTGAATCTGTTCTGGGCCATCGATCGGATGCGCCGCCGTTATTCGGAAGTGCGGCACCAGCCCATCGACGAAATCCGAAGCGAGTTGATCGCCGCGGCCCAACAGCTTCGCCTCGAAGACATTGCCATCAACGAATGCATCGGCCGAAACGGCGCGTCGCTCATCCCCGACGGCAAGACGGTCCTGACACACTGCAACGCCGGTGCGCTCGCAACCGCCGGATACGGGACGGCGCTGGGAGTCATCCGTGCCGCCGTGGCCTCTGGCAAAAAGATCGACGTCTTCGCCGGCGAGACCCGGCCGTTCTTGCAGGGCGCTCGATTGACAGTTTGGGAGCTGCAGCACGATCATATTCCCGCCACTCTGATTACCGATAATATGGCGGGACACTTCCTGCATTTGGGCCGCATCGGTTGCGTGGTGGTGGGTGCCGATCGTATCGCTTCCAACGGAGACGTCGCCAATAAAATCGGCACGTACTCGCTGGCCGTGTTGGCTAAAGAAAACGCGGTTCCTTTCTACGTGGCCGCCCCGATTTCTACATTGGACTTGACGCTCGCCTCGGGCGATCAGATCCCCATCGAGCAACGCTCCGCCGGCGAGGTCACGCACGTTCATGGAGTACCCATCGCGCCTGAAGGCACTCCCGTCCAGAACCCCGCCTTCGATGTTACGCCGCACCGTTATGTAACCGCGATCGTCACCGAACGTGGCATCTTCCGCGCGCCCTATGCCGAGTCTTTACGAAAGCTGGTAAGTTAATTTCATGATGCGATCTGCTTCCTTCCTTGCGTTTCTGGCTGCGGCCAGCCTGCTTGCTTCCGGCGATCTCTCCAATCGCCGTGCACCTGGCTTCGCGCTGCCGGACCCGGATTATCAGCACTTCTACGATCTCCAGGATTACCGCGGCAAAGTAGTGCTGATCGACATCATGTCCACCACTTGCCCGCATTGCCTGCTGCTCTCCACCACGCTCGAAAAAGTCAAACAGAAGTACGGCGATAAATTGCAAATCTTGTCGGTCATCTTGCCGCCGGATAATCAAGAAACGGTCGCCAAATACCGGGCCGTGAACAAGATCACCGTGCCCATTGTCTGCGACATGGGCCAGATGACTATTTCTTATCTGAATGCCCGGCCGGGGATGAGTAAAATCGACGTGCCTCACCTGTTCATCATCGACAAGGCCGGCATGATCCGCAATGATTTTTCCTACGGCGAACAGGACAAGTCTGTATTTGAAGGGCCCGGTTTATACCCCGAAATCGACAAACTATTGAAGTGAACCGCTCAGCGCTACGGAATCGGATTTACAACTGGAATTGTGACGATGTTACTGGTAAAGACATTCTGTGCGATGAAAACCTGCGTGTTGGGGTTGGTCGTCAGCGTGGAACTAAGCTGGATTTGGACTTCATAGACACCCAACATCCCCGGCTTCAGGCCGGAGCTCAAAACGTTAGCGGTGGTGCCGCCCGCCTGAGCGTTGTCCACCGGCGTGGCCGCGGTATTGGGAGGCCCGTTGTATGCCTGCCCCGTGTTATTTGGGAACGAGCCGTCCGGCGCCTTGGTCAGGCCCAGGCCGGTAGCATATAAAGAAATCACTTCTCCCGGCACTGCGGGATTGTCGGCGGTCACCGGAGCGCCGGCGACGCTCGCGCAGCAGGTGGACGAATTGAGCGCGGTTATGATGATCGATGCGCTGCCGCTGTTGCTGCCCGCGACCGCGATTCCATTTCCATCGGGACCGGCCACCTTCGCGGTCAGGACGATGCGTGTGAATTGCCCCGCCGGCGTGGCGGTCACTTTCTCGTCCGGGTTGGAGTTGATAGTGGCAATCAAAGCGTCCCGGACGGTCACCAGGGAGTCGCCATCTTGAATGGTATAGGTGTAATTCCGATTTTCGATCGTCACCGTGGCGGTGTCGCCGGCTACGATCGATCCGTCCACTGAGACCAGTGCAATTGAATTGCTGCTGACGTGGAAGGCCATAGCTGGTCGCGGATCATTGCCTGCCGCTGCGAGTAACCCCGGGTTTTCCGGTACGATCGGGATTGCAATGGCCGTGGTCGCCGTCACCCTGCCATCGTTGTGCACCGTCCGGACGTAGCCGCTGACCCCGTTGGAGTCATTTACTTCGAAAGGCATCTGGGCATTAATCTGAGTTGGCGAAACATAAATCAGCGGAGCTCGCGTGCCATCGATGTACAGCGTCACGCCGCCCAAAGTGGTGGGATAGTTTCCATTCGCATCGGGGGTTGCCGCGCTGGCGGCATCGGCCAGGTTAACACCGCTGAGGGTAATCAGCGTACCGGGGGCGATCTCGGCCGCATTCGTGCCTCCGCTCAGGTTGGCGCCCGACGCGGTGGCCGTTATGGTCGCGCCGGTAGAAGTTGTAACGGCGAGAGTGACGGCATTGCCGGCCGCGCCTCCCGCCTTGGCTGTCAGAACCAGTTCGTCGAAACCCAGATTGGGTCTCGCCACTACATTGGGGTCGGGCGTGCCACCGCTAATGCCATTAATCATGTTGGCGAAGTTCTGAATAATCGAAATAAGAGTGTCGTTGGCCACCACCGTGTATGCATACGCGGTCCCGTTGATCGTAATCGTAACCATATCTTTCGCTGTGATAGTCCCGCCCGCCACGATGCCGAAATTCACAGCGCCTACTGCGTAGGTGGTCAAGCTAAAAGCATTGGTGATGCCGTTGACAGGAATATTGGGAGTCCCGATCGAAAATGCCAGCACCCGCCGGTCGTAAGGGTCGGCGACATACAGATTCTCGCCGTCCCACGCCAACGATAGGGGACTTCGAACTGTGGCCGGGCTGGAAGAAAGGACATTAGCGTCCAATTGGAAGGTATTAGTGCTGTCGGTAACTTGATCGCTAAACTCGTCTGGCTGGCCGATAATTTCATCAGCCCGCTGGCCGTTCTGTGTGGGAATGCTGTTGTACACCATGATGCGGTCATTACCGCCGTCGGCAACGAACAAATGCTGGCCATCCGAGAGCGCATATCGAGGAAAGTCCATCGTAGAGCCGCAGCGGGCGGGATAGATCGGATTATTGGCGGCATCGAAGCCCGTCACCGTATTACACATCACGGGCGTCTCTTTGTTCGTAGTATCGGTGGCTGAAGTGGCGGTCATCCCCGTGAACGCGTTATTGGGCAGCTCGGAGGTCATGTTCGGCTGTCCGATTTCTACGTCGGCGGCCTGCTGTGTCTGAGTTGGAATGGAGTTCCAGATCAGCACCCGGTTGTGGCCGAGGTCCGTGACGAAAAGGCGCTGGCCGTCGGACGTCACTGATACCGGTGAGAACATATTGGTGGCCGTGGCGGGCGAATCGCTTACAGTGGCCGCTGGAGCGGTGTTGAAATTCGGCTCGCCGAGTACCAGGTCGGCCGGTTGATTGTTGGTATTCGGGATACTGTTCCAAATCATCACGCGATGATTCTGAGTATCAGCGACGAAGAGCTGGTTTCCCTGAATCCAAACGCCTTGGGGCCCGCGGAAGGACTTATTGTCGAGACCCACATTGCCGGTCGTAAAATTGGACTGGCCTAGCACCAGGTCCGGGGATTGGCCAATCACCGTGGGAATGGATTTCCAGATGAGCACTCGGTTGTTGTCGGTGTCCGTTACCGCAAGGATCTGGCCGTTGGTGGCGATGCCGGTGGGCGTTCGCAAACCATTCTGCTTTAGATTGATATCGGTAGTTACGAAATCGGGCTGGCCCAGCACTAGATTCGCCGCACCGCCGTTATCCCCCCCGATGCAAACGGCGCAACGTTGCCCTTGTTGAGGTATGGAGGCAGTCGGGTCCAGAACGTATTGCGAAATGTTCTGATAAATCATCACGCGATTATAAACCGGGGTCGCCTGGACGTGGTTCGAGTCGACCACGAACAGCGTATTGTTGGCATACGCTACACCGCCGACCGCGCCCAACACGGTGGCCGACGGAGTGATACCTATATCCTGCGCGGTGAAGGTTCGTTGGCCGATCGTGATTCGGGCGCCCTGCCCCGTTATGAAATCCGCGGCGAATGTCACTATCGACGATAACAAAAAAATGCTGAGATGCTTCATGAAACCGAATCTTGCGGGTATGGGTCTAGTATATCAACCTCATGACGATCCTCAACAGTTTCACGTTTCGAGTTTGTGATTTTCTAAAAATACCCACGCATGGCTTGTAGAAAAAACGCCACAGTGTGAAGCAGATGCTACAATAAATTTCTTCGCTTGGCATCCCCGGGGATTCGTTTGGCAAACACGAACAACTTACTGGAGGCGGCCGGCCGCTGGTTTCTCTGCTCTGGAATTCAGGAGCCGGGCGGCGGCGTGGCCCGGTATTATCGCTCCGATCTCGGTAAGAACGCTCCCGTCTCCACCGAGATCACCGGCTATGCCGTCAGCGCCTTGCTCTTTTTCCACGAGCGCACGGGACAAACGGAATATCAGGATGCGGCCCTCCAAGCGGCCAGATTTCTGACGCGCACCGCCTGGGACCGGATGCTGGAGACCTTCCCATTCGAGCATTCCTCGAATGGCGACCGGTCACGCGCGCTGGCATATTTTTTCGATTGCGGCATAATCGTCCGCGGGCTGCTGGCGGCCTGGCGCACATCGAAGGAGCCTGAGTTCCTGGACACGGCCATCGCCGCGGGGCGGGCGATGATGCACGATTTCCAGCAGGGCGGCGCGATCCATCCGATCCTTGCTCTGCCGGCAAAACAGCCATTGGCGTACGAACCCCGCTGGTCGGCGTCTCCAGGATGTTATCAACTGAAGGCCGCAATGGCTTGGCAAGAGCTGTTCGATGCCACCGGCGAGATGGAGTTTTTCCGCGCATATGAATCGGCTGTGGAAGCCGCGCTGGCCAGTGAATGCGATTTTCTACCGGGGGAAACCAACCGGGAGAAGGTGATGGACCGTCTGCACGCCTATGCTTATTTTCTGGAGGGTTTGTCGCCGATGCTCCATCGCTCCGATTGCGCATACGCATTCCGCGACGGGATGGACCGGGTGGCTGCTTACCTCGGCGAGATCGGACCGTTATTTGCCCGTTCCGATGTTTACGCGCAACTACTGCGGGCGCGCCTCCTAGGCGAGGCTTTGGGTGTGATCCCGCTGGATCATGCCGCGGCGGCGCAGGAGGCCGCCCAGGCCGCTACATTTCAGGTATCGGCGGAAGATGCTCGCGTCGCGGGCGGGTTCCTATTTGGAAGGAAGTGCGGCGAAGCGATGCCGTTCGTGAATCCCGTGTCCACCGCGTTCTGCGTGCAGGCGCTGGCGTGGTGGGACGATCGCAAGAATAACGCGCTCCAGGCTCGCCGGCAGTTACTGATTTGAGCCAGGCCTTGCCGGAGACGATCAAAGTTCTCTTCGCTTCCGGGTCCGAGGACTTGATCCCGACTGCCATCGAACACATGCAGCAGCTTTTTCCCGAGCTTCCGCTGGTGGTGGTTTCCGAATTTCCCATCGAGGGCGGCCGCTGGATCCCTTATCCGCTGTCGCGCGGCTTTTGGCAAAACCTGGGACTTTTCCGCTGGCATTTTCGCGACAAGCGCATTCGCTTATGTGCGGTGATCCTGCAGCCGCGCATGCCGTACTGGCGGATGCGATTGATCGCCTTCGCACTCTCGCCCTGGAACTTTCTCGCCTTCAATGAGGCGTTCGGCCACTTCATGCTGCGGCCTAGTACGCTGGGCACCATCGCCAGACACTTGGCGTGGAGAACGCGGAATTTCTTCGTGTGGGAATTTTCGCCGGGCGGCGCCACTTACACCTGGTTGTGGCGGCTGCGGCATCCACGAGCCCTGGTGCGTCCGGGACGGGTGCTGCTGGCGAAAACCGCAGGGCTCGCAACCGCCGCTCTCAAGGCGATCGTTCCGGCGCGCGTGCCCGTTTCACATTCATCCGAAGCCCGGCCGCGTGGCGTGTCAGTGGTGATCCCGTCGCGCAACGGCCGGGAGCTGCTCACGGACCTGTTGCCGAAAGTAGTGGGACAGATCGAGCGGATGAGCGGGGAGATTATCGTTGTCGACAATGGTTCGGATGACGAGACCGCCAATTTCTTGAGCAGCTGGTATCACACCGTGGTGCTGGTAGAAAGCCGCGAGCCTTTGTCGTTTGCGGGCGCGGTGAACGCCGGCATTCGGAAATCGAGCTACTCGCACATCTGCCTGCTCAATAACGACATGGCGATCGGAGAGGGATTTCTTGAAGCGCTGCTGGCGGCCTTCGCTCGCGTACCCGATCTTTTCTGCGCCACTGCGCAGATCTTTTTTCCGGACGGCGCGCGGCGCGAGGAGACAGGTAAAGCGGTCATGCCATTCGCCGCGGACCGAAAACCGGCGGACTTCCCGGTGCGCTGTGAACTTCCGCTTCCGGGCGAGGATCTGAGCTACGTGCTCTACGGAAGCGGAGGATGCTCGCTCTTCGACGCCGGCAAGCTTCTGGAACTCGGCGGCTTGGACGAAGTTTATGAGCCGGCTTATGTCGAGGATCTCGACCTCGGATTTCGCGCCTGGCGGAAAGGCTGGCCGTCGGTCTTCGTGGAAAGAGCGCGCGTGGTGCATAAGCATCGGGCCACCACCTCCCGCTATTACTCGCCCGAGTTTCTGGAACAAATTCTGGAGCTGAACTACCTTCGATTCCTGGCGCGCGCGGTTGACGACCCGCGAGTGTTTCGACGTTTGTGGCGCGAGGCGGTGGGGCGATTGAATCTGGCTAGCGTCTCGCACACGCCGAATCCCGCCGCGGTGGCGACTCTGTCCGAGGCTTGGCGCGCCCCCTTCTGGTGGAGACGCCGGGAAGCGGCCGCGCTTAATGACGAGCATATTCTGGCGATCGGGAGCGGGGCGGTAACCGTAGTGCCGGGATGCGCGCCTCGCAACCGGCCGGTTGTAGTGGTGGCTACTCCCTACCTGCCTTTTCCACTGGCGCACGGAGGCGCGGTGCGAATGTACAACCTGATGCGCAGGGCCGCCGAGGACTTCGATCAGGTGCTGGTTTCGTTCTCCGGCGAAGCGCGCGAGGTCCCGGCCGAGCTTTTAAAGATTTGCTGCGAAGTGCTGCTGGTGAAGCGTTCCGGAAGCCACCTGCTGCCGTCCACCGATCGTCCTGATGTCGTCGAAGAGTTCGATTCGCCGGCCTTCCACGCAGCCTTGCGGCAGACGGTTCGCAAATGGAAACCCGGCGTGGCACAGCTCGAGTTCACTCAGATGGCGCAATATGCCGCGGATTGCGCGCCGGCGAAGACAATACTCGTGGAGCACGACGTCACCCTGGATCTTTATCGGCAACTATTCGACCAGGGTGATGACTGGGAGCTGCGGCATCAACTTGAGCGCTGGATCCCGTTTGAAATCGCCGCCTGGAGCATCGTCGACCGCGTGGTCACGATGTCGGAGAAGGACCGCGGGTTGACGCTGCGCGAAGGTGTGTCGACCACCCGCGCGATCGCGCTTCCAAACGGAGTAGATCTGGAGCGCTTCCGGCCCAGTCGAAATCCCATGGATCCGCGCCGAATGCTGTTCATCGGATCATTCGCCCACTTGCCCAACGTGCTGGCGGTCGATTTCTTCCTGCGCGAAGTCTGGCCGCGGCTTCAGCCGCTGGGTGTTACACTGCACATCATCGCCGGCGCGCGGCCTCAGTATTATCTGGATCGCTATCAGGATCGCGTTCGGCTCGATCTCGGCCAGCGCGGCTTGGAAGTGGAAGATTTTGTCGCCGACGTGCGTCCGGCATACCAGCGCGCAGCGATAGTGGTCGCGCCATTGCTAGCCTCCGCTGGAACCAACATAAAAATCATGGAAGCGATGGCCATGGGCAAGGCTATCGTCAGCACGCCGGCCGGAGTTAACGGGCTCGATCTCCAAGCGGGCAAGGACGTGATCGTGGCGGCGACCGGCGCCCAGATGGCATTGGCGATTCGCGAATTGTTGGATAATCCGGCCAAACGCGACCTTATCGAGCAGCAAGCTCGGATGACCGTGGAACGGAGGTTCGATTGGGACGTCATCGCGGGGCAGCAGAAGCGGATGTTTGAAGAACTGATGGGGCGTTGACGGTTGTTTAGTTAGCCGAGGCGGGTGGCAAAGACCGCGTAGTCCAGGCTTCCGAAGAAATCTTTGCGAAACGCTTCCGGCAGCTCCGCCAGCGACGGCATCGCTTCCACCGCCGGGTACAACCGCTCTACTTCGATTCGGCCGAAGCCGGCTTCTTCCAGATAAAAGCTCATCAGCGCCGGTGGAATCGGATGTCGATGCGTGGGATCGATGTAGAAGTGAGTGGCGAATATCGCCAGGCATTCCGGATTTGGAGTTTCGATGGCCACCAGGGCACCGGCCCGCAGCTTGTCGTGCAGCAGGCGCAGGATCTCGGGCAGTCGCGCGGGCGGCAGATGTTCCACCACCTGGCAGCATACGACGCCGCCGAGCGAGGAGTCCGCCAGGCTGTTCAGGTAAGTGAACATGTCGGCTTTTTCCGCATCCACTCCTTTGCTTCGGCAGAGCGCTACGGAATCGTTATTCAAATCGATGCCCCAGGCCGCGATGCCTGCCCCGCGAAAAACTTCCAGCATTTCACCCCGCCCGCATCCGATATCCAGGACTGGGGCGTGCGCGCGGAAGCGATCCGCATACATCTGCTGCCGCTGCCTCACGGCCTCTTCGGAGCCCCGGAACTTTTCGGCGAACTTCAGCCAATCGATGTTCTCGAATTCCGGCGGCTGTACGTTACCCGCGTCTCGCCCGGCGGCTGGATCTGTGGTTCTTGCGAGCGAAGCTTTCTGCCGCGCCAACCGCAGCTCGGCATGAATGACCGATTCATATTCGGTGCGAATGCGGTCCAGGTCCGCCCAGAATCGTTTATGGATCTCTTCGGACTGGCGCACCATGGCCGTTTCAAAGTTGGAGTGGTGCGCCTTCACTTGCTCGCGGTAATTGGCATCCATCAACGTTACGCGATGCTGGAACGCGGACTGCATTTCGGCAATGCTCTTCAGGAAATGGATTTCGTTGGCGGCCAGCTTCTGTTCCCAATCCACCCGCCATTGCGACCAGTGGGTCCGCACGTCCACCAGTTGTTGCGCTTCATTGCGAAGGTCATGGAACGACTGGTTGGACTCCTCACGAAGCTGGCCGATTTGCCCGGCGAGCGCAGCCATGGCGCGGTTGTTGTCGTTCAGCGCCTGGATGGTCGATTGTACGCAGGCGACCATCGCGCGATTGAATTCCACCTGTTCCCGGATGTGCCAATCCAGGGCGCGCGCCACCAGCCGCTTCAAGCGCTGGACGGTGGAATTGAGCAGACCGGGCGGGCGCGGATTCACCGAGCCGATGCTGGCCACCTTGCCTTCAGCGGCATCGCGGGCGTGCAGCAGGGGCGTCAGATCGGGGATTTGGATGCCCCCAGAGACCGTTCCGTTAGGATGCCGGGCGCGCACGCGCTGCCGGATCTCCGCGAGAACCGCGGCCAGCTCTTCACCTTCTTGGTCCATTGCCGCTCCGGTTTGATCCATTCCCGCTCCG
>Ga0210406_10008174_pt1 | contig 10500 bp, 11 predicted proteins | sample IncBWC30MmetaG_FD_155454 | JGI IMG/M metagenome (GOLD analysis project Ga0210406, IMG submission 155454) | Forest soil microbial communities from Barre Woods Harvard Forest LTER site, Petersham, Massachusetts, United States - Inc-BW-C-30-M | ecosystem: Environmental > Terrestrial > Soil >... | reverse complement strand
GTGGACCATCCGCTTGGCCGAGGCGCGCGTCACGGGTACATTCAATGCGACCGGTCCGGAACATCCGCTGTTGACGAAAGCAATGCTGACCGGCATCGCGGCCGCCATTCACGCCGCCGCGAAACTCGTGTGGGTTTCCACAGACTTCCTGGAATCTCAGAAGGTCCAGGCGTGGAGCGACATGCCGGTTTGGGTGCCGGCTCGGGGCGATAGCGCGGGCTTTGCCAAGCGCAGCATCCGTAAGGCGCTCAAGTCCGGACTGACGTTTCGTCCCCTGCCGACGACGGCTTCCGATACCTTGGCGTGGTTCAAGGAGCAACCCGCAGAGCGCCAGGCGAAACTGAGAGCGGGGCTGGCCCCCGCGCGCGAGGAGGAAATTCTGTCGAAATGGAAATCCAAAATGAGCGTCAGCTGAGCGCGACGATGCGATCGAATTGGTTTCGTTTAATTCTGATGGCTCTCAGCTTTGCTGTGGCGCCCTGTTCGCTGGGTGCTGCGGCGGGGAACGAACCGACCTTTACCCCCGGTATCGAGGTCACCGGAATGGATCGATCGGTCAGTCCGGGCGCGAGTTTCTTCGCTTACGCGAATGGCACATGGCTAGGCACCAACGAGATTCCTCCGGATCGAAGCTCTTACGGTTCTTGGGATGTCGTAGAGCAACTCGTGGAGCGCGGGGTCGCCAATCTGATACAGCACCTCGCTGAAGCGAGGCAAACGGAAGGGATCGAGACCCGCATGATTGGCGACTACTATGCGAGCTTCATGCAAGAGGACCGGATAGAGGCTCTTGGCCTTCGACCGCTGCAGCCGATTCTAAAAAGGATCAAGGAAATATCGAATCGACGGGCACTCGCGACCTTTCTCGGCACCACCCTGCGCGCCGACGTCGATGTTTTAAATAACACGCGCGTGTACACGGACAACTTGTTCGGTCTCTGGGTTGCTCAGGACCTCGACCATCCGGACCGGTACGTGCCATTCCTCCTGCAGGGCGGACTCGGAATGCCTGACCGCAGTTATTACCTCGAAACATCTGCCCGGATGGCGGAAACCCGGGCGAAATACGCGACCCATGTTGCCGCGATGTTGCGGCTCATAGGTTTCTCCGACGCGGCCGCGCAAGCGGCGCGGATTGTTGATCTTGAGCACAGGATTGCCGCCGTGCACTGGAGCCGCGAGGCGACCGAGGACGTCCAAAAGGGGAACAATCACTGGCTCAGGCACGAGTTCGAGATCAAGGCGCCAGGCCTGGATTGGGAGCTGTACTTCGCCGCCGCGCAATTGCCGATTGGTCAACAGGACTTCATCGTGTGGCAACCGAGCGCAGTGGCGGGGATCTCGGCGCTCGTGGCTAGCCAACCGCTCGCGACGTGGAAGGGTTACCTCGCGCTGCACGCGGTGGAGCATCGCGCGCGGTACCTGTCCAAGGCTGTTGTCGCGGAAAGCTTCGCCTTTTACGGCACCACGCTGCAAGGCACGCCGGAGCTGCGTGCACGCTGGAAGCGCGCGATCGACGCCACCAATGACGCGCTCGGTGATGCGGTCGGGAAGCTCTATGTCGAGCGCTACTTCTCGGCTGCCGCAAAAACCCGTGTCGAAGAAATGGTCGAGCGGTTGCGCGCGGCATTCAGTCGGCGCATCGATAGTCTCGAATGGATGGCGCCGGAGACCAAGGCGGGCGCCAAGGCGAAGTTGACCACGCTCAAGGTAGGCGTCGGCTATCCCGATCACTGGCGCGACTACGCCGGACTCAATGTCGGGCCGAGCGATGCGTTTGGCAATGCAGAGCGCGCCGCCCAATTTGAATATCACTACCAGCTAGCCAAACTTGCCCGCGCAGTGGACCGCGCCGAGTGGGTCATGACTCCGCAAATGGTTAATGCGGTCAACCTGCCGGCGATAAATGCACTCAACTTCCCGGCGGCCATGCTCCAGCCGCCTTTCTTTAATCCGGAGAGTGATTCGGCTCATAACTACGGCGCGATCGGCGCGATCATCGGTCACGAGATCTCGCACAGCTTCGACGATCAGGGGGCGACCTTCGATGCGACCGGCCGGCTCAGGAACTGGTGGTCCGCGGAGGATCTTGCGCACTTTCGCGCTGCAGCGACCCGGTTAGTCCAACAATTCAACGCCTATCATCCGTTCCCGGACCTAGCGGTCAATGGACAACAGACCCTCAGCGAAAACATCGCCGATCTAGGAGGACTTTTGGCGGCTCACGACGCTTACCAACAGGAAGTTCGCGCTCGCCCCGAAAGCGCCGTCGAGGGATTCACCGGCGAGCAGCGCTTCTTCTTGAGCTATGCGCAGAATTGGCGCGAGAAACTGCGTGACCCAGCGCTACGCCAGGAAGTCCTGACAGATGGTCACGCGCCGGACGAGTATCGAGCCAGCACCGTGCGAAATGCCGACGGCTGGTACGCGGCATTCGACCTCCAGGCCGGGCAGCCGCTCTATCTTGCGCCGGCCGACCGCGTGCGCGTTTGGTAGTCCAAGATGCACAGGCGTGAATTCCTGACGTGGTCAATCGCCGGGGGCTGTGCCCTGGTCCTGACCGCGCGAGCGAACCCAAGCGCAAAGTCCTTGTCGCCGTGGATCACGTTGCACGCGGATGGCACTGTCACGCTTGTCACCACCTCGCTGGAAATGGGCCAAGGCTCGCGCACCGGGCAAGCTCAGATCCTCGCAGACGAACTTGACGTGCCGTGGGAGGCAATACGTGTGGTTCTCGCGCCCGAGCAAGACCCGTACCTGATGGAAGGTGCGTTGTTCTCGGGTGGCAGTGAAACCCTGCGCACGCGCTACGACCTGCTGCGCCGGGCGGGCGCCAGCGTTCGCCACCAATTGGTTTCTGCGGCGGCGCTGTCGTGGCGGGTGCCGGCCTCGAGCTGCGAGGCCGCGTTAGGATTTGTGAACCACGCCGACACCGGTCGCAGTCTGGCTTATGGTGCGCTCGCTGAGCGGGCCGCCGCGATCGCCCCGCCGGCGAACCCTGACCTTAAGCGGCCCGAACAGCGACGTTACATCGGCAAGTCGATGCCGACGCTGGATCAGGCGGACAAGGTGACGGGTCGCGCCCGCTATGGGATCGATTTTCGTCTGCCGGGAATGAAGTTCGCGACGATCTGTCAGTGCCCGTTGTTCGGCGGAGCGCTGTCTGGGGTGGACGAGAAACCCGCCCTGGCGCTGCCGGGTGTACGCCAGGTGATCCTGTTAAGCGATGCGGTCGCGGTGCTGGCCGATACAACGTATGAGGCGATGCGGGGCGCGGCGGCCCTCGATCCTCAATGGACGGTCGCAAACCCGGTTCCGGACTCAGCGGAAATCGCGAGCCGTCTCACAGCCGCCATCGACGCTGCGGACGCCGTTGTTAGCCCCCGAGCCAGCGGCAAGGAAGCGCGCGAGAAGCTGCGCGTCGCGTATGCGGCGGCCCGGCGCCGCCACGAAGCCAGCTATGAAATTGCCTATCTCTCACATTCGCCACTGGAGCCGATGAACGCAACCGCGCGACCAACCGCTGGCGGTGTCGAAATATGGGCGCCATGTCAATCGCCGACCTGGGCTCGCGACGATGTGATGCGCATGACGGGTCTCAAGAAGGAGGCCATCATCATCCATCCGCTACTGATGGGCGGCGGGTTCGGGCGGCGGCTCAAGGGCGACTATGCCGGGCGTGCGGCGCAGGTTGCGCTCGCATGTCGCAACGCCGTGCAAGTGCTATGGACGCGTGAGGAAGACATGACACATGACTTCTACCGCCCGGCGATGCACGCTGTCGTGCGCGCCGCGCTGGCCGAGGACGGCCTCCTAACTGGTTACGAATTCCTGGCTGCAACGGCCGATGATCTCACGGGGGGAAGCGCGCCGGCGCCTTACAGCCTCACGGGCTACGCGGCGACGTTGGCTAACGTAAAAATCGGCGTGCCGGTTGGCTCCTGGCGCTCGGTCGATCCGGGCATGTCGCTGTTCGCCAAGGAAAGCTTCATCGACGAATGTGCGCATCTTGCGGAGCACGATCCGCTGGCGTATCGCGATAAACTGCTTGGCGCCAACGAGCGCGCGCGCCGCGTGCTGCGCGGCGCGGCCGCCGCGGCCGGCTGGCCCGGGGGCCGGCGTGCTGGTACGGGCATGGGTCTCGCGCTGCTGCAAGAGTGGGATTCGATCGTCGCGCATGTCATCGAGGTCGAGGTGAAGGGCACCCGTTTGCGCGTCAAGCGCATCGTGACTGCAATGGACTGCGGAATGCCTGTCAATCCGCAGCAGGTGCGCGCGCAACTGGAGGGCGGCTCGCTGTTCGGGCTGTCGGCGGCCTTGGGTGAGAAAATCACGCTGGCAGGTGGACGCGTCGAGCAGCGCAACTTCGACGGCTATCCGCTGTTGCGCATTCGCGAGGCTCCTCAGGTGGATGTCATCCTGCTTGACACGCCGGACGCAACGGTCGGAGGTGTCGGAGAGCCGCCAGTGCCCGGAGTTGCTCCGGCTCTTGCGAACGCCATCTTTGCCGCGACGGGCAGGCGGCTGCGGCGCCTGCCGCTGACCTTGAGGGCGGATGGCGAGTTGATCCTTTCAGCGCGCCGCCGGAAGACACTCGATCTCTCCACGCCGATCTAGCTCGTCCAGATTTATTGAAGTTTGCGGAAAATAATTCGCTTGCCTTTCAACTATCCCCAGTCCTAGTGCATAAGCCTGTGCACAACCGGTTCCTGATGACGGAAACACCAACAAAATACGCCCCTTGCACCAACTGCTGGATTTTTGACCACCCACGTCTCGCTTTCGTTGATAGCCCTAACCGCGAAAGGAAATCTTCGTCCATCCTTTACGCACCATGTGAATCAAGCCCAGGATGCCCGAAGGCACGTATACGATTGCCGGCAGCGGCGTTGGAATAGCGGTCAACAATGCAATGATGACGCCTTTAATCAGGGCCGACTCTCGATCATCCCCATACCATTTCATCTGCGCGCGGTAAGTGATGAATCCGAGAATGATTCCTGCCACGAGCGAGACCGGAATCATTAAACCGAATGTTAAAACTGCTCCACCGAATAGCATCATGTCGACAGTGAACGTCAGAATCGCGATGCGTGGGTCGAGCCCGAAGAGCTGCGCAAAACCTCCAGAGTGTCGCGCCGATTGTTCGCGGTCACTGGCCACTGTTATTGCTCAGCAATGCGGCTGATGCAGGCATCACCCAGAGGATTCGCTGCAAACCATTGCACGATGTGCGGCATGCTCAACTCGAAGCCTCCAGGGACGTTCAAACTTATGAACCCGCAACGCTTGCTCGCGCGATTCTCAAAGTCGTGGGGAGTGCCACCTGGAATGAGTGCGTAGGAGCCACGCACAGCATGAGACCACTCCCCGTCAATGAGCATGCTGACCGTCCCTTCAATCACATAGAAGATGTGATCCTCCGGGTGTGCGTGGACTCCGGGACCTTTGGTATTAGGCTCAAGCCACCACTCCGAAATCGAAGGGCTCATGAGTTACTCCAGCATTCGAGTGCCGCGGTGCGTAGCGAAGCGCGACTCAAAATCCCGGCTTCGCCACCATCAAATAGAATATCACCAGAACGCAGATGAACGCCGGCCACCCGAGCCAAAACCAGCGACGATAATAGAACTGATACACCGCCGGCAGGGCCAGATCATGGTCGGCTGCATCGATGGCCAGATCCCGCATCCGGATCTGTAGCCAGACCACCGGCAACCAACAGCACCCCACGAGAAAATACAACGTGATTGACCACACCAGCCACGGCGTCCACAGCGGATAACCTGACATGAGCGCCAGCGCTATCCCGGTCGCCGGCTGCAAGATCACGGCACTCCCCGTGAATGCCATATCGGCCAAAACTACATCGCTCCCGACGCTCGCAATAACCCTGACATCTCCCGCCCGCTGCGCTCGCACGAAAAAGAATGCGATCCCCGCACCGGTGCCAAATAAAGCCGTCGAGGAAACAATATGCAACCACTTGATGAGCAGATACCAGGTCATGGACTGGGCTCGATTATCCGACTGGAAATATTCCACTGCGCGAATTCCAGCTCGAAGTCCGGCAATGCCAGAATGCCCATACAGACTTTGGCTCCCGGAGCGAATGCATCGCCGCGATTGAGCCTATTGGCAAGAATGACCGCCGCCATGCAAGGGACTTCGGGACCATGGTTGCTTGCGGCTACGAGTTCCCAAGTTCGGCAAATCTTTCGTCCCGCATTGTCCTTTCCAACGATCCGGACCGCCATGCCGCCCGTGTCGCTTCCGAGCCAGTTGAGCCACGTGCCGATACGGTCGAAAGCCTCTCCCCAACGAAGCATCGGAAGAACCAACCCCATTCGCCGGAACGCAGCCACCAACCACAAAGCGTAGTGCTGCAGTGACACTTCGAGGGCCGCCCGAAACGCGACGGTCTGAACGCCAGGGTATCGTTCCGGAAATAATTCCAAATCCGGCACATCGCAGGCGGCGGCCAGTCGTGTACCGAAGGAAAAGTTCTCCCGCTTGAGCTCCTGCCATCCGGAAGCCACACGCCATTCGCCGTTTTGCCACCAGCGAAACGAAGAACCCGCGTAGCCCAACACAGCAGCTACGGTGGCCGCACCACGCGGAGCGTGTTGACCAGGCGCGATCACGATCTGGATTGAGTCCAGCGACGCGAATGAGTGCTTGAAAGAATCGACAACCGCCGAAGAAAGCGCCGGCAGCGTGCTGGCGCCGGTAATCGCGACCCGCCTAGCGGCATCCGCGGCCGGCCCTACTGCGCTGACAAATCCCGCGACAAACCCTCTCCCATCCGCGATATCAACGTAATTCGCGCCGCACTCGAGGCTTGCCAGCGCTACGCGGTAGTCTTGGCCCTGAAACGGCCCTGCACAGTGAATGACGAGATCGGGCGTCAGCGCCTTGAGATCAATCGCAAAGTGGGGACTATCGATATCGAGTGTTGCAGTCTCGGCCGCCGCACGTTTTCCATCCTCGGTGAGCCGACGACTCGTCGCGACAACTTGAATTCCAGGCTCGTGCGCCAGGCGTCGACAGATTCGCGCACCAAAGTTTCCTAAGCCGCCAATGACCACAGCCCGCATGAGTTACTGCGGCAAGTAGCAGGTGCTGCGACGGCCGAACCATCGATAGCGATTGCGCGCCAGCAAGATGCGGGCATTGGAGTCCGGCCGCTGCATCGTACCCTCTAGCGGGCCACCGGACGTGCCCGAGCAATTTGATAACCGACGACCAGCAGTGCCGCGCAACTTCCGAAAAGCGATGCGGCCAGCCCAGTTCTTAAGGTGTTCCCTAGATCCGGCACGAGCACCGCGCCCTCAAACAGCAGGGTGAATAGCAGCGGCGTGATATAGAACATGACCGTCGTGAACGGGATCCAAAATGCGGCGGAATTACCGTCGAGGCACAACTGCCTGAGAACGATGCGCAGCGGCTCCGTCATGACGACGGTCACAGCAGTGCTTACAACGAGACTGACAGAAATGGCAAGCGCTAATGCAGACATCTGATCCATGACGATCTCCTTCACCTTTACGATAGATCTCGACTCTTTCTCCCGCCCCGGTCCAGCAGGCGCGCGATGCCGCCGCCCAATTTCATGAGCGTCACAATCGTCGATCGAGGGAGCGCAATCATCTGGTCGTACCATCGACTCAAGCGCTCGACGAAGTCGAGCATCTCTCTTAAGCGCAGTTGTACGACCGGATCCACGCTCTCATCGTCGCGGGACATTTCGACACATTCACGTAAGGCAGCGGCCGCCGGATCTAATTCGCGGGCCTTGCGACCGGCCGCGATTCGGGACACGAGAACCCACAGGTCCGTTTCGGCGCTGTAAAAAGTACGTCGGTCACCGAGAATGGGCACTGAGCGGATGATGTTCCATGACTGCAATTCGCGCAGCGAATTCGACACATTGGAACGCGCTATGCCCAAGACATCCGCGATATCCTCGGCGGCAAGCGGCTGCTTCGACGCATACAGCAGTGCGTGAATCTGGCTCACTGAGCGGTTGACGCCCCAACGTTCGCCTAAATTGCCCCACTCCAAAACGAACCGCCGCACCGCCTCCGGTACCCTGTCTTTCATATCTGTTATTTCTGTCATGACAGATATTACAGACTAAACGAGGCCAATTGTCAAGCCAACGGAGCCCTTGCAATACAACGGCTTAGTCGGCTCGAGCCCTGACTGTAGTCCCGCCGAGATGACCGACGCCATGTTCGATAGCGCACAGACATCCTTGACCCTCTTTTGATAGAAAATTCGGAGCAGAATCCTCCTCCGCTTGGAAAAGGAGCGCCCATGGGAACGCAAACGGAGTCGACGCCTCGACCGAATAGGTCGCGAGCGAATTCACATAGTCAGAATGCGGAAGCACAACGGCAGATTGATTCAACTGCTGTAATCAAAGTGCCCCGGCAAGACGTCGAGCCACTCACGGAAGAGCAGCGCCGCGAGCTCATCGCAGTAGCCGCGTATTACTTGGCGAAAGATCGTAACTTCGAGCCGGGCCACGAAACTGAAGATTGGTTGGCGGCCGAGTCGCAGGTGGGGAGTCTAGGCGCCCAGGTCTCTTAACGTTGGTCTTAGGGTCGGCCGCGCTTCTCGCGCGTCTTTCGCGCGCCTACTAGGCACGCGCTCGGCGATATGAGTCACCGCGTGAGTCGCCGTGCTTCGACCGTCCCCGACAAAGTCGTGTCACTTAAAGACACATACAGATTGCGCTCCGACACCGACAAATCAAACTCCATTCGCCGCTCGAGCCGCGACACCAACCCTGCCACCAGCTCCCGATCCACGGCAAAGATTTCAACTGCCTCGGCACGGTGAATGCGCTCGCCTTCCAGGCGAGCCAACCAGGGCTCCACGTCCCGGTGCGCATACACCACCACCCGACGCGCCGCCTTGCTGGCCTTGTGCAGACGCGCGGCTTCCGGCATTCCGACATCGATCCAAGTCTGGAGCGCGCCGGTCAGGTCACGGACAAGGATGGCTGGTTCTTCCGGATCCGAAAGACCCTTGGAGAACGCAATTCCCTCCTCGTACTCGAGGCAATAGGCCAGCACCCGGGCAATGAGATACTCTGGGGACTCTGACGGGTGCTGCGCTACTCTCAGCGCCAACGTATCGTATACGGCGCGATCCGCATCTGCGAGCCGCACCGTAAAAACATACATCGTGGAACTCAGCGCCATGACGTCCTCGGTCACAAGACTCCATTATGGCGGAACATGGGTGCGCTCCTTGATGTGTTTTAGATTCGCCGCCGGTTTCACAGAACCACGTCTCGACGATCCAAGCTGTTGCGGTCCCATTTGGCGGTGTCTGCACATGCCGAATAAGTAGTGGTAAGGAAATCGAGCACGGCTTTTGACGGGTCCGCAAGCACTCGGATCTCATCGTAATTAAGCACAAACTCGCCCAGGTTGGTGTCGAAAGCGCCGCGCCCGGTCAGCGCGACGTCGCCAAGCCCAGCCGGCACGGGAGCGGCATAGCAATAGAACGCGGCTTTTCCGTAGCCGCCGTTACCGGGCCAAAAACCTGCACTGATGCATTCGTGCGAGTACGCCTCAGCCTGGATCGCATCCGCACCTGGTCGCGCAGGCGCCCGCTTGCCATTAAAGCGTGTGACGGCCAAATCAAAGGAGCCCCAGAAAAAATGCACCGGGCTGATCTTGCCGTAGAAATTGGTGGAAAAGCGCTTAAACAACGTATCAGCCTGAATCAATGCCGCCCAAAAGCGCTGCACCGCATCGGCGTCATAGCTCGCATGAGTGGTGTCCTGATCACAACGAATAGGATTTATGCACTCCACCGGCATGGGATTGATGTGGACCTCGACCGCCAGATCCTTGAGGGCGAGCCGGTACGCCGCATAAAAATCGCGCACCGATTGCGGTTGAAGCGCCAAAGCACTCGCAGCGCCAGAACTGCGTCGAAGGTTGAGCAAATGCGAATAGAAATCGAATTCGATTTCAAGCAAATCGCCGTCGGGCAGTGGCATCGCGGAAGTTGAAAGACCACGCACCGTCACGTACAGAGGTACGTTCCACCAATGATTCTGCTTCAGGGTAAGCGCGAGTCGCGTCTTGCCGACGATTTGCGTGAACATATGCAGCGTTTCGGCAGTCGCTTGCCACTGACGCCATTCGAGCCTAGGCCACAATTGTTTACTTGCCGCTCGGTCATTCATTCTTGACTCCGCATTCGACGTCCGTGTCCTCGGCGCAATGAATCATCGACTATGATGATCGGCTACAATGCTTGCCAAGTACATCGCCATGACCCCACTCGATAAACCCTTAAAACGCGCGCTAAACATCAAAGGGCGCGACTATGTCATTACCCTGAGCCTCGATGCGCTCAAAATCACCGAGAAAGGCCACCGCCTCGGACTTGAACTCAAGTGGGCGGAACTAATTAGCGGAGAAAGTGCGCTGGCGGTAGCCCTACACGCGTCTCTCGGCAAATTTGCGCCAAACA
>Ga0210406_10008173_pt1 | contig 10500 bp, 10 predicted proteins | sample IncBWC30MmetaG_FD_155454 | JGI IMG/M metagenome (GOLD analysis project Ga0210406, IMG submission 155454) | Forest soil microbial communities from Barre Woods Harvard Forest LTER site, Petersham, Massachusetts, United States - Inc-BW-C-30-M | ecosystem: Environmental > Terrestrial > Soil >... | reverse complement strand
GTTGACTTTATGTGCGATTATAGCAAATTATAAAGTGAGTTTTTAACAACCACAATTCCACCGGCGAGCCGCGCGGAAATGTCGACCCAAAGTCTCCCTGCTGCCTCCCTCAGGACCGGCGATCGCCTCCCTGCTGGCCGAGTGTCCCTTTGGGTGTTTAAGCATTTGATATACCTGGCTTTATCGTCGATTTGTTCGGCCATTTGGGGGGCCCAATCGATTTTTGTCCCTGCTCTCAGGGAGGTGCGGGGAAGCGGCCGGCGGGGTCGGCGCGCGGCACCGTCAGCGCGGATCGTAGGGGTTCTTGCCCTTGCGCAGCATCATGCGGATCGGGGTGCCGGGCAAGTCAAAGGTCTCACGCAGCGCGTTGACAAGATAGCGGCGATAGGAATCGGGAAGGTCAGCGGGCTTCGAGGCGAAGAGTGCGAAGGTCGGCGGGCGGGTGTTGACCTGGGTGATGTAGCGCAAGCGCAACCGGCGGCCGCTGACGAGCGGCGGCGGGTGGCGCTCCTGGGCGTGGGCGAGCCAGCGGTTGAGGTCGGCGGTCGCGACACGCCGGTTCCACACTTCGTCGGCGGCAAAGACGGCTTTCATCATCGCCTCCAGGCCGAGACCCGTGAGCCCCGACACCGCGACGAGAGCAACACCCTGCAGCTGGGGCAGCGATATCGACATACGGTCGCGCAGCAGCTGCAATACCTTCGGCGGTTCGGCGACCGCGTCCCACTTGGTCGCCGCGAGCACCGGGGCGCGTCCTTCGTCGGCGACGAGCCGGGCGATCGTCAGATCCTGCCGTTCGAGCGGCTGCAAGGCGTCGAGCACCAGGATCACGGTCTCGGCAAAGCGGATGGCGCGCAACGCGTCAGAGACCGTCAGCTCTTCGAGTTTTCCCGCGACGCGAGACCGGCGGCGCAGGCCCGCGGTATCGACGAGACGGACCCTACGGTCACCCCACGCCCAATCGATGGCGATCGCATCGCGGGTGATCCCGGCCTCGGGACCGGTCAAGAGCCGCTCCTCGCCGATCAGCCGGTTGGCAAGGGTCGATTTTCCCACATTAGGGCGCCCGACGATGGCCAGCTGCAGCGGCTTGTCACGCGCCGCTGGAGCCTCCTCGGGGTCCGGGTCGTCGGCAAATGGCCGCAGCCGTTGGTAAAGCTCGGCCAGTCCCTCACCATGCTCGGCCGAGACCGGCACCGGATCGCCGAGGCCGAGCCGGTAGGATTCGCCGACGCCGGGCGGGGTGGCGCGGCCTTCGGTCTTGTTCGCGACCAGCACGACCGGCTTGCGAGAGCGCCGCAGCCAATCGGCAAAATGCCGGTCGGCATCGGTGATGCCTTCACGCGCGTCGATAACCAGCAACGCGACATCCGCCTCGGCGAGCGCCCGCTCGCTCTGCGCCAACATTCGCCCGGCAAGCGAAGCAGGTGCGGCTTCTTCGAGGCCGGCGGTGTCGATGACGCGAAAACCGAGATCGGCAATCCGGCCCTCACCCTCCCGGCGATCACGGGTCAGGCCAGGGGTATTGTCGACCAGAGCCAGCCGCCGGCCGACGAGCCGATTGAAGAGCGTCGACTTTCCGACGTTCGGCCGTCCGAGGATGGCGACTGCGATGCTCACTGGGGGTGGCCGCCGGCCGGCAGCTCAGCGATAGGCCGACAATCTGGCGTCGTCGGTCAGCACATAAAGAGAATTGTCGGCGATCACCGGGCCAAAGTAGCCGCCGGCCGACATCTCATCGCGCCCGAGCGGCTCTCCGGTATAAGGGGAAACAGACAACGCCCCACCGTCCGAGGCGAGGACGATCAGCCGGTCGCCGCCGAGCACCGGGCCCGCCCAAGTAATCGGACCCTGCTTCTTCTTTTCGTTCTGATAGCTCGGCAGCACGCGCAGCCACCGCACCTTCCCGTCGTTTCGCGTCAGGCAGATCAGCTCGTTGTCGTTCGTCAGAACATAGACATAATCCCCGGCCACCCACAGGCTGTGGGTGCTGCCGAACTCCTGCTCCCACGCTCGCTCGCCGCTTCTGAGATCGATCGCCGCCATCCGTCCGCTATGGCTGGCAGCGTAGACCCGGCCCCGGTCGATGACCGGCCAGCCGCGGATGTCGGCGAGGGTGGAGACCGCGTTGACATTACGTGTTGCCGAGAGATTGTCGGACCACACAGGCCTTCCGGTTTCGACGGTGAGCGCATAGATCTCACCCGAAGAATAGGCGGCCACGACCACCTCGCCTTCGACTGCCGGGCTGGCGTTCCCGAGCAGGCTCGCCGTCTCGGGAATGGCGTTGTGCACCCACAGCCGCCGACCATCATCTGCGGCGAGCACCGTGAGCTCGTTCTCGATGGTGACGACAAAGACGCGGCCATCGGACACCGTGGGGGCGCTGCGCACCGGGGCGCCGACACTACTCTTCCAGATCATCCTCCCGTCGGCGGGATCGAGCGCCACCACTTGGGCGTACCCGGTCGACGCAAATAGCCGATCTTGCCAGAAAGCCACGCCGCCGCCGAATGAGTTGCCGCGTTCCTCCTCCGGTTTCAGGTCAGCCTGCCACAAGCGATCGCCTGTTACAGAGTCGTAGGCGCCGACCTGAACCGCTCCATCCATGGCGTAAACACGACCTTTGGCCACGACCGGCTGGGACAAGACCCTGGTGTAGCGCGAGGCGCCCTCGCCGGTGCTCGCCCGCCATGCCTGGGTCAGCCTCTCGGGGAGCGATAGGTGCTGCATCGCGTGGTTGGGATAGCCGCCGGGTTCCGGCCAATCGGGATTGACCACCGGCGGCGGCAACGTGATCGCGATCTTGGAGAGATCGGGATCAGGCTCAAGCTGGCGATCGAGACTGAGCACGGAAATCCGCTCTCCGGGCAAGGGCTGTTTCTTTTCGTCGAACCAGCCGCATCCGCCGAGCACCAGCAATGCCAGGAAGAGGGAGGCAAGTCCGGTCGCGCTCATCCCAATCATTGAGCGCGCGTTACGATCCCAGCACCGCCGCCATCTCGGCAGCACGGGCACGCAGTCCCGGCGGAGCGGTCGGGTCGTCGGCAAGGCTCTTGTAAAGATCGAGCGCCCCGCTTCTGTCGCCCGAACGCAACCTGGCGATAGCCGTCAATTCGAGCGCGGTCGGACGCCACGAGTTGCCGTTGGCGGTAAGAGATGCAAGCCGTTCGATGGTCGAATGCGGATCGCTCTCGGGCATGCTCTGCATGACCGAGAGCAGGGCTGCCAGTTCTCGCAAGCTGGAATCGAGCTCGCCCGTCGCGGCAATGCGATCATAGATTGCGATCGCCGCCTTGCGGTCGCCCGATTTCGCCAGCAACGCGGCCTCTTCAAAGGATGCCAGGACGGCATAGCCGCCGCCCTCTTGGGCGATCGCGCCGAATATCTTGACGGCGTCGGCTTCCTTGTCCTCACGCGCGAGCGCGAGCGCCGAGGCGTAGCGGGTCGACTGTGCGCGACGCTCGGAGAGCTGATGGTCCCGCCAAGCGACGATCGCGCCGGCGACGACCAGCACGAGCACCGCTGCGGCGATGACGTAGCGGCCGTAGCGCGACCACAGCTCGCGGAGATTGTCGCGCCGCAGTTCTTCGTCAATCTCGCGGAAAATGTCGCTCACGAAAGCCCCGATCAACCCTGGGCGGACCGATCGTCACCATATCCGTTTGCGAAAAGAGTGGCAATCCGGGGGACTTGGCGACGACGTCATGCCGCCGTCAAGACGCCCTCCGCGGGCTGTTATACCGGCTGGACGTCGCGAGCGAAATCGTGAACACTGCGTGACAGCAGCAAGTGGGCGACAGGTAGCGATGAGCCGGAAAAATGCGACCGTGCTTGCCTTCGGCGATTATCGGGCGAAACCACGGACGCTGTATTTCACGCGCTCCGAGCTGAACCAGCTCCTTGGTCTCTATAGCCGCCAAGTCGCGCGCGGCATCTGGCGCGACTACGCCATCGATCATCGCGAAGGGATGGCACTCTTCTCCGTGTTCCGGCACACCCACGAAGCTCCGGTCTACCGCATTATCAAAACCGCACCGGCCGAGTTCACCGTCCAGGCCGGACGCCAACGCTTGCGCGTCTCGGCTAGCCTGAGCGAGGCGCTGGACTTCTTCCAGACCCGGCTCAGCCTCGTCTCTGCCGAACGGGGATGAGCTCGCGGTCGGGCGGCAGCGCTCCGTAAACGCGCCGCCCAACCCCATTCCCGCGACAGTCTCAGTCGTCTTTGTCCTGATCGCTGACGATCGGGGTGATCGCCGGCGCATTTGGCCGGAATTTATTGAAGTTGAACAGATTCCTCAGGTCGCCGATAGCGGTGCCGTTGATCGGCACGTAGCCCGACGGTTGCACCGGGTTCGGCAGGTTGTCGCGGCTACGTGTCGACAGCTTGGGAATGCCCCAATTCCATTCGATGAACTTCAGGACCGAAGCATGGTCGTAATAGGTATGATCGACGAAGCCCTTCTTGGCATAAGGGGACACCGCGATCACCGGGATACGAGTGCCGTCGCCAAAGAAGTCCACCGGCTGAATGTAGCCGGAATCGTAATAGCCGCCGCCCTCATCCACCGTGATCAGGATTGCTGTCGTGTTCCACAAGTCGGGATGGTCGTGGACCATGTTAACCAGATTGGTGACGAAATTCTCGTAAAGGGCGAGTGTGGCGTTGGCGGGATGCCCAGCCATCTGCTCGAACGGACGGACGAAAGCCACCGAGGGGACGGTCCCGGCCGCGATGTCGGCGTAAAGGTCTGTGACATCCTTTAGATTTTTCTTGAGGTCCGTGGTCATGATGCTGGTGAAGCCGGTCAACGGATCACAAATGCCGCAATAATCGGCGGTCGGCTTCGTACCGTCGCCGCGGCCCCCGGAATAGTATTTCCACATTACATTCTTGGCAGATAAGGCGTCCCCAATGTTCGGCAGCGTCGAGGGTATTGGAGGCAGGGTAAACAGGGTCGGGTCGTTTGTCGGGTTGCTGAGCGCGCCATCGGCTTTGTACCCGAGGTTATAATTGTTGAGGAGATAATAAGCGTTGGCTGCGCAGTCGGACTTCACACTCAATGTCGTGAGGTAGTCTGTGATCGGCTTGACGCCAGGCTGGGTGGAGTCGGCGCAGTTGACATACGAGCCGCCGCGGTAACCGTCTTCGGTATACCAATTGGGGTTGGAGAGGCCGGTTTGCGGATTGGGGTTCTCGACCTGGCTGGTCTGGACGCCCTGATAGGTGAAGCTGGTCGGAGGAACCCCGAACTGACCCTGGCCATTGTAGAACGGAACCGCGTCACCGGTTACTAAGGCCAAGAAGTTGGCGCCCGTGCCGCCCATGATAGCCTGGTGATAATTGTCGCCGATTGAATAGTTATCAGCCATTTGTTTGAAGAATGGAGCATCGCCGGTGTTCATGTTATAAAAGCCCATGGCGACACCGCCCTGAAACGTATTGTCGGGAGGCGACCCAAAACCATCGTTATGGTTGCCGATGCCGGCCGTTTCCGCGACCCAGACAAACAAATCGTTCCGGTTGCTGCTGCCCACCTGCTGCCACATCTGAAAGAAACGGTGCACCGGGTCGCCGCCGAAGTCGCTATAGGCGGTATAACGCGAGAGCTGGAATGGGCCGTTAGCCAGATCATCGGGGAAGCGGGGGTCCGGCACATTCAGGGGCTGACCGGTAGCGTAGGTGGTGTTGGGCTGCGGCAGCTTGCTATAGGGACCGTTGCGCGGCGGATTAATGCTGTAGACGGGCTTGCCGTTGACGATTGTCGCCTTGGCCATCCTCTGCTGCGCGAGCGAGAAGTTCCGGCCGGGCTTCCCATTATCGTCGATGATGTCCAGCATCCGTAGATTCGAGATTGTTTGCCCGGGACGGGGGAGATAGCCGCCGAAGACATTATCGAATGTATGGTTCTCACCGACGACAACGATTACGTGTTGGATCGGTGAGTGTTGCGCCAGTGCTGCGCCGGGGTTAACGCCGACGAGTAGAGCCGCGGCAAAAGCGGCACGGCCATAGGGACTCATGCGAGACGCTCCTCCAATAGCTGTCGGGTGATGCCGCGATGCCAGCGGGCGCTGGACAGGCGGTCGTGGCACCACCGGGTTTTGCTAGGGGGAGGTGACAGAAATTTTAACGTTTCGTTAAGAATTTCGGTAATACGCCGACCGAGTATAAATGCCCTCAACGGAGCCCGCGCAGCGGCAGCATGCGTTGGAGCACCCCGTCACGGCGGACAACGCCGTGGAACAGCGCCCCCGCGACGTGAAGGACGGCAAAGAGATATAGCGGGTATTGCCCGAGCAGATGGATCGCGATCGCCACTTGCGACAACCGATCATTACCCGGCAATAGCGGCGGGATTGAGAGGACGCCGAAATAGCTGACCGCGTGTCCCGCCGCGGCGGCGCTCGAATAGCCGGCAATGGGCATCAGGATCAGGAGTAGATACAGAGCAAAATGGGTGAGTCCGGCGAGACCGGTTTCGAGCCGGGAGAGAGCGGGCGGCAATGGTGGCGGCGGGTGGCGCCGTCGCCACCAGGCGCGGAACACCATTGCCGTGAGAATGGTCAGCCCGACCGATTCATGGATCAGCACGAAGAGATCGCGCCGCGGCGTATTGCGCGGCGCCCAGGCGATGCCCCAACCAAGCCATATCACGGTGAGCGCGAGTGCCGCGACGAGCCAATGCACGGTTTGAGCGACGCGGTCGTAGCTCGCCGCTCCCCGCGGCGCGATGGCCGCGGTTGCCTCCGCGTCGGCCATTGCCGGCAAATGCTACGCTGGCGATACCAGCTCGGACTGCACCGAGCCGAGGAATTCCAGCGCCGCCGTCACGCCACCCGGCCGGTGAGGAATGCCGGCGCGGTGCAGCCCCATCTCGACCCCGGCCAGGGTGCCTGACAGCATCAGATCGTTGAAGTGGCCGAGATGGCCAATGCGAAAGACTTTGCCTCTGAGCCGCCCGAGGCCGGTGCCGAGCGACATGTCGAACGCCTCGAGGATGATCTCGCGCAGCCGGTCGGCGTCGTAACCGCCCGGGACGAGGACCGCGGTCAGCGAGTTGGAGTGCTCGCGGGCGTCGGCGCACAGCACTTCGAGACCCCAACCGGCGACGGCGCGCCGGGCGGCCTCGGCGTGCCGGGCGTGGCGGTGGAACACCGCCGGCAGCCCCTCCTCGTTGAGCAGCATCTTCAGCGACTCGCGCAGGCCGTAGAGCAGGTTTGTTGCCGGCGTGTAGGGAAAGAAACCGGTGCGGCCGGTTTCGAGCATCGCCTCCCAGTCCCAGTAGGAGCGCGGAAGTTTCGCCGTCTTATGAGCCGCGAGCGCCTTTTTCGAGACCGCATTGAAGCCCAGCCCCGGCGGCAGCATCAGTCCCTTCTGCGACCCGGCGACCGTGACATCGACCTTCCAGTCATCGTGGCGGTAGTCGATCGAGGCGAGAGAGGAGATCGTGTCGACCATGAACAATGCCGGATGATGGGCCCGGTCGATCGCCTCGCGGACCTCGGCGATGCGGCTGGTGACCCCGGTCGAGGTCTCGTTGTGGACGACACACACCGCCTTGACCGCGTGGGCCTTGTCGGCGACGAGCTTCTCCTCGACCAGCGCCGGATCGACCCCGTGCCGCCAATCCCCGGGCACGAACTCGATATCGAGCCCGAGCCGCGTTGCCATCTGGCGCCACAGGGTCGCGAAATGGCCGGTCTCGAACATCAGCACCCGTTCATCGGGCGAGAGCGTGTTGGTGAGTGCGGCCTCCCATGCCCCGGTGCCCGATGACGGGTAGACGACGACGGTGTCCTCGGTCTGGAAGACCCGCTTCATGCCGGCGACGATCTCTTGGCCCAGCAGCGCGAATTCCGGTCCGCGATGGTCGATCGTCGGCATCGCGATCGCCTGCAATACCCGGTCTGGCACATTGGTCGGGCCCGGGATTTGCAGAAAATGGCGGCCGCTATGGTGCGGGGTGATGTTCCTCATTGGTACCGCCGTCTACCTCAAATAAGACCGTACAGCTTGGCGGCGTTGTCATGGGTCAGCTTCCGACGCATCTCAGGCGAGAGACCGGCCATCTGGCGCTCGATCGCCGCCCGCGAATTGGGCCACACGCTGTCGGGGTGCGGGTAGTCCGAAGCCCACAAAAGATGGCCCTCGCCAAAGAACGGCACCAGCGACATCGCGACGCGGTCCTCCTGGAAGGTAGCATAGATCTGGCGCTTGAAGAGTTCGCTCGGCTTGGTCTCGAGCGCGCTGCCGCCCTTGTCGGCCCAGAACTCCTTGGCTTCCCACAGCCGCCAATGGCGGTAGTCGAGCTCCTCGACGAGCCAGGGGAGCCAGCCCGTGCCGGCCTCCGCCATGACCATCCGCAGCTTGGGGTGGCGTTCGAGGATGCCCCAGGCGAACAGATCGACAAACGGCTCGAGAAAATTGCCCATAAAGAATTTGGTGTTCTCGAAGACGCTCGCGGCCTTGCCTTGGGCGCGGTCGCTCACTCTGCCGAGGAATACGGTAATGTGCCAGGAGAGGATGATCCCGGTATCTTCGAGCAGCGACCACAGCGGCTCCCAGGCCGGGTCGTCGAGCTTGGGGTTGATGTTGGCAACCTGCAGATTGACCTGGCGCGCCCCGCCTCTGGCCGCCAGCCGCGACAGCTCCGCCAATGCCGCGTCGGGGGTCTCCGGCAGCATCGGCGCGCCGATCAGCCGGTCGGGTGCCGCCGCGCAAAACTCCAGCAGCCAGTCGTTGTAGACGCGGTAGCAGGCTTGGCGCAGCACCGGGTCGTCGGTCGAGATCTGAAAGATCGGGCCAAAGATAACCTGCGTCTCGACTCCGTCGCGGTCCATGTCGGCGAGCCGCAGCTCGGGGACGGCCGGCCGGCGGGCGCTCTGGTCGTAGATTTGGGCGCGGTCGAAGGCATTGTAGAGCGGCTTGACCGCCCGTGCCCCGCCATTTGCCGGCGGCTTGCCGACCCAGCTGCCCCAGACCTTGCCGTCGCAGATCCACACCGCCTGACCGTCACGCTCCTCGATATGCGGCGCCCGATCGCGCAGCGAGGCCGGCAGCCGTGCGACCCATAAATCTGCCGGCAGCTGGCCCAGATCCATGTGGTCGTCGCAGGAGATCAGCTGATGCGCCACAATTTCCTCCTCATCAAGGCTCGATCATCTGCCCGGGATTGTAGGCCTTCCCCGCGGGTTCGGCGATCCGGAAAACGCAGCGCTTCCCGCTCACACCGTCGGCTCCCATTTTCCCGGGACAGCGTAGGCCTCATCGCCGCCGGGCCAGGGCGGCATCGTCACGGCAACCGCTTCGAGCGGCGCGCCGCCGTCGCAGCGAAATTGGAAATGCGCGCCGGTCGGGATCGTGATCGAGACGCCGGCGACCACCTCGACGATTTCCTCATGGTCGGCGAGCTTGCGCCACAGCCGCCCGGTTCCGCCGGTGAAGTACCAGATCTCCTCGACCGTGCGATGGGCGACGGCTCGCGATACGGCTTTCGGTTGCAGGCGAAAGCTGGCCATGCTGCCGTACTGCGACGAGCCCAGCAGACGAACCTCGGAGCCGTCCGGTGCTATCGCATCGGGCGCCTCGGCGATACGCCGGGTATCGAAACCGGTTGTCATGTCCGCCGCTCGCCTCTCCCTGACAGCAGGGAGGAATTTTTTCCGGTACCCGAAATGCGCCTTCTCTGCATCGAAAACCTCCGTGTTGTCATAAGCTTACGAGCCGAATGCACGACCGTCCGGCAGCGGAATTTTTGGCATCCGGCAGGGGAATGGCAGCGGAATTGTCAGGGAGGCCGCTCGCCGGCCCATAAGCGGTTTTTTGCGGTAAGAACACTGCCATCCCATCTCCCTTCCTTCGAGGCTTTCTTTGTCATTCCGGGATGGTCCGCAGGACCAGGCCCGGAACCTACGAACACCGGCCCTTCCCAAGTTGGCAGAGGCCTGTGTGCATGGGTTCCGGGCTCTCGTCCCCGGGCGGCCGGTCCTTGCGGGCCGTCCCGGGGATCGCCCGAGCCCCGGAATGACGTGTATTTCAGATCTCCCGACAGCCTCCTCCGCGGGCGTGAAGGAGGGCGTAGGTATCATTCGAATGTGTCAATATTATATGCGATATAAGCAACAAAACGTCGCACCGCGCGGAGGGGCCATTCGCCCACTGGGGATCACGATCCCGCGGGCGGTCCTCGTCCGCGCGGATGAAGTGATCGAGTAAGGCGACCGGGATGTCGCCGGGATTGAGGATCTTGTCCGCCTGTGCCGCGACACGGCGGTACATGTCCCGGCGGTCAGGCAGGTGCGACATCAAGCCACCCGCGGAGCAGCCATTCGCTTGTCTTACTCGATAACCTCGTCGGCGCGCAGCAGCACCGTATGCGGGATCGTCAGTCCGAGCGCCTTTGCGGTCTCAAGGTTGATGACCAGCTCGAAGCGGGTTGATTGGATGACCGGCGAGTCGGCGGGGGCGGCCCCCTGCAGGATGCGTCCGGCGTAATC
>Ga0210406_10008171_pt1 | contig 10501 bp, 9 predicted proteins | sample IncBWC30MmetaG_FD_155454 | JGI IMG/M metagenome (GOLD analysis project Ga0210406, IMG submission 155454) | Forest soil microbial communities from Barre Woods Harvard Forest LTER site, Petersham, Massachusetts, United States - Inc-BW-C-30-M | ecosystem: Environmental > Terrestrial > Soil >... | reverse complement strand
GGTACGCTATCCGTATTCGGTTTCAAGACTCCCATCCCATATCCGTTCGGGGTGGAGCGCACGGGCTATCTCGTGACGGACATGGACATCGCTGTGAAGTCCGCCAAGGAGCAGGGTGCGGATGTCATGGTTTCGACATTCCCGGATGTTTTCGGACGGGATGCCATCATTGAGTGGCCGGGCGGGGTACATATGCAGCTCTACTGGCATACGAAGGCGCCCAACTATGCGCCCCTGCAGACCGTTCCCGAGAATCGAGTCTATGTTTCGCAGCAGCGTGCAGAGCGATTCGTTCGCGGCTTCGTCGAGTTCTCGCGCGGCAAGGTCGCATCCGACGACTCTCGAGCACCCGGCGTCGAGATCGGGCGGCCGGGCGAGACGTATCGGCGCGTACGCATCGAATCGAACTTCGGCCGAATCGCCGTGCTCGTCACTGACGGGCACCTGCCGTATCCCTACGGCCGTGAATTGATGGGATATGAAGTAGCTAATCTTAGCGAGACCCTAAACAAAGCCGCGGCAGCCGGCGTCAAAGTGTTGGTCCCCCGGTACTCGGGGGGAGACCGAGAAGCGGCAATCCTGCAGTTCCCTGGCGGCTACATAGCCGAGATTCATTCTGCGTCGAGCCACTGAGTGCGCGCGTGGTGCTGCCCGCTCCTCGCGGGCGCGGTCTGTCTCGCGGCCCATGCCTCCCGCGCTGAGGACGACAACGTGCAGAGCACGAACCCGACTCCTGAAAGACCCGCCATTCATTTAAATCGCTGGCAGGAAGATTGGTCCGTGCTTGCTGATCCGGCGCTGCGAACGGAGCCGCTCGACAATCTGAAGTACATTCCGCTCTCGAGCGGCGATCCGAACAGCTACGCCTCGCTCGGACTCGATCTGCGCGAGCGCGTTGAATCGACGCAGCTCGCACCCTTCGGAATCGGAAATACTCACACCAATACTTACGTGATCCAGCGCCTGGAGGTTCACGCTGATATCCGGCCGAATGCCCACTGGCAGATCTTCGTGCAGCTGCAGGACGATCGCGCTTTCGACAAGGACCTCATTACACCCGTAGACAAAAATCCGCTCGACCTCGAGCAGGCTTTCGCGACTTATGGCAGTGAGGTGGGAGGCGGGCAGTTGAAGGTCCGAGTAGGGCGTCAGCAGATGGGCTTCGATCTGCAGAGGTTCGTCGGCGTTCGAGATGGTCCGAACGTGCGGCAATCATTCGATGCGGTCTGGGCGGACTGGGAGAAGTCGGCCTGGCGGCTGATCACCTTCTGGAGCCACCCGGTCCAGAACGTCCCCGATAAGCCCTTCGATGACTTCTCGAGCCGCGGCCTGCAATACGGCGGTTTCCGAATCGAGCGCAACGATGTCGGGCCGGGAAAGCTATCTGCTTACTATTCTCGGTACGATGCGGACGGAGCGCACTATCTGGATGGCAGGGGCAACGAACGTCGCGACAATCTGGACATGCGCTATCAGATTGCCCGAGGGCCGGTCGATTGGGACCTCGAAGTGATGCGGCAGACGGGTCGAGTCGGGAGTGAGCAGATTCGAGCGTGGGCCGTGGGGTCGGTCGGCGGATACACGTTTGAGAACGCTCGTTGGAGTCCACGCATCGGGCTGCAGCTCGATGTGGCCTCCGGCGATCGACGACGCGGTGACGGGACCATCGGAAGCTTCAATCCGCTGTTTCCCAACGCGTATTACTTCACGCTGATGAGCACTCCGACCTACGTCAACCTCATCCACCTGCGGCCGTCGTTGGAATTGCGACCGGTGCAGAACCTGAAGCTCATCGGCAGGGTGGGCCTGCAGTGGCGTCAGACGACGGGAGATGCAGTCTATGTAATACCGAACAGACCCGTTCCGGGCACGGCGGGAATGCCGGGGCGTTGGACCGGAATTTACGAGCAGCTGCGCGCAGAGTGGCAGATCAACCGCAACTGGGCCGCGGCAGTCGAAGGGGTCCAGTACCAGGTGGGCGATGTGATCCGGCGAGCGGGAGGGATCAATGCGAACTACGTCAACGTGGAACTGCGGTTCGGTTGGTGACCATGCCAGCAGCCTCTGAAACCCGCGCGACGCTTCCGGCGCTGTTGAGCCTCAACGCGGGTTATGTCGACACCGCCTCATTTCTTGCGCTCCAGGGTCTCTTTACCGCTCACGTGACGGGCAATTTCGTGACCCTCGGCGCCTCGCTAGCCCTCGGCACCTCTGGCGCGCTTGCAAAGCTGCTCGCACTGCCTATTTTTTGTGCGGTGGTCATCGCGGCCCGCCTGCTCAATACGGCGCTCTCTAACCGGCGATGGCCAGCATTCGAGGTACTCATCGCTCTCCACCTTCTACTCCTGATCACCGGCGCCGCGCTCGCGATTCAATTTGGCCCATTTCATGACATCGACGGCTGGCAAGCCGTTTTGACGGGAATGGTTCTGGTGGGTGCCATGGCGATTCAGAACACGTTCCACCGCGTCCACCTCGCAAGCGCGCCCCCCTCCACCATAATGACCGGCACGACGACGCAAGTCATGATCGACCTGGCCGACAGAATTCATGCCCCGAACGGGACTGAAATCCAGTCGGGCGCGCGGCGGCTCGTGCAGATGTCGACAAGCATGCTGTGCTTTGCCATCGGCTGCGGAGCCGCGGCGCTCTTGTACAACCGCGTCGGCATAAAGTGCTTCGTGGTGCCGCCGATTGTGGGAAGCCTTTCGCTCATCGTTCGCCTGATCGGACGGTCGCGGCCTGATAAGCAATCGTGATTGCCTCAGTGTGGGATTTGATGCGTCGGCTGGGCCCGATCGCTCGCGCGCGATTCTCGGAGAGCTCCGGGGCTTCCGCGGTGCTGTTCGGCTTGCGGCTGGCCGCCTCTGTATGCCTCGCGCTGCTTATCGCATTCTGGCTGCAACTTGACAATCCCTATTGGGCCGGCACCTCGGCGGGGATCGTCGCGCAACCTGCTCTCGGAGCGTCGCTGCGCAAGGGACGATTCCGCGCGATCGGCACAGTGATCGGCGGAGTCGTTATCGTGGTTCTGACGGCCATGTTCCCGCAGAACCATCTCGCGCTGCTTTGTGGTTTGGCAGTATGGGGAGCTGCTTGCGGCTTCTTTGCGACGATCTTGCCCAACTTCGGCGGGTATGCGGCGGCGCTCGCGGGCTACACAACTGCAATTGTCTTTGGGGACCTTGTTGCGGATCCACAGAACGTTTTCATGCAAGCGGTGTGGCGCGTGACCGAAATCGGCATCGGCATCCTTTCGGCCGAACTCGTACATGCATTGACCGACTTCGGACATGCACGCGCGCGCCTCGCGCAGGTGTTGGCGGACACTGGCCGGGACATTGCGTCGGGGTTGATGCAGTCACTACGCATGGGTCAGGACCCGAGTGAGGTGCGAACTCTGCGTCGGACGCTGATTCGACGTGTCATTGCGTTGGATGCGATCATCGACGAGGCTGTAGGAGAGCCGTCGCATCTGAAGCATCAGGCCGCGCCGTTGCGTGCAGCCCAGGAAGCCCTGTTCTTGGCTCTCTCCGCTTGGCGCGGCATCGCAAACCATCTTTGGGCGATGCCCCGCCAGGAAGCAAGTGCGATCGCCGCCCAGCTCCTGCCGCGTATCGAGAAAGTCGCGCGCACATCTTGGTTGGAAGACCCACAAGTCGCGCGACAGATCTGCAGGGAGGAGATGCAGATCACAGGTAGCCTCGCCGCAGCCGATGTGTCCTCTCGGCTGATACAGGAGGGTACGATGCGGACGCTTCACGCTCTTGAGGGCGTGGCCGATGCCCTGGTGCTGGCCTCAGGCTCTGTGAGCCGGTCCTCAAGCCAACAGAGTTTCCGGTCGCAGGTGCCGGATTTCCTGCCTCCGATACTGAACGGATTGCGTATCTTGGTTGCGCTATTGATCGCTGAGCTTTTCTGGATCGTAACCGAATGGCCGGATGGTCCGACCCTGATCACTTTCACTGCCGTCAGCGTCATTCTCTTCTCGGCCCGCGCGGACGCAGCCTTCTCCAGCGCAGTTGAGTTCGCCGTTGGATGCGCCGGCGCGAGTGTCGTGGCGGTCATCCTGAATCAGGCCATCCTGCCAGTCGTGCCCAGTGATTTCCTTGCCCTCGCGGTGGTGTTGTCCCTGGTGTTGGTCCCGCTCGGCGCGTTGGCGGCCGGCAAGTGGCACAAGACCGCCGTCGTGGGGATGGTGACCAACGTGATGCCGATTCTCGCGATTCAGAATGAGCCGAGCTACGAGGCAACGCGAGTGCTCAACACCGGGCTTGCGGTCGTGGCCGGGACCGTCCTGGCGGCGATCGCGATCGGATTGCTCCCGCCGCTGCCGCCGACCCGGCGCATCCAGCGCCTGCTGATGCTCACGCTAGGGGATTTGCGGGGGCTGCTGGTTGGTCACCGGCGATTTACACAGCAGAAGTGGGTCCGCCTCGTGTCCAACCGGTTGGCGGTCTTGCCCGTGCAAGCGAGCCTCGAGCAGGAGGCGCAGCTAGTGGCCGCTCTTTCTGCAGGGGAGGCCGCGATAACCCTGCGCGCGACCCGTCCTTACCCTTCCGCAGGGCGCACGCTCGATCAGGCTTTCGCCGAGCTAGCGGAGGCGAACGTGGCCGCGGCTCATGAAGGGCTTACCCGCTTCAGTGCTCAGCAGGTCAGAGAGGCTGAAGTTGATCCCCAGCGCGCGCTGCAAGCCGCTGTCCAAGCCACTTTGATCGCCGATGCGCTCGACCGGCATCCGCGCTTCTTTTCTCGAACTAGGTGACCGAATGCAGGAAGTGAGTCTCGGCGGCGTTTATATACCGGCCACTCTGGCGTGGGCCGGGATCGCCTTTCTTTTCTCCACGGCGATCTCCTGGACGCTCAGCCGCATAGGGTTTTACGCGCTGGTCTGGCATCGCGCTCTGTTTGAGGTCTCGCTATTCGTGATTCTGTGGGCTGTCGCCTCGGCCGTCGCGTACCACACCGCGTTCGGGAGCGGGCCGGTGAGCGTTAGATGAGCAACCGATCCGCTTGGCTGCTGCGACGATCGATCACCCTGGCGGTGGTGACCGTTGCGATTTTTGCGCTTCGTTCGCTGTGGACTCATAACGAGCTTGCTCCGTGGACGCGGGACGGACGTGTGCGAGCCGACGTGGTAAGCATCGCGCCCGACGTACCTGGGTTCGTTGTGAAAGTTGCAGTGCACGACAATCAGGTGGTGTCCAAGGGCGACGCCCTGTTCGAGCTCGACCGGGCCCGCTACGAGATCGCCCTGCAGCAGGCTCTGGCAACGGTCGCGCGGCAACGAGCTTCGCTCGCCGAAGCCGAGCGCGAAGCGCATCGTAACGATAGTCTCGGCGAGCTCGTGTCGTCCGAAGTGCGCGAACAGAGTCGGAGTCGGGTGCAGGAGGCCACCGCGGAGCTTCAGCGCGGTCTGGCCGACCTCGCGGCGGCGCGGCTGAATCTTCAGCGCACGCTGGTCGTGGCCCCGGTCAATGGGATCGTCACCAACCTGGAGCTGCGACCCGGTAATTACCTGACAGCGGGTCGGCAGGGGCTCGCTCTGATGGATAGCGACAGCCTCCATGTCGATGGCTACTTCGAAGAGACCAAGCTGCCGCGCCTTCATGAGGGTGACCGCGTGTCCGTCCGGCTCATGGGCGAATCGCAACTTCTGTACGGCCGCGTGCAAAGCATTGCGCCGGCTATTTTCGATCGGGAGCGCACACCCACCGGCGACCTGGTCGCTAACATCAACCCGACCTTCAGCTGGGTCCGGCTGGCACAACGAGTACCCGTGCGGATCAAACTCGACCCCGGACCCCTCGATGTGCGCCTGATCGCGGGCCGGACCGCCACGGTCGTCGACCTTTCCTATCAACGCGACGCCCCGAAGCCTCAGCACAGCTCCCCATGAAGACCGCGGCTCGTTTGGCTACGTGGCTTAGCCTAGGCGCGTGTGCAATCAGCTCGGTGGGTTGCCGCAGCGTCGGGCCGGATTATCGGGGTCCACCCCGGAATGCTGTGCTGAATACACCGGCTGCTCACGGGCCGTTCGTGAGCTCGTCCGACCCCGCCTTTAGCGGAGAGCGCGCTCCAGGCCAATGGTGGCGTCTGTATGAATCTCCGCAGCTTGATGAGCTGGTCAGCGCGGCCCTACTGGCAAACACCGACCTGCGGATGGCGCAAGCCAACCTGGAGCGCAGCCTGGCGCTGCTCCAGCAGGCACGGGCGGCACGTCAGCCGACGGCCGAGGTCAATTTCGACCCGAGCTACCAACAACTGTCTTCGGAAAGTTACCTCCATTCCGGTACGGTACCTCCGACAGGTCTCTACGATACGGGAGTATCGGTAAGCTACGAGCTCGATGTTTTCGGGCGGCTGAAGCGAGGCATCGAGGCGGCGGCGGCTGACGATGAAGCGGTCAGAGCGGCCTATGATCTGACCAAAATAACTGTGGCGGCAGAAACGGCGCGGGCTTATGCGGACGCTTGCAACGCCGGCGAGGAGCTGCAAGCGACCCGACGTTCCCTGCAGCTGCAGGTGCAAAGCACCGAGACCACGCGACGGCTGGTCGAGGCCGGCCGCACCTCGAGCCTCGATCTCACGCGCTCATCGGCGCAGGTTGCTCAGGTCCGGGCGAACATCCCGGCACTCGAAGCCCAACGCATCAATGCCCTGTACCGCCTGGCCACCCTGACCGGCAAGCCACCGGCGGAATATCCGAGATCGGTGGAGTCGTGCGCGACTGCGCCGCGCCTGCAGCAGCCGCTCCCGGTCGGCGACGCGACAGAGTTGCTGCGGCGGCGGCCGGACGTGCGCGAAGCGGAGCGCGAGCTGGCAGCCGCAACTGGGCGTATCGGCGTGGCCACGGCGGATCTGTATCCGCGCATCGCGTTGGGCGCCAGTGCCGGTTCGACCGGCGCGACCAGCGATTTCCTGCGCACGCCGACGAACCGCTTCGGCATTGGGCTCTCCATCCACTGGGAGGCGAATCAATCGCTGGCTCGCGCGCGCATTGCCCAGGCCAATGCCGCCGCCAAGTTCGCCCTGGCCCAGTTCGACGCCGTGGTGCTCACAGCGCTTCGGGATGCTGAGAGTGCGCTCAGCACCTACAGCCGCGATTCGGAACGCGATAGCGACCTCACTACAGCGCAGGCTCGTGCATCGGAGGCAGAGGAACAGGCGAAACGCCTCTATGTCGGCGGCAAGATCGACTTTCTGGCTCTGCTGGATGCACAACGGACACTGGCCTCGGCGGATGATGCGTTGGCAGCGTCACACGCCCGACTCGCGACCGATCAGGTGGCGATATTCTTGGCGCTCGGCGGCGGTTGGGAGTAGGCGTGTTGCAGTTTCACTCTGATCCCCACTGCGGCCGAAGAGCCATGATTCGACTGTCCCTGCCGCGGCGCATCAGTCCATCATCCGCGCCGTCGCCTTCGTTGTGCGCTGCTCCGGTGCGGCGACTTGCGCCTACCAGCTCGTCACGCTGGACTCATGAACCGCTCAGCTGAGCCTCGTTGTATGCTGCGACAATACGCACGTTCTGGTAACGCTGCTCTACTTCCATCGATGCATTTTTCGGCGCATACATGTCGCCGACCGAAGAGACCTTGTAGAAGTCATGCGGAGTGTTCACCAGATACTGCTCGATCACGCCAATCGGCGACATGGAGCGCATGACGCTGAGCTTGCGGTTGACGGCCGCTGGTCCCACCGCCGACGCGCTTCCGACTGAAACCAGGATCACCTTGCGGCCCCGGCTGTCGCGCGCAATGAAGTCGACGAATCGGATCAGGCGCTGCTGCTGCTCCTCATTGAGCCTTGCCGAGCCCTCGCCGAAGAATAGCGTGATTTCGCCCGAGCCTTGGCTGTCGGATAGCTGCTCGAGCTTTGAGAGCGCTTCCTGGGAGGCCTGGAGTTGTTGGGCTTGGGTGGCCTGCAACCGGCTGAAGTTGCCATTCAGTCTGTCGAATTGCGCCATCGCGTTGGCGTTGCCGTCGACAACCATTTGCGCCAGCGCATTCGCATCGCCCACCGAAGCAGCACCGGTCATGGTGCCCTTAGGCATTGTTACCGACTGACCACTGTTCATCGTATAGGCTTTTGGCTGACCAGCGCATGCTGCGAGCAGTGCCGCCGATGCAAGCGCAAGAAATAAGCTACGGTCGAGATTCATGCGGGTCTCCGGCCCAGTTGTAACGCTTGACGACGGTGGGAATTTCATTCGTGCATTCCCGAACATCGCATGCGCTAGGGCGATTCAAGATTGTGGAAGACAAGGAAGATTGTGACTCGATCTGACTCACGAGCGACTCACGCGTACGTCATTTAGCACCTCACGCGTACTGTCGCGTATGTTGACCCTCCCGTCGTGCCGCCGACGTTACAGCCGCAGCTTCAAGAGCGGTCTGTTCAATCCGGTGGTACTACCCGGTGCTCCGATCGACAAGGCGGTCGATCCCGAGACGCTCGATGCCTACACGGTCGGTCTCAAATCCGAGTACCTGCAGCACCGCCTGCGAGTGAACGCCGAAGGGCTATCTGGTAAGCCCCCCATTGGGGGGATTGGGAAGGGCGCGGGATTTCCACAGAATCCTCGCCATGTCTAACCGCGCCAGTGGATACCGATGGAGTCCGTGATGCACGCCGCCAGCCCCGATCGGGTGTCCCCGGAGGTCCCGAGAACACCAGGCGCATCCGCAATGTGGCTGCGAGCAATTTCGATGACGAGTGCCGCGATGTTGATGGCGTCATGTAGCGAGGGTGTGCTCGACCCGCACGGTCCCGTGGGCAAGGCAGAACGAGTCATTCTCTACGATTCGACCGCGATCATGCTTGCCGTCATCGTTCCGGTGATCGTGCTCACGCTGGTATTCGCATGGTGGTTTCGAGCCAGAAATAAGCGGGCGAGCTACTGGCCAGACTGGGAATATTCCGGTCGGATCGAGATGATTATCTGGTCCATTCCAGCCCTCATTGTCCTATTTCTCGGCGGCATAGCGTGGACGGGGTCACATGACCTCGATCCTCCGGCGCCGTTAGAGGAATCTACGGCACCGCTCGATATCGAAGTCATCTCCCTCGACTGGCGCTGGCTTTTTATCTATCCGCATGAGGGGATCGCGAGCTTGAACCGTCTGGTTGTCCCAGCGGGAGTGCCGCTTCGATTTCGCCTGACCTCGACGACGGTCATGAACAGCTTTTTCGTGCCTCAGTTGGGCAGTCAGATCTATACGATGCCGAACATGGTCACTCGGCTCAATTTGGAGGCCGACCAACCCGGCACTTACGAGGGTCTCTCAGCGCAGTTCAGCGGCGATGGCTTCTCCGACATGCGCTTTGATCTTGTGTCGACTGAAGCCGAGGCCTTCAAGGACTGGGTCAACACCACAAAGATGCAGGGTGGCGTCCTTGATGCGAAGACATTTGAGGAGCTCAACAAGCCCGCCAAGGCCGACCGGGCGCAGACCTATGCGCGGGTGAGCGAGGGTCTGTTCGATAGGATTTCATCGGGTCATATGGCGGCCGTCTCGCCGCAACGAGGGCAATAATATGTTTGGCAGGCTCACCTGGGCGGCAATTCCTTTCGACCAGCCGGTCGTCATGATTGCGTCCGGCACAGTCGGTTTCGTCATCTTTTGCGTGTTGGCGCTAGTCACGGTTAAAGGCTGGTGGCCCTACTTGTGGCGCGAATGGATCACCAGCGTCGATCACAAGCGCATCGGCGTGATGTACATAGGCCTGGCGCTCCTCATGCTGGTGCGCGGTTTCTCGGATGCCATGTTGATGCGCAGCCAACTAGCCCTTGCCGCCGGTCACGCACAAGGGTATCTGCCGCCTGAACATTACGATCAGATCTTCTCGGCGCACGGCACCATCATGATCTTCTTCGTGGCCATGCCGTTCGTCATCGGGCTCATGAACTTCGTCTTGCCGCTACAGTTGGGCGTGCGCGATGTCGCCTTTCCCGTGCTCAACTCCATCGGCTTCTGGCTGTCCGCGGCTGGCGTGCTGTTGGTCAACGTGTCGCTCGTGGTGGGCGAGTTTGCCCGCACCGGCTGGCTTGCCTATCCGCCGCTGAGTGAAGTCGCGTACTCCCCGGGGGTCGGCGTCGACTATTACCTGTGGTCTCTGCAGATTTCGGGTTTGGGAACGTTGTTATCGGGCATCAATCTTACGACCACCATTTTGAAGTTGCGCGCGCCGGGCATGGGCTACCGGCAAATGCCGATCTTTTGTTGGACCGCGCTCGCCTCGAATCTGCTGATTGTCGCGGCGTTTCCGATCTTGACGGCGACGTTTGCGATGCTGCTGCTCGATCGTTACTGCGGGTTTCATTTCTTTACCAACGATCTCGGCGGCAACCCGATGATGTACGTCAATCTCATCTGGTGCTGGGGTCACCCGGAGGTTTACATCTTGATCCTACCCGCGTTCGGGGTGTTCTCGGAGGTGGTCGCGACCTTTTCGGGCAAGCCTTTATTCGGCCGCCGCTCGATGGTCATGGCAACGA
>Ga0210406_10008170_pt1 | contig 10503 bp, 8 predicted proteins | sample IncBWC30MmetaG_FD_155454 | JGI IMG/M metagenome (GOLD analysis project Ga0210406, IMG submission 155454) | Forest soil microbial communities from Barre Woods Harvard Forest LTER site, Petersham, Massachusetts, United States - Inc-BW-C-30-M | ecosystem: Environmental > Terrestrial > Soil >... | reverse complement strand
GTGGACAAGCCCAGCCGCTCGCGCAAGTTGGCGAGGTACTTTCCCTCCCGCAGGCCCCTGACAAGCCAATACGGCAGAAGCAACAGGGCTGCGGCCCCCATTAGAAAGCTATAGATGAAATACACTTAGCGTGGCTCCGGTCCCTTATCGCTGCCGCCGCGCAACTCATGCTAGGCGCAGGGCAACCCTGCACGTCCCCCAGGAATCGAAGGCGTCGAGATGAGAAAAATCTATTATAACCTGATGCGAAGGGCTGCTCTCAGAATTCCCTTGGTTGCGGCCGGTTTGATCGGGTCCTTTGCGAACGCGCAGCAGTCTCCGTTGCGGACCGCTGCGCTGGAGTCGCACGAAGGCTTGACAGTCTCGGCCACGCCGTGGACCGATGCAGCCAGGTACAAAGAGAAGTTTCCGAAAAAGTCGCCATACGCGGCGGGAATTCTAGCCGTGCAAATCTCGTTTCGCAACGATTCCGACGACAGCGTGAAGGTCAATTTGTCGCGCATTCGCCTGACCGTGCATCTGGATGCCCAGAACACCCAGGAGCTTCCGTCCCTCAGCCCGGAAGAATTGGTGCAGGCAGTGCTGAAGCCGGGAGGCAAGGACCCGACCGCTACCCGCAAGAAGCTGCCTCTTCCGGTTCCACTTCCCAAGGGTGGGAAGGACAAGAACGCGGATGAACTGCAGCGGCAGGCGCAGGATGCGGGCGTCCCGACGGGAGTGATCGCGCCGCGCAGTACGGTGCAGGGGCTGCTGTATTTTGATCTCCAAAACCAGTTTGATTTGCTGGACACCGCCCACCTCTATGTGCCCGAACTGGTGTTGATGCGCGGAAACCGGGCGCTGACGTATTTCGATATCGATCTCGGGCAGCGCTGAGACCTCCAAAAAAAAGGAACTTAGTGGAAGTTTGTGATCGCCGGAGACTGGAATATCCTCAGGCGGTGTCCAGGTCAGTTTGCGCCTCTAGCTCCCCTCGGCTACCATGTTTGTGCAGGACAAATTTCCCCCCTCAGGACCAATGCTAACTCTTCTTAACGAACTGAATCCGGAACAGCGCGCCGCAGCAGAAACAACGGAAGGCCCGGTGCTGATTCTAGCCGGCGCCGGAACAGGCAAAACGCGCGCCATCACGTTCCGAATGGCACAGCTCGTCGCCAGCGGCGTGTCGGCGGAGTCGATTCTTGCGGTTACCTTCACAAATAAAGCCGCGGAGGAAATGCGCAACCGCGTTTCGGACTTGCTGCTTCGCGCCGGCGTGCCGCCCGCGCAACCCTGGCTGTCCACCTTTCATTCGCTGTGCGCACGCCTGCTTCGGCGCGAAGCCGCCAATGCCGGGCTGCCGCGCGATTTCGCCATTTATGACGACGATGACCAAACCGCGGCGGTAAAGCTCGCCATGGCGAACCTGGAGATCGATGATGATACGCTGACGCCGCGAAATGTTCTGAGCCGCATCAGCTACGCGAAGAACCATGGCCAGAGCGCGGAGAAGATGCGCAGCGATGCGATCGACAAGGACGGCAGGCGAGTCGCCGACATCTTCGCCGCTTACGAGCGACTGCTGCACCAAAGTAATGCTCTCGATTTTGACGATCTCCTGATTCGCACCGTCAAATTGCTGCGGGAATCGACGCCGGTGCGCGAAAAGTGGCAGTCGCGTTTCCAATACATTCACGTGGACGAGTATCAGGACACCAACCGCGTGCAATACGAGCTGTTGCGCTTGCTTACCGGCCCGAAACACAACCTCTGCGTGGTCGGCGATGAAGACCAATCCATCTACCGCTGGCGTGGCGCGGATGTTTCCATCCTAATGAGTTTTTCGCGGGACTTCCCTTCCGCTCGCGTCATCAAGCTGGAGCGGAATTACCGCTCGACGCAGCAAATCCTCGATGCCGCCGGCGCGGTGGTGGCCAACAACCCCGAACGGCTCGGCAAATCGCTGAGCGCGCACAATGGCTCCGGCTCGATCTTGAAATATTTCGAGGGGCGGGACGCGCACGCGGAAGCGGAATTTGTGGCCGGCGAGCTCGAGCGCATTCTCAGCGAAGACTCCTCACAGACCTGCGCGGTGGAATACCGCACAAATTTTCAATCGCGCGCATTTGAAGAAGTGTTCCGCCGCCGCGGGCTCCGCTACAAGCTGGTGGGCGGATTTAGCTTCTACAATCGCGCGGAGGTGAAAGACGCGCTAGCCTATGTTCGACTGGCCATGCACCCGGAAGATGACGTCTCGCTGCTGCGCGTCTTGAATGTCCCGCCGCGGGGCATCGGCAAAACCACGGCGGATGCGCTGCAAGCCACCGCCAGGGCCGACGCCACCAGTTTGTGGGCGGCCATCGAGAAATTCGTTTCCGGAGCGGCGGCCGGCCGTGCGGTTGCGCCATTGCGTGCGTTCCAGGAGCTCATCGCCAAGCTGCAGGAAGCGCTTGTGTCAAAAGAGGCTCCGGATTTCTTGCGCGCGGTTCTCGACGAAACCGGATACATGGATATGTTGCGCGACCGCAATACGCCCGACGACGTAGCCCGAATCGAAAATCTCGAGGAACTCGCTCGTGCCGTGGCCGAGGGGATCGAAAACGGAGAATCGTTTAGCGACTTTCTAGACGCCGCCGCCCTGGTCAGCGACGCGGATTCCTTTGAAGGCAAACCCGGTGTCACGTTGATCACCTTGCACAGTACCAAGGGCCTGGAATTCGACCACGTTTTCCTGACCGGGATGGAAGAAGGCATCTCTCCACACAGCCGCGCGTTGAATGAGGAAAAGGGCATCGAGGAGGAGCGACGGCTCGTGTATGTCGGAATGACGCGGGCGCGCAAATCGCTGACCCTCACGCGCGCCGTGTATCGCCGCGTCTTTGGCAACGAGCAACAGCTCCGGGCTTCTCTGCCGTCGCGATTCCTTGCCGAAATTCCGAGCGAACTGGTGGAGACGGTGCGCGGCTCCATGGCGGAGATCGGGCAAACGCGGCGCTATGAGCCCGACCCGGAATACTCCTACTCGTCCGAGGAATTCCTCCGCCGGGTGCGAGGTCAGTCTGTCCCGCCGTCCGCGCCGCGCAGGTCCACGGGATCGAGCGCGTACGCGCGGCCTGCCGCAAGACGCGGAGCCGACGCGAACCCGCTTCTGGGTCAAAAGGTTCGTCACCCGAACTACGGTGTCGGCACGATCGTCGGGGTTGAGGGCGACGATGAGGACCGGCGTCTCTCCGTGAGTTTCCCCGGGCGCGGCACGAAGAAATTCGTCGAGCGCTACGCCCAACTGGAACAGATGTGACCCCGAGGCAACCGGTGTTGCGCCGCTGCGTCTCTCAAGGTACATTGAGGCGCGTAATCCCATCTAGCACAGCGTGTCCGGCAGTCCGGCCTTAGCTCACGACGGATGCGATCGGAGAGTACGAGTGGCATCACCCCTCTTCCGCTGCAAGGGCATCGACCAGCTGTTGTCGGATTCCGAGAACGCCAAAGTTCGATTGAAGAAATCGTTGGGCTGGCTGAGCCTCACGTCTCTTGGAATCGGAGCAGTGATCGGCTCGGGAATTTTCACCATCGTTGGCACGGCGATCGCCGGTCAAAAGCTCCAAGTTAAATCGATTCTTAACGCGCCCTTGCTAGAGTACTTGATTTACCATTCCGCTTCCTTCGGGCGCCCCGGGGCCGGACCATCCATCGCACTCTCCTTTGTGCTAGTGGCCATCGTGTGCGGCTTCGCTTCCGTCTGCTATGCCGAGCTGGCTGCCATGATCCCCATTGCCGGCAGCGCGTACACATACACGTATGCCACCATGGGCGAGCTCATCGCCTGGATCATCGGCTGGGACCTTATTCTCGAATACGCGGTCAGCAACATGGCCGTCAGTGTGGGGTTCTCCGCCCATATCGTTGCTTTGCTGGATTGGTTCGGCATCCATCCGAGCCTGCGCTGGATTACCCCCGCCTATCTTCCGGGCGGCCTCTCCGATTTGCAGGGAACCATGCTTTATCCCCCAGGCTGGCACCTGGGCTTCAATTGGCCGGCGTTCATCATCGTGATGTTGCTGACGGTGATCCTCGTTCGGGGAATCCGCGAGTCCGCGGAAACCAACAATGTGATGGTGCTGCTGAAAATCATCGCAATCCTCGTGTTCATCAGCTTCGCATCGCGCTTCATTCACCCCGCCAACTGGCATCCGTTCGCTCCCAACGGGTGGCCGGGAATTCTCACCGGCGGCTCGATCGTCTTTTTCACCTATATTGGCTTCGATTCCGTTTCCACGGCCGCCGAGGAATGCAAGAATCCCCAGCGCGACGTTCCCATCGGCATCATCGCCACCCTGGCTATCTGCACGATTCTCTATATTGGCGTGGTCGTGGTTTTGACCGGACTGGTGCCGTGGCAAACGCTCGTGGACGATGCCGCTCCCGTCGTCAATACCTTGAAGAAGCTTCATTTCACCGGCGTTCGCCTCATCGTATTGATCGGCGCCCTCATGGGCATGATTTCTTCGCTGCTCGTCTTCCAGCTTGGGCAGGCGCGCGTGTGGTTCGCCATGTCCCGCGACGGCTTGCTGCCCCGCATTTTTAGCCGCGTGCACCCGCGCTTCTGCACGCCGGATTTCTCCACGTGGATGGCGGGCTTTGTCGTGGGCATTCCGGCCGGCCTGCTCGACATCGGGACCCTCGCCGACCTTTCCAACATTGGCACGCTTTTCGCCTTCGCTCTTGTCGCCGGGGGAGTGTTGGTCCTTCGTTATCGCGAGCCCAATCGTCCGCGCGCCTTCCGCGCTCCCGGCGGCCCGCTTGCTCCAATCGTCACTATCGTTACCTGCCTGCTCCTGATGGCGGGGCTGCCTATCACGAACTGGATCCGATTCTTCGTGTGGATGGCAATCGGACTCGTGATTTACTACAACTTTGGACGGAGGCGCAGCACGCTGCGCGCCGCCAATCCGGCTTAGAACATTTTGAAATGGGGCGTATGTTCCTCAATCCATTCCGAAAGTGCCTCAACGCGTGCCTTGCGATCACAATGAGTCTCGCGTTGCTGCCAACCGGCGCTGGCGCTTGGGGCGGCAACGGCCATCGGGTGGTCGTCAATCAAGCCATCGATACGCTGCCCGCCGACCTGCGCGCATACTTCGAGAACAATCGCTCCTTCCTTCTGCGGCACGTCACCGATCCGCTGGACGCCGAAGGGAAGAATCCCGCTGAGCGGCATAACCATTTCATCCGCCTGGACAAGTACGGGCGCTTCCCTTTTGATGCTTTGCCCCGCGGCTATAAAGCGGCAGTGAGCAAATTCGGCAAATCCAAAATTGACTCCACCGGCCTGCTGCCTTGGGAGATTGGCGTCTATAGCGCGAAGCTCACCGAAGCCATGAAGCTCGGCCATTGGGACGAAGCCAGGCTCGACGCCACCATGCTCGCCTTTTACGTCGCGGAAGCGCACGACCCGTTCAACTGCACGGAAAATTTTGACGGCCATCTGACCAACCAAACCGGGATCAATGAGCGATTTGGAACCACTCTTATCGATCGCTTCTCTTCCTTTTTCCCGATGCGTCCGAACGACGCCGCTTTCATCAATGATCCCACGGAGCACGGTTTTGACGCCTGCCTCAACGCGCACAGCTGGCTCGAGATCATCCAGCTTGCGGATCGCAACGCGCGTCTGGAGAGCAAGTCCTACAATGACGAATACTTCGACCGCTTCTACAATCTCTCGGCGGGCACGCTGATTCGCCAATTGTCGGATGCCGCCACGGATGTCGGCTCTTACTGGCTCACCGCATGGACCAATGCCGGCAAGCCCGCTTTGCCGCACTAGTGCTGCCGGTGCCCACCATGCTCCCCGAAAGCGTCGCCTCACTTCCGAAAGCGGAGTTGCACCTGCACCTGGAAGGCTCCATCCAGCCCGGCACCGTCTGCGCGCTGACAGCGCGGCACGGCGCCGCGATCACCGAACAGGAAGTCCGCCGCCGCTACGCTTATCAGAATTTTGCGGAGTTTCTAGAGACATTCAAGTGGGTCACGTCTCTGCTGCGCGACCCGCTGGACTACGCGCTGATCACCCGCGATCTCGCGGAGCAGCTTCTCTCACAGCGCGTAGTGTATGCCGAGGTGACCATCTCGATTGGCGTGATGCTGCTGCGCAAACAAAGCCCGGAGAGCAACTTCGAGGCGATGCTGGCCGCCGCCGAGCCGTTCGAGAGTCGCGGGCTGCGCATGAACTGGATTTTCGATGCGGTTCGTCAATTTGGCGCCGAAGCAGCGAGCCGCGTTGTGGAAGCAGCGAAGCAGTGCGCATCGAAATCCATTGTCGCCTTTGGAATCGGCGGCGATGAGTTGAGCGTGCCCACAAGAGAGTTGAGGCCGGTATACGACCAAGCCGCGGCTGTGGGTCTGCACCGGCTCATCCACGCGGGCGAGATTGGCGGCCCAGAAAAGATTCGAGAGGCTGTCGAGCTCCTCGGAGCCGAAAGGATTGGTCACGGCATCGCCGCGATCCATGACCCGGCGCTCATGGATCTTCTCGCGGATCGCCGCATTCCGCTGGAGGTTTGCCCGCAGAGCAATATCCGCACGGGAGCGCTCGCGCGGCAATTGCGCCGCACAGCCGCGGGAATCGAGGATCATCCGCTCGCCGAGCTGTTTCGCCACGGCATTCCGATCGTGCTATCCACCGATGATCCGGCAATGTTCCACACCACGCTGCTCCAAGAGTATGAGCACGCCCATGAACTCGGCATGACGGAGAACGAACTCCTGCGCTTAGCGCAAATGAGTTTCGATTTCGCGTTTGAGCGCCGCAGCTCGCAGGCCGCGAGCTGAGATTTACGCCTTGAGAGCGAGCAACGAGCGGGCAAGCTTGCATTTTTGCGTGCGCGTCTTCATCACCGTCGGGACGACCTCGACCTGCATTCCCAGGTTGCGAATGGACCCTGCCTGCATTTTGTCGGCAGGATCAATTACAAACGTTCCAGTGAAATCGGCATACAGTTTTGCAACTCCGAGCGCCGATGCCTCGTAGCCCAGCTCGGCGAGCATCTTGTCTGACGGCCCCTTCAGCGATTTTCCGGCGACAATCGGGCAAACGGCAATGACGTTTTTCTTGCGCGCGCGCAAAGCTTCGCGAATGCCAGGCACCGCCAGGATCGGGCCGATGCTGATGAGCGGGTTGCTCGGGCAGATCAGGATGCGATCGGCGTCGCGAATCGCTTCGAGTACCCCTCTTGCCGGCCGCGCAGTTTCGACGCCATCGAAGCGAATTCCGCGCACGACCGGCTGCGCACGGCGCTTCACCAAATATTCCTGAAAGTGCAGCTCGCCTTCGGCCGTGTCAATCATTGTGGGTACCGGCTGGTCGCACATTGGCAAGATACGCGCCTTGACGCCCAGTGCCAGGCGAATCGATTCCGCCGCATCGCCGAGCGATCTGCCTTCCGCAAGCATTGCCGAGCGATGAATGTGCGTGGCGAGATCGCGATCGCCGAGATTGAACCAATGGATGCGGCCGAAGGCGGCCAAACGCTTCAGCCCGTGAAATGTCTCTCCGCGGTAGCCCCACCCTTTTGCCTCATCGACAACTCCCGCGAGCGTGTACGTGACGATGTCGAGGTCCGGCGAGATTTTCAGGCCATGCAGCGTGATGTCGTCACCCGTATTCACAATCACCGTCAGGTCGCGCGCGTCCATGACGTCGTGAAGGCCAAGCAGGAGTTTGGAAGCACCGACGCCGCCGGCCAGCGCGATGATGGATTTATTCTTGGTGGAGGACATGAGGTACGCAGACCGCTACGCCGCAAAACCGTCGGCGTCGGCCAAATGATGGGCGCGTTCACGCACGCGGGCTGAAAGAAAGCTCCCACTCCGCACGAATTCCGGATACAGCGCGAGCCGCTCACGCAACGCAAACCCGCGAGCCTCGGTTTCTGCGCGCAACTTGGCGATCTGGGGCCAGGCTGCTTCGGGGTTGATGAAATCCTTCGTGACCGGCGAGATGCCGCCCCAGTCATTAATCCCCGCTTCGAGGAGCCGCGGGAAATCGGCGTAGCTGAGATTTGGGGGCGCCTGCAGGTTCATGTGCGAACCCAAAATCAACCGGGCCATGGCGATCGTGCGCAGCATATCCTCCATCGGCGGCTCCGGGTGATGGGCCATGGGAATATCCGGTTTGGCGCGGAAATTCTGCACAATCACTTCCTGAATGTGACCGTATTTCTCGTGTAAGGCGCGGATCGCGAACAACGAATCAACTCGCTCCTCGAAGGTTTCGCCAATTCCGATCAGGATCCCAGTCGTAAAGGCCATCGAAAGTTTTCCCGCTTCCTCGATCGTGCGCAAGCGCAGGGCCGGAACTTTGTCGGGAGCTTTGGCGTGTGCCAAACCATCTCGCATGAGGCGAACACTCACGTTTTCCAGCATCAAACCAACACTGGCGTTCGATTCCTTGTGGCGCTCCAGCGCGGCGCGATCCATGACGCCAGGATTGGCATGCGGCAGCAAGCCCGTGCGCTCCAGCACCAGTTCGCACATCGCCGCGAGGTAATCCAAGGTACGTGCGAAGCCGTGCTGGCTCAGAAACTCGCGTGCTTCCGGGAAAATGCGCTCGGGCTGGTCGCCCAGACTGAACAGCGCTTCCTTACATCCAGCGTCGCGCCCGCGCTTGGCCAGCGCGAGCACTTCGTCGGGCGTCATGAAGTGCGCGCCCGGCTGTCCTGGATCCTTGCGGAAGGTGCAGTATCCGCAGTAATCGCGACACAGAGTGGTCAGCGGAATGAAAACCTTTTTTGAAAAGGAAACGACAGTGCCCTTCCCCAGAACGCTGAGTCGGCTTGCGGCGGCAAGGAGATCGTCGAGCGGCGCTTCTTCCGCCAGCCGCAGAGCGCTCGCCCGATCGAGGATGCCAGTTTCGCGCGATGCGGCCAGGAGGTCGGCGACACGGGCGGTACCTGCGGTGGACGCTGCCGGCGGCATCTTTAGTCGAGGTCCTTCAACCATCCTCATCGGATGGCCATAGGATGACATGGTTGCGCAGCGATTTCTACGTGCAGCGATCCTGTAGAGCCGCTAGCGAAAAAGGTCTTCCGCGGCAGGGCGGATGATGCCGGTCGCACGCTCGTCCGTGGGGCGGTAGCGATAGCCGCGGATCACCACCGCAGGAACGCCCTCCGACTTGCCCATCACCAGACCGGCGGCAGCCGCCAATTCGTCAGCAACCGCGAGAATCGTGGCTTGCAGCGGTTTCGAGTGGCGATCGCGCGTTCCACGCAGATCGCGCAGCACCGGAACGCCCGCGGCGCCGATGGCTACGTTGGTGAGGCCCAGTCGCCAGGGACGCCCAAACGTGTCGCTGATGATGACGGCGATGCGCTTCTTCGTGAGCTTGCGAATCTCGGCGGCAATCCGGCGGGCGGAAAGATCCGGATCGCGCGGAAGAAGGGTGACGGCGTCTTCACCAGGCACATTGGAGTGGTCGACACCGGCATTGGCACACACGAAACCGTGATGCGTTTCCACGATGAGCACCGGATCGTCGCGGACGATGCGCCGCGATTCCTGGAGGATCACCTCCACCAGGCGCGGATCCTTGTGGCGGGCGGCGGCCAACTGCGACGCTCGCGCAGAGGGCTGAACGGAACCCAACCGCACGACGCGGCCCTCGGCCTTGGAAACAACTTTTTGCGCAATGACCAGAATATCTCCGTTGTGGAAAACGATCCTCGCGTTGCGCGCCGCCCCGACAATTAGGTGCGCTAAGTCGTCGCCTTCGTGGATCTCCGGCAGACCCGCAATCGATATCAGCTCGATAGGAACTCTCGGCCGCCGTTTAGAGCGCGGAGCGTTTGCGTTTTTCGGCGTCATGACGCGAACAGAGTCTATGCGAAGCGCTCGATTATTGCATCGGTTGGCGGGATGCGACGGACACAGGACGGCAGGAGAACTTGCCTACTCGAAAAGCAAAACGGGCGGAGCTTGTGCTGTGGCAAATGCTCCGCCCGATCCTAATAGTTAGAAGACAGGCTACGCCTTTGGCGGCTTGTCCTTTTCCTTATCCTTTTCCTTGGGTTTGTCCTGTTGTTTCGGCTTCTCTTGCTGCTGACGCGGAGCCGGCTGTTGACGCTCTGCCTGAGGCGGTCGTTGCTGTTGCTGCTGTACCTGCGGCTGTTGGCGCGGAGGCGGCTGATTTGCAGGCCGATCGTTGACCGGGCGATTTGGCTGCGCGTTGGGCGGAGGTGTATTGGAGCGGTCGTTTGCGGGTGCGCGACTAGGCTGTGCGTTGGCCGGCTGCGTGTCTGGCCGGTTGTTGTCGGGCCGCACCGAAGCTGGGCGATCGTTCCGCTGATTGTTTGGCCGGTCGTTGTTGGCCGGAGGCGCAGCAGGTTGATTATTCACCGGCAGACGGTTTGGCTGCACGTTCGCTGGCCGCTCTGCGTTCGGCGGAGGCGTATTCGCCCTATTGTTCTGCGGGACATTCTGCGGAGGATTCACCGGAGCGTTGCCACCTTCGCGACCCGGACGCAC
>Ga0210406_10008169_pt1 | contig 10504 bp, 8 predicted proteins | sample IncBWC30MmetaG_FD_155454 | JGI IMG/M metagenome (GOLD analysis project Ga0210406, IMG submission 155454) | Forest soil microbial communities from Barre Woods Harvard Forest LTER site, Petersham, Massachusetts, United States - Inc-BW-C-30-M | ecosystem: Environmental > Terrestrial > Soil >... | reverse complement strand
CGGCCTCTCTCAAATTGGAGTTGTCTACGTGCTCCGCGCTTACCTCGATTACAATCCCGCGGCGCGTGATCCGGCAGCGCAACGGGGTCTGCGAACCAACGATTGGCGCCAGGGAATTCTCCATCCTGTCGACAAAGGCAAGATCTCCTGCGTCAATGGCGATTCCGGTCTCGACGCGGCTCGCGAGACATGGCTGCGCCGGCAGCTCCGCCAGATCGTGGAGACCATAATAGCGCGCAATCGCGCGTACGGTCGATTTGTCAATTCCCGCATCAACCAACGGATGGACAATCGCCCGCTCGCCAGCAGCGGTCAAGCCTGGCCGATAATCGGCAAGATCGTCGGTATTGGTGCCCGACGCAATCGTCCCCTGAATCATCAACCGAATGCGATCGTAGAGATTCGACTTGCAGAAGTAGCAGCGATCGACTGGGTTAGCCCGATAGCGGGCATCGGAAAATTCTCCAGTGCCAGCAACCAAGAGGTTCCAGCCGTGAAGCTCGGCGTACCGCCGAACTCGTGAAGTGGCCGAGGGCGGAACGGCAGGCGAAGTTGCATGAAACATGGATGTCCTGGACGGAAGCCAGCGATTGGCGACGAAGGCAAGAGTCATGCTGTCAACCCCGCCGGACACGGCAACGACCAGACTAGAATGTCGTGACAGAGCTTCGCGTAATCGAATTATTGCGGTGGCTATCAACGTCCGCTCCCTTCCTCGGTCTGCTTTTTGACGCTTCTGCGCCGCGCAAGGCCGCCCAAGTGTGCTAGGTCGTCGCTCTCCGCTTTAGACGTAACCTCGCCACCGGGGCGAGAGACGCGCTTGACGCGCACACAAGTGGCATCCTGCTCGGCGACGATTGATTCTCGAGCGAGCACGCGGCGTTCCTCGATGCGCCAGCGAACCCCAATTGTGGAGGTCTCAGTCAGGCAGCATTCCTTCGCGGCGTCCAGGCTATCGGGGACCACGAGAAGGCGAAAGGCACTGACCGGCCGCCCCTTTTTTCCCGCCAACGTGCCGATAGTCAGGTCGAGTACCCCCTCGACGGCGCGAAGCTTCTCGGCAGCCACTCCAATCTCCTCGCCGGTCATGTCGTCGACCTCGAACGAAAGGACTGCGACTCGATCGCTTGGCGGCGCAGTCGACGCCTTCGCAAAGGCCAATGCGCGAACGACGTTCGGCATGTCAGGAAGATCGCGGGCACCCGCCCCATAGCCCGAGGCAACTAACTCTCCGTCGGCTTTCCGCGCGGGCACGGAAACGACACTGCGCAGGATCGCAGCCCCAGTCGGCGTGACGCGCTCGCCGCTTATGCCATCATCGCGCCAAATAAAGCCTTTGAGTATCTCGACGGTGGCAGGAGCAGGAACCGGGAGCTGCCCATGCTCCGTGTGGACAACTCCTCCGCCGCGCGGAAGATCCGACACGCTCCAAGTTGCTTCCGCGAGCGCCGCAATAATCGATCCTGCGGCGACGACATCCATGAGGGAATCCCAGTCGGCAATCTCGTGGAAATGGACTTCCTCAAGCGGCACCTGATGGATGCGCGATTCGGCCCGCGCCAGATGAGTCAAGATTGCGCTGGCCTGCGCAGCCGTTCCCTCGGACAGGCTCGCTCCGTTGATTCTTGCTATCAGATCGCGGAAGCTGCCGTGGCGATGGTGAGAGTTACGGCCTGAGCAACGCGATGACGCACTCGGGAGTAGACCAAAGCGCCTCGCGCGAATCGCGCCGCTCCGACCTTCGCTTAGCTCAGGTCGACCCGCTTCTTTCGGCAGCACCTTCTCGAGGTCGGCGAAAATCCTCGCGGCCAACTGAGGAAAGGCATCAAGCATCGCGGCAACAAACATGTCGCCGGCCATGCCTCCTATGGCCTCAATATGGATGTGGGCAAGTTCGCTCATGCCGGCACATGAACGGGCACGACATACGGCCCCTCGGGGATTACCGCTATCGCCGCGTCTCCGTGCGCCAACACGCTGTTGGCGACGATTTCATCTAGATCATCCGAAATCTCGACCCCGGTGATTGCTCGCTCCTCCGCATCGAGTCCTGTCGTATAAAGTACGACGTTGCCCGCGCGCATCGACTTCAACTGCATCTCCGTCTGCCATTCGTCGATGTCCGCCAGCGATTTGGCGCTTATGGTAGCCAGAAAGCGTTCCGGGCCGAGCTCGACGAGCCTCCGTTGAGCGTCGCGAAACTCGGCAGAGCCGAAGCCTTCAGAGCATTCGGAGGCGATGATCAAGGTGCCCCCTGGCTCAAGGATGTCGAGCGGCGTGACCATGCCCTTGACGGTTTGGTAATAAGTCTTGTCGAGCGGGTAGCCGGCCGAAGAAGTCACGACGGTCTTAAACTTGCGCGGCACCGCAATCTTCGTCGCGCGGCTGACAAAGTCGACGGCCGCTTGGTGGCTTGCTATGATCTCGCCAAAGGTCACGTAGACGAGATCGCGATCCTCGTCGATCACAGTGTTGAGAGCGTAGATATCTCCGATCCTGCGGACGATCTCGAGTTGCTCTTCGTGTAGCGGATTGCCGACAAGGTTGCATTGCACCGCAAGAGGATCTTCCATGAACCGCGCAGAATGGAAGGTTCTAATGGTTTCGTGCCCGGCGACGCCAGGAGCGACGACCTTGCGACCGCCCGACCACCCAGCCATGAAGTGCGGCTCGACCAGACCGGTAGCGACCCGTAAATCGGCCTCGACGAAACGCCGGTTAATTTTCACGGGCGTACCGCGCGTCGCCGTCACGCCAAAATCGACGTGGTCGGCGTCGTTTCGCGCAAAATGGTTTTCCACTCGCACGTTGTCGAACACCCACGGATCGCCAACGAGCTCGGCAAGCTCCGCGCCCTCGTTCGGGCGGTGAAGTCCGGTAGCCACCAACACCGTGATGCGAGACCGTGGGATACCGGAAGACGTCATGGTTTCTATCATCGGCCGCAGGAAGAGCCAGTTCGGCACCGGCCGCGTGATGTCGCAAATCAGAATGCAAGCACTCCTCTTGCCGCGGGCAAGCTCGGTCAGCGATGCCGAACCGACCGGCTGCGAGAAGGCCTTCGAAATTGCAGCCCGCTGGTCCGGGAGCTTCGGAAGAATTGCCTTGCGAATGATCGTGACCTCAGCACCTCGTGGGATCTTCAGTGGCAGGTGACCGCGACCGAATGCTACTTGTACCGTCCCTCCAGAAGACATGTGCGGCCATCTCCTTGATCAATTTCCTAGCGCTCGCCAGAGCGCGAAGGTGGCAATCATACCACGCGCCGCGACACCGGTTCCAGCGCTCTCTATTCGAGAGTCTCGCTTCTCGAGCGCCGATCGCCAAGCGTCCCTACCTGGCCCCGCGACCCCGGCAAGCGGTTCCCAGCTCGATCTCGGCTCATCGCGAAGTTGGATCGGCTCGCGAGGAATGTCCATTCGTCACCAGCCTGATGAACTGAGGCGTTAAGTTTGTGGCGACCGCAAGCGGCATGATGACCGACGAGCGCGGGCGCAAGCTGATGCACATCGATGCCGCGATTTCCAAGCTTGAGCACTTCGAGCAGTGGCGCGCGAGCGGTTGAGCGCATTGCCGGAACAGTTGACCACCGATCCGGCATTGCGGAACCCGCTACAATGGGAAATGCAGCAAGTGCTCGGCACGGCCGATGCGACGTTGCGGCAGAAGCTCGCCGAGCTGCGGGGCGTTGACGGGCACACTTGAGCCCCCCGAGCGGAAGGGGCGGACCCCGAGGAATCGGTCGCGGTTCTGGGCCGCTGATTCCGTCCGTCCAGACCTTCCCGAGGCGGCGCATTTTGGAGTTCCGCCAGAGGCCGAAAAGCTGACACGGTCAAAGACTTCCAAAACCGTTTATCCCGCCCTGGACGGGCCTCGCCTGAGCCATCCCCGAGGTCGGGCCCTCCGGAGGCTCCGGCCCGTCCGGAGTTCGGGGCCACCGGAGCGGCCCGCGCCGTCCGACATTTGCCGCCGCGCGTGCGCCGGACGGGTGCGGCCGCTGTCCCGGCCGGGCCGCCCGGAAACCGCGCCTGCGCTCGCGCTGTTAATCCCCGGTCGCGGGCCTGGAAGGACTGTCGGATGGCCGGCTCCTAGTGGCGACTCAAGATCCATTTCTGGAGTTGCTGGAATCCGACGACAGACCTCGCTGGGCGTACACTTCGCCCAACGCAGAATATCGGAATCAAGAAGACGTCCTCGCGGTGTCAGCCGACGGCACGATTGTCGATTTTGGCTTCGAGCAGTGGGGCAAGTCGCCGCTTCGCTTTGATCTGCGCGCGCTCAAGCTGAGTACCAATCCGCCGGCCGATCAGCAGACAGTCCCGGCAAAGGTAACCGGACTGTCCGTAGAGAACTGGAATGATAAAACCTCGCCCACCCTCGACGGGAAGCCAATCGAGCTGTGGCCGCCAGAGCGGTCAGAAAGCTTGGCAATTCACCCGGACAACAGCCGATTCGTTCTTGGAGCTGACTTTTTCCTTCGTGCGATTGACTCGAAGGGTCAGCTGATCTGGCGACGTGACGCGCCATCTACTGTTTGGGCGGTCAACATCAGTGGTGACGGCCATCTGTTAATCGCGGCCGATGGCGACGGCACCATTCGTTGGCACCGCCTCGACGACGGACGCGAACTCTTGGCTCTATATGTGCTCAAGGACAAGCGGAACTGGGTCGCCTGGACACCTGAGGGCTTCTACGGCGCCACCCCAGGCGCCTTCGGTCTCTTGCAATGGCAAGTGAACAGAGGTTTCGATACTGCGGCCGATACGGTGCCGGTCAATGCAATCCCGCGCTTGCGGCGGCCCGATGCGCTGGCGTTGGCGCTTCAAGAAAGGAACCGCTCGCGCACTGGGCATTGCCGATTTGAAAGCAGCCCGCCGCGACGTGCAGATCGTCACTGGAGCAAAAGTAGCGCCTGGCGCCCGGCTGTTCTTATTGACCATTGGCATTAAGGACTATGGCGACAAAGCAAAAGACCTAGCATTGGAGTTCGCTGATCGGGATGCACGCGACGTAGCGAACGCTCTCGTCAACACCCAAGAGGGTGGTCTTTATGCTCGGGTAATACCACAATTTCTGTCCAACGAGACCGCGACCAAGGGCGGAATTTTCGATGCGCTGACGGCAATGGAGCGCAACATGGCTGGCGGTTCGGGCCAAGACCTGGCCCTCGTCATGTTCTCGGGTCATGGAACCATGATCGATGATCGGCTGTATCTGATGCCAAATGGGGCGGATGACAGTACACCGGGACGGCTGAAGGCTTCGGCGATTCCGGCGACCGAATTCCAAGACGAAATTGCGAAGCTGGCCAAGAGTGGGCGAGTCCTGGTTCTGCTCGATACCTGTCACTCTGCTAGCATTATTGGTGCGCCGCCGGCCTCTAATGCGCTGAGATCGGCATTAGCTGCCGGCAATGTCACGGTTTTGACGTCTACCAAGACAGCGGACAAGCTCTCGAAAGAATATGAAAAATGGGGGCACGGTGCGTTTACCAAGGCACTGCTTGATGCGCTGTCCGCCTCCGACGAGGTCGATACCAATAATGACGGCGTAATCTCGATGAGCGAACTCTCCACCTATATCGAGAGACATCTGAATGAGCTGACCCACGGCGATCAGCAGCTCGGCGTCGATCAGCGTTTCCTGGGTGGTATCTTCGTTGCGGGGTTGTGACAAACGAGTGGATTGGGCCCGCGTTGCTTGAACGGGAGCCTCGGTGATATCGCCAGTCCTGCGAGTAGCTAACTTGCCTCTTGTGCCTTTGAACGCAGCGGTAATGACGGCTTTTGACCCAAAGCGGCGGTCCCGGAACGTCAGCTCTCACGCCGCTGTTGGGGTCGAAGCAGACGTGAGCGCCGATGGGTTTCATTAGGAGTGCACGCGCGATACCGCATCGATCATGAGAACGCGTAATGAGCGTCAACTTGTATTGATGTAGCAGGGCAATTCGACTGTTAGTATGAGTGCGCGATTATCTGAACGTGTCTTTTACGCGCTCTGTAGCGGTGTACTTGCGGTTCTTGATCTTGATGCAGTCCTTTGATCGGCCCGCGCGAATAGGCGATCGCGCCGACTGGTGACCGTCGGCCGGCGGGCGATCGTAATCACGCTTGCGCGGCCGGCCGACTATCCCTCGTCCCGCTTGATATCCACCACGAAGCCTTCAGGCATCTCAGGAATGGCATCATCGTCCGGCCGATTGCAAACTGGACAAGGAGCACGGGCCCCGCCGCAGCCGCAAGCCTTGCCAAGTCCGATCGGGACGGTTCTCGCACACCCAGCCGCAACCATCGCATCGCGAATATTTCAGCCATCAGCCTGTTTCGTGGCTCGCTGCGCGTATCGGGCGGGCGAGCACCGAAGGGGTGCTCGCCCTCCAGAGGCTCGGAAAGAGAGGACGCTATTTCTCCGCCTCTGGCTTGGCGCACGTAACTTGGTGTGGCGAAGGCGGTTGAGCCTTCGCCACAAAGGCTACGAAGCCGTCATCAGATTTTCGTCACGAGATGTGGAAGTCGCTGGCGTGGGCTTCAAGCTCGGCTGCCGTATGGCCTACGAAGTTGATAGTCGCGCCATCGTCGAGCGTGAGCGTCACTTCACCCACATTGGGGTGGTCGGTGAGATGCGCAGCGAGATCGAAGTTCGGCCCGACCCCGACGAGATCGACGACATCGGTTCCGCTGACGAAATCGAGAACGGCGTCGTGGCTATTACCACCGTCCGCAGCGTTGAATACGAAGGTGTCAGCCCCGTCTCCGCCGCTCATGGTATCGTTGCCCTGTCCACTCACCAATATATCATTGCCGGTGCCGCCGACCAGATTATCGCCGAGGCCGCTGGCGGTGCTGCCGGCGATCAGCGTGTCGTCGCCATCGTCTCCCGTGAGCGAGCCGTTGCCGACGCCGTGCATGGTGTCATCACCAGCTCCGCCGTCCAGACTGTCGAGTGAGAGTGGATCGTTGATGCCAGTGTCTCCAACGGAACCAGCCCACATAATGTCATCACCGTTTCCGCCGCTCTCAAAGGTTTGTCCTCCTCCTTGGCCGCCGATGATCAAGTCGTCACCGTCCGCGCCGTTTTAAACTTTCGAACCCGTTGCCGCCGTTGCCAATTATCGTGTCGTCGCCGCCAAGTCCGTTGACGACGTTGTCAGTGGCAGTTGCCACCAGCGTATCTGGGAGGTCTGTGCCATTCAGGGTAGCGTCGTCAGTTGCTGTATGGATCGAGCTCATACTTGTCCTCACTTTGTTTTACTCTATGCGTTTTACTCACTTGTCTTACTCATGTGCCCCAACACGCTTGAATCGCTGTGTCCGAACACAACTTGAGGTTTTCAGCATCATGTTACCGTAGGATTTCACGGATGATCTTTTTCGTGGCGTTTGCAAATCTATGAGCTCTGCCGACTACACATGAGCTTGAGCGGAACGTGTCATGGCGTAGCTGCCTTGATCAACGGGCGGCCGCAGGCAGGTGCTAGCCGCGATAGGAGCAAATGCGGTGGTGTTGCGCCATGTGACGTCATCGGCAGTCGCTGTCGCCGCTCTGGCCTGGGCTTAAAGCGATCAGATAAAAAGAAAGTCCGCGTTACTCACCACAAGTTGAAAGAGGGTCTGCCCCGGTTTGCGTGAACTTCACATAGATCCCGCTCTCGTGGAGCCACAGCCAGCCGCGCTCGATGCACAGGTCGAGACCGGCCTTGTACTCGGCCGGGCTGCCGCGCAATTCGTACAGGAACGGCCCGTTGATCAGCTCGATGTGGATGCGGCCGTCCTGCACCGGCTCGATGGAATTGGCGATCTCTACCAGCTAGGTCAGGGAAGTGAGCGACGTAAACAATCATATTCCGTTGAGGTTGCGCCATTCCGCACAAGACAACTTTGAATAGCAGGCAGAAGCAGTAAATTTTTCCTCCTTATGCGGGCGGGCATGGCAGCCTTCCCGACACCGATTCGCATTCATGCGTCCTTGTAAGGAGGGACATTCGTGAGATTGATTCGTTTCCGAGTGAAAGACTTCCGTTCGGTTGTTGATAGTGACTGGATAGAAGTGGAGCGGGTGACGGCGCTGATTGGCGTCAACGAATCCGGCAAAACGAACCTGCTGCTGCCCCTATGGAAGCTTAATCCGGCCAGGGAAGGTGAGATCCGGCCAACATCGGACTACCCGAAGGCCTACTTTGGTGCGGTCCGCGAGAATCCAGATCGCTATGATTTCATCCTCGCTGAGTTCGAAGTACCACCGGAGCTGGTCGCGCAACTAGCATCGATGACGGGTATCGAACCTAAGAATCTCGACCGCGTTCAGGTCGGACGGGATTACGACAGCAATACGCTGGTTCGGTTTCCCAAGCATGTCGTCCTCAAAGAGGCCGAATCGCAAGACGTGTTGGAACATATAGCGAATGTGCGAAACGATATCGCGGGTACGACCTCCCTCCAAAAGGAGACAAGTTTGCACTCCACCTTCGTCGCAACACTAGATCAAGTTTCGCGGGAAGTGGGTTTGAAGGAAAAGATCGACGCGAACGATGTTGAGAGAATGGTAGCCACGCTTACCGCTATCCTTCCTGGAAGCGCCGCGCCGACGAGCACGATCGTGCCAAAAATGAAGCTGCTGATTGAAGAACTGCAGGCGGTCGAGCAGGGCCTAAAGAGACCGCCGCCGGAAGAGGTCGAAGGCGTACACAAGCTGGTCTGGGATAACGTTCCGCGGTTCGTATACTACTCGAATTACGGAAATTTGGACTCGGAAATCTATCTTCCTCATGTCGTTGAGAATCTGAAACGCACGGACTTGGGGGCCAAAGAAGCAGCGAAGGCGAGAACTCTCCGCGTCCTGTTCAAATTCGTTCGATTGGAGCCGGAAGAAATTTTGGAGCTTGGGCGCGATTTTCAAGACCAAAACAGAAAACCAACTGAGACAGAAATCAGCGCTATTGCTGAAAAGAAAAGAGAGCGAACCATTCTGCAAAATTCCGCCGGCACGGAACTGACCAAGAGGTTTCGTGAGGGGTGGAAGCAAGGTGATTACACCTTCGACTTCCAAGCGGATGGCGACCACTTTCGAATTTGGGTCAGCGACGCGCGGCGACCCGAAAAGATTGAGCTTGAAGATCGCAGTAGCGGGCTCCAGTGGTTCTTAAGCTTTTACCTGATCTTTTTAGTGGAGAGCGCAGCCGATCATCGGGATGCGATCTTACTCCTCGACGAACCAGGTCTATCACTGCATCCTCTCGCGCAGCGTGACTTGTCCATCTTCTTCGAAAATCTTGCGGACACAAACCAGCTTATTTACACAACGCATTCTCCATTCCTTGTCGATGCGGATATGCTGGACCGCGTTCGCAAAGTCTACGTCGCCCAAGACGGTTCGACTAAAGCCTCTCCCGATCTTCGTCGAGGTAGCGAGGATCCTCGAAAAGCAGGGGCGACGTACGCAATCTATTCCGCACTAAACATGAACGTTGCGGAGAGCATTTTGTATGGCTGTCAACCCATCATCGTCGAAGGTCCATCGGATCAGCACTACCTAACGACAATGAAGACACTTTTGATCGCGAAGGGCGAGATTGCACCCAAACGAGAAATCGTTTTCCCGCCGTGTCATGGGGCAAATAATGCGAAGGTGATCGCAAGCATTCTGTCGAGCACCGATGGAAAGCTACCTGCCGTGCTTTTAGACAGTGATGATGCAGGTAATAAAATGGCGCGCGACTTGCAGAATGGACTTTACAAGGCCGAGAAAGGTCGCGTGTTCCTCACCGACAAGTACGCAGCGTTTGCTGGCTCGGAAATAGAAGACCTCTTCTCGTTCCATTTTATGGTCGATGTTGTCGATCGGTGGGAGCGCAAGACAGATGTTCCTTTTGGTGACGTGGCGAAAGAAGATTGCCGATCGTTCCTCAAATCGAGGCATGGGCTAAATCGCAGTCTGTTCAATTGGACGATGGCTGGAAGGTTGATCTGTCGCGAGAGGCGAAGAAACGGGCATTGACTGATCTAACGAAAATAGACGAACCGACGATTCAGACGTGGAAGCGTATTTTTCGAGGATCTAATGGCGTGAGGCGGCAAAGAGCTGCTCCTACTCGGCGTTACCCGTGATTGAGTCCAGTATTCTGACTAACCGCTCCTGCGACGGGATCTTTCCCGTCATCCGGCGGGTCGATTCCTTGATCCCACTGGCCACCATGGCGGGGGCGCCAATTACCTTGACGAAGAGCTTTCGTTTTTAGGCCCTCTAGGCATAGCTCACTGGGCTTCAGCTCCGGAGGCGCATTTTGTGTGCGTCGCGCACGTGGCTTTCGACGCTCGCGATCGTGATCGTCGCCCCGCAGAAACAGCGCGCCGTGCCGTCCTGCGTCTGCGTCGGCATCTTCATGCCTGTGTCCCACATCGCGTATCTCCACGCCGTCAGGTCACGATTGTCACGCCAAGCCTGATAATCCGCCTCCGTTCGTTTTGCCGAAAAGATCCGCCACGCGGCCTCGAAATCTGCGCGGGCG
>Ga0210406_10008168_pt1 | contig 10505 bp, 16 predicted proteins | sample IncBWC30MmetaG_FD_155454 | JGI IMG/M metagenome (GOLD analysis project Ga0210406, IMG submission 155454) | Forest soil microbial communities from Barre Woods Harvard Forest LTER site, Petersham, Massachusetts, United States - Inc-BW-C-30-M | ecosystem: Environmental > Terrestrial > Soil >... | reverse complement strand
GCTGTCGCTGACAAGGCCCCCGTGACTGGGGCTTTCAAGGATAGCGTCTATGGTGCTGAGCATCCGCGGATCGGTCGGAGCCATGAAGAAGACGAGCGGCATAATAAGGAGGGACGCGTCCAGGTCCTCACTACCGTAAAATTGTGTAAATGATTTGCGCTTCTCGTTCCAGCCCTTGGTCATTACTTCTTCATAGATGCGGTCCCTCTCGCCGATCCACTTTGCGCGGTCAGCTGGAAGAGCACGCTTATCGGCGAGCCGGATGCCACGATCAAGAGCTACCCAGTTCATGACCTTCGAGAAGACGAAATGCTCCTGCCGATTGCGCATCTCCCAAATGCCGGCATCCGCAAGCTGCCAGTTCTTGCAGATCCACTCCATCAGATTACGGATCTTTACCCACATATCGTACGGCGTCGGGCTGACATACTTATTCGATAGATATAGGGCGTCCATCAGTTCGCCATGAGATGTCTCCTTGAAACTGCGAGACGGCCAAATTGCCGATTCGGACCGGGCGAGATCCCCGGTACCCTTCCCAGTGGTCCAAAGCCAGCTCGGGAATATGAGTCTCACCCTCGAATCGTCGGCTGGCCGAAGTTCTGCTGGCAGAAGTGGGGCCCGACATGAAACCGTTCCCCAGCGATGAGCATTTATCTTCCTGGGCCGGGATGTGTCCCGGCAATGAGGAAAGCGCCGGAAGCGACACAGGAAGCGCATCACCCCAGGAAGCCGCTGGCTCAAGCAGACCTTAGCACAGGCGGCTTGGGCAGCGAGTCACACCAAAAACACCTACTTGGCTTCCCAGTATCGTCGGGTGGCCGGCCGCCGGGGAAAGAAACGCGCTTTGATTGCCGTGGGTCATTCGATGCTAGTGATCTACTATCACATGCTCAAAGCAGGCACGAGCTACGCTGACCTGGGTGGCAACTTCTTCGACCGCCTCGGACCTAAGCGTCTGACCCACTACTATCTCAAGCGCCTCGAACGCCTCGGTTACAAGGTCAGCCTCGAAACTAGCGACATGGGCTGAGAAAACTTTTCGGAGCAGGTAGAGGGGGTGGGGCGATTTCAGCCCTTAATTTGGCGACGCCTTTCTTCACACGTTTCTGTGGAAAATGAGGGGTCAGTGGCCTACCTCCGTCGGCGTCACATGTTCCATTCCCTCCCATTCACTCACTTGACTGGGAGGCAGCCGGAAGATGACTCGGTCCTTCTCGTAGACCGTGAGCCCTCCGGGAGGATTGAGATGTGTGAGAGCCTTCTGATGCTTGTCTTGAAGTTCGATTGGCTGCGATGCATCCGTCCGGTCTTGCAGATTCCCTTGCATGATGTTGTCAGTCACTGACTGACCACTCAATGGCGCGGAGACCGTGGGCAGCGACCCTGCGGATTCAGTTTGCTTTAGCGCCCGGGCCTCGCTTCGGTCACGCGCCAGGTGCATTCCCAGAAGGACCCCAAGAATTATCGCGAGACCCACCACGAGAACTGTGAGTAAGGGCATGATGAGGTCGCGCCCTTCGCCACTTAACTCGGATTCTCCTCTAGGCGATTCGGTCGTTGTCTCCGGCAATATGCTCGGGGGGATCGGCAGCGGGGGCTGTGATTGCTCGCTCGAGTGCGGACTGGCGGAATTCTTAGTTCGGCTAGCGGCTCGAAGCTGCTCCGCAAGTTCATCTAAACGCGATTCGAGTCCCTGGTCAGAGATCCCAGGGGGCGGGAGGACGTCACGCCATTCGCCAGTTAACTCGGATTCTCCCCTAGGCGATTCGGTCGTTGCGTCCGGCAATATGCTCGGGGGGATCGGCAGCGGGGGCTGTGGTTCCTCACGCCGGGCCGGCGCCTCTGGATTCGCGGCTAGGAAAGCATCTTGAGACCGCTGGACAAGATCGTTCAAAAGCGACTCGAATTCTTGGTCAGAGAGTCCAGCGGACGGCTGTAGGTTCCGTTCTTCACTAACTGGCTCGAATTCTTCAGCTAACGATTCGGTCGTTGCACCAGGTATCAGCCCCGGAAAGATCGGCAGCGGGAGTTGTTGTTCCTCGCTTTCGTTCGGCCTGACGGATTCTTCTGCTCCAGCCGCGTTTTGAAGGTGCTGAATAAGTTCATTCAAGAGCGATTCGAATGCTGGATCAGAGATTCGCGGGAACGGCAGGACACGAAGTTCGCTGTCCTTCGCCGGCTCTGCTGGCTGGGAGCGGAGTTTGCGCGACTGGTACATGACCTAAGCAGGCCTTCCTGACCGATAAGGCAGGATGGGCTAGCCCCTTCACTGCCGTGGGGGTCGGCAGTTCTGCGACGTAGTCTCCCTCGGAGACCAGCGATTGTCAATACGACGCGTCATGAAGTGAAATTCCGATAATCCACAAAAATCAATCGGTTGGGTTCGCCGTCGAAATGGCTGGAGGCCGACTTCCCCTGTTCGGGAGACATGTAGGCGACCGTGCCCAGCGTCGAACCGGGGCTCGTTAGATTCTCTTCGGCAACGCCCATCGTCGGCACTGATGCCGAAGCTGCGGCTTGCAGTTGCGGAGCGCCTTTTGCAAGCCCAAAATCGAGAATCTTCGCCTGTCCTCTGTCTGTCACGAAGATGTTCGCTGGTTTGATGTCCCGGTGGATGATCCCTTTGGAGTGTGCAGCGTCGAGAGCGTCGGCGATCTGAATGCCAAGATCGAGCGCCGGCTCGATCTCCAACGGCTTGCCATTTATCACGTGCCGGAGGGTCTGCACATCCAGCAGTTCAATCGCAATGAACGCTCGCCTTCCACTTCATCAATTTCGTTGGATGGTGCAAATATTGGGGTGATTCAGCGAGGATGCTGCTCGCGCCTCTCGGCGGAAGCGTTCTAATGCCTGCGGATCGTTGGCAAGTTCTTCAGGAAGGAACTTTAGGGCGACGTGACGACCGAGTTTGAGGTCTTCCGCTTCGTACACGACACCCATTCCGCCGCCGCCGATCTTGCTGAGGATGCGGTAATGGGAAACCGTCTGCCCCACGGATTGGGACGGGGTGGACACTGCGTGAATGGTACGGGCTAGCTTGGGGTGGGGGTCAACGGCGCGGCTCGAAGGTCGGCAGATCGGGCGTGTGAGACTCTATTGCGTGCGGCGAAAGCCCGAAACCAGCGTCCCTTCGGCTAAACCCAAGGCAGTCAATGACTGGTCAGAAAGGGGTCTCCCGCAGCAGGCAGAACTGGCTTGTTTTCAACACATGAATTTTCTTTTTCCGACGGTCAGCCAGCATACCTTCGGACTAGCACGCTGGCAGGTCTATTGCGGCAGTCCGATCCGGCGTAGCAAATCGATGTAGCGCGGGTCGGAGTGCATTGCACCCCAGAAGACATCCACGCCCAAATACAGAATGCCAGCAGAGTGCTGGTCATAGCCTTTCTGAAGTAGGTGAAACGCTTCGTCCTTGTCATTCAGCCCCGCATAAATCCCGGCAGGGAAATAAAAGTCAATGTATTTGCCACGTGCGGACAAATCGCTGAATTGCTTGGTGATTTTCAGAGCGTCCGCCCGTCTCCCCGAAATTGCATAAATCCAACCAAGTCCACTCGCAACAATTTGGTTCTCAGGCGAGACAGACTTATCTTGATCGGCAATCTTCTCGTATTCCGAAAGGGCTTGCGCATACATGTGCTTCATTGCGTAAAGTCCAGGAGAGAACGATGGCACACAGCAGACAACCAACCGACACCGCGAACCGCCACGCGGGCAGCGGCCGCGCCCAAAAACTATTCTGCCAGAGCATGGCGAAGGAAATCGCCACCGCGATAATGCCCAACGCGCACGGCGATCGATGGTGACCGCACTTTCCTGGTGGCGTCTGGCGAGTAAAAAGGGAGTCAGCCAGATGAGCCACCCGCCAGCAAGCACAGCGTAGGCATACCCCGGCATCGCACGATTGTAACGCTGAGAGTTGCTCCTTTCACAGAAACGTCAGCCTTGGACGTGGTGTAAGGAGGAGACAGCGTTCTGCTAGTCTCCCCGCTCGCATGTGTCGCGCGACCGATCACTGGGGAGCTGGGTTCCAGAGTTGGACGGCTGACCTCCGTGATGTGCGCCATATTGCGGGTTTCGCTAACCGTTGGGTTAGCAAGTCGGAGTATGGCACCGGTCATCGCATTTCACGGCTCACTGCGCAGGTGGCAAATTGTTTCCGTAATCAACACTTTGCCACCAGCAAGCGAGTAACTCGGGATCGACGAGGATATGGCACGTTGCGTGCGATGGATACCAACGAACGTAACTCAATCAACGGTTGTGGGGTGTGGAGACAAGAACGCACAGAGAGTCTGATTGGATGTGCGACCTCCATCATTCTCGAGCCGGAGGAGGATCTATGAAACGGCAAGCATTCAGCCTCATCAGCCTGCTGAGCCTGCTCCTGGTAGCGGGGTTGGCAATCGCACAGACCAGCCAGGTGCGCTCGAATGTTCCTTTTAACTTCACGGTCGGAGACAAGACACTTCCAGCCGGAACGTACGACATCGGAGCCATGAACTCTTCGGGTGGTAACATGCTGCTCTTGCAAGCACGAGATGGCGACTCGAGCATGGTGGTGGGTAGCGTTGCCGCTCAAACCCTCAAGCCTGCGGATAAAACCAAACTGGTTTTCAATCGGTATCGCGACCAGTATTTCTTGGCCGAGATCTGGGTGGAGGGCGCAACCCGTGGACGCCAACTGCCGAAGACCAGCCGGGAGAAAGAGCTGGCTAAGGAGCTGGCACTGGATTCCACACACCAGCGAGTGGAGATCGTGGCCAGCCTATATTAGTTGCAACGACACGAGGCCAAAGAAGAAGGGCACATAACCGTGTGCCTTTTTCTTTTTCTGGTGCGTCCTTGCATTCTCCTAAATGGCGCCAAGTCGGCATCTGCAAAGAATACCCCGCGAAACACTCCCGTCCCATCTGTCAGGCGTCCAAAATCAATGCGAACCGTAAGCAATTGAGTGCCGAAAAAGCGGACCGCTGCGGCATTGCGGGCGCTGCCCGGCAACTGATTCGCGAGCCAGCGTTGCCGCTCGCGCTGCCGCGCTTGATCGGCTACCGCATTTTTTCTTGTATAGCGTTTTCCCAGTACACCTCGATTCGAGGTGACCTTCCCGTCGGGGAGGTCTTCGGCTTACCGAATGGCATGAAAAGCAACGAGCCACCGCTACTAAGTATTCACCCCGCTTCAAGCGTGCAAGAGTGGTCGGCACCGCTTCGGGGGCGGTTTGCTCAGCATTGTTTTTAATTCGGCGATATCCTCCCTGAGACGACGCAACATCTGGCACTTGTCCGGACACTCGCACTGAGCTACGTGTAGTTTCTCGATCTCGAGCAACGTTGGCAACATTCTGTACTTTTGACGTTCCGATAAGATCAGCGTATGCATGGTACCCTCCGATTTGAATTTACGCAGCCTCTCCGCAAAACGGGTAATTGAGCCTTGCCACTATGAGTCACCAACATTGTTGTCCCCTTCCTGATCGGAGCCACCCGGTTGCGCTGAGGCGTACAAGGGAGAGCCCAGCAGCACTTGAATTAAGATGGCTTGGGCCTCGTCATCCAGCTTTTCCACCGCCGATGCGCAGAATGTTCATCTTTTCTTCCATCGTCGGATTACCTGCTGCAGCTTGCGTGACTTGAGGCAGTCCGAGGGCGCTCCTGGCCTCGTTCACGTGCCAAGCGAATGTCCTGCTCTGTAACGTGCCCCTGCCAAACGCCATAGAAAGTAATACGCAGATGGAATGTGTCTCTATCGGCGTCAACCTCCGTGCAGCCACTTTTGCCACTTTCTTCAGCATGCGCTCTTGCTCCGCTGTCACCTGCTGTTTTGGGCCATTGGTGTCGTCCATTTTGTCCTCCTACCTGCAAACTACGGAGGAGGGATTCCGATTCGGGAGTCCGCAACACTCGGGCGACTGACATTAAACCGTTCTTCACAGCAGAAGAAACGCCTGTGCTGCTAAGCCAGCTTGAGGCACTTTCGCCTCATTCGCAGAGCCTCCCAACATCGCTGGATATACCTATGTCTGGTAAGGCATCGCACATGTTGGGCATGGCACAGGAGGTTGCGAAGCGATGTCATTCAGACACTGTCGAACCGCTGCATATGTTGGCAGCAGTGATGGAAGGTGAGCCTAGTCCTTCCGCCCTTCTTTTATCCAACGCTGGAGTAACAAAAGTGAGGATTTGGACTGAACTAGGCAAGACTAAACCATGAGGGTGGACTGTCAGCGGAGGGACACTTCACCGTATTAGACGCTTTCTCGGATGCGTGATTGTGCTTCTCGCAATTCCGCTGACCCCTTTGAAATCCACTTGGCCGATCCGCCATGTTAGTCTATTACGCAGGAATTGCCACACTGACGCTAACGTAGGCAATTGCTCACCGGGGCGAGGGCACCGCAGTGTAATCAGGCGACCTGATCCACGGGTCTTGATCGAGCCCGATGACGCTAGAGAGTGAATGATCTGGGCCACCCGGACTGTATGTCTCCTTCAGCTAATTCTTGGGTCCGAGGCCGATATGGAAAAGATTGTTACCTGTACAAAGTGCAGACGAACTTTCACAGTCACGGGACCATACAGCAGCGCTGAACAAATAGCACGTGGGTTTGGCTGTCCTTTCTGCAGGGAATCCAATGACGTCAATTGGCCGATGGTCGGTGCCGCAAGGCGGAAGAGCGCCACAATCGGCACCAATTCATCACAAAATGAACAGCGAAGGTCGGGGGACGACCAGCAGAAAGCGACTGCGTTGCTCCGAGCACTTGTGGCTAAAGGGAAAAAAGGCGATGTTATGCATGCTGAACGACTGCGGAGCCTTCCTGGAATGCAAGAACTTTCCGACTCGCTCACTCGTAGCAATTGATTACTAGCTCGGTGCTCAAACGCCTGCCAGCTCCGCGAACGCCTTCCAGTGCCGTGGATGCGGTCGGGATCGTCCATCTCGAATCTCTGCTGCATATGGTTCTGAAATTCCTAACGTGGAAGCAATCTTCACAATCTTAAAGTCAAGAAGCCGAGGCTGAATTTCTTGAACGTAGGTTTGCTCAGTCGGCCACGATTCCTTCGGCATAGAAATCCACTCGCGTTTCGCCATGGCGTGACGTTTCATAGCCACTTGCTGATCCAACAAAATAACGTCCGGTCGATGCCGAACTGCTAGGCGAAGTCCCTCGGCGCCGTCGCGGGCACAGAAGACTTCCGAGAAATGGCGTTTCAATATTTCTGTGAAAAACAGTGTGAAATTCTCGTCATCATCGACGACTAAGATGCGCGCGTTTTCCATAGACCTTCACCCGATGATGCCATCCATACTGGACTCTCAGGCTCACAAGCGCCGCGCTCACTGTCATTCGCGCAGCGATCTAACGTAGCGTGCAGCCCATCCTCGCGCAGCTTCCACGCCTTGGCAAGGTCGAAGTTCGCGGCCTGCCAAGGGTTCACGCCGCTCGCACGGCCACGCCTGACAATCGGTCGATCGCCCAGATATATCCGAAATCAAGCGGCAGACTGCGTAGTGGTGTTTCTAAGGATGGAATCTCAACTCGATGCGTTCTGTGGTCTCTTGGGGTGCGGGTGCCCATCTCCATCGGTTGATTGCGTCCTGGGCAGCCTTCAACAGCAGTGGATTTCCGCCGACTCCCTCGATAGACTTCACGCTGCCGTTGGGGCCCACAACCACTGACAGCTTGACAGCACCTTCGAGTCTCATCGGGCGCGCCAGATCGGGATAGCGCGGGTCGATCTTGCTTATAATCCTACGAGGGCCTTCGGACTGCTGGGCGACCGCGGCAGGACCAAGAAGCATTTCTGCAGCGCAGCAGACTGCAAGCGTAATTGCCGTCCAGTGACGCATTGTCTGCCTCTATTGAATGGCGCTACCGACCTGCGAGAACACAGCGTTGGCATTCGAACCAATCAACTGAACTGTGCCGACGACTATCACCAGAATCACGGCCAGCATGACAGCGTACTCGGCGACGTCCTGGCCTTCCTCCTCGCGCCACAGCCAACAAAGTAACCAAGCCATGTTTTCTCCGCAGTAACGAGAGGCAGGGCTAGACTGCGCTAGTGGTGTAGGCGAGACAATGGCTCATTCGTGTGCGTTACCCAAGTAATAGAAGAAGGTTAGTCTCCGCGCCAATCGGTCTGGCGCAGAGAATGGACAGGCAGGCCCAAGCAGGAGCTTGGGTTAGGACAACTTGGCTTAGGCCTGTGTGCTTGAGTGCCTCAATACCAACGCGAGAGCGGTGTCGTGGGGAACGTGACCGGCGGGCCGGACGTTACAGTAGCGACGTACCCGCGCGATCGTAATTCGACAGAACAAAAGCCCCGCCCTATTCTCAGGGCACGGTGAGCTGGAAGCGCATCCTCTGGTGGTGGCCACACGTGCTGCTGGCATTCACAATACTGGCGGCCGTCTATCTTTTCTGGTCGGGGTTTTGGCGCTGAGGATGCAGGGACGGTACGCGGTTGGTACGCGACATCCTTCTCCCTGCAAGCCGACGCGCGCGAATGAGTGCTATCGGGATAACATGGACAACCACAAGCAGCCCGACCTATCCGCGGCTGACACCCAGCCAGCGTCGTACGTCTTTGGTCTTGGGTACCGGGCGGGGCGGCTTGGGCATTGTCGGTGGTGGGCTAAATGGCCCGTGCGTCGGACAGACTGCTGTGGGTAGAGCGCGACCGCAGACAGGGCAACGCAGCGGATCCATGCTTTTGAGGATAGCACTCGGACGAGGTAGATATGACCCCGACTTGCGGAGACGCCGCTTCGTTATCGTAACTTGCTCGGAGGTCTGAAACCGTAGGCCTGCAGTTCACGGAGTATTTCGCGCTCAGCCTTTAGCCAATCCTCAAGCGCGCGTCCGCTCCTCCAGCCACCCTGCACGTACAGGTCGTATGCGCGCACTCGTATCCTCTGTTCCAAGATTGGTTCTATCAGTGCGCCTTGAGCGTAAGCGTTCATAAACCTCGCACACTCCACTCTCGCGCGCTTGAAAGGTGCCCGCAATCGGTAGTTTCCTTTAGCTTCGATGGAGTGAAATCGGCGGACGACGCCTCTCTTGCTCAGGAAAGGTGGGCCGAGTGCCACTGAGGGTATAAGCGCCATCCCCAATGCGGCACGCCCCAGCGCTTGAGCCTCGGCCCTGCATGAGGCAAACGGATAGTGACCCCAGAGCGGAAGCACAATCAATAATGAGGTGTAGTCTAGCCTGTTTGGCGTAGCCCTTCCGACTAGTCCGAGTTGGGCTATTTGAAGGCCGCCGGGACTCAAGCGGCCTCGCGCGTCGGGGGAGCGCTGCGCGGCAACTATAGCAAGTAGTAGTGGCTTGGAGCATCAAGAATCGGGGGGAGAGAAGCCCAGAGTGCCACCCCGACCGGCGCTGGTCTAAGGCCCACGCGAAATACGGTTCTTGGGGATATGGGATGCACTCCGCGCGGGCCCTCCGTAAATTGAGCTAAACATAGCGCATTCAGGGCCGAGAAGGAACGAGCCGGGTCGGCGAATTATACCCCTGATTGGCGAAACATCCCGATTTCACGCAATATAAAAAGGCGCCCACTTTGCGGTAGGTTGTGATTATTGGGACCACCAACCTAGCGAAAAGGAGCGCCTTTATGAGTCAAGAAAAGTATATCGGCATGGACGTTCACCAAGCAACGATCTCGGTTGCTGTCCGGGACAGATTCCCACAGTAGCGCCCGCCTAAGGGCGTTGCCGCCATTGCTCTGATAGCAAAGACCGCTGTCGGTCGACCGACCGACAACCGGAGAATGCAGGTCTAACAGCTTCAATTGGACCCTCAGACGAGCGCAGAAGGTCAAGTCTCGGCTGTCACATGTTATGTAGCCTTGGTAAGCGCGAACCGCCCGTTTCCACGCCCCATTCTATGTACACCGCAACAAAATAGCCGAGGACACAAAAGGCGGCTTATGTACCCAGGCACATAAGCTGCTGGGTCACCCTTCCACTCTCTGCTAAAGTAATCGCCGTCTCCCACTACCGGGTAGACCGGGAAGGTAAGATTCATGGTGGCGGCCATCCGAAGCGCGATGCAGTCGAGTGGGCCATACCTGTCCTGTGGCCCGAGAAGGTGCTCACGCTCCCAGCTCGCGGCCCTCGACCTACACTTAAACATGAAGTGAGAATGACCCTGCGACTGCTGGAGGACGTAGGGGTGCCGACAACAGGTGTTGTCTCTCGCGCAATGCCAGCGATAGGTGCATTTCCGCGACTAAGGCCAAGTAGCTCGGATTCGTCTTCCACCGGCCCGGAACCTGGCTGGGATTAAAGGAAAACCACTCTACCTCTCAGTGAAAAAGGCCCCCACATGTCGAGAAGCCACCCTCTGCGACCGAAAAGGCAGTAACATCAAGGGAAGTTCTTAAAGGCGAAGCTCTATGAATGTGACGTGGGAAAACCAGCCCTGGACAGAAGCCTACCGACTCGCTGTTTTAGGAGCAGATCGGAGCCAGCGAGCTGCGCGCATCCGAGAG
>Ga0210406_10008167_pt1 | contig 10505 bp, 6 predicted proteins | sample IncBWC30MmetaG_FD_155454 | JGI IMG/M metagenome (GOLD analysis project Ga0210406, IMG submission 155454) | Forest soil microbial communities from Barre Woods Harvard Forest LTER site, Petersham, Massachusetts, United States - Inc-BW-C-30-M | ecosystem: Environmental > Terrestrial > Soil >... | reverse complement strand
ATGAGGCGCGGACGGTAAAGGTACCAACCGACAGACCCGAGAATTGAACACTGCCGTCTGAACCGGTGAATTGCTCACCCACAACCCCATTGGGGAAACGAATGAGCTGTACTTGGACCTGCGCGAGTTGCTGTTCATTGACTCGATCGCGAACGTGGATCAGGACCTTCCCCATGTGGTCTGATACTGGGGTCGCAGACTGGCCGAAACCGAGCGGGCCAATGAAGATCAATGAGGCTGCGAGAGTCGCAACAAGGAGATACCGAGAGAAACTTCGCGTGGTTTTGCAATATGGCCGCAAGGCGGCCTCCGCTGGGTTGCGCGGATTCTAGCAAAACCTAACAAGCTGTGCCAAGGCATAAAGCGAAATGCCGGGAGGCCTGAAGGTCTCCCGGCTGAGAAGGAATCAAATCTATTTTGAACTAGAAGATCAACTTGAGTGCAAGCTGGACGTTCCTGCGTTCGTCCGCATTGATCGGAGGCACGCCCTTTTGGGCGTGAACCGTGGTTGTCGAAGACAGGTCGTTGTCGCTAAGCGTCAGCCACATGTTGGAGTGATTCAGCAGATTAAAGAATTCTCCTCGAATCTGGAGACGAAGTCGCTCGTTGATTTTTGTGGTCTTATAAACACCGAGGTCGATGGTATAAGCGCCGGGGCCATAGAAGTAGCCGCGCGCCAACATATTCTTCGGAAACGGACCGAAGTCAGAAATGCCGGCGATAGGGTTTATATACGAGCTATCAAAGCCGGAGCTGAAGTTAAAGTAGTCGAAAGTGTTCGCGGCGCCGCTGGGATCCGGTACGGCCGATCCCGCTTTCGAATGCGGGGATGTCTGGACCGCGCGCATAAAAGTCGTTAAGGCGTTTGTGCTATCGAACAGGGTAAATGGAAAACCACCGCGGATCGTGACGATGGGGGCGGCTGTCCATCCATCCAAGAATCCTTTGGCCGTACCAGTCATGTTCCGCGCGAACGGAATGTCCCAAGTGCCAGAGAATACGAAGCGGTGACGCTGGTCGAAATCAGAGTTGCCCTTATCAATCTTGGGATTGAAGGGATCCAGGAGTCCGAGATTTGCGTTGTTGTTGGACTCGCTAAAGGTAGAGCTGATGTTGTCGATGGCGTGAGCGTACGTATAGCTCGAATGTAGGCTTAGTCCTGTATTGCCCAGGTTCGTTAGCTCTACGCGCGCGGCCACGCTGTTGTAGTGAGAGAAGCCGTTGTCTCCGCGGCGGTTGATATTGCTATATTGAAAACTCTGCAGTCGCGTGAGCTGGTTCTTCGAAACGACGAAGCCGTTGGCCGAACCGTCCTTAAACGTTACAGAATTGAAACACGGGTAAGCAGGGATGGTATAAGTTTGACCGTTATTCGGGCTGACTGCTGATACCGCCGTGCACGCATCTGACAGGTAGACATTGCCAGCACCCGGCCGATTGGGGTTTTCAATCGAATAAAGATCCACGCCCTTAGACCCGTTGTATTCAACAGCCACAATGAAATTGCGGGTCACCTGATGCTCGAGTACGGCACTCCAGAGATGCGCATATGCGGTGGCGATGTTGGAGTCGACGTTTCGCAGGCTGACCAAGGGAAGAGCCTTTGAGCCGGTCGAGCCTCCCAAGGGGCCTGCGTTGTCTGTAGTGATGGGAATGGTGCCACCGACATCACTCGGCAGGATCGAGATAACAGCGTACGCCGGCGGGTTTTGAATGACGTTAAACGTTACGTTCCCAAAGTTGCGCTCGTAGGAGATGCCCCACCCGCCGCGCAGAGCTGTCTTGCCATTACCGAAGAGGTCGTAGGCAACGCCAATGCGCGGACCAAAGTTGTTCCAATCTTTTTTCCATAGCCCGTGAATAGGACTATTGGGAACTGTGGCCACGCTACCATTGCGAATATTGGTAAAGATATTGCCGCCCTGAGCGTCATAATAGTTCGAATCCAGGTTAGGGTCTTTGTTATGCTGGACGCCAAAGTAGTCCCAACGCATTCCCAAATTAAACGTCAGCCGGTTCGTTGCTTTCCACGAATCCTCGAAATAGGTGCCGAATTCGTGATAACGGTTGCTCCGAGCGAAAACTGGAGGACCAACAGGGAGGGTGACGGTGCAACTCGGCACAACTCCCGCTGCGCCGCACGGGAATTTTCCCTGCGGGTCAATAGCAGACTGGAACTGCCCAAGGACGCCGTCCAGGAAGTTTTCAACGCTTGTACGGAAGTTCGTCGTGCTGAGGGACTCGACGGCTTCCTGGTACGCCCCGAAACTCCGGTTGTCTCGGATGTAGGTGTAATTGCCGCCAAACCGGAGCGTGTGACGTCCATGGATCGAGCTGAGATCCTGGTAAGCCTGGACAAAGTTTTGTGGGCCCCCGAAGGGGATCGCATTGCCCGGTGTAAAAGGGGAATACCCCGGCATGCCAATGAGGTTTCCTTCAATCCTTGGAGCCGAAACGGCGTTCATGTACAGAGTCGGACCAACTGGATTGGCTCCCAGCGGCTGGAGCAGAGTCAATCGGTTGAAAACAATTTTCGACTGGCTGGTCAATTTTGAGTTGAAGCTATGAATCAAAGAGAGTAAGAAACTATTGTTTGTGGTGGACTGCCCCGAATCGTATCCAGCGTAAGGGCTATTGGTTATGGTGCCGGGAAACAAGTTGCCTTTCTCCAGCGCGTAGCGTCCATACAACTGCGTTTTTGAACTGACGTTCCAATCCGCACGGCCCACGACGTAATACGTATTTTGGGGAAAGTCGGCACCCGAATCAGATGGGACCGAGTATTGGCCTTGAGCAAACATTGGCGCCGTGCTGCCAAACGGGAACAACGTATTGCAGTTGCTTGGCGCCGCCGGGCATGTTGGATCCGTACCGGTTGGATTGCCGCTTGAGTCCCTCTTTCCACCTAAAGCGTTATAGAGTTGATCTCGGTCATAGGTCTTGAGCTGTATGAAGTTTGACCGCAGTTTTCCGAACGCGCTGAAGAACTGTTGCGTATTTGGATCAGCCGCAGCGATGAGTTGCGGCGCGGGAACATTGACGATGACTGTCGCAGAACTCCTGACCCGCAGCCATTCCGTGCTCTGGAAGAAGAACAGCTTATCTTTCATGATAGGACCGCCGACGGAATAGCCAAACTGGTTCCGCGTGAAACCGGGTTTGGCGATTCCTCTGGCGTTATTATCGAAGGTATTCGTCGCCAACGCCGAATAGCGGCCAAACTCGTAGGCAGTGCCGTGGAAATCATTCGTACCGGATTTAGTCGTGACATTGACGACACCCGCCGATGCGCGGCCGTATTCCGCAGTGAAGTTATTAGTCAAAACGTTGATTTCCTGCACAGCGTCCAGCGGAACAGTTTGGCCAACTGATGCATTGAATTCGTCGTTGTTTGCAGCACCGTCCAGCAAGATGTTCGTGCCGGCAGATCGCAACCCGTTGATGTTGTATCCCGCTCCGCGCTTAGTCAGTCCTGCATCTGTAGCACTGGACACGTTGGCCGCTCCGCCAACGAGGTCATAAGGGTTCCGCGTTAGAAGAGGTAAGTTCGTAAGGTCATTCGACGTGATTAACTGGCCGACTGTTTGGTTTTCCGTGTTGACTGCCAACGCCGTAGCTGAAACCTCAACAGTCTCGCCCACCTTGCCGACTTGGAGCCTTAGGTCCAATGCAACCCTCCCACCTGGAGGCAGATCGACTTGTTGTTCGAGTTTGGTGAATCCCTGTGCCTCCGTCATGACTGAATATTTTGCAGGCAGCAAGTTGGTGACGATAAAAGTGCCGTGACCGTCGGAGGCTGTCTCGCGCAAGGCCCCGGTGCCCGTATTACGAATCGTGATTTTTGCGTTCGGAACCGCGTTGTTCTGCGGATCAAGCACCGTACCGCCAATCTGGCCGGTCTCCGTCTGAGCCAAAGCCTTGCCTGGGAGGAAGAACATTAGGGAGGCAAAGATAAATGTCATCATTTTTCGCATGTCGCGTACTCCTCCTGGCCGTGCCCCGTAATTCGAGACTTGTCCTTATTTGCGAGGGCGCCCGGTCACACTTGTACTGCCCGTACGGGAGGGTCGCACCTGTCAGAATTGACAGACGAGAGGCTGGCAAAAAATTATAGTGCGAGGAGTTAGAAAGCTTCTCCCACACCCATGCTCCAGGTATGACTGTCCTTGCCTTGCGCTAAGTCAACGCGCAGATTCACGTGATACTTCTTGCTTAGTTCAAACCTAACACCGCCGCCACCGCTCGGCAGGAAGTTTTTGGCTCTAAACGGTTGATTGCGTCCGGGTACTACCTCTCCCAGGCCGCCGAACCCCGTAAGGCCGAACCTTTTGGGTAAGACCAGCCGATATTCCAGCTGGGTGCCAAACATGTAACGATCAAGATAGCGGCCGGCAGTGTACCCGCGTAATTGACTATTTGTGCCGTAAATGCAGTTTCCGTAGAAGGGGGGCTCTCCGCCGGTAAAGCATGCGAACGAGCCCGATGCAAGCACCTGGTTTTGCGTCAAATTCCAGTACTTGTTGAAGTTGAATTTGTAACTCTGAAACGAGTACTTGCTCCCCAGGCCCCGAGAGAAAAAGTCCGCAGTGAAATCCAGAAATGCTCCGGCCGTCGGATAAAAACGGTTGGGTCGGGTGTCGCGGTTCAGCCGGAAACCCACGGCGGTTAGATTGGTATCGAGTCCAAGATCGAGTGGCAACGGGACTGTCCCGACATTGTTTGGCCTAACTTTAATGAGCGAGCTTCCCCAAAGAAATCTGGGCCCGAGGAAGAGTTTCCACGACGTGCGACGCAAGAATTCTCCGAAGGCTAATTGACCGGTCTGTTTGAGAGGTAGCTTTGGCTGCGAATCGCCGGAGCCGAGCCCGTATAAATCATAATTCAGATTCCCGCGAGCGTAGATCGCTGTGGTTCGATAGGAATTTTGCTTAAAGTACACCTCACCTCCCAAAGCGAGCGCGCGACTGCCGTTATCGGTGACGAGGCCCACAGCTCCGACTACAGAGGGGGGGGATATCTTGTCGCCGGAGCTAGTTGGGAAAATATAGGCGACCACCGGCACGATTCCCGAACCCACAGCTGGGCTGGAGATTGGGAGAGGTGCAACAACAAAGGCCCCGCGTTTCTGATGCGCCTGCTGTTGAGGTTTCTCGTTTTGAAGAGCTGACTCTGAATCCCCAGCAGAACCTCCGGATGTTTGGGAAGGAGAATCCCACTCTTGGCTAACTCTCGTTTCTTGTGCTTCTACGGGCGTGGCTGCAAGGTGCCAATGCGATGCGCCAAAGAGGAGAAGCAAGAGGGTCCACCGATGTGGTCGTAAGTTTGTTAACAGGCAACCCAATTTAAACCTCAAGCGCAAAAAGGATGGCCCGCTCTGTTTTCTTTTCAGAGCGGGCCATGGGGAAGGAGGCACTGGCACCTTGGGAAATGGATGCCATTCCGGTACTTAATTGCTCTTTTCGAGTGCACTGCGTGCTGGCTTCGGCCTCTGCCAGATAATTTGTGCATCGGCAGCCTGCTGAGGATAGAAGCGCGCCGATTCGGCGCTTGTCGGAAGCAAAACAATGTCGACTCGGCGATTGTAGGCGAGCCAGGTCGCACGGAACTTATTTATGCGCTCTTTCGGAGTCACATTAGGATTACGCGCTTGCAGGTCAATGACTGTCGCTTTGTCGAGCGGTTTATCCTTTCCATAGGTTGACGTGTCGATTTTTTCAGCAGCGACCCCTTCCGAGACTAGAAAGTCCTTGACACGCTGAGCACGCAGCCCTGTCAGAGTATGGTTGTATTTATTCTGACCACGCTCGTCAGCATAGGCGCCAAGCGCTAGCTTCGCGTCCGAGTCATACTCAAGGTACTTTTTGAATCCATCCGCAAGCGTCCGCAGCGTTTCCTGCTGGCTGCGAACAAGCCCGAGCGCTGGGTCTTTCTTCGTAGGATAGCCTGTGGGAAAGAAGACACTGTTAAGCAGTACTGCCGGAATCGGTTCGATAGAACCCTTCAAGCGCACGGCGACCGTCTTTGTATCGGAGCCGCCACAAACGTTCGTAGCTGTCAGAGTGTACTTAAACTCTTCATCCACGGGTCCCTCGCTCTTTTGCTTTGGACTAAGAGTTAGAGACTTAGTGCCCGTAGTGTCAACGGACCCCAGCGGATCAATGGAAGCTGCATCAGAGTTGGATGCCGACCAATTGAGTATTGTGTTTCCCTGTTCAATGACCTTGTCCCCGATGCGGCGGTAACGCACCTCGGTGGGTGAGGCACTCACGGAGGACTGTACGGTGGTGTTCACTTCGACAGTAGTGCTCGGTTTGGTGACTCCCCCCGGGCCTTTAGCCGTTAGTTCGTACACGGTGGTTTGTCGAGGCGAAACGGTTCTTTCGCCGCTCGTTGGAACCGGGCTCATACCACTCATATCGGCCTCGACGGTCTCGCTCGAGGTCCACGCCAACTGGGTGTTTTGGTTGCAGTTTATATTTGACGGATTGGCCGAAACCGTGCCGCTGACGGGGGCGATGGCAATCGTGGCACTTGCAGTCCCCGCCTTGAAGCGTTGTACGCCACCACCAAGCTCATTCGATCCGCGAGGCCAATCTTTGGTGTCTTGTTTTCCATTCGAGATGTTAACAATCACTCGTTGGTTGGCGCCAACGCTGACCAGACCGGTCCACAGTTCCTTGCCGTATCTGGTGACCGTCAGCTCATGCCTGCCTGGCGGCACAATCAGCTCTTGGTGTTTAATTATGTCGTTGTTGAACTCATCGACGTGTCCCACGAAGTACTGCGGTTTATTACCGTTCAGCAGAACAGCGGCATCACCCGCGCGCCTCATGCCTACTTCAATTTGGATGCGTCCTCGGGGACCCGGCACTTCTGCGCCGGCGGGTTCCAGTCTTATATCCAACGGCAGAGTATGATCCGGATCGATCGAAGTGTCTTGTTCAACGAATTTGAAGCCATAGTTGGCCACCACCAAATGGTGCGTTCCAACGTCCAGCTTGATGGTCCGATTACCCGGACCAATCGCCTTGCCGTCAATAAATGTGTATGCCTGCTTAGGGGAAACCGAAATCTTCAGTTTCCCGGGTTTGGTGTCTTGTGCAAACGCGGCTACGCTGAGTAGATACGCTCCGCCCAGGATGCCGCAAAACGCTCTGAAAACTCGTTGTTTCATTGAATCCACCTCCTGTACGGAAACGAAGCAGTTTCGAGCAACTATTCATACGATAGAGATAAAGATGTCATTGCGAAACTGGCAAAACTGACAGAATTCCTAAGAGCGCGCCATGATCCCGACCTGAATTCACGGGATCGAGGAGACGCGCACAAGATTCCTTTTCCTAATCAGAACAGCATTTTCCGACCAATAGGAGCAACGTCAGCGAACACACTTCGACTCAGGCGCCGGCCTGAGGCTCAATGATGGGCATCGCCTCACGGCAGAGGCGCGTCGATTTGCCGAACCTCAATGAGATTTGGTTTGTAGAGAGTAGGTCGTAATAATCCACCGGACCTGGCCAAAGGGTACGCTGGACTAGTGGAAGGGGTCAGTTTGGAAGAGTCGGCTTCATGCAATGAGGTTTTTTCGCAGGGATTCAAACTACCCTATCTAAGGGACAAACAAAGACGGGGAGGCTGCGAATGGGCCCCGCTATTCCCAACCACAGCCCCGCCGCGTGTTAGAAAGAAAAGATTCGCAACTATAAACGCATGCTAGCTTAGCCCCTGTGCCGTTACACAAAAACTGTCAGAACTGACAGACTTTGCAGGTACGTTTGGCCCGACAGGTCTTTTGAGGTGGGTGCAAAACCGCTGATGAGAGAATCAAACCAGCAAGCGTTGCTCAGGGAACCAGAATCCGCGATTTGATCGCGAATTGAATCAATTCCGCGGTGGTCTTGAGGCTAAGCTCTTCCATAATGCGATATTTGTGAAATGCCACTGTCCGCGGGGTCACGTGTAGGACGTCAGCAACTTCCTTCATGGATTTTCCCTCGGCTAACAGTTGTACGACTTCGCGCTGCCGGGGGGTCAAAGCCTTAGCGCGCACTCTTGGCCGCGGGTTATTGATAAACGCCTTCTGCATCCCCCGCGCTATTTGGGGCGTAACGTACGATTTTGCCTTCAACGCCATTTGGATCGCGCGAATCAATTCGGACGCCGCTGAACTCTTCAACAGATAACCGGATGCTCCGCGCTGCATTGCTTCCACTGCCAAGTCCGGATCTTCGTTCATCGTCAGGAAGATGAGCTTCACTGCCGGCATCAACTCCTTCAATCTCGAAGCGGCTTCCAAACCATTCATCAGCGGCATGGAGATGTCCACGACGATCACGTCTGGCTTGAGCTGTGCTGCAGTTTCAAGCAAGGCTCGCCCGTCAGCCACGCTGCCTACAATTTCGAAGTGGGGTTCGAGAAGCTTACGGAATGCCTCCACAAGGATAGTATGGTCGTCGGCCAGCATGACTCGCGGCAGTGTCATGAGTTCACCCGTCCACATGCTAAGGAAAGCACACTTAAGGCGAACACTGTAACTTCTGACAGACAACGGGGACCACTGCGAATTGATCATGAAACTTGGTGATCGTGGAACCCGCCTCAAGAGCCATTTACCTGTAAATATTGACAGTCCTTAGTTCCGCCTTGCCTCCTTAGGATGGCCCTGACCTCTTCCCGGCCATATGCGTCGGCTTAGTGGCTCATTTGCGAAGTGTGAGATAGGGTGACCATTGATGCGTTTGGTAGTTTTCGGATTTCTAGCGGTTGTCTTTGTCACTGGCAACGAACCCTTGCGTGCCCAGGCCCCTACGGGAATTGCTTGGGATATTCTCGAGAAGGGACACACTAGTCGCCATGCAAAAGAGCGTATCATCGCGGTCCGGGCGCTTGGGCAACTACCAGGCAATTCCCGCGCAGTTGAACTGGCGGAGGAACTTATTGTCGACAGGGAGCCCGATGTACGTGCAGCTTCGGCACTGACTTTAGGACAACTCAACGCCGTGCGCTCCATTCCATTGTTGAGGGAGGCTCTGAAAGATAAAAACATTCATGTTGATTTTGCCGCTTCGAATGCGTTGCTTTCCCTTGGAGATTCCAGCGGGTACGCCATCTACTACGAAGTGCTAATAGGCAAGCGCAAAAGCGGCGAAGGGCCCGTTGAGGAACAAAAACGGCTGATCAAAGACCCTAAAGCGATGACACTGATGATGCTCGGCACAGCCGCCGGCTTTGCGCCTTACGCCGGTTACGGGTGGGCGATGTTTCAGGTCATTTCGAAGGATTATGCCGGCCCTGTTCGCGTGGAAGCCGTGCAGAAATTAGCAAAAGACGCCGATGCTCAAACAGAGGCCGCGTTGATCAAAGCGGCTTCCAATAAGAATTGGAAATTGCGTGTGGCGGCTCTGGAGGCGCTTGCACAGAGGGGCGATCCGCGCTTGGCGGACACCCTGGCATCCCACTTATCGGATAAGAATCAAGCGGTGAGGAGCGCAGCAGCAGCAGGTTTCATTCGCTTATCGGGCGCAAAAGAACCAGAAATCCGACAGTCCCGCGCGCTTCCTTAGGAACAAGCAGAGCTTCGTCTGATTCATCTAGCAGACTTCCTCTGGCAAAAAAGACAGTAGTTTACGTTACCGATCGACATAACAATGAAGTCGGTTACAAATCCGATCGCACAAGTCGCCATTGTAGTCAGGAATTTGAGAGCCTCAGACCATCCGAAGGGAGCGCAGCGTGGACCGGAAGGCAGGGATGATGGTTCTCATCACATTAGGATTCGTTTTTGTATGGCAGCCGCGACTGAGCGTGTATTTGGTGGAGGAGGCACTTGCGGTTCTGTTGAGCGTCGCTGCCTTGCTCATCCTTTTACTACTCCCAGTGATTGCCTTCCTCTTCTTATGCCATGGAGCTCGTTTCGTACTTCTCCGGATCAAAGGGGTATTTGACCTCATTCCTCAGCGTACGCGACTGCCCGTGCGTTCTGTACGGCCGATGAGCCAACCGCTCCCGGGTCACTGAAACCACAAGAAAAAATAAGAGGGCGCTTGTCATCGCACGCCTGAATCAAGTTTGTCCTCCGAATTGCCGCGGAATTGTTGTTGGTCAGTCAACAGCCTTGCGCTCAGGCAAATCATCCGTAGAGTTGGCGCGCATTCTTCTTTCCGCCAAGCCTTCGGCTTCAGTTGTGTCGATGCTACGAACATGCAAATCCCGCTGAGGAAACGGGATTTCAATGCCAGCTTCTCGCAAAGCTTTGGCGACAGCGACGGTAACATCACTTTGGAGCTGAAACCACGTGTCCTGCCAGGCAGACCAGAAGCGCAGCTCAAAGTTCAATGAACTTTCGCCAAATCCCATGAAGAAAGCCGTAGGAGGGCGTTCAAGTAAAACTCCCGGATGAGATTCGGCCACGGTTACAAGCAGCTTAATCACCCGTTCAGGATCGGTGCCGTAAGCAACCCTAACGGGCACATCCACACGCCGCCACTGAGACGAAAGAGTCCAAT
>Ga0210406_10008164_pt1 | contig 10508 bp, 16 predicted proteins | sample IncBWC30MmetaG_FD_155454 | JGI IMG/M metagenome (GOLD analysis project Ga0210406, IMG submission 155454) | Forest soil microbial communities from Barre Woods Harvard Forest LTER site, Petersham, Massachusetts, United States - Inc-BW-C-30-M | ecosystem: Environmental > Terrestrial > Soil >... | reverse complement strand
CAGGCATTTCGGTACTGCCACTGACCGGAGTTGGCCGGCCGGCGACCCATGCCGCCGACCGGCGATGTGTTGTCACACGTCAGTTTGCTCTGCCATTTCAAGCGCATCATCAACTTCGATTCCGAGATATCGCACCGTACTTTCGAGCTTGGAATGGCCGAGTAGCAACTGTACGGCACGCAAGTTCTTGGTCCGTCTGTATATTAGCGTCGCCTTCGTCCTGCGTAACGTGTGCGTGCGATAGCTGGTTGTATCCAACCCCAAAAGTTGAACCCAAGAATCGACGATTCTGGCGTATTGCCGAGTGGAGAGGTGGGGAGAGTGCTGAATTCGGCTCGGGAAGAGAAAGTCTTCTGAATTCAGCGCCGATTTCCTAATCCAGGCCGATACAGCATCCCGGGTGGGCTGCGTGATTTCAAACTGCACAGGCCGCTGGGTTTTTTGCTGCAGGATCAGCGCCCGCGATGCCATATTTTGACCGTGACAGACGTCCCGGACTCGCAATTGAACCAAATCGCAGGCTCGAAGCTTGCTGTCCACTGCCAAGTTGAACAGCGCGAGCTCTCGACATCGACTTGCCATTTGTAAGCGAATGCGGATCCCCCAAATCTCTTTTAGCTTGAACGGCGCTTTCTGACCGACGAGTTTTCCCTTGTTCCACGATACGCGAATAGCAGTAGATGAAATGATCGTTTCCATGTCGTGCTCCTTGTGATTGGAGGGGTCGCTTGCCTCACACAATATTACCGGGTATATTACAGGGCATAATTCCAGAGGAAACCATGAGCGACACAGCACAGAAGCGAGCCTTGCGAAATTATCGCTCCCGTCTGACGAAGCGCGGAATCGCACGATTCGAGGTGCTCGGACTCGATGCGGATCGCGATTTGATCCGCTCCGTCGCACGACGACTCGCGGAAGACGGCCCAGATTCGGCCCGGATTCGAGCCGCTATCGGTCGGACGATCTCGGGCGATCCACCAAAGAGAGGCGGAATTCTTGAGGCGTTACGTCGATCGCCGCTGGTAGGCTCCGGTCTCGAATTCGAGCGTTCCAGGGAAACCGGCCGCAAGGTTGACCTTTGACCCGCTACCTTCTCGGCACAAACGTCATCAGCAATATAACGAAGCCGGAGCCGTCCCAATCGCTATTGGAGTGGATGGGTGTGCAATCCGATGGAGATTTGTTCATTTCTTCCCTGACAGTCGCCGAAATCCGGCGCGGCATACTGGATAAACCAAGGGGGAAAAAACGCGATCGATTGGAGGCGTGGTTTGCCGGACCAGAGGGTCCGCAGTCGCTATTCAAAGGAAGAATATTATCATTCGACGAGAAGGCGGCATTGGTCTGGGCTCGTCTTATGTCTGAAGGTCGCGCCGTCGGGAAACCCAGAAGCGACCTGGATATGATCGTCGCTGCCGTCGCCGAAGTGAACGATTGCGTAGTCGTAACCGATAATGACAAGCACTTTCCTGGCATCGAGGTCCTCAATCCGTTGAGAACACCACGGTGAATCCGTAAGTTGATCGCGTTCGCCGTCCTCCGCCTGAAGCGCGGTTTGCGACCCCCTGCAGACCTTGGTGGCCGGCAGCTTTCAGGAAACGAAATCGGCGCCCGGGATGCCGAAGTCAGTTCGCAACGTACCCCAGATACCACGGCCCGTCGATGTGGCGATACAGCTCTACCGCGCCACGTTGGTGATCCATCTGGGGTCCAGCGATAGCCATCGGTTGTCTCCACGATGGGTGAGGGAGGCTCGCCTGGAAACAACATGATCGACTTGTCTTGGCCTGCGAACAACATGCCGACCGACCACATAGAAAAGCTAGCGTTGGCTTTTGAGCCAGGCGAGTAGTACACGGCGCCATCACATCCGATCGTATTAAATATTTTGACGTACTCGGCCCGGCGTTGTGGAGAGATAGGCTGCGGACCTCGCGCGTCATCTGCGGAATCAGCACATCCGAGACGACCATTGATTCTGTCATAATCGAACATTTCCAATAGCTGGCCAAACTCGGCGCGGTGTGCGTTGAAACGAGCGATGATCGACGCGTCGCTGGGGGGAGTCGCCGGTCCGCACCCTACTGCTGTCAGAAGCGTAATCCCAAGCGCAGATACATTTATTGCTAACCGCACGAACTACTCCATCGCAATCATTAGGCGACACCATGCCTGGTAGGCGATCGAATTTCATCTCGCGATACCACTATCCAATCTAGGTATGGCAAAGCGCCGAAAACAAAATGATGAATTATGGCGAGTGATGCTTAGTAGCCGAACGGTATGACATACACCGTTTCCTAATTATCGGCACTTTTATGAGAACCAAGCTACTTCCGCCATCCATCGACCCATTCTTGCCGCTGGCGATCGGCAGCTTGGAGTCGGCGGATTGCACCTCCGCGTAACTGGTCTTGGCTGAGGCTGGCTGGGGTTTTCAGATGCCTCACACCCATACGCGGGCTAGGGGTGGGGCAGGATGACTCGGGGTTCGGCCCCTAATGGGTAAGTAAGTGTGAAAGAGATCGTGGATTAACAGCGCGCAGCGGCGTAGAAGTGCTGCAGGAACAAAGCCTTGTCAGGGAAGAACCAATGACGACCGATATGCCTCGAAATCCCCTGTTGCATGCCGCCGGGATCGTCGGGCGGGGTTTCTTGCTAGGGGTTGGATTCTCATTCGCCCTCGGCATCGCTGTAATTATCGGATCTCGAGTTTCCAGTCATCGGGCGGCCGAAAAAATGGACGTGATGCAGGAGGATCTTGGCGGAAAGGATTTCGAAAAGGATATTGCGCTCACCAGCGTCGAGGAAGTGAAGCACGATGGCGTGACCGCGATCATTGGTACCGCGACGAACCACGGTAGCAGGGCTGCTCGCGGCGTCCACATCCAAGCCAATCTCTTTAATCACGACAAATTTGTCGACCAGTATTCAACCTATCTTACCGGCGCAATCGGCCCCGGCAAGTCGCAATATTTCAAGATCTCCTGTGGCTGCAAGGACTCGCCGCCAGCGGAGCATGATAGCTACAAGGTTGAGGTGTTGGGCGGATACTAACCAGCTAGAGGTACAATCAACCTAGCGCACAAGGAGTGTTTTGAAATCCGCAAGAGTGCTTCCCCGACTAATCGTCGGCGTTGTCATCAGCCTTACGCTGGCCCTACCCGCGTTTGCGCTCGAGACATTTACCGATGAAGCCAAGGCGCAGCAGCATTGTCCCAAAGATATCGTCGTGTGGCTGAATCTCCCCACCATGATCTGGCACTACAAGGGCCAGCGGTGGTATGCGAATACGAAACACGGCGCATATGCGTGTGAGAAAGAGGCCGGCGCGGCTGGGGCGAGGGGGACAAGGAATGGACAGTGAGAATCAAGCTTGAATGCGGTCGCATCCAATGAACCGATAAAAAGGGGCGATTGAATGAATTTTTGGGCTCATACGGGGTCTGTCTTGGGATATTTCCCATTCATCGTCGCGCTCCCCGCTGGAGTCGCAGTCGCTTGCAATTACATCGACGCGGCCAAGCGACGCCCGAAGATCGTGTACACCCTGTGCAGCCTCCTGGCGCTGTCCGTTGCTTTCCTCTTGTCGAGACTACCAGGCACCATCTTCAGAGGAGTCGACCTTGGTGTCGCCGCTCTGCTCGCGGCATCGTGCTTTGTTTGGGCGTATCTGCGAGTGACTAATGTTGTTACCAATACAGCTGCCGCGCTTCTCTGGCGCGAGCTATTTCTTGTGGGGTTCGCCGGACTTAACTCTTACCTAGCCTGGGGCGATTGGAAGGACTGGGGTTATAGCGTGATGGCAGTCCTATGCGCGGTGTCTGCAGTACTACTGTGGCGTTCATCACCCCTAGCAAGGTATCCGCTCTACGCGGTATCTCTGTTGCTCGCGGGTAGCGCACTTGTGGGCGGTATATACAATTATCTGCACGAACCGGCACTGCGGCAAAGTCCGATCAAGTTCCAAATCATCAGTTGGTTGATACCGGGCATTCCATCATTGCTACTCATTAACTGTTGCCTCTACGCTCGGCGGATTACCCGAGGGGAAGGTTTCTTGACGAAGCGGTCGGCATAACGGTCGATCTCGACCCGTTGCTGTCCTCCGTGACAGTCGGCTATCGGAAAGCCAAAAGAATAGAAACTGCCCCATTATCGGCTCAAAATGGGAATGTTTGTACCACGCTGGAATGTGACTTCCCGGCCACTCCGGACAGCGGCCATGACGATTTGGCTACCCTAAAAGACGGCTCTTTTAAATCTCATTGCGTGATCGTTGGCTCATCATCGTACCTAACGACCTCGATACCGGGCTCACATCGAAGTTGCGCTATCTCGCTGGGTGTCAAGAGAGAAGCGCTGAAGCCGCCTCCGTAGTTAAGAGGGAAAACCCACAGAATTTTAAAGCCGTACTTTTTCGAGAGCTCCGCAGCCACAGCCTTTGGGTCTGCTGTATAACCTTTCAGCCTTACTATGAGATCTGGTGCTGCATCAATGTTACCTTCTAACCGGGCAGGCTGAGTGCAGGCAGGCGTGACGACGCTGGATTTATCCGCATACGAGACGATGGGGACCAGTATCGCGATTGCAATTAGAGCTCGCATTGAATCCCCGCATACATCATAAAAGCGACAGCAATGCGTCTTCGTAAATTCACGGGCAACGATGGATTAATTAGATTGAGGCTAGAGTGAGACATCGCGATCCTCGGCTTTCCCAAGAAGCGTCAAAAATGGGCATGTTAATGAGTTCGTCGATCACCTCGTCATACGCGAGAATTGTAGAGACAATCGAGCGACAGGAGCTGCTTGAACACTCGTTTTCCTACGCGAACTTGCACGAAAGCGCCGAACTTTCCCATTAACGAGTATTGGCGCGACGCGAACGGCGGCTAACGACCCCTGAATCCGGGTCACTCTACCGCCGCTTTTGGGCCGATTACAGCCCGTCACCGTAGATATGTGGAGTTCACCTGACCGCCAACCCACGAGAACAAGGCGCGCCCCGATTCAACTCCATTTTACACAAGCCCACGTTCCTTATTATCCCCGTCCACGGCTGCTAAGGTTTGCGGCGTCACAGTGCATCCAACTCCGCTAGCGCGCTTTCACCTAACTGGTCGAGCTCGAGGATCGCGGTGCGTCCGTTGTCCGAGACGGCCCAAACAGCGCGGCCGTTCATCGAGGCATGCAGAAGCCAACCCTTATCGACGAGGTGCAGCCGGGCGAACTGAACACGGTTAGCCCAATGGCTGACGCTATTTCTATATGGCACGTTCTTCTCATCCTCGGTTAGGCAAGGAAACCGACGCGCAAGCTCTTCGTAGATGTCCTGACAATGCATCCGTCCGTGCGGCGCATCGGCCAGCAACCTAAGCAGTTCTGCCTGGATTTCTTCGTCATGCGGTAGAGCCATGTCGTTTGCCTCGATATTCGGTGCCGTAGCTGCGATTACGCGCGCATCAATCCACCCTGTAAAGCAAGAGATCAATGATGGGAGGAAAGAGTTGGCACCATCGGATGAGTAAGGGTGGAAAGCATTTTTCAGCACTCTTTGTTGACAATTTCTGAAATTTTGGACACGAACTACGAAATCGACACCGCTGCTGTGCTGGAAATCGCGCTGATATGATAATCTCCTATTAAGCGGCTACCATTGCGCAAAAATCTGATACCCCGCAATTGGAGGGAACCAGCATGAGTCGCAAGATCTATCTGGGCCTCAGCCTCGTATTGCTAGCGGGCTGCGCGGACAATCCCTACGCAAAAACTTATCAGCCTAGTTCGGAGATTGTGCTTCGTTCTGTTGCTCAACGACGGGAGCAGCCGATTCCAAATACTCCCGAGTTAGTCAAAGGAACTGATCCGAACAAAGACTTGGCAGGCTTGTGTTCGGAAGGTTACGTCGTCATCGGGCAATCCAAAATCAGAGGCTCCACTCCGAACGAAGCTGATGCCATCGCGCAATCAAAGGCGGTGGGGGCTGATCGGGTGCTCGTTTATTTAGGACTCTCCTCAACTGAGCACGACGCGGTGCCACCGACGCTGCCCAGCAAGCAGGCGTCAGTCGCGCATGACACAACAACCACTTTCGGGCCCAATGGAGCTGCGATTATCGCTGGATCGGCGACGACCACAACATTCGGCGCGGAACCAACAAGGAATGCACCCACCATTGTCCGGTATGACACATGGGCGTTTTTTCTCGTCAAGGTGCGCCCGTCATGTGGGCCAATGACCCAATCCACAGTTCGCTTGCCGCTGCCGAGTCCCTTTGCTTCAAACTCCATTGCTACATTTTCGGATACCTTTGCAGCGGGAATCATTTCAACCAGGGTCTTGATGATCGGCCGGCTCGTCAAGTAACTTGAGGTATTGAATTCTTCTTTCGACGGTGAGGCGATGCTGGATCGAGACGAGCGCCGAGAGCAGATGATCCACGTGCTCAAACATGTGAGTCCCCCACCAAAGCTTGTCGCCGAGGATGAGAGGGACCCAAATGGCGACGTTCGAAGACGGCAGCAAATCAGTCAGGAAAAATCGCTGAACTAGAGCCTATGGGCGGCGCTCCGATGAGTCCTCTCGACCCATAGGAGGCGGTGGCGAATGACTGCAACCGGGTGGCGTAACTAGACTGGTGAGGTCGCAATGATGTGAAGGCCCGCTAGGTAGGGCGGCAATGCTTTGTAAGTAACGCGGCGCCGCACTCGTCCAACACATCGCAGCGGCAATTGCACATTCCGCGCAGCAACTTCTGAATGACCACAATGCGCTCCACGGACGCCTCGAGCTCCACCAATTTTCGCCGCGATAGCTCTTGCCAGCGCTGCGAGGCCGGCACGCCCACGCGGAAGCCGCCGAAGAGCTCACGAATCTCATCCAAGCTGAAACCCACCTGCCGTGCGCGCTGGATCACGGCGAGGCGACGAAGCGCGGTGACATCGTAGCGGCGCCGACCACTCACTCTATTTGCCGGCTGCAATATCCCGACTTTTTCGTAGTAGCGCAGAGCCGATGAGCGCAGCCCGAACTGTTGGGCCACCTGACTGATTGTTAGTGGTGGCGCCGTCTCCCGCGTTTTCATACTGGCAACGTCCTTAAGCGTTCATGTAGGTGGCTGCGCTGTACGCAAGGCTTGACGAATGTCATTCTCGAAATCCTCCTTGCCGCGCACGCCAAAGGTCTGTTTGACAATGTTGCCGTCTCGACCAATGAAAAATGACTGCGGGAGAAATCGGAGTCCACCGTACGCATCGGCCACACCTTCATCTTTTAGCACTATCGTATAATTTACGTTTCGAGCATGGACGAATGCCGCCACTTTATCGCGTGCGTCCTCATCCACGGATACGCCGACGATTTCGAGCCCCTGACCTTGATACCGGCTGTAAAAGTCGACGAGCCAGGGCATCTCCACCCTGCACGGTGCGCACCAGGTAGCCCAGAAGTTCAGCAACACCACCTTGCCGCGAAAGTCAGAAAGCTTGACGCCGCGCCCACCCAGCGTATTGAGCAAAAATGCAGGCGCCGGCTTGCCTGTCCAGGCGTCGTTTACATGGGTCGGTGCAGCCGGAGCGGGTCTTTGCGCGGAGCTGCGGCTAGCCCCGTGGAGAATCCCTGCTCCGACGGCTGCCAGGATCGCGACGGTTGCAAGACCGAGTATCAGATGACTCTTTGTAATATTGGTCATAAAACGAGTTCCGCGGCTCGGCGAACAAAGGGAATGTCGTTCAGCCACGAATTCATCGTGGTTAGACGGTGCGTGAAAACCAGAACTCCGACGGTAATCATCAAGGCGCCGCTGACCACTTCAACCCTACGCAAATGGGGCCGAATTCTCCCGTACGCTGCAAGGAATCGGTTAACGCCGAGAGAGGTTGCGAGGAACGGCAGGGCCAATCCCAAGGAGTAGAGCGCAAGAAATGTGACCCCCTTCTGCAAGGTCGCTTCAGAGGCCGCCAGAGCCAATATCCCAGCCAGGATCGGTCCGACGCAAGGCGTCCATGCGAAGCCGAACGCCAATCCCATCAGCAGCGCGTGAAACGCGCTCTTGCTTTCCGGCGTGCCGGTGATGCGCTTGTCCGAATACAGAGCTCGGATCGGAGTAATGCCTGTCAAATGAAGTCCAAAGACAATGATGATGACCCCAGCAACTTTGCTTAGCAGCGCGGTGTGGCGCCCCGCAAGCTGCCCGATGCTGCTGGCGACCGCTCCTAAGGTGATGAATACCAGGCTGAAGCCGATCACGAACATGATGGCGTGGCGAATAACCACGCCCTTTGCCCACGGGTCCTGTCTGCGCAATTCCTGCACACTGATCCCGGAAATCATCGAGACGTAGCCCGGGACCAGCGGCAGGACGCACGGTGACAGAAAGGACAACACCCCGGCCAGAAACGCAGCAAACGGAAGCGGTAGCGAGGCCATCTCTGGCGTTCTATGGGTGATACGACACGGGCGAGATCCAATCGGCACCGTCTCCGGCAATAAAAGCCTTCGTGCCCGGTCGACCGGTGAAGGTCATCCAAAGCGGCCCGCCTTCAGCCGCAACGCGCAGACTTATATTGAAAAACGGGCAACACAGCCGTTCCGCGTCAATGTACTCCGTCGCCTCTTTATACGTGGTCGGGTCGGAAGGCAACTGGAACTCGTAACCGTCAGGCAATTCGTGAACACTGATTCTCTTGGCGATCAACGCAGGTCCCAGGACATCAAAGTGGCGCTTGCGCACCGCGGGCGTGAGCGCGCCTTGGTCGCAGTAGAAAGGACTTTGCTTGGCAGCGGCGGCAGGTGCCGCTTGAGCAGTTGTCAAAATAGAGGATTGCCCGCCAATCGCTACGACGGCGGCGATCACCCAGGCTAGAGAAGGAATTTTCATTGCCGGGAACTCCTATATGAAGAATCGTGACCTATCATCAAAACGGGACGAGGCTACGACTTAAAGTCACCTTTAAGTCAAGCGGTTTTGCGCAGAAATGTGGCTCACTTGAGCGGCAGCACATGCCCACTATCGACGCGCATGACCAAGTAGGTGATCGGCGTCTCGATTTCACTGAACCCATGGGGTACACCGGCCGGAACGATCGCCATGTCGCCAGCCGCCATGCGTCGGCTTTCGCCGCCAAGAATGGATTTGCCACGTTGTCCGGGGCCAATAACTTCCGCGTCCGGATCAGCGGCGGGCATGCGTTTGGGATCGACTAATTGTCCACCCGTGACGATCGTACCGGCGCCATCCAGTATTCGAACAACTGCACTGACCTGGTCGAGCTGAAGTCCCTCAGTCACCTCCACGGACCCGTCGGGACGAGTTTGTGCGGGGCCGGTTCTTTTTGGTCTGCCGACGATAAACACGCCAATCCTATTGGGACCGGCAGCGATCACGCGGAGCGGCTCGTCATCGGTATATGTAGGTGAGAGCTGCTTCAAGGCAGCTGTGACATCGCCCGCCATAACGAAAGCGGCTGGCACCAAAAGTGCTTGAGCGACCGCGGGCCGCTGGTTTTTCTCAAAATCCAGGCGTGGTTCCTCGACGGCCTTCGTTGCCGGGGCCGCAAGCGCAACTGCAGACATGATGGAACAGAGCCGCAGAGCAGACAGAGCGATTGTGTGTGTGATCGATTTGGACGATGGCACGGAGGTCTCTCCAAGAGTGTGGCGTGTGGGGCTTAAGGCGCTAGATGGAGGCTACGACTTAACGTTGACTTTAAGTCAAGCACTTTGTGAGACGTTCGCGTAACAATCCCACGTAATGCAGTAGGCTCACCCATACGCTGCTTGGCACGACCGCGCATGTGATTGGCGGTAACTTCGTTGATGGTGTCGGCCACATGCTGCTGGAAAGCGGCGACTATGGCCGAGCGCTTGGCCTCTTCCACAGCAACGTGGATCTCTTCATGAGCGACTCCTATTGAACGCTATCAACTCATTCTCCGTACGTTCGGTCGTGCTCCAGCGTTCCGGCGGCCTCGACTACGGGCCGACCTGGGTGCAACCGCCATAGTGATTGTCGAATTCCCGTTGCAACTCGTAGAAATGCCCGTTCCAACTTTGATTGGCCAACCCCTTGTCGTAGGTGTTGATGCCGTAATTGTAGGCACACAGATCACCAATCTCGTTGCCCTGAGCGGTGGTGTATGCGCGCAGTGCGGTTGAACTTGCCCGCCGCACGCTGCGGCCGGACCATTAGGGATAGGCGCGCTGCTTTTGCAGCTCCGGATCGCCGTGCGACTCGATGGCAATCGTTTCGCGGAAGGTCTGTTCCGCACCCTGTTCTTGATTGAAATGCGCCTGCACCACGCCGAGCAAATACAGCGCGCCGCAGTAATCCGCCGCCTCGCGCAGCGGCCGCAGCAGCGCGACCGCCTCGCGCACCACGGGCTCCGCGTCGGACCACTTGCCTTCTTCGCGCAGCAGCTCGCCGCGCAGCGATAGAGCCTGCCCGATGTCGAGAGCGCTGCCGCCCTGAGTGCGCAGAATATTGATCTGCCGATCGTTGGCCGC